>Ga0105047_10019448_pt1 | contig 10475 bp, 10 predicted proteins | sample MAT04_FD_78384 | JGI IMG/M metagenome (GOLD analysis project Ga0105047, IMG submission 78384) | Freshwater microbial communities from Lake Fryxell liftoff mats and glacier meltwater in Antarctica - MAT-04 (megahit assembly) | ecosystem: Environmental > Aquatic > Freshwater > Ice > Liftoff... | reverse complement strand
TGGCGATCATCATCGCCGTGATGGGCATCGCCAACACGCTGGCGCTCTCGGTCTACGAGCGCACTCGCGAGATCGGCGTCCTGCGAGCGGTGGGTACCACCCGACGCCAGGTTCGCCGCCTGGTGCGTTGGGAGTCGGTGATCGTATCGACCTTCGGCACGGTGGGCGGTGTCGGACTCGGCGTCGGTCTCGGATGGGTTCTGGTGCAGGCGGCCTTCGCCGACTCCGAGGAGAACCCGTTCGCCATTCCGGTGTCCATCCTGTTCGGCATTCTGATCGCCGGCATCGTTGTCGGCGCCCTGGCAGCGGCTCTACCCGCCTACCGGGCCGCCAAGATGGAGGTGCTCTCCGCAGTGTCGGCGTCGTAACCCGGCGAGGTGCGGGTGGAGTTGTAGCCCGATGAGTTGGAGCCGCCCCGATGCGGGGCGGCTTCGGCCGCGTCGGGGCCGGGGATGGCGTTGGATTGCACCGTCTTGGCGAAGTACAGCTCGAGGACCCGGTCCACCAGCGCGGGGGTGAGGCGGAAGGCGGCGTTCTCGTAGCGAGCGATGGCGATCGCCAGTTTGCAGACCACCCCGGGGAGGTACGCCCGCAGTTCGCCGTCGCCACGGGCCCGGGCGCTCCGTCGCAGCTGGGCGGCGGCGTCCTCGGTCACCTCGAGATGCTTGGCCTGAGCAACCCGCGCCAGCACCCAGTCGAACTGCTCGTCGTCGATGCAACCGATGTACACCTTGTTGTGAATGCGTCGGAAGAAGGCCTCGTCGCCGAGGGCCGACGGGTCGAGGTTGGTCGACAGCACCACCTTCACCTCGAACGGCACCGCAAACTTGCGGCCGGCCATCGTGAGGTAGTCGACCTGACGGTCGAGCGGCACGATCCAGCGGTTGAGCAGCTCCTCGGGAGTCATGGCCTGGCGGCCGAAGTCGTCGATGACGAGGATGCCGTTGTTGGCCTTGAACTGCAGCGGTGCCAGGTACACCCCGACTTCGCGGTCGAGCGTCAGGTCGAGCATTCCGCCGTGGAGCTCGCCGCCGGCGATGACGGCGGGCCGCTTGCAGACGAGCCAGCGCGGGTCGAGCTCCTCGGGCTGGTTCGGCAGTGGTTCGTGCAGGATGGGGTCGAACACGGTGATGATCTGGCCTTGCACCTCGACGCAGTGCGGGATGAGCACGGTGTCGTCGTAGGCGCGGATCATGCGCTCGGCGATGGACGACTTACCGGTGCCGGGTGGTCCGTACAAGAAGATGGCGCCATCGCCACAGATGGCCGGACCGAGCTGATCGATGAGCGTCGAGGAGATCACCAGATCGGAATAGGCGCGTGCCAGCTGCTCTTGGTTGAGGTGCAGGTTGGGGCGCTGGCTCCGCACGACCCGCGCGTACAGCTCGAGAGGAACCGGAAGCGGCCCGGCGTAGCGACATTCCTCGGAGCGCTGCCGCGAGAGGGTCCGCCCGGCCTCGGTGACCGAGAGCCGGTAGCTGCGCCCCTCCATGCCCTCGTACTCGACCAGGCGCCGATCGCGCATCGAGTTGACGACCCCATCGATCACCCCGACGGCGCAGTGCAACCGGTCGGCCAACTGAACGATCGAGGGTCGACCGATGGTGATCGCCGTGCGCAGGACGATGTCCTCGAGCATGGCGTTGGGCAGCCCCGCAGTTTCGGGGTTGGTCGGAGCGCGTAGCTCATAGGGGCTCACCGGAGCGTCAACGGTCATGGTGCCTCGGAGGTCTCGATGGTCATCAAGCCCACTGCATCGGCGGGGGTAGGTCTGCTTCCTAAGCTTTCCGTCGGTCGGCCCAGGCAAATGGGTCGTTCGGACCACCCGGGCTGGTCTGTTCGGCTCATATGGTGCCGGGCGAGCGGTGCCGAGCTGGTGGCCAGTGTTGCTCGTTGTGTCGTCCCAGGTGGTCTGTCACGCTTGGGCCCATGGCTGATGTGACCGTGTACCACAACCCCAATTGCAGCTCCTCGAAGGCGGCGCTGCAGATCGCTGCCGATCTGGGCGTCGATGTCGATGTCGTCCAGTACCTCAAGACCAAGCCCGACGCCGAGGAGCTGGCCGACATTGTGGCCAAGCTCGAGGGCCCGGTCACCGAGCTGGTCCGTCGCGATGCCAACTTCAAGGACCTCGGCCTCACCGAGGACGATGTGCAGACCGCCGAGCAGGTCATTCCGCTGCTCGCCGCCAACCCCAAGATGATGCAGCGACCCATCGTGGTGCGTGGCGACCGAGCCGTCGTGGGCCGCCCCAAGGAACGCATCACCGAACTGCTGACGGACTAGCCGTGCTCAGACCGGTCCGTTCACAGCAGCGGGATTCCTAGTGGTCGGAGCTGGGGGCGACGACCGAGCCGATGGGGGCGGAGCCGCGTCCGGATACGGCATGGTGATGGCGATCGCCGGCATCATCGTCGTGGCCTTGCTCGTCGGCGCCTATGCCCTGCTCGATAGTTCGCCCTACCGCCTCGACAGCGCCCAGCGTTACGACGAGCCGGCGGCCGTCGGCGGAGCGTCGGTTGCCGAGACGACCTCGACGACCAAGCCCACGACGATCAAGCCCTCGACGACCACAACTACGACCGCGATCAGCGCCACCACCACGACCGAGGCTCCGTCCGTCACCGAGCCACCCCCCGCTGAGGTCCCCGCTCCTCAGCCGCCGGCGACTGAGCCGCCGGTCACGGCGGCGCCGTCGCCCCCCGTTGCGGTCGACCCGGTAGCGACCTGGACACCGGTGGGCTCGGCCGGAGGCGGCTTCGTCGCCGAGCTTCCGGCGGCCCCTCGGGTGTCGGAGGCGCCGCTGAGGATTGCCGGCCGCACGGTGACACGCTCGGAGTACGCGGTCGACGGGCCTGGCGGCAGTCTGATCTCGATCACCACCGTGGCCGTGTCCCGCGGCGCCCGCACGGTCGACGCGCTCCTCAGCGCCGTCGCCACCCAGGCCGCCACCGGGGTGAATGGTTCGGTGCAGTTCGGCCGTTCCGGCGACCTCAACGGTGGTCGGTACGTCGACTTCACCGTCACCCAGGGCGGTGGCCAGATACGCGGCCGTGCGGTGTACGCCGGCGGCACGCTGTTCACGATCACCATGTTCAAACCCGGTGACGGGTCGATGGGTACGGCGGCCGACGCCACGTTCGACCGGGTGGTGGCGTCGTTTCACCCACGCCGAGTGAGCTGAACGCCGGCGATCAGCCCACCGATGCTTCGGTGGCTGCGGTGATGGCGGCGAGGCCTGACCGGAGCTCGTCGGTGGTGGGCCAGCCGAAGCCGAGCCGGAAGTAGCGCCGGTCCTCTTCGAACCAGTGACCTTCGCCGACGAAGGTGCCGCCGACGCCGTTGAGGTGGTCATAGAAGCGGTCCACGTCGACCGAGAGGTCGAGGCGCGGGAAGCAGACCACCCCACCGCCGGGCGGCACCCACTCGATCAGGCGCTGGTCGGCCATCCAGTCGGTGACGATGCGGCGGTGGTCGGCGATGCCGGCGAGTATCGGCCCCAACAACTCGTCGCGACGGCCGAGCACGTTGGCGGCGACGGCCTCGTCGAGCCCGGACCCGGTGATCACGATCTGCTCCTTGGCGGCCAGGAGGGTCGCTGCCAGCTCGGCGTCACGCGTGACGGCCCAGCCGGTGCGGATGCCCGGTAGGCCGAACGACTTCGACAGCGAGCACACGCTGATCCCCCGGGCAGTGAGCGAGGCGACGGGCGGGAGCGGCTCGCCGATGGTCATGTCACGGTAGGTCTCGTCGACGAGCAGCCAGGCGCCCGTCGACTCGGCGAGGGTGACCACCGCATCGAGTGTCGCCCGGTCGGTCATTGCGCCGGTGGGGTTGTGGGGATAGGTGATCGAGATGAGCTTGGTATCGGAGCGAACCAGCGCTGCCAGCCGTTCGAGATCGAGCGCGAAGGCCTCGTCGAAGTGGAGGTCGAGGGAGGAGATGTCGGCCCCGATAAGCCGTGGGGTCTCGAGGTTGGTGGCGTAGTTGGTGCGGGCCACCACCAGATGGTCGCCTGGTTCGAGTAGCGAGGACGCCAGGAAGAACAGCGCACCGGCCGCCCCGGGCGTCACCACCACATCGTCGGCCGAACACCCGGGGTACTGTGCCGCGATGACGTCCCGTAACAGCGGATCGCCGCGGTGGTCGCCGTAGGCCAGGACCAGTTCGTCGAGGTCGATGCCGAGGTCGCCGAAGCGCACGTCACGTACTGAGCTCTCGGTCAGATTGCAGCGGAGATTGCCGTACCCCCGCTCCTCGGGTGACTCGATCTCGATGGGCATCCGGCGGTATTTCATGGGGGAATGGTACGGCCCACGATCGGGTAGTTTGGCCGAGGAACTCCCGAATAGTTCCCGCAAAGGATGATGAACATGGCTTTTGAACTCCCGGCTCTGCCGTACGCGATCGACGCACTTGCACCCCACATCTCCCAGGAGACGCTGGAGTACCACCACGGCAAGCACCACCAGACCTACGTGACCACGCTCAACAAGCTGGTTGACGGCACCGACCACGAGAGCGCCTCACTCGAAGAGGTCATCCTCGCTGCCGACGCCGGCCCCCTCTTCAACAACTCCGCCCAGGTGTGGAACCACACCTTCTACTGGAGCTCCATGTCGCCCACCGGCGGCGGTGCACCCACCGGCGAGATCGGCGACAAGATCAACTCCGCCTTCGGCAGCTTCGACGGCTTCTCCGAGAAGTTCGCCGAGGCCGGCACCACCCAGTTCGGCTCGGGCTGGGCCTGGCTGGTCGAGGGCGACTCCGGTCTCGAGATCATGAAGACGGCCAACGCCGACCTTCCTCTCAAGCACGGTGTGAAGGCGCTGCTCACGATGGACGTGTGGGAGCACGCGTATTACATCGACTACCGCAACGCCCGCCCCAACTACATCAAGACCTTCCTCGAGAGCTTGATCAACTGGGACTTCGCTGCCGCAAACCTGTCCTCCTAACCGATGACAGTGTCGGGGCCCAGCCTCGACGTCACCGCAGTACTTCACGAGGGCCGTCGCTCACTAGCGGCGGCCCTCGTCTGTCTGGTGACCGTCGTCGCGTTCGAAACCATGTCGGTGGCCACGATCATGCCCGACGTCAGAGCCGAACTCGGCGGCATCGGACTGTACGGCTGGGCCTTCTCGGGCCTCGCTCTAGGCGAGATCGTCGGTATCGTCATCGCTGGCGCATGGGCCGACAAGACCAACCCGGTGCGCCCCATCATGGCCGGCCTCGTCGTGTACACGATCGGGCTCATCATCTCGGGAATAGCCGACTCCATGTTCGTGGTGGTGGTCGGCCGGGTCCTGCAGGGCTACGGCGCAGGAACAGTCCCAGCCGTTGCCTATGTCTGCGTGGCACGGGGGTTCGATGAATCCCAACGCGCCCGGGTCTTCGCCTGGATGTCCAGCGCTTGGGTGATCCCCTCGATCGTCGGACCGGGCGCTGCCGGCCTCATCGCCCACCAGTTCGGCTGGCGGTGGGTCTTCCTGGGCCTCATTCCCATCGTCTTGGGGGTGGGCGCCCTCGCCATCCGGCCCATCTGGGCCCTCGGCAACCCGGCCACGTCAGACCCCGACCGCAGCACCGGGCGCACCATCATGCTGGCCGGGGTTGCCGTGGTCGCCACCGCCGTTGCCCTCGGCGGGTTCCAGGTGGACGAGCTGGCCATCCTCGCTCTGTGCTTGGTGAGCGGCGGCACTGCTCTCGTGTGGGCCTTTCGCCAGATCGCCCCGTCGGGAACACTGCGGCTCCGCCGCGGGATGCCGGCGACCGTAGCGGTACGCGGCCTGCTCACCTTCGCCTTCCTCGGTGCCGACGCCTTCGTCACCCTCGCGCTCACCGACGTGCGCGGCACCTCCACCCGATTCGCCGGCATGGTGCTCTCGAGCGCGGCGATCAGCTGGACCGCCGGCTCGTTCACCTCGGCCCGCCTCATTGCCAAGGTCGGCCCCCGGGTACTGGTCACCTCGGGCCTGTGCTTCATCGTCGCTGGTATTGCCACCATGTCGGTGATCATCTCCACGTCCATCAGCCCCTGGTTCGCCTTCGGCTCGTGGCTCTTGAGTGGGTTGGGCATGGGCCTCGCCTACTCGCCACTGTCCCAAGCAGTGCTGTCGGCCGCCGCCCCCGGTCAGCTGGGTGCGGCGACCTCGGCGCTGCAGCTGAGCGACGTGTTGGGCTTCGCGCTCGGCACCGGCTTCGGCGGAGCGCTCATCGCCCTCGCCGATCGACATGACGTCGAGGTGGGCGGGTCCACCGTTCACGGTGGCGTCAACCTCGTGTGGATCGTGACCGGCGCCATTGGGGTGCTGGGTGTGTTCGCCTCGCGTCGCATGAGCCGGTACCTCGGTGGCCCGTCCGACGGCACCTCCGACGACGCCGGCGAAACGGCAGCGGCGTCAGCCGTTGCGGGGTAGAGCGGCCACCACCGCGGTCGCGATGGCCTCGGCGTCCTCAGCCAGGTGGCCAGAGGCGACGTCTATGACCACCCGGGCTGCCGGCTCGGTGGCCAACGATGAGCGCGCCAGGGCGTTGCGTTCGAGCAGCACACCGATCCGCCAGGCCCAGTACCGGGCCACCTTCAGCGGATCGACCTGGTCGGAGTAGTTGCGGCGCGCCGCGATGCTTGCTTCGACGGTGATCGCCACACACTCGGCGGTGTCACGATGCACCTGCACTAGCGTGGCATCGGGAAAGGCCCGGGCGATCGCATCGAGGTGTTCGAGGTGCTGGGCGCCCGACAGCACGATCGGCGGCCCCGGGGTGGCGGCCAGAGCGTCGACCCGCCGACGGATTCGCGCCCAGAGGGCATCGGGATCGGTCGCGGCCAGCCACTCGGCATAGCGGGGAAGGTGCCAGCGCTGTTCGAAGCTCAGCGAGACGAACTCGGACTCGTCCAGCGTGGCGCCGAGGGCCGAGTCGCCGCCGGGTCCGGCCACGAGCTCGGCCAGCTCGGCCGCGCCCGAGCCCTCGAGCCCGGCGATGATCACCACCGGACGCGCGGGCGCTGCGGTGCCGTTCGCACCGGCCCCGGCCATGGTGGGAGGGCGGGGCTGATCACGGCTGGCGAGGAGAGCGATCAGCTCGTCGCGGGCCCGGCGGCGCCCGGCGTGATGGAGCCGGGCCTCCCGATCGAGCGAGCGCGTCAGCACCTCGAGCGGCTCGCTCCAAGCGGTGCCGTCAAAATCATCACGACCAGCTCGATGCATGGCGCGGGTAACGACATCGTGTGCCGCCACCTCGGGTCGTTCGTCGAGCCATCGTCGCAGCATCGCCGCGTACCCTAAACCCTCTCTCGCGCGGCTCGGGCGCAGGTCAGCGTCCGAGGAGGCGAAGCGTCTCGGTCCGACACGTCTCCCAGGCCGCTGACGACGGATCGATCAGTGCCATGTGGTCGACGCCGTCGAGCCGAACGAACTCGACCTCGTCGCCGGCGGTCTCGGCTGCCTCGGCGTACCGCTCGCTCTGGTCGGTGGGCACGATGCTGTCACCGGTGCCGTGAACCAGCGTCACCGGCCGACCGAGGGGGAGTTGCTCGATGGGTGAGGCCGTCTGGTAGCGCTCGGGTTCGTCGGCGGGTTCGGACCTCATGAGGTCGGCCACGGCCGATCCGCCCAGTCCGCTCTCGGCTGCCTCGATCAGGTCGAGTACCCCGGCTTGGGAGACGGCGCCGATGAGGCCCACCACCGGGTCGGCGCCGGGGGCATCGCTGTCGAAGCCACCGCGGGCCAGGGCCCAGAGGGCCAGCTGCCCACCGGCGGAATGACCCACCGCCACCACCCGGTCCAGATCGAGCCGCCCGCCGGCTGCGTCCTGGCCCGGCCCGGCCAGCGCGTCGATGGCGGCGGCGACGTCGTCGAAGGTTTCGGGCCAGCCACCGCCGTTTCCGTTGCGGCGGTACTCGATCGAGTAGCCGGCGACACCATGGCGGGCCAGGTCCCCGCCGAGGGCGTGGCCAGATCGACCCAGTATCGTGCGCCCCAGAATCCACCGTGGATCACCACCACGACCGGCATCGGCTCGTCCGAGGCGGGGGAAGGAAGTTGAAGGACCGCCATCTGGGAGGGGTCGTCGCCGTAGCTCACCATCTCGGTCCGACCTGCTCGGGCGTCGGTGGGGTCATCGTTGCAGGAAGCCAACCCGACCCAGGCCACTCCCGTCGAAACGGCCGTGACCATTGTTCGGCGCAGGGCGGATCGTCGGCTCATCACCCGGGTCGTTCGGACCGGCGGGACCAGCGGATGGGAAGGCGCGGCTGGGAGCGGGCTCGTCGCGTGCAAGGCTGGGGGAGTGAGCGACGAGACGAACCAACCGGCCGCGGACCCGCCGTTCGTTCGACCAACGGGTCGGGCCGGGCAGGCCTATCTGGTGCGGCCGGGCGAGAATGCCGACGAGCCCGGCCCCGGCGTCTTGGTGCTCCACTCCTGGTGGGGCCTGACCCCCGGTATCAAGGAGTACTGCAACCGGTTGTCCGAGGAGGGTTTCGTGGTGCTCGCTCCTGACCTGCTTCGGGGCGTCGTTCCCGACACTGCGGCCGAGGCCGAGTTCGAGCTCTCCGAGAGCGATCCCAACTCGACCGCGGCGCTGGTGCTCGCCAGTACGGTCACGCTGCGCTCGGTCACCGAGCATCCCGACGGGCCGGTGGCCATCATCGGTTTCTCGATGGGAGCGTCGTGGGCGTTGTGGGCCGCCACCCGCCAGCCCGAATCGTTCTCCAAGGTCGTCGCGCACTACGGCACCCAGCACATCGACTTCTCGACGCTCACGGCCCAGGTGCAGGGCCACTTCGCCCAGCACGACACGCTCGTGAGCGCCGACGACCTAGTCGAGTTCGAATCCGACCTGTTCGAGCTGGGCCATGAGCCCGAGTTCTGGCACTACGAGGGCACGCGCCACTGGTTCGCCGAGGCGGGCCACGACGAGTTCTTCGACTCCGACGCCGCCGAGTTGGCCTGGCAGCGCACCCTCGCCTTCCTCAAGCGCTAGTCGGGTGCTGGCCACGTCGCTGGCGCCGGAGATTGTCGCTCGGCTACCAAAGCTGGTCGGTGTAGGTGTCGGTGCCGACGATGGTGGGGATGAACGGCGCCGCCAGCGTGACCGTGGCCAGGCCGCTGGCATCGACCGCAGCGGCGTAGGCCTTGATCTGGTCCCAGTGCTGGGCCGGCTCGGTGTCCACGAAGAACAGCTGCATGGTGCGCTGCAGCGTGCCGGGACCCGACCCGAGCTTCATCGGCGCTTCACCTTCGCCGGCGCGGGGGATGATCGGTCGCCACGAGCAGGCGATGGCGATGGCCGAGTCGGCGCCGAGCAGCAAGGGTGCGCCCTCGGACTGGAACCACTCGTCGAACTGAGGGTGCTTGACGCCCTCGGCGCGGTCGACGTGGATCGACACCAGCCCGGCGAAGCGGTGATCGAGGGCGAGTTCGACCGGGACGCCGTCGTCGCTGCGGTAGAAGTCGCGTTGATGGGTGTAGAGCGCCGTGTGCGCGTGGATGCGCTCCTCGAAACCGCGCCCGTCCTTGTAGAGCTCGTAGACCTGCGGGGAGGTCCAGGCGAAGTGCTCCGCCTCGTGGCCCTTCTGCACGAAGTAGGTGGCGAGGTAGCTGCCGGCCTGGGTGGGCTGGGCCACACCGGAGTCCTCGGGGAAGCGAAGTTCCTTGTAGGGCTTGGTCGCAACCCACCGGCTGCCGGCCAGGATCCCGGGGCCGATCATGCAGCCACCGTAGAAGTGGTCGCGTTCGTACCACCGGTTGTAGGCCACTTCGTGGCCCCGTTCGGGGTCCACCAACGTGTACAGCATGGCGCCGAGCTTCACCGGGTAGTCGTCCATGCGAGTACCGTACCTGACGGTCCGTCAGGAGTTGCCGTGCGGCGGCGGCGCTGACGACCCGACACGCGGGTCCTGGACGATATCAAGGGGAGAGAGCATGCGGTTCGAGGGTCGGTCAGTAGTGGTCACGGGTGCGGCGTCGGGGCTCGGCCGGTGTGTCTCGCAGCGGATGGCGTCGGAGGGCGCAAGGATCTTCGGCGTCGACCTCAACGAGGCCGGACTCGTCGAGACGCAGCGGCTCGTCACCGAAGCCGGTGGCTCGATGTCGTTCGGCGTGGGTGACATTTCCGATCGCATGACGGCCCATGGCCTTATCGCCAACGTCATGGACGAGTTCGGCCAACTCGACGTTCTTGTCAACAGCGCTGGCGTGCTGCGAGCCGGCCACGTGCTCGACTTCACCGAGGCCGATTACGACCTGGTGTTCAACGTCAACGTCCGCGGCACGTTCTGGATGTGCCAGGCCGCCATTCCGCACCTGCTCGACTCCAGGGGCAACATCGTCAATGTCGCCTCCAACGCGGGTCTCATGGGCCAGGCCTTCACCGCCGTGTACGCCTCCTCGAAGGCGGCCGTCGTCAACCTCACCCGCTCGCTGGCGATGGAGTTCGTGAAGTCGAAGATCCGCATCAACGCCGTGGCC
>Ga0105047_10019447_pt1 | contig 10475 bp, 11 predicted proteins | sample MAT04_FD_78384 | JGI IMG/M metagenome (GOLD analysis project Ga0105047, IMG submission 78384) | Freshwater microbial communities from Lake Fryxell liftoff mats and glacier meltwater in Antarctica - MAT-04 (megahit assembly) | ecosystem: Environmental > Aquatic > Freshwater > Ice > Liftoff... | reverse complement strand
TTACGTGTTACCGACACGGGGTCCTAGACTGGGCCCATGCGAATCGGAGTCTTCGGCGCCACCGGCCAGGTCGGCGACGTCATGCGCACCCTGCTCTTCGAGCGGAACTTCCCGGTCGACGAGATCCGCTACTTCGCCTCGGCGCGCTCGGCGGGCACGACTCTGCCGTGGGGCGACACCGAGGTCACCGTCGAGGACACCGCCACGGCCGACTTCTCAGGGCTCGACGTCGCGCTGTTCTCCAACGGCGGCTCGACCTCGACGATCTGGGCGCCGCGGGTGGCCGCCGCCGGTGCGGTCGTCGTCGACAACTCCAGCGCCTGGCGCAAGGACCCCGCGGTTCCGCTCGTCGTGTCCGAGGTCAACCCCGAGGACCTCGACGACATCCCCAAGGGCATCGTCGCCAACCCGAACTGCACCACGATGGCCGCGATGCCGGTGCTCAAGCCGCTGCACGACCTCGCCGGCCTGGTGCGCCTGCACGTCAGCAGCTACCAGGCCGTGTCCGGATCCGGCGGCGTCGGCCTCACCGAGCTCGACGGCCAGCTGCGCGGCGGCTACGCGGCCGGCGACCCCAAGGACCTCGCCCTCGACGGTGCGGCCCTCACCCTGCCCGATCCGCAGATCTACGCGGTGCCCGTCGGCTTCAACGTCGTGCCGCTCGCCGGGTCGATCGTCGATGACGGCTCTCTCGAGACCGACGAGGAGCAGAAGCTGCGCAACGAGTCGCGCAGGATCCTGCACGTGCCGGGTCTGCGGGTGTCTGGCACCTGCGTGCGGGTGCCCGTCTTCTCGGGCCACAGCCTCGCGATCTCCGCCGAGTTCGAGGGCGACATCAGCCCCGCCGCGGCCCTCGCGGCTCTCGGCCGGGCCCCGGGCGTCGTCGTCACCGACGTGCCGAACCCGCTGCAGGCCACCGGTCGCGACGAGGTCTTCGTCGGTCGGGTCCGTGCCGACCAGGCAGCCCCCGACGGCAAGGGCCTGAACCTCTTCGTCGTCGGCGACAACCTGCGCAAGGGCGCCGCCCTCAACGCCGTTCAGATCGCCGAGGAGCTGCTCAAGCGCCGCTGAGGCAGCCCCTCATCGCACCGCCCGCCACGTCGACTCCTGCGTGCTCGGCCCCGGCTGTCCCCGGCGAGCAAAAAAGCCGTGAGCGTGCGGTCGGTGTCGTCGCTGTTCGTCCACAGCTCGTCGAAGAGCACCTCGACCCAGCTCGTCGAAGAGCACCTCGACCCAGCTCGTCGGCCACGATCATCTCGGCCCGCACGCACGACGCCGCCATCGCGAACAGCTCGGCGCCGATGTCGACGACCCGGCCGAGGAACCGCTGGTGCTGCTCCATCACGGCTGCCACCGCGACATGCCGTAGAAGGTCCGCCGGGCCACCCGCCGCGACGAGCGCTCGACGAAGCGCAGGTGCCGCGCGAGCGGCCCGAACTCGCCGTACGACGTGGGCACCGATCCCGCGCCGGTGACCAGCTGGGGCAGCCACTTCGCGTAGAACCCGCTGGCCCCGGCAGCTGCGCGCGCCTTGGCCTGCAGGTCGGCGTCGGCCGAGGCGAGGTCACCGGCCGCCTTGAGGTGCTCGTCGACGGACTCACGCGCGATCAGCAGGTGCCAGGCCGACGGCGATGGAGGGGCTCATCCGGATCGCGGCCGAGGCGGGGCCGCGTGAGTGTCGCAAGCTGCGCCCGGAGCTCTTGGCGAAGTACGGCCTCGACGGTGAGCTGCGGTGCGATCAGGACCGGCTCAAGCGGTTCGTGTCGTTGTCGCAACCGATGGTCGACGACGCCGGGCTGGCGGAGTACCGGCTGACTCTCGACGTCGAGGGGCGGGCTGTGCTCGAGGCGGCACTCGGGCCGCTGTCGGCGCCGCAGCCGGTGGACGGCGAACGTGACCTGCGCCCCAGCGACCAGCGTCGCGGCGACGCCCTGGTGGCCTTGGTGCGCCGGGCGGTCGCGGCGGCCGACAAGGGCCCCAAGCACACCAAGAGCCAGCTCTTCGTCACTGTCGACCTCGAGACCCTGCGCAACGGGTTGCGCGGCGCCGGGGTCACGATGGGCGGCGCGGAGTCCGGCACCCTCATCGCCCCCGAGACCGTGCGCCGGCTGGCCTGCGGCGCGACCATCATCCCCACGGTGATGGGGGCAGCGGGCGCCGTCGTCGACCTGGGCACGGACGTGCGGCTCTTCACCGCCGCGCAGGCTAAACGGTTGTGGCTACGCGACGGGCACTGCAGCTATCCCGGGTGCACGATGCCCGGGCAGTGGACGGATGTTCATCACCTCGTGCACTGGGCGGATGGCGGGCCGACCGACCTCGACAACGCGGCGCTGCTCTGCGAGCGGCACCATACGATCGTGCACAACCGCCGGTATGCCGGGCGCGTGGTCACCGACCTCGACGGCACCCGCCTCGAGTGGGACCTGCGGGTCGGTTCCTACGACGAGCTGCTCGCCGGGTTGGCCGCCCGAGAACCAGCGTGACCCCGCCCCGCACCCCGCTGACCACAGCGGGGTGCGAAGCCGCGCGTCCGCGACGGCTACGAGACTGGTCAGGGCGACAGCATCAAACCCGAGGGGGGACCTCGCGCGAGACCGCGCCTGGGCGACGGCGATGACTCGCCACTGGACAGCACCCCCCGGCGCGGGCATGGTGCGAGACCGTATCTTGGCGACGGCGACGGCGACGGCGATGACTCGCCACTGGACAGCACCCCCCGGCGCGGGCATGGTGCGAGACCGTATCTTGGCGACGGCGACGGCGACGGCGACAGCGACAGCGACAGCGACGGCACGCGAGGGCGACGACACGCGAGGCACGTCACCCGCCGGTCCGCGCCGGATCCGTGAGTCAGAGTGTGACGATGGCTGGTGGTGGTGCCGAAGCGATCTTGCGGAGCTGGTCGAGCCACCTGGTGAGCACCACCCAGGTGGCGCTTTCTGGTACGCCGACACTCGGCGCCGACGGGCTCAGCGACCACGATGTCGGACGGCGAGTCGGGTCGGGTGGCCACGTCGGCCACCACCTCCTGGTACAAACTCGGCCACCACCGCGGCCGGCAGCGTCCCGATGCCGCTGTCGGTCATCGCCCCGGGGTCACGCCGTCCTGGATGGCGGCCCGCCCGAGGGTGCGCTCGTTACGAACCATCGCCGAGACCCAGACAGGCCGCCGCGGCTGCTGCGGCGTGGGAGGGAGGAGCAGCACTCCGTCGAACGTGTGCTGCGCACCCTGGTGGCTGAACGGCTGTCCGGACCAGAGCCCGGTGAGCACCTCGAGCGACTCGTCGAGGCGGGCGGTCAGCTCGCGCCGGTCGGCGCTGCGCCCGAGAGCCGTGAACTCCCCGCCGATCATCATGGGCCACAGCTTCGGCGGCACCCTGACCCAGCTGCTGCTGCCAGCGGCTTGGGGTCGGCGGGGGTCCTGATCGACTCTGCCCCCACCAAGGGCGTGCGGGTGAACCCGATCTCCCAGGCCAAGTCGCTGTTTCCGGCCCTGAAGAACCCGGCCAACCGGCGCGGGGCCGTCGGCTTCACCCCCGAGGAGTTCCACTACGCCTTCACCAACACGCTCACCGAGGAGGAGTCGAAGCGGGTGTGGGACCGCTACGCCATCGCGGCACCCGGGATGTGGGTGTGGGAGTTCGGGCTGTTCGCCAACTTCAAGCCCGGCCACCAGGACACCTGGGTCGACTACGACGCCGACCGGTCTCCGCTGCTGTTCATCGGCGGCGAGAGGACCACATCATGCCGCCGTCGGTGAACAGGTCCAACGCAAGCACGACACGAAGTCGCCGGCGCCCACCGAGTACCACGAGTTCCCCGGGCGCGACCACTGGACGTGCGGTGCCCCCGGCTGGGAGGCCGTGGCGTACAAAGCCCTCGACTAGGCGCTCGAGCACGCCGTCCCCGCGCGGCACCCGTCGTCTGCAGGCTCGTGACGCAGCCGCTCTGGCGCTCGGGTGTGAGGGGGTCCTAACCTGTTGGTTCGGCACGAGCGACCTTGGGCAGGGGCCGTCGATGGAACCAGTGGTGCAGGTCCGAGACCTGCGGATGCGCTACGGGGACAACGATGTGCTGACGGGGGTCGACTTCGACATCGCCGCCGGCCAGGTCGTCTGCCTGTTGGGGCCCAACGGTGCGGGCAAGACCACGTCCATCGAGATCCTCGAGGGGTTCAGGGTCCGGTCGGCCGGTGAGGTCACGGTGCTGGGTCAGGACCCCGCGCACGCGGACGAGGACTGGCGGGCCCGCACCGGCGTGGTGCTGCAGTCGTGGCGCGACCACCCGCGGTGGACTCCGCGCCGCCTGCTGACCCAGCTGGGGGGCTACTTCGCCCCGTATTCGACCCCCGAGCGCACTCGCCCGCACGACATCGACCTGCTGCTCGAGACCGTCGGCCTGATGGACCTGGCCGACCGCAAGATCGCGACGCTGTCAGGCGGGCAGCGCCGGCGCCTCGACGTCGCGGTGGGCATCGTCGGGCGGCCGGAGCTGCTCTTCCTCGACGAGCCGACGGCTGGCTTCGACCCGCAGGCGCGACGCGAGTTCCACTCGCTGGTGCGTGAGCTCGCCCGGGCCGAGGGAACGACCATCCTGCTGACCACCCACGACCTCGACGAGGCCGAGAAGCTCGCTGACCGGGTGCTGGTTCTGGCGGCCGGTCGGATCGTCGCTGACGACACGGTGGACGGCCTGGCTCAGCGGCTGGAGGGCGAGGCGCTGGTGCGGTGGACGTCATCCGGCGAACGGCGCAGCGAGTCGGTGCCGGACGCCACGGCATTCGTGCGGCGCCTGTTCGACGAGCACGGCGACGACGTGCGCGACCTCGAGGTACGTCGGGCCAGCCTCGAGGACGCCTACCTCGCGCTCGTCCAGCAGCACGAGGCCGGGCACGGCGAGGCCGCGGCCCGGCTCTTCGCGGAGGTGGCTCGGTGAGCACGAGCACGCCGCAGGCCCGGCCGAGTCGGAGCCCGGCGGGAAACCCCACCAGGAACGCGATCAGGCTCGGCGCCCAACGCGGTTGGACCGAGTTCTCGCAGAGCATCCGCAGCACCCAGGACCAGGGCTTCTACCTCTTCACCGCGGCGATCACCGTGGGTTACCTGTTCCTGCGGCGCGACAGCGAGGTCGAGGGAACCGACCTGTTGCTGCCCTCGGTGGCGCTGCCCAGCATCCTCGGCGCCCTCATCGCCTTCGGGGTGATCATCGGCCCGGCCTACGCGCTGGCGATGGAGAAGGAGGACGGCACCCTCCTGCGCCACAAGGCCGTACCGCACGGCCTGCGCGGCTACTTCACCGGGCAGCTGCTGTTCCAGTCGCTGTCGTTGCTCCCGCAGATGGTCGTCATCCTCGTGCCGAGCGTCCTGCTCTTCGACAACCTGATGGCCGAGCCGTCAGGGTGTTCATCGTGGCGTGGGTGCTCGTGCTCGCGCTGCTCGCGACGATGCCGATCGGCATGGTCATCGGGGCCCTCGTGCCGAGCACGCAGAAGGTGGGCACCTGGGGGATGCTGCCGGTGCTCGTGCTGGCCGGCATCTCGGGCATCTTCTACCCGGTGCAGCTGCTGTGGGGCTGGGTGCAGGTAGTCGCCCAGGTCTTCCCGATGTACTGGATCGCGCTCGGGATGCGATCGGCGTTCCTCCCCGAGCAGGCCGCGGCGCTCGAGATCGACGGTTCCTGGCGCACCGCTCAAACCGTTCTCGTGCTGGGGATCTGGGCCATCGTGGGCTCGCTGCTCACGCCCGTCGTGCTGCGGCGGATGGCGCGCCGCCAGACCGGCTCGCAGGTCGAGGCGGCGCGCGACGCGAGCCTGCAGTGGGTGCGCTGACCCGGTATCCGGCAGCCGTCGACCGCGCAACCGGCCACCAGCAGCCGTCGACCGGGCATCCGGTATCCGGCAGCCGTAGACCAGCTCGGGCCTCAGCGCACGGAAGCCAGAGGGGTGGAGCCGACGCGGTCCTTGGCCCACCAGACGAAGTCGGCCACGTGCTGGGGCCCGGCGAACCCGTCACCGGCGAGCGAGAGCATCAGGTCGTTGGACCACACGGCGAGCCGGCCGATCTGCATCGAGGTCAGGTCGACCTTCGGCAGGTGCAGGCCCCACACGGCGAGGGTCAGGTCGTGCTTGCCGGTCTCCTCGGTCGCGTAGGTGAGGATCGGCAGGAACCGGTGGGGCTCCATGATGCACAGCACCTTGGTGAGCAGCGGCTCCCTGAACCCCGGCATCCCGGTGCCGGCTTGGTCCTCGATGAGGTGGCTGAGCCGGTCCTCGAGCGGCACGGTGTCCGGCCCGCGGAGCAGGTAGCTGATCGCGGCGCGGGTGCGGTCGGCGGCGACGTCCTCACCGAGGCGCTTCCACGCACGGCTGAACATCGAGACGTTGCCGGGGTGGGCGCCCATCGGGTTGCTGACGAAGTTCTTGAGGTCCTGCGGCGCGCAGCCCTCCAGGCCCTCGACCGAGAAGAGCTCGCGGCAGCGCACGTAGTAGTCGGCCACCGCGGGGTCAGGCTCGAAGGGCTGCTTGAGGAACGTGGTCTTGAGGCGGTTGACCCGGGTCGTCACGGCCGGGTCGACCATCTCAGCGGTCGCGAAACGCCCCCGGGCCATCTCGAACGGGGTGCGCAAGAACGTGGGCGCATGGTTCTCCACGACGGGGGACCACGTGTGCCCGCACTCGCCGCAGCGCAGCACGCGTGCGCCGTCGGGACCGTTGCCCTCGAGGTGGATGTCATTGTCGGACTGGCAGTTTTCGCACGAGATGATGGCCATGTCGCGATCCCTTCGAGAGTGATGGTGTCGAGACGGCACGAAGCTCGGCGCGGCAGTTCTTGTCCTACGACCCCAATCTACCACCGTAAAATTGTCACATTGACCCTAAGATCGCCGGATGGTCTACCACAGCGAGTACCCGCCCTTCTACGTCACGTGCGATCTTGTGGTGCTCTCCGTGCGGGGCGGGGCGCTGCACTCGCTGCTGGTCCGTCGTGCGGCAGAGCCGTACGCCGGCCACTGGGCGCTGCCCGGCGGGTTCGTCGAGATCGACGAGAACCTCGAGGATGCCGCCTACCGCGAGCTGGGCGAGGAGGCCGGGGTCGGGCGCGACGACGTCATCCTCGAGCAGCTGGCGGCCTACGGCGAGCCCGACCGCGACCCGCGCCACAGGGTGGTCTCGGTGGCCTGGCTGGCGCTGGGGGCCGACCTGCCGGAGCCGACGGCCGGGTCGGATGCCGCGGACGCCTCGTGGGTGCCGGTCGCCGAGGCTCTGGGATCGGTTGCCGGGGAGCCGCTGGCCTTCGACCACGAGCGGATTCTGGCCGACGGCGTCGAGCGGGCCCGGGTCAAGCTCGAGGACACCGGGTACGCCGCCGCGTTGTGCGGTGAGACCTTCACCGTCGCCGACCTGCATGCGGTCTACGAGTCGGTGTGGGGGATCGAGCTCGACCGGGCCAACTTCCACCGCAAGGTGACCGGCGTGGAGGGTTTCCTCACGCCGACGGGGGAGGTACGTGAGGGCGGTCGGGGACGGCCGGCGCGGGTCTACCGCGGGGATCCGCGGACCACGCTCTCGCCACCCATCCTCCGCGGCGACCGGTGAACAGCCACTCGCTGGAGGTTGGTGTCCGCAAGGGGGACGGACGACAGAGGTACTGGGACGGGAACCAGTGGGCGGAGCACTTCGCGGCGGGCGACCGCGCAGCCACAACGCCAGGAGGTCCGGTCGGCGCCCCAAGGCTCACGGCCAAGTGCAGGCGCGTCCAGGGCCGAGCACCCCTGCTTCCAGAAAGAAGCGGTTCATCATCCCGGCGGTCCTCGTGGCTGCCTCCATCCGCATCGGTGCCTTGACCTCCGGCAGTCCGGCTCCTTGAGCGGGATGCCCACGAGCCGCCGCTGGGTGGGGTTGAACCACTCATTTGGCAGGGGCGCGGTGCTCCGGACAAGGCGAGGAGAGCAGGCACCGCTCGACGAGACCTGCGAGCTCGACGACTGTTCGGGCGTCGTCTCAGCCCTCTTTGGGGGGCCGACCACGACGGGGGAGGGGGCCGGCCGCGCGAGGTGAGCGGCCGGCATCCGACAACGCGTTGCGGATGACCAGCTCGATCTGTGCGTTCACCGAGCGGAGCTCGTCGCCGGCCCAGCGGGTGAGGGCGTCGTGCACGGCAGGGTTGAGCCTCAGCAGGATCGCCTTGCGCTCCGCCATCAGCCGGCTCCTGCCGCGCACGTCGTCACTGCGACCCCCGCACGGTGATCACGTGTAGAGCGAGCCCGTGTTGATGACCGGCGAGACGCGCGAGTCGCTCGTGAGCACGACCAGTAGGTTCGAGACCATGGCGGCCTTGCGCTCGTCGTCGAGCGTGACGATCGACTCCTCCTCGAGGCGCGCCAGCGCGTTCTGCACCATCGACACCGCTCCCTCGACGATCTTCTCGCGGGCCGCGATGATTGCCGACGCCTGCTGCCGCTGGAGCATCGCCTGCGCGATCTCGGGAGCGTAGGCGAGCGAGGAGATGCGGGTCTCCACCACCTCGAGGCCGGCGATCGCAATGCGGGCAGCAACCTCGTCGGCGAGCTCGTCGGCGACCAGTCCGGTTGCGCCACGCAGGCTTTCCTCGCCGGGGGCTGCGTTGTCGTAGGGATGGGTGGTGGCGACGTGGCGCAGGGCCGACTCGGCCTGGACGGCTACGAAGGAGGTGTACTCCTCGACGGCGAAGACCGACTTCGCGGTGTCGGCGACCTGCCAGACGATGATCGCAGCGATGTTGACCGGGTTGCCGTCGGCGTCGTTGACCTTGAGCTCGCTGGTCTCGAAGTTGCGGACCTTGACCGACACCTTCTTCTTCATCGTGAACGGAACCGTCATGAGCAGGCCCGCCTTGCGGATGGTGCCGACGTAGCGCCCGAAGAGCTGGATGACCTTGGTGTCGCCGTGGCTGACGATGGTCAGGCTCGAGAACAGCACCATCGACACGACGAGGAGGATGCCGCCGAGCGTGCCGGTCAGGACCGGCCTGCCGGTGCCGGCGTCGGCAGCGATGCCGGTGCGCACGAAGAGCCACACGGCGAACCCGAGCAGCACGAGTGCGATGACGATGGCGATGATGCCGTCGACGTACCAGGCCTTGCGCTCGGCGATGTCGACGCGGGTTCCCTCCCTCCCCACTGCACGGCCGGCGGGGGTGCCGCCGACCGACTCGCCGTCGGTGTCGGTGCCGTGGGTGTGCGGGGGCTCCGGGTTGGGGGTGGTCGGGGTGGGCATGACGTCCTTCCGCGAAGATAATCTGATATCAGATCGATATCAGTTGGACCACGGTCGCGCAAGGGTGCGGGTCACATCGGCAGGGCACGTCTATTGGCGCCCCGGAGGGCGTCTCGGGCCAGCGCGGCTGTCACGCTCGGCGGGACGCGGCTGTCACGCCCATCGGGCGCGGTTGCTCACGACCCCAGGGAGCGCTCGGGTCGAGGTCGAGCCGGGAGGGCTCAAGCCGCGGCAGGAAGGAGCGCCACCAGTGCCATGGCGATGGCGAAACGGCGATCGCCGTTCAGCGCTCCGTCGGTACTCACCTGGTCGGCCAGATTCGTCGGGCTGACGAGGCGCACGTCGCCCAGTCGGCGGTGCCGTGCCCGGCGTGGCAGGTTCCCCTCGACGAAGCAGAGCAGCGGCGAGACTCGGACGTCGCCGTGTCGGGCGTCCGCGAGGCCGTCGGTGACCCGGGCGCACTGCTCGCGCACGGCATCCACCAGGTCGTTGCGCCGGCGTCCGGCGACCAGAAGGTTCTCGGTGCTCGAGCTGAACCGCCCGCCGCTGCGCTCGACCACGATCTCGGCGTCGGGGAAGTGGGCGGCATCGATCACGAAGACCCCGCTGGCGCCCACGAACAGGTGGTCGATGACGGTGCTCGTGCCGGGAAGGCGGCGACGATGGAGGGCATAGCCGCGTTCGCCGGCGACGAGCACGCTCAGGGCGCGTCGGCTGACCAGGGCGCTCGCAACGGCTTCCGCCTCGCGGCAGGTCAGGCACAGTGCACCGCCACCGTGGCTTGCCGAGGCGGCCGCCTGTTCGCTCGCTGTGAGCTCGGCGCCGCAGTCGCACTCGACTGCTGCCGGCAGCCTCGTCACAGAGGTGTCTGCCACTGGCGTTCCTTCCGCGCGGGTGTGTCATCCGGGTCGACCCGATCGCGTCGGGCCGAAGCCCGCTGCGTCGCACCCCTGCGCGTCGCTACCACCGATTTTACCGGCGTCGTGAGCGCGCCTGTTGTGATCTGCGTCAATCCGCAGTGCTTCGAGCTCCGGGGTATCGGCGGCCTCGGAGCGGGCTGCGTTGCCGCGCAACCGCTTCGGGACAAATTCCGTTGTTGAAGGCGGCGGGTGGATGCCCGCGGCTCTCAGCCAGTCCACAGGTTTCGGCCCTGCGGGCGCCGCCGGGCAGCGGTCGGGCAGCGGGTCGGGCAGCGGTCGGGCAGCGGTCGGGCAGCGGT
>Ga0105047_10019445_pt1 | contig 10476 bp, 6 predicted proteins | sample MAT04_FD_78384 | JGI IMG/M metagenome (GOLD analysis project Ga0105047, IMG submission 78384) | Freshwater microbial communities from Lake Fryxell liftoff mats and glacier meltwater in Antarctica - MAT-04 (megahit assembly) | ecosystem: Environmental > Aquatic > Freshwater > Ice > Liftoff... | reverse complement strand
CAGAATTGGCCCACAGGTCAACCTGGAACCGATCGGAAGGCAGACCAACATTCAACCCATCGCGCATTTCACCATATAAATCGCGCAGATAAGTGTTACAAACCGAGCCGATACGGGCAATATTGAGATACGCGTTGCGGCTGAGCAGCGGGTCGTAAGTCCAGGTGATCAGATCAAGTCTCTGCTCGCGCACAAATTGCCACTGTGCACGCTTGAGAGCAAACCCAACGCCTGAATCACGCGCATCCGGGTGAACTCCCATCTGGTGAGAACAATGCTTTGGACGCAGCCCATCGGCTGTACTGTACAGGCCGACAAACCCGAACAACATACCAACCATTTTTTCGCCTTCATAAGCGCCAAAAACAAGGCCTCCATTATGGGCGGCAGTTGTCATCATATGGCCAGGAACAACATCCATATCGCTGCCCGGCCAGACAATCGCCTGCATTTGCTCTGCCTGTTCCATTTCATCAGCGGTTTCGAGAATGCGAATGGTGATCATATTATTTGTAAGATTGTTGGGTGAATAAAGTCTTGCGCGCCTGGCGCTGCCAGTTGATTCCTTTTAGATGATCGAGCCGGTACGTAAATCGCGCCGGTAGAAACCCAAACAGGCTGGAAATTGAATCGCCGGAGCAGGTACGATTATAGGAGAAATAATCGACCCAAAAGGTGGAAAAAGGAAAACCAGGCAGAATACTTTCCAGCAAAACAGTAAGCGTGCGCAGATAAGGCAGACCCAGCGGCAAGAACCAGCGCCGGACACCAATCGTTTCTTGAATGATTTCAGCAGCCTGGCGAAAAGGGAAATATTCCGCTCCCCCTATTTCAAAGGTTCGGTTAAGCGTTTCAGGCGTATCGAGCGACCACAAAAGGCTGGTAACCAGGTCCTCAACCCATAGCGGCTGTATCAAAACTTCGCCCTCACGCGGCATAAATAGCACCGGGAAGAAAGCGAGCACACTTGCCAGCGCCGTTGTAAAATGATCTTCAGGACCATACAATAACCCTGTGCGGAAAATAGTATGCCCCACGCCGCTCCGCCGAATGTGCTCTTCCGCTATACCCTTTACCTTCAGCATTGGATAATAGGAGGCTCGATCTGCGCCAAGATGGCTTACATAAAAAAAACGGCGCACCCGCAAATCAGCCGCCGCACGCGACAAATTGTATGTACCGCGCGCATCCACATCCAGAACATTGGCACGCGCTCCCTGGTGCTCTGCACTTGCCAGATGATACACCACGTCCACCCCCCGCATAGCCGCGCGCAGCCCTCGTTCATCATTCAGGCTCGAAACCGCCACATCCACTTGCACGCCGCGTGGAAGGTTTGGCGTTCTGGGCGAAGGCCTGATCAGAGTGCGCACCTGCTGCCCATTGGCAACCAACTGGCGGATAAGTGCACGCCCGATAAATCCGGTTCCACCTGTCACAAGAATCATGGAGATGATTATATCGTATACCCGCAACGGGCATAATAATGGTTCTTCTTAACTCTCTGAAAGCAGGTTGGCAGCCAATACGCGTACATCTCGTAATAAATCAATACCTTCCGGTAATTTAAATTCTTCGGTTACGCGCAGAGTTAAATTTTCAGCGGCATTGCGCGCCTGTTCTGACAATCCATCCACCTTAAGCAAATCATTTAATAAATCAATAGCGCTCGGGCTATGCATCGAACGCCCCTGCCGCTCAAAATATTCACGCGCCACCACGCCCGCCGCACGCCGCGCACAAACGCGCGCCTGTCCTTCATTGCCCCGCTCACGCGCCGTCGCCGCCAGAATAAGTTCCTGCTCAAATTTATTTTTCCAGTTCATTTGCTTCCCAGAATATAGTAATTTTCTTCATAAAAAGTATAATATGCCCGATATCCCAACCGGTTCCAGAAATACAACCCGAGCCTCATCCAAATCAATTTCAGGTCAACAGACATTATCAGGAAATTCAACATGCAAAACAAATCACCTGAAGTTCACAGCGCTTGCGGAGATCGCCTGGCAGATGCTTACCGCTATCCGCGCGTATTATACAAAGGTCGCGAGGTGCTTTTCTGCACAATCGATTGCCTGAAACAATACCAGAAAGACCCGGAAGGCTTCATGCACGGTGATGTGATCCATACCAACAGCAACAAAAGCACCCTGATCGAAGATTCCTGAGAAAAGGGATTCTCAGATTAAGCACCTGAAGATTTCTTGACAGGCTTCTTACCAGCCGAATTTGAGCCAGGTCCTGTCTTTTTTTCTACAACAGGTTTCTTTGCGGTCGATTTTTTGGCGGGTGACACTTTATTTTCCACGACAGGTTTTTTGGCCGCAACTTTTTTAGATGCGGGGACTTTCATCAACTCCAATTGCTTTGTTTTGGGCTCAGGCTTGGCTTTGGCTTCTTCTTTGGCAATCTTTCCGATTGTCAAATACTTTTCAGCCATCCAGGCTTCGGTCAGGCCCAATACTGCGTCACCAGGTTTAACCTCCACCACCACATCCCCGCGAAGCGCAGCACGTTTCTTCAAACCAGCTTCATCCAGGCGCGTCATCTTGGGGGCCGCCTTAAGCAAATGCAGAGTAATTACCTGTGTGCCCTTGCCAAGCGCCAGTCCAACCAGTTTGATGCCCTTGGGCAGATCCCACAGGATCACACCCCGTCCGTAGCGTCCCTGCGCAGGGAACTCGATCTGCGCAATCCGTTTGGCCCTGCCATCCGAAGCAAGCACAAAAACGTCCCCCTCTGTGGGCAGCAACTGCAACCCGATCACTTCATCGCCAACCCCCAGCTTGACACCGTTCACTCCAGCCGCCACAAGCCCCATGGGTCGTACATCATCCTCAGCAAAGCGAATTGCCATGCCAGAAGCAGTCGCCAGCAACAATTCCTTCTTGCCGTCTGTTAACACCACCCAGCCCAACGCATCGCCATCGTTAACTTTACACAGGTAAAATGTCTGGGCTGAAGGCCCCGGTAATTCGCTGATCAGTGATTTCTTAAGCATGCCGCCCCGAGTAACAGTCAGCACACAGGCGTCAGCCGCCAGGCTGGACCGTTTTGGCAGGGAAAACGCCGTAACAGGCCGGTCGCTTTCTTTAAGCGGCGAAACCTTATTGTAGCGGGTTCCCTCAGAAAGCTTTTCGGTTTCTGGCAAGGTATGAATAGCCACCGCCGCCGCCAACCCGTGCGCTGAAACCAGGTATAGCGTATCCGTGGAATTCGCTCGCACCAGCAAATGAGGTGCATCACTGCCGCTCAGGCGCGGGGCTTTTTCATCGTTCGTACGGGAAAGAACCCCGTCCTTGCTCATACCCACCCATACCACCTGGTCGGGCAGCAGCTGCGCGGTAGTCAATACCGATTTTTTTTGTTTGCCTTCTTTAAGGTTGATGATATGCGTGCGGCGCTTATCAGCGTACGCTTCTTTTACGCGCAGCAATTCACTCGCAACCTGTTCGCGCATCTGTAGGGGCGATTTTAACAGAGTCTCCAGCGATTTGATCAATCCGCTGATTTCTTTGTATTCTATCTCAATTTTCTTGCGCTCCAATCCAGCCAAACGGCGCAGCTGCATCTCCAGGATGGCGTTGGCCTGCAATTCACTGAGACTGTAACGCTTGATCAAACGCTCACGGGCTGTTTCCACATCTGGTGATTTTTTAATCAGTTCGATGATTTCATCCAGGTTCTTGAGGGCGATCAAATAGCCTTCCAGGATGTGCGCGCGCGCGCGCGCCTTCGCCAGGTCAAACTCAGCGCGGCGCTTAATCACCACCAGTCGATGTTCAATAAAGACTTTCAGCGCCTGCTTAAGGGTCAACATTCGCGGCTCGCTGCGTCCATTTTCATCAGCAACCAGCGCCAACAGGATAATGCTAAAGGTCGACTGCATGGGAGTGCGCCGGTAAAGTTCTGCAAGAATCTTTTCCGGGTCGATATTCTTGGACAACTCCATCACAATCCGCATGCCCTGGCGGTCAGATTCATCGCGCAGGTCAGAAAGCCCTTCCAGATGCCCTTCACGTGCCAATTCAGCGATACGCTCGATTAATGAAGATTTATTAACCTGGTAAGGCAATTCAGTAACAATAATGCGATTCTTGCCGCGTTCCATTTCTTCATAATGCGCGCGGGCCTGAATGGTGACCTTTCCGCGGCCTGAGCCGTAGGCTGCTTCAATACCTTCTTCCCCCGCCTCCTGAATAATGACCCCGCCCGTTGGGAAATCAGGCCCCTGAATAAATTCCATCAGGTGCTCAGTATCGATATCATCAATCTTTTCCCAGTTTTGCAGCATGTAAACCAGGGCATCGGTTACCTCGCCCAGGTTATGCGGCGGTATCGAGGTTGCCATCCCCACCGCGATACCGGTCGCCCCATTCACCAGCAGGTTGGGCATAGCCGCCGGCAGCACAGATGGTTCAGTCAACGTATCATCAAAATTCGCACCAAAATCAACCGTATCCTTGTTAATATCCGCTAAAATATCCAGCGCCGGCAGAGTCAGCCGGGCCTCGGTATAACGCATGGCAGCCGGAGGGTCGCCATCCACAGAACCGAAGTTACCCTGTCCATCCACCAACATACAGCGCAGTGAAAAATCCTGTGCCATACGCGCCATCGCTTCATACACCGCGGAATCGCCATGAGGATGATACTTACCAAGCACCTCACCCACAATACGCGCAGATTTCTTGTAGGAGCTGTCTGCGCGCATACCCATGTCATACATGGCATACAAAATACGGCGCTGAACAGGTTTAAGACCATCCCTCGCATCGGGCAAAGCGCGCGAAACGATGACAGACATGGCATAATCGAGATAAGATTCCTGCATCTCACGGTCAATGTCAATTTTGCGTACCAATCCGAGTTCCATAAAAATTCCTTTTTGCGCAAATACGTCAACACACCAAAACAGCGCTGTGCGCGTTATCATGAATAGATGTTCTAACTTGCTTATCTTAAGGGGAAAGACTCAAAGCGTCAAGTGCCGTTCTATCTGTATTAACGATAAATAACAAAGCGGAACCGCTCATCAGAGCGATCCCGCTTTCTTGCTTTTTTGAAAGTGTCAGAAAGAAACGATCAGGGATTAATTTCAATCGATACGATCTTGCAGGTGCCTTTGAGCGCCTTCTCCGTACAGGCCTGGATCACTGCGCGAAGTTTGTTTCCTCGCGGATCACGCTTAAATAAGGCACTCGATAAATAGCCAGTCCCACCAGGGTCAAGCGGAGCGATATTTTTGGCAATGATACAACCCGTTTTCAAATCAAATGCGTCTACAACTTGTTCAGCGGACTCATTCGTTCGAGTGTTCGTAACCTTGATATAAGCTGAGCGGAAAGGAACGCTGCCCGTATTTTGGACAACAAACACGACAAACACATTTCCTTTGCACTGATCAAATTTCTTATAGCTGGCTGTAAAATTGGGCGCAGCCGTAGGAGATGGCAGTGGCGTATACTGCGGAAGCACTGAAACATCCCCGGAAATCTTTACGTTATTGGCTAAAATATAACAGGGTGCTTCGGGCTTGTCCGGATTCTTTACAAAGATAAATCCTCCGCCCAGGTCCTGCGCTTCTACTTCAAGTTTCACACCTGCCTGAAAAGTAGCCAACAACTCATATTGATTACCAGGCCCGCTTCGGCAATTTGATTCCTTCATCACCTCAGCGATGATCGGAACCAGCGTTGGAGTAGGTGTTTCTGTTGGGAATATACCCACTTCCAGGGTTGGCGTGAATGTGGGGGCAACCGTTGCGCTTGCAATTGGCAAAGCTGTTTCACTCGCAGGCAGGGAAGTGTCAGTCGCATTGGCAGCCAGCGCAGTTTGCGTGGAGGATAGCGCTTCAACATGCAGCGTCTGAGCGGTTGGCTGTGCAGATCCAACAGACGGCACATAACAGGCCAGGGAAGCCAGGATTAAAGCAACCACTGAAAAAACAAGGCGGAAACGTTTAAAAATCATCGCTACTCCTATCCTTTGCATTGCTTTAATAAAAAAGGCGGCTCTAAACAGAGCCGCCTTTTACCAAATCGTTTAGATCGCCACATCTCCGGGGATTTCGACCCACTGAGATGATCCTGAGCCCAGAGCCTTTTCCAGCTCGGTGAAACGCCCGTGCTTGAAACCCGTTCCCGCAGGAATGAGCTTACCAATGATGACGTTTTCCTTGAGACCGTAAAGCGGGTCAGTGGTAGATGCAATCGCCGCTCCGGCCAGAACCTTGATGGTGTGCTGGAAGGATGACGCGGAAAGGAATGAATCGGTTGAGAGAGAAGCCTTGGTCACGCCCAGCAGAACTTCTGCAAAACGTGCGGGCTGTTTGGCTTCAGCGTGAAGATGCTCGTTCACCTTCTTAATCTCCAATCGGTCCACGGCATCACCAGGCAGGTAACGTGTGTCGCCTGGCCGGGTAATTTGCACCTTGCTCAACATCTTGCGGATGATGACTTCAAAGTGCTTGTCGTGAATGTTCTGACCCTGTGAACGGTAGACTTTCTGAACTTCGCTCATCAGGTACATCTGGCATGCATCGCGGCCCTGCAAGCGCAGGATGCGGTGAGGATTCAGTGAACCTTCGGTCAGCGGCTGTCCGGCAGTCACATGATCGCCGTCTTTCACCAGAAGGCGCAAGGTGGAAGGAATTTCATGCTCCACATCTTCGCGCTGTTCGTGAGAGACGATCACCTGCCGGCCTTCGATACGAATTCGACCGGCATGTTGGGAGGTGATAACTGCCTCGCCAAGCGTGGCCAGCACATCACCCGCGCGCACTTCGCCTTCATCTTTTACTTCGATCTGCCACTCTTCTGGAATATCGTATCCATCAGCAACCATTTCAGCGCGTTCGATACGCACCATGCGCAGATCAGAATACTTATCAGACTGTACAACCCGCACCAGACCGGCAATTTCAGAAACCACTGCTTCGCCCTTGGGGGTCTTGCGGGCTTCAAAAAGTTCTTCCACGCGCGGGAGACCCGTTGTAATATCACCACCACCACCGGCTGCAACACCACCTGTGTGGAAGGTACGCAGAGTCAACTGTGTGCCAGGCTCGCCAATCGACTGAGCTGCCACAATACCCACAGCCGAACCCATCTCTACAGTTGAGCCGCGGCCCAGATCAATGCCATAGCACATGGCGCAGATACCGTGGGTTAATTCACAGGTCATCGCCGAGCGCACCTTTACATCTGTAACGCCCGCAAGAGCAATTTTGCGCGCCCGATCGTGGTCAATCATTTCGTCTCGGTCGCACAGCATTTCACCAGTTGCCGGATCGAAGATCGGGGCAGCAGCGAAACGGCTGTATAAACGGCTGGAAAGCGCCTGTCCCGCCACGTCATCTGATTTACGAACCCAGATACCTTCTGTGGTGCCGCAGTTGATTTCGTTAATGATCACGTCCTGGGCAATATCCACCAGACGACGGGTCAGGTAACCTGCATCCGCAGTACGTAGCGCAGTGTCAGCAAGACCCTTACGCGCGCCGTGCGTAGAAATGAAATATTCCTGAGCGGTCAGGCCTTCGCGGAAGTTCGAGCTGATTGGCATCGGGATAATACGCCCGGATGGATCTGCCATAAGACCGCGCATACCGGCCAGCTGCGAAATTGGACCAAAACCGCCCTTGGTTGCGCCAGAGCTCGCCATGGTGGAAAGGTTACCGCTGGGATCCATATTAGCTTTGACCGCTTTGGCAACATCGTTGGTCGTCCTCTGCCAGATCTGGATGATACGCTCATTTTGTTCCTGCTCTGTCAGCAGACCACGGCGGAAATCGCGCTGCACAACTTCAACTTCCTTAAGCGCTTGCGCAATGATCCCGGCCTTGGCGGCGGGAACAGCAATATCTGAAACAGCCAGGGTAATGCCAGAACGCATTGCATAAGTAAAGCCAATATTCTTAACAGCGTCCGCTACGTTGGTGGTGACTTCCTGGCCGCAAATCTCGTACACTTCAGCGATCAGGTCCTTCACACCGCCTTTTTCAAGCACCTTGTTTACAAACTGTGCTTGCTCGGGCAAAATACGGTTGAAGAGCACCCGCCCAACAGTCGTGTCAAGCATGCGTGTCTGCATTTCGGGCATACGCACACCATCTTCATCATAATTGGTCAGTACACGCAGCCGGATATTCGTATGAACTTCCACCTGCCCCAGTTGGAAAGCGAGATCAACTTCATCCATCTCACCAAAAATCCGGCCATCACCCTTATGCGGGTGACGATCCGTCATGGTCAGGTAGTAGACGCCCAACACCATGTCCTTGGAAGGTGATATGATCGGCTCGCCGTCAGCAGGTTTAAGCAGGTTTTTGGAAGCCAGCATCAAACGGCGCGCTTCAGCAACCGCTTTTTGTGAAAGCGGAACATGCACAGCCATTTGATCGCCGTCAAAGTCCGCGTTAAAAGCGGTGGTAACCAGTGGGTGCAGCTGAATGGCTGAACCTTCAATCAAAAGTGGTTCAAAGGCTTGAATACCCAGGCGGTGCAAGGTTGGCGCACGGTTAAGCATCACTGGACGGTCTTTGATGACCTCTTCCAGCACTTCCCACACTTCTGGGCGGTTACGTTCAATTAAGCGGCGTGCGCCCTTGACATTGGCAGCGTAGTTATGAAGCACAAGCCGGGCAATCACAAACGGGCGGAATAACTCAAGCGCCATGCTCTTCGGCAAACCGCACTGGTACAACTTCAGTTGCGGGCCTACCACAATCACGGAGCGCCCAGAATAATCCACGCGCTTTCCCAACAGGTTGCGGCGGAAACGGCCTTTCTTGCCTTTGAGCATATCGCTCAAAGACTTGAGTTCACGGCGGCCACGGCGGCTGAGAGCCTTGCCGCGCTGCGAGTTGTCAATCAGGCTGTCGACCGCTTCTTGAAGCATGCGCTTTTCGTTGCGCACAATCACGTCCGGCGCGCCAAGTTCGAGCAAGCGCTTGAGACGATTATTTCGGTTGATCACACGGCGATAGAGATCATTCAAATCAGATGTGGCAAAACGGCCGCCGTCCAGCTGCACCATCGGGCGCAGATCGGGAGGAATAACCGGCAGAATGGTCAAAATCATCCACTCGGGGCGATTGCCAGAGCGGCGGAAAGCCTCCACAACCTTTAGGCGGGTGGTGGCCTTCTTGCGCTTTTGCTTGGATTTTGTGGTGCGTACTTCGCGCCACAACTCTTCCGAGAGTTTTTCCAGGTCAAGGCGGCCCAAAATATCATAAAAAGCCTCGGCGCCCATATCGGCACGAAATACCTGGCCCCAGCGGGATTTAAGTTCACGGTAACGGGTTTCGCTCAGAAAGGTGAAGGGGCGCAGTTCCATCAATTCCTCGCGAGCGCTGGAATTGGTGTTTTGATTAACAGATGTCTGGTCCTCAAGCTGATTCCGAAGAGCTTCCATCTGCTCGGCCGCTTCGGCTTTGAGCTTTTCAATATCCATCTTGATGTGTTCAATCTCGCGCAGCTTCTGGTCCTTAAGTTCGGCTTCCAGAGCTTCTAAACGCTCGCGAACACTTTTTTGTACTTTGGAGATGTGGCTATTGGAGATCATTTCTCCAGCACCTACAATCGATTCACCGGTGGCTTCAAACACAATTGCCTTGCCAGCGGCAGAGCCATTCTGTTCCTGCAACTGTGTTTCGAGACGCTGACCTTCCTGAATAACCGGCTCAAGGCGCGAGGCGATCTGCTCATCATAAGAACGGTCAATATCCGCCTTGCGCTGATTCAGCTCAGTCACAGTATGGTCGCGCTGAATCTTGACTTCAGCGATCTTAGAGTTGATTACCGTAGCTTGTTCACGTTCTGAAACGTTTATCTCGTCCTCAAGTCGCTTGAGCGCCTTCTGACGGGCATCTTCGTCAACATAGGTGACAACATACTGCGCAAAATACAGCACACGGTCCAGATTGCGGCGAGAGATATCCAGCAGCAGCCCCAGGTATGAAGGGATGCGGCGCGTATACCAGATATGCGCAATAGGCGTCGCCAGTGTAATATGACCCATGCGTTCACGCCGCACAGCAGCGCGGGTAACTTCAACACCGCACTTATCGCAGATAATACCTTTGTAGCGAGGATTTTTATACTTTCCGCAATAGCACTGCCAGTCGCGCGTTGGGCCAAAGATGGCCTCGCAAAACAGGCCATCTTTTTCCGGCCGCAAGCGGCGGTAGTTGATGGTTTCCGGCTTGAGGACCTCGCCATACGACCAAGAACGGATCGTTTCGGGCGAAGCCAGGCTGATGCGTAGTGCGGTCAGGCCTTTGGTTTCCATGGAGTCCTCCTGGGAATATCCGTTATGCCCCTTAATCGCGCTCAAACTGACGTCTGAGACACAGAAACGCAAGCGCAAGAGACATTTGTCTCAAGCGCTCGCAGTTGGGCTAAGTTTTAACGATTAGACATCAATCGATTGATTATACTAAAGAGCCATTTTTAAAGCAAGAGTTAATTTTCT
>Ga0105047_10019442_pt1 | contig 10478 bp, 6 predicted proteins | sample MAT04_FD_78384 | JGI IMG/M metagenome (GOLD analysis project Ga0105047, IMG submission 78384) | Freshwater microbial communities from Lake Fryxell liftoff mats and glacier meltwater in Antarctica - MAT-04 (megahit assembly) | ecosystem: Environmental > Aquatic > Freshwater > Ice > Liftoff... | reverse complement strand
TGGCGCTCGGCTCGCTGCCGTTATCGGCGCAGGATCTGCTGATTCGGAACGCCAAAGTGCATACCGTCGATACGCGTGGAACGTTGAATGCGGCCGATGTGCTGGTACGTGCTGGCCGCATTGTTAAGGTCGGCACGGGGTTGGTCGCGGGTGCAGGCACATCCGTGATCGACGCCGCCGGAAAACCTCTCACGCCGGCGTTCTTCGCTGGCGTCACCGCACTCGGCATTGAAGAAGTGTCACTGGAACCGAGCACCGTCGATCATTCCTACAGTCCCGGCGCATCGGCCTCACCCATGCCGGCATTGCCGCGCCCAGAGTTCGACGTGCAGCCCGCGTTTAATCCGGAATCGATGGTCATCGGCGTCAATCGCGTCGAAGGTTTCGGTTTCGCCATGGTTGCGCCGAGCTCGCAGGCAGGCGGCAACATTTTCTCCGGTATCGGTGCGGTCGCACGGCTCGACGGGCGCATCGACGCCTTTGATCCGGCATCACGCACCTTGGTCATCGATCTTGGCAGTGACACAGCTTCGCTCACCGGCAATACGCGCGCTGGCCAATATATGCTGCTGGATCAAGCCATTCGGGAGGCGATTGGCGGCAGCACGTTGAAAGAACGCGACTACCAATTGCTGACGCCCACCGGACGCGATGTCCTGAGTAGCTTTCTACACGGCCGAGTCGCGTTTAAGGTCGATCGTGCCGCGGATATTCGCCAAGTGCTGGCGCTGTCCAATCGCACCGGCATGCATGCCGTAATTGTTGGCGGTGCTGAGGCTTGGAAAGTCGCGGGCTTGCTCGCCACCGCCAAAGTACCGGTGTTGATCGATGGCTTGGTCAACTTGCCGGATTCCTTCGATCAGCTCGGCGCCAGCCTCGAAAACGCCGCGCGCTTGCAGGCGGCGGGCGTGCAGATCGCATTTACCCAAAGCGGCGACGCCACGCACAACGCGCGCAAGGTGAGACAGTCAGGCGGCAACGCCGTGGCGCATGGGCTGCCGTGGGAAGCCGCGCTGGCAGCATTGACGCGCGAACCGGCGGCCATCTTCGGTCTCGGTGACAAGCTCGGCCGCATCGCGCCGGGACTGGAGGCCGATCTGGTCCTGTGGAGCGGCGATCCGCTCGAAGTCACCAGCATGGCCGAACAAATGTGGATCAGCGGCCGCCCGCAATCCATGCGCTCACGTCAAACCGAGCTTAGGGACCGCTATCGTCCGCGGTAAGGCCAGAACAGCAGCCGCAATTGCCCAAGGGGCCGGACCGGCCCCTCAAAAATGTCGATGTTTTTTCTGATCCTCTCCAAAGCGAGCGCAGAACGCCAAGTTGACGCCGCTCACTCCGTGTGGAATCGACTCGGCTTTGCGCTGTTCGGCGAGTACAACGACAGACTCGAACGTCTGAACACGCAATCGCGCATCGTGGGCGAAGGCTGTCCGCCCCTTTGCGGACCTCTCGTCACCGAAGCGCCGTGACGGCTTTCCTGAAAGCCGCCCACAAAAAACCCCAACACGCGGGGCTGCTTGTTTTCACTGACGAATCAGCAATTTGTCGTGGTGGAGCGGAAGGGGATCGAACCCTCGACCTCTGCATTGCGAACGCAGCGCTCTCCCAGCTGAGCTACCGCCCCACGAACAGCCGCGGACGATAGCACCGGTTGGATAGGGTTGCCAGCTTCGTGAAAAAACGCGTCTTGCGGGCGCGCCGTTGGCGGATGGCGCTATGACTGCCGCCCAGTCGTATCAGCGATCTCGGTGTTCGCAACGGTCGGTCGGTCGTCTCGGCCATCTCAAGTCGCAACCACCGCAACCGTGTCCGCGGTTTCGCTGCGGCTGGGCGCCGCACTTCAATTTCCGATCCACGGCGATGCAGCAAGTGCGCGCTCACCGGTGTCTTTTTATCTTGGAGCGACCGAACCCAATTGTCGCGCTAACTTGGCTCCTCGCGGTCGCAATGTGGCCGATGTAGATCGCAAGTGTGGTGTCAAAAAAATAGCGTGAACTATTTGCGCGCATTTCGCCGTCATGCTGCGTTGCTGGTCGGCGCCATAGACGAGCCATGTCGTCCGTCGGACCCGGCCCGCAACAAAGTTGCGTGCGTGCGTGGTTTCGATTGGTCGCGCGGCATGCCGCTCAAGCTGATCGATCTCGCTCTCGCGCCTTGCCTGACGACGAGATCCGTCGGAAATATTGATCACCTTACACGGGGCACCACACGAGTTCTTCGCTAATCGCGCCGCTTTGCTTTTCGCGAAACTTAGCGGTTTGCGAGGTCTGCGCACCGAGCGTACACGCGCATCAATCTAGGCTTAGCACTTGTATCGAATGAGGCGGCAGACATGGGCACAAATTATTTGTCGCGCGATCAGTACGGCATGTATGTGGACGATGGCAACGCTGGGCCGGGGCCGAAGTTGATGGGAGCGGAAACGCTGATCGGCAACGCCGTGTTCAATACCGAGGGCGAAAATTTAGGCGCCATTCGCGAGTTCATGATCGATATGGACAGCGGGGAAATTGCGTATGCGGTGCTGTCCTACGGCGGTTTTCTTGGGATTGCGAACAAGTTGTTTGCAGTGCCGTGGCGCGCGCTGAAACTAGACACTGAACACCATCGGTTCACGCTCAAGATCGATAGCGCGGTGCTCAAAGACGCGCCCGGATTCGACAAGAATCAATGGCCGTCGATGGCAGACGAGATCTGGGCGCGTGATGTGCATCGCTTCTACAGCACACCCTATCGTCCGGGCCGATAGGCTCAGCGCGGCGTTGAACGCGCCGGTTTCGGATTTCGACCTTCACCAAATCGGAAGTCAACGATGTCACTTAAACGCTGGTTGCTCGTGGGTTTGGTCGTGTGCACTCTCGCCACAGTGACGCTGCTGGCGGCATGCAGCGAAACGGCAAAACTGCCCGTGTCGGCGGGCATGGGACCGGATCCAGAACTGCCGCCACCGGATAAACGCCTCATTCCCACGCTGCGCATCGCAGAAGCCGTGGGCTGGCCGCAGGGCGTGTTGCCGACGACCGCTGCAGGCATGCAGGTCAATGCTTTCGCCAGCGGCTTGGATCATCCGCGTTGGCTGCATGTGCTGCCGAATGGCGATGTGCTGGTTGCCGAGAGCAATGCGCCTCCAAAGCCTGAGGACGGCAAGGGCATCAAGGGCTTTGTGATGAAGAAGGCGATGCAGCGCGCCGGTGCTGGCGTTCCGAGCGCCAATCGGATCAGCCTGCTGCGCGATGCGGACGGCGACGGCGTGGCCGAGGTGCGCACAGTGTTTCTGCAAAATTTGAATTCGCCATTCGGCATGGCGTTGATCGGTGATCGCTTTTATGTGGCCAATGCAGATGCAGTGGTGTCGTTCCCGTACACCGAAGGCGTCACTGAAATCAGCGCGCCGCCGACCACCCTCACTGACTTGCCCGGCGGTCCGATCAACCATCATTGGACCAAGAGCTTGATCAGCAGCCCGGATGGCAGCGTGCTCTATGCGACGGTCGGCTCCAATAGCAACGTGGCTGAGAACGGAATGGAAGTGGAGGAGGGCCGCGCAGCCATCTGGCAGATTGATCCGGTCGGCGGCAGCAAACGCTTGTTTGCGACCGGCTTGCGCAATCCCAATGGTATGGCCTTCGAGCCTGAGTCCGGCATGCTTTGGACGGCAGTAAATGAGCGCGATGAGCTCGGCAGCGATCTAGTGCCGGACTACATGACGTCGGTGCGCGATGGCGGCTTCTATGGCTGGCCCTATAGTTACTACGGTCAAATTGTTGACGAGCGCGTCAAGCCGCCGCGTCCTGATTTGGTCGCCCGCGCGCTAAAACCCGATTACGCGCTTGGGCCACACACCGCTTCGCTCGGGCTCGCCTGGTCTGGCTCCGCAAGCTTACCGGTGGATTTTCGCAGCGGCATGTTTATCGGCCAGCACGGCTCGTGGAACCGCAACCCGCCCAGTGGTTACCGTGTGATCTTCGTGCCCTTTAGCGGTGGCAAGCCGAATGGCGTCGCGGCGGACGTGCTAACGGGATTCTTGAGTGAAAACGGAAAGGCCTACGGGCGGCCTGTGGGCGTCGCGATGACCGCGCGTGGCGATTTGCTGGTCGCGGACGATGTCGGCAACATCATCTGGCGCGTATCCGCAGAATAGGGCCGATCGAAAGGAGATTAACGACCGTGGAATCGCCCATTAAGCATGTTCAAGTGGAGGCTACGCTTGCCAATACGCGCTTTCTGGCGGTCGCCAACCCAATGGCGCTGCGCCAGGAGGCAGTTTCGCGTATCGCCGATGCCGCGGCGCGTTCGATCGCAGAACGTGGGAATTTTCAGATTGTCCTAGCAGGCGGTAACACGCCACGCGCGATCTATCAGGATTTGCGAAAAATCCAGACCGACTGGTCACGTTGGATAGTCTACTTCGGTGACGAACGCTGCCTGCCGAGCACACACGCAGACCGGAATTCCGCGATGGCCTCGCACGCTCTGCTTACACATGTTGCGATTCTGTCGTCCAATATTTACGTTATTGCCGGCGAACTCGGTGCAGCCGAGGCGGCACTCAATTACGCGCAAACGCTGGATGCCATCGCCGCCTTCGACTTGGTACTGCTGGGTCTGGGTGAAGACGGGCACACGGCGAGTTTGTTTCCGGAGAACGACATTGGCGCAGACGCTGCTGCACCCGCGTGTCTGGCCGTTTACTCAGCGCCGAAAGCACCGGCCGAACGCGTGTCGATGAGTGCCAGGCGATTGTCGCTGGCTCGCAGCGTGTTGTTTCTGGTGGACGGTTTGGCCAAACGCAATGCGGTCGCGCGTTGGCGTGCTGGAGCGCAAATTCCCGCGGCCGCGATCTCGCCACCGGCCGGTGTCGACGTCTTGATCACCGACGAGCTGTTGCAGGCCGATACGCTGCTTGCAGAAATCTAGTTGAGCGATTGTCGCCGCGCGCCGCGTGAATCGTCAGCCGCTTACGCCGACTGCCGCATCCACAATTTGCTGAGCCTCACGCACGATCTGTTCGAGATGCGCTTGGTCGCGAAAGCTCTCCGCGTATAGCTTGTATATGTCTTCGGTACCCGATGGTCTTGCCGCGAACCAGCCTTGCGCGGTGCTCACTTTGATGCCGCCGAAAGGGGCGTCGAATCCTGGCGCGCGGTCGAGAACAGTGGTAATGGCATCGTCCGCCAATGTAGCTACGTGAATATTAGCGGGTGACAGGCTTGCCAGCCGCGCTTTACGTGTCGAATCGGCAGGGGCGTCGATGCGCGTGGTAAGCGGGCGGCCGAGACGCGCGGCGATCGCGTCAAAACGCGCACCCGGATCGAGTCCTTCGCGCGCGGTCATTTCCGCGGCGAGCAATCCCAGCGTGATGCCGTCCTTGTCGGTGGTCCACACGTGGCCGTCGAAGCGTGCGAAGCTGGCACCGGCACTCTCCTCGCCCGCGAATCCCAGACTGCCGTCGAATAAGCCATCGACGAACCATTTGAAGCCTACGGGGACTTCGAGCACTGTCCGGCGCAGATCCGCGGCGACGCGATCAATCAGACTGCTGCTGACGAGGGTCTTGCCGAGACGCGCAGAAGCCGCCCATTGCGGGCGATGTCGAAATAGATAGTCGCTGGCGACGCACAGGTAATGATTGGCTGGCAGCAGCCCGACGCTCGGCGCGACGATGCCGTGGCGGTCGTGATCGGTATCGCAAGCAAAGGCGATATCAAACTGATCACGCATTGCGATCAATCCGCGCATGGCAAATTCGGAGGAGGGGTCCATGCGAATACGGCCATCCCAATCGAGCGTCATGAACGCGAAGCGTGGATCGACCGCCGAATTCACAATGCGCATATCAAGCCCGTGGGCTTCGGCAATTCTCGGCCAGTAGGCAACACCGGCTCCGCCGAGCGGGTCAACGCCGATCTTCAGCGAAGACTGGCGAATGCATTCAAAATCAATGGTTTGTGCAAGATCCGCTACATATTCTTCGAGAAAATAATGTTCGCTCACCAGTGCGTGCTGCCAAACGTCGGCTTCGCCAATACGGCGAACCATCGATTCGGCCTTCGCCAGCAGCAAATTTGCTGCGGCCTCTATCGTGCGTGTGGCCGCAGTATCTGCCGGGCCGCCGTGCGTGAGGTTGTATTTGTAGCCGCCACTTTCCGGCGGATTATGCGACGGCGTCAGCACCACGCCATCTGCCAGCCCGGCTTGTCGACCGCGGTTGTAATTGAGAATGGCCAGCGACACTGCAGGCGTTGGCGTGAACTCGCCACGCGGCGCAATGCGCACTGCAACGCCGTTGGCGGCAAATACCGATAGCGCCGTGACCAGCGCCGGCGCGGAAACGGCATGCGTGTCGATACCGAGGAATAGCGGACCCTCAATGCCTTGCGTGCGGCGATAGTCACAAATGGCTTGGGAGATAGCCAACACGTGGGCGCGATTAAAGCTGCCGTCAAAGGCGCAGCCGCGATGTCCCGAGGTGCCAAAGGACACGCGTTGCGCGGCGAGACCTGGGTCTGGCGCGATGCGTTCGTAAGCGTGCAGTAACGCGTCGACATCGAGCAGTTGTTCGCGCGGGGAGATCTGACCTGCCAGGGCATGAATACGCGCAGTCATAGCGATTGGCTCCGCGCGCTGCGGTAGCGCCGGATCAAGCTATTGGTGGAGCTATCATGTGCGAGCGTCGGCGCATGCGTCTGCTGGATTTCCAGCGCCACGGTGTGTGCCAGGGCTTTGCCCAGTTCTACGCCCCATTGGTCGAAAGGATTGATGTCGAGGATCGTGGCCTGGACCAAAACACTGTGTTCGTAAAGCGCGATCAGCGCACCGAGCGAATGCGGATCCAGCGTTTGCGCGAGCAAAGTGTTGCTGGGCCGATTGCCTTCGAAGCTGCGATGCGCGACCAATGCTTCGGCAACGCCGCTGGCGCGGACTTCGTCTGGCTGCTTGCCAAAAGCCAGCGCCTCACTCTGTGCAAAGAGATTGGCCATCAATAGATCATGCTGGTCGCTGAGCGCGTGGTGCGGCGTCAAAAAGCCAATGAAATCGCTCGCCACCAATGCCGTTCCCTGATGCAGCAGTTGATAAAAAGAATGCTGGCCGTTGGTGCCGGGTTCGCCCCACACCACGGGCGCCGTGGGGTAATCCACGCGCCAGCCATCGTGGGTGGTCTGCTTGCCATTGCTTTCCATGATCAATTGCTGCAAATAGGCAGGAAAGCGTTTTAGATCATTGGCATACGGAAGAATGGCCAGCGTTTGAATGCCGAGAAAGGCGTGATTCCACAGGTTGATCAGCGCCATCAGCACCGGCAGGCTAGAGCCCTCAGGCGCATCGCGAAAGTGCTCGTCCATGGCGCGAAAGCCGGCCAGAAAGGCGTGAAAGCGGCTCGGACCGATGGCCAGCATCAGCGACAAGCCAATGGCCGAATCGACCGAGTAGCGGCCGCCGACAAAATCCCAAAAGCCGAACATGTTCGAGGGATCGATGCCGAAGGCGCGTACCTCGGCGGTATTGGTCGACACCGCGACGAAGTGTTTCGCGATGGCGGCCTCGTCGCTCAAAGTGCGCAAGCACCATGCGCGTGCGGCGCGCGCATTGGCCAATGTTTCCTGCGTCGTGAAGGTCTTCGAGCAGACAATGAACATAGTCGTGGCGGGGTCGAGATCGCGTACGCATTGATCGAAATCGGCGCCATCGACATTTGAAACGAAGCGCACACGAAGGTCGTCGTCGGCGAAGCATTGCAGCGCTTCATAGGCCATGACCGGGCCCAGGTCTGACCCGCCGATGCCGATGTTGACAATATGGCGGATGGCCAGCCCACTGTGTCCCAGCCAATGACCGTCGCGAACGCGCGTGGCGAAGTCGACCATGCGCTCAAGCACCACATGCACGCCGGGAACCACATCTGTACCGTCAACAAAGATTCGCTCGCCGCGCGGGGCGCGCAGCGCCACATGCAAAGCCGGACGATGCTCCGTGGTGTTGATGCGTTCGCCATGGAACATGGCGGCGATTTGCGCACTCACGCCGCGCGCGCGCGCCAGGTGAAGCAACAGTTTCAGTGTTTCATCGGAGATTCTGTTCTTTGAGAAGTCCAGATACCAGCCTGCCGCGTGCGCGCTCATGCGTTCACCGCGCGCTGAGTCATGCGCAAACAAATCACGCAAATGTCGGCTCTGCATCACATCGCGATGGCGTAGCAAATCCTGCCATTCCGCAGTCGCCGTCAAGCGGAGGGTTTTCGCGGCTGAGATTGAGTTGTCCATAGCTACCGGCATTTCATGGGTGTCTTCACGATAGCAATAGCAGGTGTCATGCAAAGGTTAGGACTCGAAGGCTCTGTCCTTAGGCGCGGAACCGCACAGAGCATGTGTGCGCCTCCGAACATACTTAGTCGCATTATGAACAAGCGGGGCTTTAGTGATGCTGGGTGGTAGGGCTTTGTTGAAGTGGTGGATTCGATTTCAGCGTTCCTCGCTCGCCGCCCCCATGGCCACGCGATCCGGCGCGCAGACGCCATTGCGAGCGGAGTTGTTCAGCGCCGAGCAGATGGAGCAGCGTGGCCGTGCCCTGGCTGCGACTCACTGTCTGGAAGACTCACACCCGAACGATCCCTTGCTCAAGCGTCTGAAAGACAACGAGGAAGTGCTGCTCGCAACGATCGTGCGTCTGACTGAGGCGATCGGGTCGGAACAGCGGACCACGCCAGCATGCGAGTGGCTACTCGACAATTTCTATCTGATTGAAGAGCAGATCCGCACGGCGCGCCGGCATTTGCCCAAGGGCTACAGTCGTCAATTGCCTCGCCTTGCGCAGGGGCCTTCGGCCGGATTGCCGCGCGTTTACGATATTGCGCTGGAGACGATCGCGCATGGTGATGGCCGCGTCGATCTGGAGATCCTGAGTCGATTTATTGCAGCCTACCAAACTGTCAGCACGCTCAATCTGGGAGAACTGTGGGCAATTCCGATCATGTTGCGGCTCGCATTGATCGAAAATCTGCGACGTGTCGGCGCGCGCATCGCCAGCGATAGCAGCGACCGCGAGCTCGCGGCGATTTGGGCCAGTCAAATGCTCAGTGTGGCTGAGCATGACCCCAAAGGTCTGATTTTGGTCATCGCCGATATGGCGCGATCAGACCCGCCCGTTTCTAGTGCCTTTGTCGCCGAGATGGCGCGACGTCTGCAAGGGCAGAGCCCGTCGCTGGCACTGGCCTTGACCTGGATGGAACAGCGACTGGCCGAATTCGGCCTCAGCATCGAACAATCGGTGCGCGTTGAGAATCAGACCCAGGCTGCCGATCAGGTCTCAATCAGCAACAGCATTGGTAGCTTGCGCTTGCTCGGTGTGCCCGATTGGCGGGATTTTGTGGAAGCTCTGAGTGTGGTCGAGCACGCGCTGCGGCGCGATCCGGTCGCGGTTTATCAGTACATGGATTTCGCTACGCGCGATCAATATCGGCATGTGGTCGAGGATCTCGCCAAACGCAGCGCACGTTCCGAGGAAGAGGTCGCAAGCGCCGCCGTCGAGTTGGCACGCCTTGCGCATGACCAATTCGGTGCTGACGACCGCCGAGCACACGTCGGCTATTTCCTAATTGATCGTGGCCGCGCGCAATTGGAGCCGGCTAGCAGTACCTTGGAGCGCATCCAAAAGCGCTTACGTCGCTGGCGCGAACGCCCGCCACTGATTGCTTACCTCGGTCCAATCTGGCTGCTGACGGGCGTGTTTACGGCGATTCTGGTGCTGATGACGCGCGCCTATGGCGCAAGCTTCGGCTTGTTCCTGATATGCGGTGTGTTCGCCATTTTGCCAGCGAGTCAGTTGGCGCTGACGCTGGTCAACTGGGTGGCGAGTTTGCTGGCACTGCCGCGGGCCTTGCCGCGCATGGACTACCGCGATGGCCTGCCTGACGTCGCGCGAACCTTGGTCGCGGTGCCGACCTTGCTGACCTCGCTTGGCAGCATCGATCTCTTAGTCGAAGCATTGGAAGTTCGCTTCCTGGCCAATCGCGATGCGAATCTGCGCTTCGCCTTGCTTTCCGATTTTACTGATGCGCCCAGCGAGAGCTTGCCTGGCGACGCGGCATTGGTCGATTTCGCTTGCGCGCGCATCGAAGAACTCAACGGCAAATATGCGTCGGATGGCGAGAGCCTTTTCTATCTACTGCATCGGCCGCGCCGTTGGAATGCACAAGAGCGCACCTGGATGGGCTGGGAGCGCAAGCGCGGCAAGCTGTCGGAACTCAATCGCATGCTGCGCAGCGGTGATGGCGCTGCCTTCATGCGCGTGGTGGGCGATCTGCAAGGACTCGTCGGCACGCGTTATGTGATCACGCTCGACAGCGACACGCAATTGCCGCGCGAGGCCGCGCGTCGCTTTGTCAGCACGCTTGCGCATCCGCTGAATCGCGCACGCTTTGATCCGGCGCGGGGACGCGTGGTCGAGGGTTACGGCATCTTGCAACCACGTGCTGCGGC
>Ga0105047_10019441_pt1 | contig 10478 bp, 9 predicted proteins | sample MAT04_FD_78384 | JGI IMG/M metagenome (GOLD analysis project Ga0105047, IMG submission 78384) | Freshwater microbial communities from Lake Fryxell liftoff mats and glacier meltwater in Antarctica - MAT-04 (megahit assembly) | ecosystem: Environmental > Aquatic > Freshwater > Ice > Liftoff... | reverse complement strand
GCCCTGGGACCCGCGATAGGGGATGTTCACCTTCAGGGTCTTCTGGCGGCGGCTCAGCGTGCTGAAGTTCGGCACGGCCCAGTCCAGGTCGATCAGCCGTAACAGGCTCTCGACAAACCCTCCTCGCCATGGTCACTCGGACCAGTGGCGTTCCCATGGCTCGATCTGCCTCAGCGCCATCCCGAACAGCACTTTCATCGTCAGGCAGGTCTGGATCGCGTTCGTCGGGAAAACAGTCCCCCAGACTGTTTTCTGCTCCTCCTCACCGCTATCGTCAGGCTGTCGACCGCGCTTGCCAGTCGGCGCGGCCTCCCGGGTCATGGCGGGATCAGACCAGCCTTACGGCGATTGCAGGCAATCGCCTACCGGCCAACGGATCGTCAGCGATCCACGGCGCTTGAGCGCCTCATTGTTCGCGGGCCAGTTCCTGGTCTTGTAGGCGGGCAGTGTGGGTCTGCTCATGCAGTCCAGCTACCACACTGGATTCACAAGATGAATCCCTAACGCCATTTGTGCAACAGAGCCGCAGCAACACCTTCTTGGCCCGCTTCGGCTACGTCAAACGCCGATCCAGACCGAGGTCCAAGCGTCACAGGTGCTGCGACCCTGACATAGAAAATCTATCTCAACTTTAGTTTTTGTGAGCTTGCCCAAACTCAAATCCACGATCACCCTCATCCGACAAAACAGGGGCTCCCATGCGCGAAATTCTTGATCTTGACCGCTATCCGCTCGACAAACCCGGCAGCCCGGCGTGGCTGGACCTTGTGGCGCGGTGTCAATCCGATCTTGCCAAAGAAGGCATGTTCAATCTGGAAGGGATGATGTGCCCCGATGCCATCACCAAGGCCATGGCCGAAGTTGATCCCATCATGGAGCGGCTGTCTTTTCTGCACAAGCGCACCCACAACATCTATTTCCGCAAAGAGGTGCCGGGTCTTGCGCCGGACCACCCCGCACTGAAAACAGTTGACACCATCAACCACACGGTATGTGGCGACCAGTTGGAGCAGACGGTTGTCGACTGGATTTATAGCTGGCCGCAGTTGGCAGTGTTTCTGGCTGCCTGCATGGACAAGACCAGCTTGTTCACCATGACCGATCCTTTGGCCCGGATGAACATCATGCGCTACGGCGCTGGAGAAGCGTTGAACTGGCACTTTGACCGCTCGGAATTCACCACGACCCTGCTGCTGCAAGAACCCTCAGGCGGCGGCGAGTTCCTGTACCGGACTGACCTGCGGACCGACAGTGACCCAAATTATGAAGGGGTGGCCGCGATGTTGGAGGGGCGCGATAGCACCGTCAAGTCGCACTTTCTGAAGGCGGGCACGCTGAACGTCTTCAAGGGCAAGAACACGCTGCACAAGGTCACCACCTGCACCGGCGCGCAATCTCGTTTCATTGCAGTGTTTTCCTATTACGAACGCCCCGGTGTGCGTTTTACCAAAGAAGAGCAGGTCGGGTTCTATGGGCGCGTGGCCTGAGTGAAAGGGTCAAAGATGGTACGAAATACCCTGGAACGGCTAGGAGCGGCCCTGAGGCAAAGCGAAAGCGCAGACCCTGACCAGGCATGGTCGATGCCCAAGGCCTATTACACCGCTCCGGAGATTTTGGCGCTGGAACGCGAAAAGTTGTTTGGCGCGGAATGGATTTGTCTTGGCAGGGCGGACGAACTGCCGCAGCCCGGCGATTTCATCACCTTTCAACTGTGCGACGAGCCGGTGGTGGCAATTCGTGGTGACGATGGCAGGATCCGCGTCCTGTCCAATGTCTGTCGCCACCGAGGCGCAATAATCGCGACCGGAACGGGCCATACTCAGCGTCTGGTTTGCCCATATCACCACTGGTCCTATGACCGCACCGGTGGGCTTGTTGCAGCACCTCGGATGGAACCGCATACAGGCTTTGACCAGAAATCCTGCCGTCTGCCGGAATTTGCCTGCGAGGAATGGCATGGCTTTGTCTTCACCAACCTGAGCGCCAACCCGCCGCGTCTGGGTCCGCGCCTGCAGGGTCTGGATGTGCTGATCCGCAACTATCACATGGCAGACATGACCACCCGCTATGTGGCGGAGGATGTCTGGCCGGTGAATTGGAAATGCTTCATGGAAAACTTCATGGAGGCTTATCACCTTTCACCGCTGCACAAGACAACGCTGCATCCGATGAACCCGACCAAGCTTTGCAGCCACATCCCGGCAGGAGACGCATATTTCGCGTACAATGCCGGCTTCTCGCCGGATCTGCCGCGCAGTTACAAGGGCCATCCCGACCTGACCGATGCCGAAGCGATGAATTGCGTGATGATGGCCATTCCACCCGGTCTGGTATCGGGATGCAGCGGGGACTATTCCAGTTACATCTGCATCCAGCCCGAGGCGGTGGACCGGGTGCGCGTCAAGATGGGGCTGATGTTCTATGGGCCTACTTGGGCGCAGGCAGATGTCGATTACGCGGTCGATCTGTTCCACCAATATATGGCCGAGGATAAGCAGGTGCTGACCGCCATGGTACGGGGCCTGAACTCCAAACACTACGACCGTGGCCCGCTCGCGCGGCCCGATTTTGAGGGCGCAGCGCTGGACCTTGCCCGCTATTACAGCCGCCGGATGACCGACGCTTTGCTGGGTACGGGTTGATGATCCTGAGCCCTTTCAAAGACGAACGGAAGCTGACCTATCTGAATGAACGCGGGGCAGACCAGCCTTTGCGAGTTCCGGTCCCGTATAAGGTGCTGCAACGCGCCCGCGTCTACATGGTATTCCGAATGTACGGACCGGGTCCGTCGGAACCATGGCGGGGCACTCGAAGAGGGTATGGTGATTTGCGTCGAAAGCCTGATTGCCAAAAACGGCAGCGCAAGCCTCAAGTTGGCAACTCTTATCCTGATCGCCGCCATGTGGAGTGCGCAGCTCGATTGCTTCCCGTGGGATCATTTAACATGAACCGTACCGGCATTAGGGCCGGTCAAACCGGCCTTTCCCCCACAATCCTTGACAGCAGGCCAAGAGCAGCGACCGAATAGATAGAAGCCAGACGCCGAATAAAGGGCGCATCCAACCCAGCAAGGGAGAACTGCATGACGATCAATTACAAGCTTCTCGATATCTTGCGTCGTGGCCGCACAGCCCATGAAAACCACCTGATCGACGGCCTGGTGCGTGGTGCCGTTAGCCGCCGTGAATTCCTGCGTTATGGCTCTGTGCTCGGCCTGTCGGCGCCTTTGCTGGGTGGGGTCACCTCGGCTTTGGGCTTTGGCCTGTCGCCAGATATGGCGCGGGCCGGCACACCCGGTGGCACCCTGCGGTACGGCCAGATCGTGCCTGCGGCTGCGATCAACCCGGTCACAATTGCCGATGGCGGCGGCGTTACCTTGATGTCGCAGTTTGGCGAAACCCTGATCTTGTCCGCGCCGGATTTATCAGCGCAGCCGATGCTGGCCGAAAGCTGGGCCCCCAACGTCGATGGCACCGTCTGGACCTTCAAATTGCGTCGGAACGTCAAGTTTCACAATGGCAAGGCGATGACTGCCGATGACGTGGTCGCAACCTTTGATCGACTGTCGGACCCGGCAAACGGATCGAATGCGCTTTCGGTGTTCACCGGGATGCTGTCTAAAGGCAGTACCAAGAAGGTCGATGATTATACGGTCGAATTCCATCTTGATGCCGCCAACGGCGATTTCCCCTACGCCGTATCGACCGACAACTACAACGCCATCATCATTCCGGCTGACTTTCCGCAAGATTATGAGGCCACCATGATCGGCACGGGCCCGTTCAAACTTGAAAAATACACACCCAAGGTCGGGGCGTCCTTCGTGCGCAACACGGACTATTGGGGCGCTGCTCCGCTCCCTGATCGGGTAGAAGTGGTGTTCTATGATGATTACCAGCCGCAGATATTGGCACTCCAGGGCGGCGAGATTGACGTGATCCAGCAGGTTCCGGTGTTGCAAGCGGTTGGGTTTTTGTCCGACCCTAATGTAAACATCATTTCGATCCCGTCCTCGGCCCATTCGCAAGTGCACATGCGCATCGACATGGACCCGTTCACGGACAAACGTGTGCGTCAGGCGGTTGCGCTGACGTTGGACCGGCCCAAGATCGTGGCCGGGCTGATGCGCGGCAAGGCGCAGATCGGCAATGACAGCCCGTTCATGCCGGCCTATCCTTCGACCGATCCCAGCGTTCCCCAACGCCAGAAAGACATCGCGCAGGCCAAGCAGTTGATGGAGGCCGCCGGCGTTGGCGCTGGTTTCCAGACGACGCTGACCACCCAAAAGTATCTGGAGATCCCGGATTACGCCGTGCTGATCCAGAATGGCGTCAAGGAAATCGGGATCGACCTGCAACTGAACATCATGGATCAAGGCGCCTACTACGGCGACGCCGTGCCGGGCAAATCGCCTTGGCTCGACAGTTCGATGGGCATCACTGACTATGGCCATCGCGGCGTGCCCAACGTCTTCTTGCAGGCCCCGCTGTTAAGCACCGGCACATGGAACGCGGCGCATTTCAACAATGCGGAGTATGATGCGCTGGTAACCAGTTTCGTGGCCTCGCTCGATCTGGAATCGCAGCGCGCCACGGCGGGCAAGATCCAAACTCTGCTTCTGGACGAAACCCCGGTCCTGCAAACCTATTTCTACGACTTCATCACCGTGACCAAGGCTGGGTTGGGCGGTGTCGTGTCGACAGCGATGGGTCATCTGATGCTGGGTCAGGCCAGCTTGTAAACCACTGCTCCAGGGCCGCGCCTTGCTGTGGACCTGAAACCAGAAGGCCTTAAGGGGAACCGCGATTTACAGATTTGTCCTGACGCGTCTTGCCTTGACTTTGCTGACGCTGTGGCTGCTGAGCGTGCTGATCTTTGCTGGCGGGCATATTTTGCCCGGCAATGTCGGTCGCGCCATGCTTGGCCCGTTTGCCGATCCGACAGCGGTTGAGGTGCTGAATCATCAGATGGGCACGGATCGCCCGGTTCTGGTCCAATATGCCGATTGGATCGCAGGCTTTGTGACCGGGGATATGGGCGAATCCTACGCATACCGCTCACCCGTGGCACCGTTCCTGATCACGGCTTTGCTGAACTCGGCCAAATTGGCCGCTGTTGCCTTTGTGCTGGTCGTGCCCCTTGGCATTCTGGGCGGAGTGGTGGCCGCCCTTCATCGCGGAAAGGCTGCCGACCGGGTGTTGTCAGTCGTAGGACTGTCAGCGACCGTGGTCCCCGAATTCGTGTCAGGCATCGTCCTGATCCTGATATTCGGCGTCTGGCTTGATTGGTTTCCTATTTCGGCCACCTGGCGGGACGGAGCCGGGCCCTTCACCCAGCTTTATCACCTGATCCTGCCTTCCATCCCCCTCGTTCTGATCCTGTTCGGCTATATTGCCCGCATGGCCCGCGCCGGAATGATTGAGGCTTTGGATGCCGACTATACCCGCACCGCCGTGCTGAAAGGCCTGTCCTACCGCCAAGTCATCTGGCGTCATGTGCTGCGCAACGCCTTGCTGCCGACAATTTCCGTCGTCGCCACCCAGATCGTCTATTTGATCGGCGGATTGGTGGTGATTGAGATTTTGTTCCGCTATCAGGGCATTGGAAGCCTGATCTATACAGCCGCCAAGAAGAAGGACTTCCCGATGCTGCAAGCTGGAGTCATGGCAATCGGTGGCCTGTTCGCCCTGACGACATTGCTGGCCGACCTGCTGTACGCCCGCCTGAACCCCCGAATCCGCTTTGGGGGGCGCGAATGACCGACCCCGGCACCGAAGAGTCCGCCCACGACTATACCTGGCGCAACGATCTTCGCCGGCTATTCCGCTCGGTCACTTTCGATATCGGCGCGGTGATCGTGCTGTTTTGGGTAGGCTGCGCGATCTTCGGCCCGAGCCTTGTTCCGCACGACCCCTTTGCCGACGACCTTTTGAACTCACTTATGCCGCCCTCGTCTGATCATTGGTTCGGCACCGATCAACTGGGTCGGGACGTGTTTTCCCGCGTCATTGTCGGTGCCCGCGATATTCTGACCGTCGCCCCGATTGCCACCGTTCTTAGCACGATCCTTGGCACTGCATTGGGTCTGACGATGGGCTATTTCGGCGGGCTGGTGGACGAGGCGTTGAGCCGTCTGGTGGATGCCGTGCTAGCCCTGCCGACCGTGATCGTGGCCCTTCTGGCGTTGACAGCGCTTGGCACATCGACGGTGACCGTGCTGGTCGTGATAGCTTTCAGCTTTGCCCCCATCATTGCGCGCACGGTCCGGTCTGCCGTTTTGACCGAGGTCAGGCTTGATTACATCGCCGCCGCCGAACTGCGCCGGGAAAGCACACTTTACATCCTGTTTGTCGAAATCCTGCCCAACGTCCTGCCCCCCATCCTTGTCGAAACCACCGTCAGGCTGGGCTATGCCATCTTCACTGTTGCCACGCTGAGCTTCATCGGCTTTGGCATCCAACCGCCGTCGCCGGATTGGGGGCTGTCGATCTCGGCCAATTACGGAATGATCAGCGGGGGGTTCTGGTGGACGGTGCTGTTTGACAGTCTGGCCATCGCCAGCCTTGTTGTGGGCATAAATCTTGTCGCCGATGGCATCGAAAGCACGCTGAATGACTGACGCGCTGACCTTCGAAAACCTTGGCGTCGCCTACCGCGTCAAGGGCCAACTGTGTCAGGTGCTGGACGCGGTGTCGCTGACCATAGCCAAAGGCGAGGCGTACGGTCTGGTCGGCGAAAGCGGTTGCGGCAAATCCACCGCCGCCTTTGCCGCCCTGCGTTATCTGCCGCGCAACGGGGTGGTGAACAAGGGTCGCATCCTGATTGACGGGCAAGATATTGGTCAACTGTCGCCGCCCGATCTGCGCAAGCTGCGGCAATTCTCGGTCTCGATGGTTTATCAGGACCCTGGTCGTTCCCTGAACCCCACATTGCCCGTCGGCGTACAAGTTGCCGAAGTGTTCGAATTGGCAGGAGTTCCCCGCGCCGAGTGGGTTGCGAGGGTCCAAGACATTCTCGCCAAGGTCCAGATCAGCGACCCGCATCTTGTGATGCAGCGCTATCCCCATCAGCTTTCGGGCGGAATGCAGCAGCGTGTGGCGATTGCAATGGCGATCGCCTCCAACCCCACCCTTCTGGTGCTGGACGAACCCACCACCGGTCTTGACGGGACGGTTGAGGCCGAGGTGCTGGACCTGATCCAGCACCTGCGCCACGAGTTGTCCACTGCCATAATGTTCATCAGCCACAACCTCGCCGTCATCGCCAGGATGTGCGACCGCGTTGGGGTTCTTTATGCGGGGCGTTTGGTTGAAGAGGCGCGGACAGAGCAAATCTTCGCCTCCCCCCGCCATCCTTATACGGCGGGCCTTTTGCGTTGCTTGCCGCAAGCCGGGCGCAGCAAGGACAAGGCGATACTCGCCACCATCCCCGGCTTCCTGCCCGGGCTTGGCACAAAGATCGTTGGCTGCGTCTTTGCTCCACGCTGCGCGTTGGCCGATGGCATTTGCATCAGCCACGAGCCAGAGTTTCTGCGGTCCGAAGGGCGCGCCAGCAAATGCCATTACGCGAACCGAGTCGCGAAAATGCCGAACAAAGCTGCGGCGCCCGTTGTCGCGGCGGCAAATCAAAGCAGCGTTTCAATTCTGGAGGTAAGCGCGCTGGCCAAGAGTTTTGGCAAGGCGTCACATCGTCAGCGCGTCTTGCGCGATGTCGGCCTGCAATTGCGAGTTGGCGAAACCCTTGGCCTGGTCGGCGAATCCGGTAGCGGCAAGACCACGCTGGCGCGCTGCATCCTTGGCCTGTTGCAGCCCGATGAAGGCAGCAGGATCCGCTTTGACGGGCAATCTCTGGCCGGGACAACCAGACGAAGGACACGCGATCAGGTCAAGTCCATCCAGATCGTCTTTCAGAACCCCGATTCCGCACTGAACCGCGCTCATTCCATATATCGGATGCTGTCGCGGACCATCGGTCTGCTTGCCGGGTTGCGCGGGCCTGCACGCGATGCGCGCGTTAAAAGTCTTGCGGCCTCCGTTCATCTGACCGAGCGCCACCTTTCTGCGGTGCCCCGCCAGTTGTCGGGTGGGCTCAAGCAGCGGGTGGCCATCGCGCGCGCTTTTGCCAGCGACCCCAACGTTCTGATCTGCGACGAACCGACTTCAGCGCTTGATGTATCGGTTCAGGCCGCGATCCTCAATTTGTTGGCGGAATTGCAGGCGACCAAACAGGTCAGCTATATCCTGATCAGCCATGATTTGGGTGTGGTGCGCTATCTGTCAGACCGGATTGCAGTCATGTATCTGGGTCAGTTGCTGGAAATAGGGCCGGCGGAAGCCGTGTTTTCCGGACCCCATCACCCCTACACAGCGGCGCTTTTATCCTCCGCCCCCAATCTGACCGGACCTTCGGCGGCGCGCGTCAAACTGACGGGTACCTTGCCCAGCACAGCCAATCTGCCTGCGGGATGTGTGTTTCACACCCGATGCCCACAAGTGATCAGCGGGCTTTGCGACAAAATCACGCCGCCGGCGGCAGCTGTTTCACCGGATCACATCCTTGCTTGCCATCTGGGCCCACACCAACTTCCCCGTACAGGGGGCCAATGATCGCGGCAAGCACCTGTGGTTTCAGGATGCCCGGAATGCCCGAACGGGGATGTTGGGCGGGTCCATGACGCGCAAGCCCTTCCGGTCGCGCTGAACCCGGTCGTCCGACATACGCGGGCATGTGGTCGCTGGCGTGACGAGGGTGTGTTGATTTCCACGCAGAAGCGAGCCGGATTTTCCACCGCGAAATGAAGTTTCGTTATGGGCAAGAGCATTTTCCGAGGCTTTGTCAGAGTAAATTTCCTGCAGCATCTTGGGCGGTTGGGTATGGCCCGAAACCTGCGCCCGTCCGCGACTGGCAGCCGACCTTCGCCACCAACCGGCGCACGGACTGTGCCGATCTGTCCGGTGCGATTTGCCCCGCGCATGATACCGGCGCGGCACGGGTGATGCCCCATGCCAACACCCAAGCCATCCATGAGAACGGCGGAGCAAAAGTCTGCCACGGCGGCGGTAATCCCCGACCAGCTGGCGGTCATGCTGGCGACCGCTGCATCGACGCCAAGGCCGATCCGGTCCCAGACCTTTCTGGCCAGATCCTTCAGTAGCAAGAGAGCTGCGCCAACATTACCGGCCCCCCTGGACCACTTTGGAAAACTGATAGACCAGTTCGCCCGCGCCGACGATCAGCGCACCAATGCCGGTGCAAATCAGCGCGCCGCGCATGATCACCAGAGCGGTAGCGAGGCCGCTCACGCCCAGCGCCGCTGCCGCCAGTGCCACTACCCAGCGCCCGGCAAAGAAGGTGGCGAACACCAACGCGATGCTGGGAATCCGCCCGATGTTGTCGCCCAGAAAGCTAATGGTGGTCTGGAACGCGCCACCCGCCCGCGTGGCGTCGGCCAGCGCATTGGCCACGGTTTTTAGCGCCGGGGCGACAGCGACCGTCAACTGGTTGGTCAGGCCAAAGCAGACCAAGCCCAGCCCGTCGATGGCATCGCCAGCGATGCGGATTTGATCGGCGTCATGATCCGAGACTGCCACACCGAAATCGGTAATGTCCTGGGATGCCTGGCGCAGCGTGGCAGAGTCGATCCGGCTGAATGCGAGGGCCGCCTTGTCGCCAAAGAGCGCCGAGGCGACGGTAGCCCGCTCTGCCGGGGGTATGTGATGCCAACCGCCTTATGTGCTGACTTCTTTCGCCCAATCCCGGGTTGCGATTGATCGTATGGTGTCGGGCATTCCGGCGAGGGCGTTCCAGGCGTCGCAGCAGGCACCAAGAATGGCGTCGTAGGTGTCAAGGACGCGGTTGGCGAGGTAGTTCTGGCGGAGATACTGCCAGATGTTCTCGACCGGGTTCGGCTCCGGTGAATACGGCGGCAAGGGCAGCAGGCTGATGTTTTCGGGCACGAGGAGGTCGCGCCCCGGTAGATGCCAGCCGGCAACGTCGAGCGTAATAACGGCATGCGCGCCGGGAGCGATCTGGGAGCTGATCTCCGCCAGGTGCAGGTCGATCGCTGCGATGTTGACGTGTGGCAGAACGAGGGCGGCACCGACGCCGCGCGCGGGGCAGACTGCGCCGAACAGATAGGCGGAGACGTAGCGCTGATCGTGCGGTGCGCGCGGGCGGCTGCCGCGTTCGGCCCAGACATAGGTCAGGCTGCCCTGCTGGCCGACGCGCGCGTTCGCCGGGAAAACAGTCCCCCGGACTGTTTTCCGGCCCGGCTCACTCTTGCCACCAGAGCTCGATCGGCTTGTCCCGTGCATGCTCGGGAATGACGGCGCAGACGAGATCGGCGAAGTTTTTTTATGCGCTTGCTGAGCTTCGAGATCCTGTTCGGGATGGAGCGGGCGAACGGAAACTCGCGAGAAGTTCAGCCGTGCCAGCAGTTTGCCGACCGTGCGCTCGTGCATCGTTATGTCAAAGTGCCG
>Ga0105047_10019439_pt1 | contig 10478 bp, 7 predicted proteins | sample MAT04_FD_78384 | JGI IMG/M metagenome (GOLD analysis project Ga0105047, IMG submission 78384) | Freshwater microbial communities from Lake Fryxell liftoff mats and glacier meltwater in Antarctica - MAT-04 (megahit assembly) | ecosystem: Environmental > Aquatic > Freshwater > Ice > Liftoff... | reverse complement strand
TTCTGAAACTGCTCCTACATGGCAAAAAGAAATATTTTTTAATGAGCGTATCCATGCTATATCTCTCTGTCAGTCTGGACCATATGCCAGGAGTTATGAAAAAGGTTTTTTTCAAAAAATGTTAGGTACTGATGTTTGGATACCGGTCTATAACACACTCCAAAAAAAACCAGTCAGGACTATTTTAGAAACCAAACGTGGGGATATTTTTGTGGATAGTGAAAATGGGATCTACAAATCTACAGACAAAGGTAAAACCTGGCGTTTGGTGTATAATGGTGGCATGGTAACCTGCTTTATTTCTAAAGAAAATGTGATGGTTGCAGGTGGTCAAAATGGAGTAATCCGTACTTTGGACGGTGGTGAAAATTGGGAACAAGTTCTTTCAGGGGATGGACCAATACAAAGTTTAAAAATCATTGATGGTAAATTGGTAGTTATATCCTTTGGAGTAGTTTCCCCGTATAATAAGAGTGAAAACGACCTACCTGCATCAAATACCATTCGAAGCTCTGATGATGGTGGTAAAACTTGGAAACATACTTATCCAAACCTGGCGCCATTCAGATATATGTATAAATTAGAAGACAAACCATCGCAAGGTCGAGTCATTAATGATATCGAAGAGATAGATGATGCCATCTTTTGCAGTATAGAAAAAGGAATCTACAGGTGCGACGATCATGGAAAAAATTGGGAAATGGTGCTTCCATCCATTGAAAATACTTTGTTTGATTTGGCTGTTTCGGGAAACGTGGTTTATGCAGTAAAAGTTTTTAGAGGTTGTTGACCAAAACAAGTTATTTTTGTGGTTTAGTTACTGAATAATGATACTTAAAAAGTGTTTTGAGATTACCCTTCTTATTTTGACATTTTGGATGGTGTTGACGCTCTCTGTCAAAGCAACTTCAACACTTCCTTCTGAAAAGATAAACCTTGCGCTACGACGTACGGCGGATGGTCTTTTGCGTTTGGCAGGAGACAGTACGAGCCGTATTCCTGCTGTTGAGCAGAAGGGAAGTAGAATATGGCAGCTTCGAATAGACCAATCGTTCAATTACGATGAGCTTCCTACGTTGCTTCAGGCTTCTCTACAACTGCATGGCATCACCCAACCTTATGATGTTACGGTACGGAAATGCAATGATGGCACTATTGATTTAGGTTACAATTATATCGATTTTCAAGGTAAAAATGGCGTAGCATGCCGGGGCAGAGAAATGCCTGTAGGATGCCACTATATTGAGATCACTTTTCTGGCCAGGGGAATATATAGTAAGTTATGGGGACAGAAAGGAATGATATTTTTAGTAATATTTGGTGGCTTAGCCGGATTTTACTTCTTTCGACGCCAAAATACATCACCAGAAACTCCTTCCAATGATGAATCAGTCTGGATTGAATTTGGCAATTCACGTCTTGATGTTTCCAATCAGATACTTTTATGTAGTGGAGTCCGGCAAACACTGACTTTTAGAGAAGCAAAATTGCTAATGCTTTTTGCTACTCACTGCGGCCAATTGCTGGAAAGGGATTTCATAATTCAGCAAGTTTGGGCAGATGAAGGTGTTTTGGTGGGAAGAAGTGTCGATGTTTTTGTGTCGAGATTGCGCAAAAAATTAGTGGATGACCCATCCGTAGGACTCGCCGTGGTGCATGGAATAGGATACAGGTTGGAAGCACTTAAAACTGCTTAATGCTTAGGGCTGCACTATTCTATCCTCCGTTGTTAACCCATATCATTCTATTTGGAAACAGGCTGTTGTCATGAGATTCCCACTCAATTTTCATTTTAGGCGTTAGCATGTTATTGTTTACATCTCTTCTATTTCAAGATAATTTATTTTTTGTTTAATATTTCAATGATTTCTTTCCTGATACTAGGACTGCCATAATAATATCTGTGGTAGGTGAGTTTTCCGGCAAAACTCTCGTCATCATCAACCTCCGTGGCATTGCGCAACTCAACAACAGATTCCAAAGCCGGAGGTAAAGGCAAATCAGGACCGTAAATGCCTAAACGTTTATGTGACTTCAATGCATTGGCCATTTGCAATGTTCTGTCCAAAAGATTATAATAAATATATATCTTCCCTACAGATTTTTCTATGCCTGAAAATCCTGTACCTAAAATATTACTCTCCAAGTCTGCTGCAAATATGATGGAATTGTCGATATATAAATCCGGCCTTAAAATTACCCAGTTTTCAAATATACCTTGCCATACTTTACTGCCCATAGAGTGGGCGATAATAGAAATGGGAGCATCAGGATGCTTGGATTTTAATGCGATGTATATGGAGTCCAAAAGTTTCACATAGTTTTTTCCCTTTTCATATGCATTTTTAACAGCCGTATCATACGGTATAACAGATTTCCATTGTAATGAGAGCGCCATGCCATAGTCATGTTCTGATTTATCGAAGATATCACTTTGAATCTTATAACCGCTCTGTTGCACAAAGTACTTGTTATCTCCCTGATATCCATGAATATAAACAATGATACCGTTTTTAACTGGAGATAGCTGATCTATACTTCTTCTTATTTCTTCCTTCCACAGATTTTCATCTATTTTAGATCCTTTTTTCATTAGCTTTTTGCCTTCGATAGCCATTTCTCCAAAGTCATATCTATTTTCTGCGGGTTTGCTACCCACATCATACATGTAAAAGTGCTGAAAATTGGTTTGAGCCATTACAATTATTTTGAAATGCAATAGTATAACAATTAAAATTTTATAGTCTTTGATATTCTGTTGATTCCTAATACGAAAATTTAATTCACTATGAAAGTACCATTTTTCTATTAATTTTTGGATCAGATTACAAGGGATTTTATGCTTGTTTTAGTAAAAAATGCAAATTTTACCATATCCTATTTTTCAGCAAATCATTTGTGGTGCTCAAGTTTAAACCAGATCAATAAATCTTGTTTAGGATAATTATCAACGAATAAAAATACCCTATGAATAGGTTCAACATTCAAAATATATCTATTCTGTAATCACTAGTTTACCTGAATACATGGATTGGTCTTTGTAGATGCCAAAATAAAAAATACCTGCAGGCAATGTTGAAATATCTACCACCTCATTTTCTGTCACGTTATAGCTCGCCACTACCTTTCCCAACGTATTAAATATAAGCAATTGGTGATTACCATTTATTCCTTTTATGGTGATATTTGTATTGGTAGGGTTTGGAAAAACCTTGATATCTGACCTATCTATGGTCTCTACACTTACGGTCTTTTGATTTCTGATGAAAAAGTCTTGCGTGACCCCATCTACAAATCCAAAGTCATAAGCACCAGATGTGGTCGTACCTTTGACTGTACCTCCTGCATTGCGAAATACAGCGCCTATCCAGTAAGGAAACTCAACACCAGTGAGGCTATAATAGGTATCCGGTTTAAGTGTGATCCGCCAAAGATCCTGCTGACCTGCGACTTTGGTCATCCTGCCCACTCCATCATCTGCACCCCAGTTGCCTACCACTTTTTTCCAGTCACTACCTTTTGGTGTATTGGTATTTGCCAAAACTACCCCTGAGTGCATATAAATCTTATCTGCACCTTTGAGCTCTCTATTGCCAACGGCGGCATTAAGCGTGATGGTAATTTCTGTATCAGCATTAAAAGCTGGCGGACTTACAGTAAGCATCGGCAAATCAGACAATACTTCAAAATAAATAATTCCACCTCTGAATCCATATCCTTTACGGACATTGTCTTCGTTTCTAAACCACATTCCTATCTGAAATATTTCTTTGTCATGCGGAATATTATAGTATTCTTCCGGTGTGATGGTGATCTCCCATATATTATCTGCAACTTTTGTCATGAGGCCTACACCGTCATCATTAAATGTACCTTTTATATTGGTCAGTGTTTTATTTGTGGCATTGGATAAGATAACACCAGAGTGAAAATAAACTTTATTTGCCCCAATAAGGCCAGCCGTACCTGCTTTACTTGCTTTGGTCGCATCAAATCTTATCTTAATCAAATCACTGCCTTTAAATGGGTTTGGCGAAATGGTCACAGGATTGTCATACACTTCTACTACATCAGGCTGTCCCTCTGCCAGTCTTTTGGTCGTGTAAATATGCCATTCACCAGGCTTAAGGGAAATTTGGGCAGTGACATTAGTTACATTTATAGAATCACCCGAAAAATAATTGTACCACCATCCCGTTTGTGTAAATTTAGGATCAATCGACTTTGTCGACAAGGCAAAATTACCTAGTACCACCAAATCAGTACTTGTAGTATTATAACTTAATCTTCTCACATCGCCGGTTTGCTGATGACTTTTTTGAGCTGCTTTTAAAAGATCAGGTCCAATAGTATTTCTGACATGCAAAATACCTTGATAAGCTTTATAAATATGCTGCCTCAATGTGCTGTTATAATATTTGAGACTTCCTTGTCCCCAAACATAAGGTTTTCTTCCTACTCTACCGTTAAAGTTGATATCGATATCATATCCCAGCTCATCAAACTGCCAAATCATTTTTGGACCTGGCTGCAGGTAATTAAATGCCGCAGCTATCTTGACTCTTTCAAACATGATCAGTGAATCTTTAATATTGTAGCTTCCGGATGATCGGCCCTCTGTAAGACAATGCTCTGCTATTCTTCTTTCATCGTGACTGTTGTAAAAAGCTACATGAGATGTCGCGTCCATGCCTGAAAATGATCCAGTAGGATTGCCAATGGTCGCAGGTACAAAGTCATAGGACTTATTTCGCCACATTTTCATTCCATAATTTCCCAATTGTGTCTCCTCTGCATCAGGACTCCAATGTTCAAGAATAATATATGCTTTTGGGTCAACCTGCCATATTTTATCAGCCATTCGCTTAAGGATATTAATCCTGGACTGGTCAAAACCGTCTACACTTCCTCCCGGCGCATAATTGGTAAATCCTTTGGTAAAATCAAATCTGTATCCGTCAAAATGAAACTCTTCCAACCAATATCTATTTACATCGTCAATAAAGTTTTTGGTATACTGGCTTTCATGGTTAAAATCATATCCCCATTGGTATTGACCTACATACTCTCTATTGAACCATGGATTATTGGCTGCAGGTTTACCTCCATCAAAATACATTTGCACCATAGGACTTTGACCAAAAGCATGATTCAGCACCATATCGTTGATGACGGCCATTCCATTTTGGTGGGCTGTTTCGATAAATTTTTTCAACTGGTCTTTGGGTCCATAATACTTGTCCGTAGCAAAATAAAACGACGGATTGTACCCCCAGGAATCATTGCCTTCAAACTCGCTGATTGGCATAAGTTCTATCGCATTGACGCCCAATCTCTTTAGATAACCAATGGTGTCAATAAGATCTTTGTATGAATGTGAAGCCAAAAAATCCCTTATATGCAATTCGTAAATAACCAAATGATTGGCATCAGGTTTTTGCCAGGAATCTTCAGAACTAGCCCAAGTGTATTTTGCTGTACCAGTTTTAAAAACAGAAGCGATGCCTAAATCTTCTCGTGAATAGGGCGGCAAATTAGGGTAAACAGTAGATTCTATCCATTTATCATTCCAAGGGTCTGCTACCTGCTCCGTGTAGGGATCTGCTATCTTTAACTTTCCATCGATCCAGTACTGGTAAACATATGACTTTTGGGGAGTAATCCCTGACAGTTCTATCCAGTAGTATTGTCCATCAGGGGTACGTTTCATCTGGTTTTCTTCTCTTACTTTCCAATCAGAAAAATCACCCACCGCGTAAACAAACTCTTTAAATGGAGCCAAAAGCACCAAAGTTACTTTGGTAGGATCTGCTGAATTATAATTGACGCCAGATTTCACACCTGCAGGAAGTATTGCGATGACCGTAGATTTTTTTAATACAAGATTATATTTTTTTGAAGTCTCTATGTTTTGGCCATTAATATTGGCAGTAATTTTAATTCCTAAATCTACCGATGCCGAAGGAAAATAATTATAGCTGATGGCTTTGCCTGTGTTTACTACCGCCTTTTCGGTGAATCCATTTCCTTCGTCCAGCCAGATTTTCATTTCGGATACATTGGAAGAAGCGTCACCCTGGATACTGATGGATTGACCTTGCTCAAAAAATCCTTCTGATGATACAGGATTTTTTATGGTGATAAAGTTATCATTATTGAGATTGATATAAATGTCATTATTTGAAACCACACTACCCCAGCCGTATTCGCCAGGTGTAATGGTTGCTTTTTGGGTGCCATCGGCGCTTCTGAACACACAGGATATTCTGAATATATTCTCGCCGGTAGGTACGCCAAAATAGGTTCGAATATTAGGATTGAAAATAATTTGCCACTTATTGGCTTCGCCTGCCACTTTAGACATCTCCCCGATTCCATCGTCCTGTCCCCAATTGCCTTTTACATATTTCCAAGCTGTTCCGTTGATTTTATCAGTCACCACACCATGGTGCATATACACTTTATTGGCTCCTGATAATTCTTTATTGCCCTGACTTGCATCAAATACTAAGACAGCCGATTCATCACTTCCCGCTCCTGTTGGATTCAAAGTGATGATTTGGCTGTAAGCTAAATTTGTCTGAATTATTACAATTAATACAAAAAAAATATGGCGCATGATTTTAATTTAAGCATTGTTATTGTACAAATGACATTAAGTGTTAAAAATAGTCCTTATCCTCTTAACTGCATAACATTCTAACAATTAACTTACAAATATGTTAATTGGAAGACATAAATTATGGAATCGCCTTGTTGCATGGATAATCCTATAGACAAAATTTTAATGTAAGCACTATTGCTTTTTACCCTCAAAAAAATCAACCAAAGTTTGGGATCCATTGGAAACTTGATTGGTCATTTTTATAACACCAGCAGTTTCAAAAAAAATAAGTCTGAACTTTTTTGTCGTTTCAGGTGAATCAAAGACATAATGTTTTTCATTGAGGATAATGGTGTCAGCTGTTTTTATCAATCTGCTTTTACTATAAATGCCGAGCTCATCTTCAACGATGATACTGTTATTGTCAAATAAAATAACTTTTATCAAATTTAATACACCAAATGAACATGTTGTGTCTAAAGTAAAATTTATGGGTTTGCATAGCTTAGATTCACCTGAATATCTGCCTACGACTTTGGCAAATTTTATCTGAACTGCATTGTTTTCATCTTCAACACAGGAATAAAACGACAAACCAGTCCAAATAAGTAGAAAAACAAATGAATAATTGAGCGTCATAATTTATATTTCCGAACAAAGTTCCTGTTAAAAATGATAATAAAGAAAATGTAAAAACTAAAGTTACTATGGGGCTATTCAAAAAATTACTTTACTCAATGCAATTTATTTTCCACCAGCATATCATTACAAATAAAGCAGGTTAATGAATGTATCTTAGTACGAACACTAAGCAAGCAGCCGTTTGTTTTTTACAGAAAAAAAATATGATTTTTTTCCTATCAAATATAAAATACTATAAATAGACAGCAAAGTCAAAGCATACTTAGCTACCATTGCTACTGATTGTGCTTCATTTCCTTCTATCGCTACCTGTTTACTATATATGCCATACAATGCCCAAATAATGACCAAGGCAAAAGCAATATCCTGCTTCCTAAAAATCATAAGAATGCCTAATAAAGTGGCCACTACCATTAATATTATTGCCCAAAAATAAGATGAAATGCCACCACCCTGCCAGCCGAATGAAACCAATAGCGTAGTAACATTGGCGATGGTGGCAACACTGATCCATCCCAAATAAACACTAAAAGGCAAGAGTACTAACACATTATCCTTCATGGTGTGCGGGCGACCAATATTTAGTTCATGATTTATTTTGATTAAACTAGACAACAAAAGTATCATTATCATCAAAGAAAGGACTATAAATTCATAATGCCATGCTATGATCCAGGCTGCATTGGCCAATCCGCTGATTAGAAACCAAGGTCCTATTGCCAGAATATTTTCCATTGTATCCATATCTTTTTTAAAGTACTGATAGGCTTGATATAACATAAAGGCTATAAGCAATAAATAAATGATCCCCCAAATACTGAATGTAAACCCGGCAGGGACAAAATAATTTGGATAAGCATCTGACAATTCACCCGTGGTTTTATTATTAAGTGGCAGACTTACAGCAAGAAAATTTAATATCAGTGCCATTATCACTGATATGATATTAAATCCCACATAATTTCTGGCTTTGGTTATATTCATTGTATTATTGTTAAAGTTATCAATATTAATTCAGTTTAAAGGTAAATTGTTGTGAGAATGAAGCTAAAGAAAATGTTTAAATTCCATTATTTATCTGCAACCTTAAATTTTCTTTTGTACTTCGGAAATCTTTTTCGTCATAGCTGCCTTGATCGACTTCAAAATATACCTTTCTGATAGCTATCGGAATAAATTAAATTTTCTCTATTTTGATCAAACATAAAAATTTAATCAAACTCTTATTCATGAAGTAATATTGTGACTGCTGGCATTAATTGCTTTTAGTATCTATTCATAAATAAAAGTTAAATCATACTATGCGAATGAATATTACAGTAAGAATCTCTTATTTTTAGGTGTTCAAATTTTTGTATCATGAAATCCATCTTCCTATTTCTGCCTTTTATTGGCGTATTAACTTCTTGCATGATTCCAAGAAAACCACTCTATACTGAAGCTACTAAGAACAACAGAGATTATGAGATTTCATATCTTTTTGAGCATGATGGCTGTAAAGTATATCGATTTTTTGATTTGGGCAAGGCAGTTTATTTCACATCTTGCAATGGAGAAGCCAACTATTTGGCAGATAGCACTACCATCATAAAAAATACAACCAGATTAAAAAATAAAAATAGGAAAAACTAATTGTCATTGAAAAGTGTAAATTTTTATTCTCGTATCAAGATGGACTTATTTTATATTTTTCTGCCTTCTTTTACTTCAATCTCCGATCCTTCAGCCAGAAAAATTGATGCCGGATTTTCATCGCCTAAAAACTTAAAATCCTTTCCGTAAGTACAGCCAAAATCAACATGTATTGAATAATCCAGGGTATCATACACATTCCACCTGGGATGTTCAACGCCATATTCTGACGTCAAGTGCTCATTTATTTTGGTAAAGCCCCAAAAATGTTCTGTGATAAATTCTTCTTCACTACCTGATTTGATTTCTTTTTGCTCAGTACCTGTTTTCACATGAATACTATTCCAGGCATTTTGTTTTTTCCAACTATACTCACAAAATAATGCGTCCAGTGTAGTTTTCCAGGTATGTGCCATAGGCAGGGTTTCATAATGCTCATTATATATTAAATTTGCGATTATCGTTAGGGCAGGTTTTGGAACTATTTCTTTAATAAAAACAACGCCCCTTTTCCAATCCTCTCTATACTTATACCTGACATAAAATCTCAAATTAACTTCTTCAAAGTTGGTATGAAAAGGGATTTTTATTCCCTTTATCCTTGTGTTGAGAAACATAAAACCTACCAAACTTACATAACAAGATCCATTCCATAAGTCCAATTCAGTCTTGTAGGGCAAATAGGGTAATAGTATCTTAGGATCAATGATGTAATTTATCATGATAATTTTTCTCCATTCTGCTTTTAAAAAGGTCTTGGCCATAATGTGAAATTTGTAAGTAGATAAATATTGACAAATACGGATTTTATAATTGATGGAGCGCGCCGATAGTCCGTTTTATCGTCTTATACACTGTTAGCAATTGGTTATTAGCTCCTTACTTCAAAAGTAATATTTTTGATTGTAACCCATACCTTCATACATGTAATGAACAAAATTGATACCATTTTTTTGATTGCTTATATCTACATTATTTCCATCACGCATTAAATTTATTTCCTGACCTAAAGAATTATATATTTTTATTTTTAACGACCCCTCGATATTTGATCCAAAATTAATAATACCTGATGTAGGGTTTGGATAAAGTGAAAAATGAATGTCCTTGTCTCCATATGTGTTTACAGTCTTGCATGAGGCTAATACCTCTTCTGGCGAATTACAACCTGTTTTGTTGTTTACAATACTGTATATACCAATGTTTTCTTCTAGATATTTGCATATAGGATATACATTACATAAAGAGAGACTATCATTTTCTGCAACTGATAGTATTTTTAATTTTGTATAATCAATGTTTCTCAGTCCAGAGATATCTATTAGATTTCTACATCGTGATATTGCTAATCTATCTGAAATGATTTTTAAATTTGTGATGATTAAGTCTCCTTCTGTATTCGCTAAATTATTAAGCACATCAAGTGTACTTAATGAATCATGATTACTTATTTCAATATTTCTTGCTGTCCTTAGAATATTGAGCCCTATTAAGCTTCTGAGTTTCGAGTTTCTTAAAATCAAAATATTTTGTTTTACACTTGATATACTATCGAAAGAATTTATAGATTCTAATACAGGATTATCATAAATGGATAAGC
>Ga0105047_10019438_pt1 | contig 10478 bp, 8 predicted proteins | sample MAT04_FD_78384 | JGI IMG/M metagenome (GOLD analysis project Ga0105047, IMG submission 78384) | Freshwater microbial communities from Lake Fryxell liftoff mats and glacier meltwater in Antarctica - MAT-04 (megahit assembly) | ecosystem: Environmental > Aquatic > Freshwater > Ice > Liftoff... | reverse complement strand
CCAACGCAACAAAAAGTGAGTTCAGGTCCGTGCAGCATCCGCCGCCCTGAGCCAGGCAAGCCTCTGCGTCACCAAGTCCACAACGCGGCATCGTTGGATCTTTGGAATAGGAATAGTGATCAACAGATTGGGCTATGTGCTTCATAATCTGTATCGCCTGCACCGCGATATTTGTTTCATGCCCACAGACTTCATCCGCGATCGACTGAACCTTGCTGGTCACGGTCATGTACAGTGCATCCTTCGTAAGGTGCTCAGACAACATCGATCGCTCCAACTCTGAAAGAGGCAGAACATTTTCCGGATCGATCCGGGTGTAGACTGCTGCTCGTGAAAGGGTGTACTCAAGAAGAAATTCAAGCTCCGTTGTTTTTGGATTTGTGATTCGAGAATGCAGAAACGTACCCGGTCTGTCCTTATCCTGCACAATTCTATAATCACCGGGGACTGTAGTTTCGTTGAGGCTCAACAACTTTTGATGCGCTTCGTCGGAGGGAATTGCGATCCAAATCAAGACTTCTTTTGTACCTTCCGGGATTTGATTCAGTCTCACATTTTGTTGGACAGTAAACGTCACCGTTCCTACTTTCATCGCAGCCAACTCTGTTTTCTGCTTAAGAAAGAATTCCTTGCTTTCCAAACGAAAACCGGGCAATCTAAAATCCTGAGCAAGAGAATTGGATGAAATCAGGTTCACGGCGACGCAGATCAATAACGCGATCGCATTGACCTGAGAAATAGATCGAACCATACGTTTGCTTTCTACCTATACTTAATCCAGTGCGTCAAACTGCGTCGTGAAACACAGGCCGTAACAGAGTGACTCAGTTTTTCAGGCCTAAGAGGGACCAGATACAGGAATCCAAAGTTAGGTGAACGGATCGTGAAAAGTGACGCTAGAACTCGCCAGTCACTTCACTTTCGGACGCAGAAACGATGGCACGCATGACTCGAAAGTCGATACTGTCTGAGAGGAACTGAACATGTCCATCACAAAACAAGGCATGACAACCTCCGGTATGAAAGCTGAACAATTCATCGTTTGGTCCGCAGTTCATATTATCCCATGTACAAGTCGGTGGCCCACCCCACGGATTACGATGAAAGTTGGGCGTGAACGAAACACCGAATGCATTGTCCGGTTCCGCCCATCGCCAATGAGACCGTTTAACACCTGGAACAACTGGATCGTCGTACAGAGATTTCATTTTGTCGTGTCGACCAACATCTTCTCCCAGGGCAATGGTCGTGCTCAGACCGTCGGTAATCTGGCTCAGTCGAGCACATTCCCATCGTAATCCGCCATGCACCATTGTCGTGCTGTCGGGAAGTCCCGTAACCGGACTGATGTTTGTATGAATCGTCGGACCATAGTCGATGGCACCATACCCCAGCGTATCTACGTCTCCATTACGAAGTGAGACACTTGGACAAAGGTACCCCGGAATCGCAATCTTCGTGGTGGCAGAATTCTGCGGAGTTTGATTGTAATAGGAACCGAAATCGAACTTGTTTGTGATATTTACCTGATCAATGAATGGCAGCACATGAGTAAAAAACGCGTGTCGGTCAAAATTCTGCCCAAGCGGGCCGCTGCCAAGACCCTGACCTGAGGACGGGAAACGGTTGAACGAAGATTCATAGTTGTGCATTGCCAGCCCCAACTGTTTCAGATTATTTTTGCACTGCGTACGACGAGCTGCTTCTCGGGCCTGCTGCACGGCCGGCAGCAGCAAAGCAATCAGAATCGCAATAATGGCGATCACGACCAGCAATTCGATGAGGGTGAAACCTCGGGACTTACGGTGCAAACATTTCATGGAAAACTTCTTCAACGAGAAAAAATGGAAAAAAGGCCATCAGCAAACAGAGCACCCGGCGCGAATTCGGCAGGCGAATTGAAAGAATGCAGTACGCGCGCTGAGACGCGACAAATTAAATGGTGCCAGACGGCAGGACGTTTGAATGCAGCGAATGAGCCGCCAAACGAACGGAATTATGGCAGCAACTGCAAGGCCGACTGCAGGAATCGTTCAGGTTGCAGCGGGCAACGACGACTCAGAGCAATCGAAAAACGACGCGCATGCAGCGCAGCCGCGTTGCAGATCTCGACTCACGCGGCAGGCGGACGGAAGATGGACGAGGGCACAAAGCGGGCTCCTCGTTCAGATTCGGGGATTTCAATCGCCCCCGAAGGCGAAGCTGAATCAGCAAGTGATTCAAGGATTGTGGCCTGATCGAAGCCGCGAATCAGATTCGTCGGAGCGACCGGCACCGGTGCCAGAGGAGCTGGACTCCCGGAACAGTTTGGTCCGTGACACGGAGGCACGGGCATCCCTGCGGGAATCCTGCTTGAGGCGTGATTTTCGTTGTGGTCATTCATCGAAAACGATGAATCGGTGACCTGTTTACCGTTGCGGTAAAGATAGTTTCCACAAGATGCCGAGGCCGTTGACGACCACGCCATCGCTACAGAGATCGTCACAATCGCCATCAAAAGACGCTGCAGCGAGGGCGAACGACGTCGGTCGTCTGGCCTTGCTTTAGCATAATTTACGGCATTAGAGGACATGAAAGTCTCGGAAACTGGTCCGACAACAGTACATAAAGAAACTTGCCGTTGTTTCGGACCAACGAAGAGTATACGCAACCAGAATCTTAATTAGCGAGCGAAATTCCCGCAGAATTTTCTCGGTGCATGATTTGTTCGCTTTCGGGCGGCACATGATCACGGCTGTTTGAAGACTTCGCCTTCCTTCATCACGAAGACCACATTACGCATGACACTGATGTCGTCGAGCGGATTACCCTGAACCGCGATCACATCGGCGAGTTTCGTCGCCTCGAGGGTTCCGAGTTTCTCTTCCACGCGCAGCAATCGAGCGCCTTCCAGAGTTGCCGACTGAATGGCTTTCATCGGCGGCATTCCACCTTCGACCATCAGTTCGAACTCATGAGCGTTCTCCCCGTGAGGCGACACGCCACTGTCGGTGCCAAAGGCGATTTTGACTCCGGCCTTGTAGGCCTTCGAAAACGTCTGACGAATGGCAGGTCCGATGGCAGCAGCCTTGGGACGAACGATCTCCGGAAAGTAGCCGGGCTCCTCAGCCTTCTTCGCCACCCATTCTCCCGCCATGTTTGTCGGAACCCAGTAAGTGCCGCGTTCCTTCATCAGCTCCATAATCTCATCGGTCATGTAGGTCCCATGCTCGACCGAATTCACCCCCGCCAGAACCGCGCGCTTCATTCCTTCGGCTCCATGAGCGTGAACGGTCACAACCATATTGTAGTCTTTAGCAGTCTCGACAATGGCTTTGAGCTCTTCATCGGTGAACTGAGGATTCTGTCCGCTTGCGGCAAGACTCAGCACACCTCCAGTCGCGGTCAGCTTAATCAGGTCGGCTCCGTCCTTATACCGCTGGCGAACGGCCTTGCGCGCATCATCCGTCCCATTGATCACACCCTCCAGTGGGCTGGCATCCCGACGATAGATACCTTTCAGTCCATTCGTGGGATCCGCATGCCCTCCGGTGGTGGCGATGGATTTTCCGGCCGTGTAAATTCTTGGCCCGATGATCCAGCCTTCTGTAATGGCTTTTCGGAGCGAAACCGAATTGATCCCGTTGTCACCGAGATCACGAACCGTCGTGAAGCCCGCCATCAAAGTCGCACGTGCGAACATGGTGGATCGCAGAGCATAATCGGATTCTTCCATGAAGAATTTTTCAGTATACGAATCCTTCGAATGCTGGGCCATCAGATGCGTGTGCATGTCCATCAGCCCAGGCATGACCGTGAGCGCGCTGAGGTCAATCAGCTTGTCACCTTCCGCAGGCTTGAGGAATCCCGGTACGACTTTCGTGATCCTGCCGTCCTCGACCACGATTGACATTTCGGTCTGCAGTTCCTCGCTGCGACCATCGATCAATCGCCCGGCATGAATGATCGTCGCCGCCGACAGCGTGTTATGGAAACACAACTCACCAACGAACAACAGGACGACAAAGCAGCGCATCAGCAGATCTCACGGGAAGTTCGAAATCGCAGGAATCAACGTGTTCGCATTCTGACCACTGCCGATCAGGATTGGAAGCGCGTCAGAGGATGCATCACGGTCAGCTGATTTGTGCACCTGCAACTCATGCCGGGTCCGGCTGATTCGAAAAAACAAACCGGTCAATCCTGCATGGATGAGATCCGATCCCTGTTCCCAGAACGCAACAAGGCCTCACCGTCTGCTGAACGGTGAGGCCTTGTGTATTAGTCGACCTGATTTGTCGCTTTGTCGCGTCAGTTCACTGATTTGCCGTTGAACCTGGATGCGGCTTCGGACGTTTTCACGTTGGCAGGTGCACCAGAACGGCTCGCGGCGGTTGGGTTTTCAGGCACAGCGCGACCGCTGGATTCGCCTTCTGCCACCTGCTGATCAGCTTTTGGCGTCCAGTTCGCAACAGACCATGTCGGATATTCATCCGCGACGCTGGCGGCGAGGTCCTGGAGTAGCTCCATCATTTTCTTGTTGTTCATGTCGCGATTCGCCACGACGCGCTGCAACACGAAGCGCTTGTTATTCGGAATATAGGCGAAGAACTTGCCTTCCCCCATCCGATCGTTGGCAGCCAGCAGACGCAGCAGAGCAGTACGAGGAACTTCGCTGGACGTTGTTGGAATCTGATCCAGCCATGCCATCACCCACATGGACTGCCCGTTGCGGCTGAGCACAGCAGACATCGAAAACTTCCACTCTTCACCACGATAACTGGTTTTGAATGCGAAGTCGTAACGCTGCTCCGTTTTGGTTGGCTTCAAGCCGATTGTTGCCAGGATTTCTCCCAGTTCCGGTTCAGATACCTGCCCCGGCAATGGCGCGGGCTGGACTTCTGGTTTTTCGTCCTGAGCCGAAGCTGAGAACCACATGCCACCCAGCACGAGCAGTGCTGGCAGCAGCACAGCATATGAAGTTTTCATCGTTCACTCCCTTGAAACGCTTCGGCAATTCTAGCCGGAGTACGTTGGTATTTTTGAGTCCACTCAGTCCACCATGATCCTTCATGATTCGACCGATGTCGCAGTTCTGACGCCTATGAAGCCCGCATCATCCGCAGGAATCCTCGTTCTTCACTGAGTTTCCAGCTCTGCAAGGTACTTGAGGCAGATCTGGGACCATGTTTCGAATTCATCAATTTGGCGCACCAATTCTGACGGAGATGCGAATCCTGCGTTTATCATCGACTTTTCACGGGGTCGAACTTTGGGATTGTCTAAATCGAAAATATGTACGATCCCAAGGTGAACTTTCCCGACTTCCGTTTCATCGTCATTGATCAGCCCGACGCATTTCTCCCGCCAGCCCGTCTCGATTTCCACTTCTTCCTCGATTTCCCGCTTCATGCCTTCCAGATAAGGCGTGAGTTCTCCCTCCATGTCCAGTGTTGACACATGCCCACCAACTCCGACGGATCGCTTGGCGTGTAACCGCGCTTCTCCCTGAGCCGTCCCGCGCTGGTAGTAAAAAACCTCACCGTTGCATCGAAACACACAGTACGGAATCAATTGCTTGAAGGTCGGGTCCTGTTCCATCTCAGGCCGAGGCCGATAACTGGCGTGCTGAGGATTCAAAATCACTTCCAGGTAGCGGTCTATCTCGCCACAAAAACCCTGGAAATGCCCGACCTGATGAAAGACGGGCGTTGGGATGACGAGGATGTGTTCGATGGTCATAAGAAAAAGTTCCGGCAAGGCATGGCCTCAGACGTATGTATCGCACGCGGTTGAGGATGACATATTCGTTTAGCCACGTGGGCAACGCCCCGCGTGGCAATCCATCCAGAAGGGCGCATCTCGCCCGGCCAGAAATGAGTCCGGCGAGCGGAGCGGCGTGAGCCCTCCGGTACCTCGTTTTTGTACCGGCAAGCTGACGCATGCCGCTCGCCAATTCTCTCACCCACGACCGTGTGGAGTATATCATCAACCGTCAAGAAAAATGTGAGCCTGTCTCAACAATTCTTCCGGAGCGTCTTCGAAAACGTAATGGCCGGCCTGCGGGAGTTCCAGCGAATGGGCGTTTGGAAAGCGGCGGCGGAATTCGTTGAGGAAATGATGTGGCGTGAAGCACCAGTCTTTCATTCCCCAGATCAACTGCATCGGATGATCGCGGAACTTTTCCAGCGACTGCTCGACCTCCGTCAGCGTGGCATAGCTGCGATGAGATGGCTTGAGCGGTATATCCTGCACGAACTCATGCACGGCAATCCGGTGCGTCCACGAATCGTACGGGGCGATAAAACCAGCCCGCGCAGCAGGGCTGAGTGGTTTTTCGACGGCCATCGTCAGAGCGGCGCGGGCGAACAGATTGAGGCCACGAACTCCCGATTCTCCCAGGAACGGAATGCGACAGAGCGCGATTCGAAATGGAATGGCCTGACTTCGAAACGCGCCGGTATTCATCAGCACGAAGCGCTGGAATCGATCGGCCATTCGTCCGGCGCAGCCCATGCCAATAGCCCCGCCCCAATCATGGGCGAATAGCGTGATCTGTTGCAGACTCAGGAGCCTGATAAACGCCGCAAGGCGCTGAATATGTTTATCGAGAGCATAAATGTTGCGATCCTGAGGCTTGTCAGAAAACCCGCAGCCCAGATGATCCATCGCGACGACGCGATAGTCGCGGCTCAGGTCTTTCACAAGTCGCCGCCACGCAAAACTCCATGTGGGATTGCCATGCACCATCAACAGCACTGGCCCCTGCCCTTCGTCGATATAATGCTGCACATGCCCGTCCACTTCGAACCAGTGCGACGCAAACGGATACTCCTGCTCAAACCCTTCACGGCGATCCGCGCGTTGACGCAGTTCCGGATCGACTTGTTCCAGTGGGAGCAGGCGGGTGATGGGTTCAGATTGAGACATTTTGGATAAGTAAGATGCGAAGTAGGTCCAGCCTGCCGGGCTGGACTCTCGCCGCAAGGCGAACTGATGTATGAGCATCCGCTCAACGGCGACAATTTGCACTTACCGCAAACTGAGTCTGGTCGCAAGTCGCGACAAATCGCGAAGTCCTTTCCGGCAGAAAGGACCTACAGACATACACCGGCTCAATAGCGACTGCCGGAGATTACGCCGACCGACACGTTCCTTCCAGTATCATCGCCGCTCGGCATGAATAACATCTCGAAGCTGGTACACGGCGGATCGGATCTGGACTTCAGAATGATCACAGCAAAGCGACATTCGAAGCCGCGAAGTCCCGGTAGGGACTGTCGGCGGGCGAACCGCAGGAATGAAGAACCCATTGGCCGTCAACTGTCGGCCGACACGCACGGCAAGTTCATCATCGCGGAGCAGCACCGCAATGATGGGGCTGTCGGGCGGCGCAGTGATCACTTCGAGTTCCGCTTCCTGCAGCAGTTGACGAGCAAACATGGACCGTGCTGCCAGTGTCCTGCGTCGCTCAGGTTCGTGCCGGATGACCTGCACTGCCGCCGCCGCCGCCGCGCAGACTGCAGGCGGCAGAGCTGTCGAAAAGAACTGACTGCGCGCCGTGTTCCACAGCCATTCGCAAAGTGTTGTTGAGCCTGCCACAAAGCCGCCGAGGCAGCCGATCGCTTTGCTGAGCGTTCCGATCTTCGCGAAAATGCGGTCTTCCGCCTGCTGCAGCTCAGACACGCCGCGACCGGTCGCTCCGAACACTCCCGTTCCATGTGCTTCATCGACAATGACTGCAGCGCCGAAGCGATCGGCAATGTCGCACAATTGCGGCAGGTCAGCCAGTGTTCCGTCCATGCTGAATACCGAGTCGGTCACGATGAATACAGCGTCATAGCTGTCACGACGACGTGCGATCGATTCATGAAGTCGATCGAGATCTGTCCGATCGTAGACGAAGAATTTCCCGACACTCGCTCGGCAGCCGTCAATGAGACTGGCGTGATTTTCGCGATCACAGAAGACCGCGTCCTGCGCACCAATCAGCGACGTGAGTGTTCCCAAGTTTGCGGCGAAGCCAGACGGAAATAACAATGCGGATTCCGTCCCCTCAAACTCCGCGAGGGCTTCTTCCAGATGAGCATGGTATGACGACCGCCCCGCGATTAACCCGCTCGCACCCGCACCAGCCTGCCTGGCCGCAATGTCCGCGAACGCAGCGACAACTCTCGGATGCCGCGTGAGTCCAAGGTAGTCATTCGTCGCAAAACTCAGGCAGCGTTGGCCATCAAGGATACATTCCGTCGTGCTGACGGCTTCCACGCAGCGTCGCACGCGCCGCTGATGACTTGACGCAAGATGCTGCAGTGAAGTTGTCAGACGCTGATGCACAGCATCGTCGTGGGGCGGTCCGCTCATGGTTCATTCCAAACCGCGCAGGTGCTGAACCCAGGCGGGTGGAGTGTTCAGCCAGATGTTGTCACGGCGGATGCGGCAACGGTCGCAGTGACTTTGCAGCGTCGTATCAATGGACGTGATCCGAATGCGTTCTGCACCGCGCGAAACGACCCTGCGAATCGGTCGCACGTACATGTATTCAAAATAACTCAACACGCCGCCGGGTTTGAGTAATCGAAAGTAAGTCGCAGCAATCGACGTCACAAGTCCTGCGGGAAAGTTATTGAGAGGCAATCCGGAGATCACAAAATCATAAGGAGCCGACGCCTCAAATTCCTGCACAGGGAGTTGGTGAACCTTCGATTGCGTCTTTGCACTCACCCATGCAGGTTCAGACTCAAATCGCTGATGCAGAATTCGCACGAACTCTTCATTGAGCTCCACCAGATCGAACACGTCATGGGGTCGCAGGAGCCGCACGATACTGTCTGTCACAGGACCAGTGCCCGGCCCGATTTCGAGGACTCGCACGGGTTTTGCAGGATCGCGCGAGGCGAGGTAGCTGGTCATCGACCTAGCGAGAAATCGGCTGCTGGGTGCGATTGCGCCGGTCGTTTCAAACCGCTGCCGAAACTGGCGGAAGAATGCGATCTGGTTCTTCAACGCCGAAAACATGGTGAGGTCGAATCACAAAAACGTGCGAGCCTGGAAAAGGGGTCAGGAACCAATCGCCAAATGGCCCGGAGGGTGCTTCGCACTTTTGGTTCCTGACCCCTTTTCCAGACCCTGCCACTGCAACAACATGAAAACTGCGAGAGGGGGGAGTTGAACCCCCACGCCGTTTAAGGCACAGGATCCTAAATCCAGCGCGTCTGCCAATTTCGCCACTCTCGCGTTAGCCCGTCTTGTACCGTCTTTTCCGTGTTCTGACAAGTTTCGACGTCGCGAAGTGCTCCGTTGTCTCAAACCCTGTTGCAACGCAGGTTGCAACGCGGCTCAACAGTAGCAATTCTGGATCAATTGGAGCCGCCTTTTGGGGGTGATTAAGATTCCCGCCACCTATGCAGTTGAGACGAGTTTCAGAACCTTTCGCCTTGCATTGTTCGATGATACAGTCCATGCCCAGCTGCAATGCCCACAGAACGACCAATCGCTGAACTCCAGATTGACCACTGAATCGAATGGCCAAAAAAGCATCAAAAAAAGAGGCCACCGGAGCCAACCTGGGGTTTGAGGCCAAGCTCTGGCTGGCGGCGGACAAGCTGCGAAATAACATGGACGCGGCGGAATACAAGCACGTCGTCCTGGGCCTGATCTTCCTCAAATACATCAGCGACACCTTTGACGAGCACCACGTTAAGCTGATCGAAGGCAAGGGCGACTACGCTGGCGCGAATCCTGAGGACAAGGACGAATACCTGGCCGCCAATGTCTTCTGGGTGCCGGTCGAAGCACGCTGGCCGCAGCTCCAGTCGCGTGCGAAGCTCCCCAGCATCGGCAAGGATGTGGACGACGCTATGGTCGCTCTGGAACGCGACAACCCGCGACTCAAAGGTGCGCTAAACAAGAACTATGGTCGAGCGGATCTCGACAAACACCGCTTGGGAGAACTGATCGATCTGATTGGTTCGATCGAGCTGGCGGATGTCGCTAGTCGGTCCAAAGACCTGCTGGGTCGCGTGTTCGAATACTTCCTGACTCAGTTCGCCAGTGCGGAGGGCAAGAACGGTGGGCAGTTCTACACGCCGTCGTGTGTCGTCCGAGTGCTGGTCGAAATGCTGGCACCGTACAAAAGTCGGATCTACGACCCGTGCTGCGGCTCAGGCGGCATGTTTGTGCAGTCAGAGAAATTCGTCGAAGCGCACGGCGGGAAGCTGGGAGACATCAGTATCTACGGCCAGGAAAGCAACCCGACGACTCGTCGCCTTGCGGTAATGAACCTGGCCCTGCGCGGCATTGAAGCCGACTTCGGCGCGGAGAACGCTGACACGTTTCGCCGCGATCTGCATCCTGATCTCAGAGCTGACTACGTGCTTGCGAATCCGCCGTTCAATGATTCCGACTGGTTCCGCAAAGACGACGATGTGCGATGGCAGTACGGAGTTCCGCCGAAGGGGAATGCGAACTTTGCCTGGGTGCAGCACTTTATTCATCAT
>Ga0105047_10019435_pt1 | contig 10480 bp, 12 predicted proteins | sample MAT04_FD_78384 | JGI IMG/M metagenome (GOLD analysis project Ga0105047, IMG submission 78384) | Freshwater microbial communities from Lake Fryxell liftoff mats and glacier meltwater in Antarctica - MAT-04 (megahit assembly) | ecosystem: Environmental > Aquatic > Freshwater > Ice > Liftoff... | reverse complement strand
TACCGCCGGGTCGTCGGCGAAGGGGTGCACCTTGACGGCGCCACGCAAGCCATACGGCCCGACCACTTTGCCGAGAACGACGATATCGGCAGGCGCATCTATTCCGACCTCTATGCCGCCACCGCTGTCGACTGCGTCAGCCAATTACCGGCAGCCCTCAGACGGCAACCGTTGCTGCCTTGATTCCCGATTGCTTGACCAGGCGAGCGACGGTCAGCGACAGGCAGGCGCCCTGCGCTTGCCAGTAGCTCAGGCGATCGGCGGCTATGCGCAGCCCTTCTTCCTTTTCGGTGGCAATCGGATTATAGAAACCAATCCGCTCGATGAAACGACCGTCACGGCGGCTGCGCGAATCGGCAACAACCAGATTGTAAAATGGGCGCTTCTTGGCGCCGCCTCGAGCCAGACGAATAACAACCATAGGATCTATTCCGAACGTGGAAAAAGGGCGAAATTATACCAGAAAGCGCGAAAAAACAAGCTGATATTTAATCGCACGCGAGCCGCGGTCGGAGAACGCGTATTTTGCACCGCTCGTTGTCCTAGGGCTATACTCGCAAGCAAACTTCCTCATCGTTCACACGCCATGGCCGCTTCACCTTTCGATACTGCAAGCATCGAAGTCCCGACCCCGGTTCCAGCGCAAGCCGCAATGTCCGCCGTCGAGGCGGCATACGATGCGCCGCTGCCGGACAGCCCGGCCGACCAGTTGAAACCGTTGCGCGACCGGCTCGCCGCCTTGCATGCAAGCGACGTAGAGGCCAAGCCACGCGCCGCTGCGCTCGACCGAATCCATGCGCGCAGCATGTCGGCGAGTGCCATGCTTCTGCCCTTGCTCGCCGGCCTTGCCCTACCGGTTCCGCGCAAAAGCCGGCAACTGATACGCAACTTGCAGGATTTGCTGCGCGCGCTCGCCGACGAACTGCTCGCTGCGCTGACCGATCGCCAAGGTCAGCCCTCGCCCGGCACCGTGCAGAACGCCGAAGCGACGCTGCATAAAGCCATGCAGGCGCTCGCCCAGCATCTGCTCGTCAGCAATCTCGCCGCATCGCCGGCCGGCGTTGGTATCTGGCATCAACTCCATCAAGCCTACGCCATGGCCTGCCGACTGCAGATCGTCAGCGACACGTCCGAAGGCGCGATGCACCGGCTGCAGAACCTGTACTACTCGACCGTCCTGCTCGGTTGTGCGCAACCGGCGTCGTTCAGTTCGCACGAAGTCAACTTCGTCGCTGGCTATCTTGAGCGCTTCGCGCACTGCGTCGATACGCTGAGCGCTGGCGCCCATGACAAGTGCCCAGCGGACCACGCCGCATTCTGGATCGATTCGACGCGCGACGCACCGGCAACGGCTTGTTCGCGAAAACCGGCGCCGCGCGAAACGCCGGCGCGCTATTTCTCGTGCGACCGGTTAACTGCTCTCCTCAAAAAACAGTTGGCGGTCCTTGAGACGGGTGGTGCGGCAAAACAGATCGGCCTGCCGGACTTTGCCGCGACGGCGGCTGGCCGCGGCGTACTGCGCCGCTTGATCACCTATTGGGGGAACCCCGGCAAGCGGCGTTTTCCGCGACGCCGGCAACACTACCGCGCCGCTCTGTGCGTTGGGCTCGACAGCCTGTGGACGCTGTTCCAGAACGGCGATCACGAGGCCGTCGAAACGTCGAACTGGATGATTACCAACGAAAGCCCGGACGGTTACGCCGTCATGCACGTTTCGGGCAAACCCGGCCACATGACGGTCGGCGACGTCACGGCGATCCGCACCGAGTCGAGTGACGAATGGCAGATCTGCATCGTCCGCTGGGCGCTCTCGGAAAATCACGAGCATCTCGAACTCGGCCTGCAGATTCTTGCGACCCACGCCGTCCCGGCCTTTCTTGCCGTGCCGCCCGAAACAGACGGCAGCGGCCGCCTGTCGGTGCTCATCCTGCCCGAAATTCCTGCGTTGCGTGATACCGAAATGCTCGTCGTCCCATCGGGGGCGCTCAGCGATTACCGCCAGAATCTCGTTCTTGTCATTGAAAAGCAGAATCTCGAAATCCGCGAAATGCGCAGCACCCACCTTGACGAGCAGAACAGCCAGATTGAGGTTTTCTCGGTCGAGCGCAATCCGTCCGCAGCCTAAGCCGCTCGCCGGCGGGCGCGACTCAGGCCGGAGGGCCGGCCGAGCGTCTGCTCTCGGGTAGCGTCGCGGCGACCAGTGCGCCGAGCAGAACGACGGCCCACGACAGATACAACCACACGAGGAAGATCGGCAGCGTGGCAAAGGCGCCGTAGACGAGCGTGTACGACGGGAAAAACACGAGATAAAGGCCAAAGCCCTTTTGCATCAAGAGGAAGCCGGCGGCGGCAAACAGTCCGGCCCACAGCGCGTCGCGCGGCGCGACGCGGGCGTTGGGGACGGCAAAATACAGCCCGGCGAAGAACAATGCAGCAACTGCCAAACCGGTCACCTTGAGCAGCAGATCGCTCAGCCACGGTAATTCGCCGACCAGCCCGAGCGATATCGTCACGGCGTACGAAACAGCGATGACGACGGCGGCGATCAGCAGCGGCCACAAGGCGAGAACGACGGCGTAAAGGCGCAGGCGCCGCCACCAGGCGCGACTCTCGGTCACCGCCCAGACGTGGTTGAACGCGCGCTCTATGGTCATCAGCAGCAGGTAGACGGTCACGATGAGCACCAGCAGTCCGACGACGGTGACATTGGCCGCCTTCTGCGAGAACTGGACAATGTGCTCGGCGATCAGCGCGGCGCTGCGCTCAGGCAGAAGGCCGCGTATGACGTACTGATCAAAGTGATTCATCATCCCGATGAAACAGGGCAACACCGAGAGGACGGCGAGAAAAATGGCGACGAGCGGCACGAGCGAGAGCAAGGTCGTGAACGCGAGACTACCGCTGATCTGGTCGAAGTTCTCTTCGCTGAAGCGGCGGAAAATCCGCGCCACGAAAAGGCGCCAGCGGAACTGATCGATCGTCATAAGCACCCTATAATGAACGCCGAACGGGCTGAAATGCGCCGCCAAGGGGCGGTCAGCAGCGTTGCCCGCCACCCCTGAAGCCTCTCTCGCGGCAGAGGCCGTCGCCAATTTCAGACCAAGTCTCCGATGACCACCCGAAGCTCTTATCTGTGTGCCTGCAGCAGCCTGATCGCCCTGATTTTTCTTTGCCTGGCCTGGGAACTGCGCCTTGCCCCGGTTGCGCCGGGCGGCTCCTGGCTGGCGCTCAAATGCCTGCCTTTACTTGCCCCTCTGCGCGGAATTCTCAACCGTCGGCGCTATACCTATCAGTGGTCGGCCATGCTGATTCTGCTCTATTTTATCGAAGGCGTCGTGCGTGCGTTGAGCGATCACGGCGCGAGTCGATGGCTGGCGGCGGGCGAAATCGTCCTGTCGCTGCTCTTCTTCGCCGCCAGCATCGCGTTCATCCGCCGCCCGGCCGTCGTATCTGACGGCGACTGAGACCCGCTACGCGAGTTCGGCGACGATCGTGCGCGAGGCAAAAACCTTCTCGCCGATCACCACTTTCACCTTGGTGTCGAGCGGCAAATAGAGGTCGACCCGCGAGCCAAAGCGGATGAAACCGTAGCGCTGGCCAGCGGCCAGCGCCGTCCCGGCGTCGACGTAGTTAAGCACCCGGCGGGCGATCAGGCCGGCGATCTGCACGCAGGTGATATCGCGCCCGTCGTCGGTTTTAAGGTGCAGCGCGCAGCGCTCATTCTCAAGCGAAGCCTTGTCGAGCGCGGCGTTAAGAAAGCTGCCGGGCTTGTACCACTTGGCTAACACGCGACTCTTGATCGGCGAACGGTTGGAATGGACGTTGAAGACGTTCATGAAAACACTGATCTTGAGCGCCCGCCGGTTGAGGTAAGGATCGTCGGCTTCGGCAACGACAACGACGCGCCCGTCAGCCGGGGCGACGACACTCTTCGCCCCGCCGGCGACGACGCGCGCCGGATCGCGGAAGAACTGCACACAGAAGACGAAGATCAGCCAGAAAGGCAGCGACCACAGGCCGATAGTCAACGAGGCGAGGACCGCGACGATGAACGCGCCGGCCATGATCGCCCAGCCTTCCCTAGCAAGAATCGGATGCGGATAGTTCATGCAAACTCCATTAAGTACTTTGAGTGGCGCAACGCATTTGGAACTTTGGGCGGCTCAGAATTGAGACCGCCCAAAAGCGATGGCAGCGCTAGGCGCGAGCGCGCTGACCGTACGAATAGTACGGCAAGCGCGAGCAACAACGCGCTGCCGAGCCGCCACCACCATCAGTTCTTGGTCTGATCGACGAGCTGATTCTTCTTAATCCACGGCATCATGTCGCGCAGCTTGGCACCGACCGTCTCGATCGGATGCTCGGCCATCAGCCGGCGGCGGGCGGTCATCGACGGATAGTTGCTCTTGCCTTCGGCGATGAACATCTTGGCGTACTCGCCGTTCTGGATGCGCTTCAAGGCGGCGCGCATGGCGTAGCGCGACTCTTCGTTGATCACCTCGGGACCGGTCACGTACTCGCCGTATTCGGCGTTGTTCGAGATCGAATAGTTCATGTTGGCGATGCCGCCCTCGTACATCAGGTCGACGATCAGCTTGAGTTCGTGGAGACACTCGAAGTACGCCATTTCGGGCGCGTAGCCGGCTTCAACGAGCGTCTCGAAGCCCATTTTGACGAGTTCGACGGCGCCGCCGCAAAGAACCGTCTGTTCGCCGAAGAGGTCGGTCTCGGTTTCTTCGCGAAAGTTGGTCTCGATCACGCCGCCCTTGGTACCACCGTTGGCCGCTGCGTACGAAAGGGCGAGGTCCTTGGCCTTCTTCGAAACATCCTGATGCACGGCGATCAGCGAGGGAACGCCGCCGCCCTTGAGGTACTCCGAGCGCACGGTATGGCCCGGGCCCTTGGGGGCGACCATGATCACGTCGAGGTCGGCACGCGGCACGACCTGGTTGTAGTGAATGTTGAAGCCGTGCGCGAAAGCCAGCGCTGCGCCCTTTTTGATGTTCGGTTCGACGTCGTTGTAATAAACGGAGGGGATGTTCTCATCAGGCAAGAGCATCATCACGACGTCGGCGTCCCTGACCGCGTCGGCGACTTCGGCGACCGCGATGCCGGCGTTCTCGACCTTGCTCCAGGACGCACCGCCGCGACGCAAGCCGACCGTGACCTTGACGCCCGAGTCGGTGAGATTCTGCGCGTGCGCATGGCCCTGTGACCCGTAACCGACGATCGTCACCTTCTTGCCTTTGATCAGCGAGAGGTCGGCGTCTTTGTCGTAATAAACCTTCATGTTATTCCTTTCGTTAGAGAGCGAGGAGAGACGAGTCAGGAGTGATCAGGGCAGGCCTGCTGGCCCTCGCCATCCCTTACTCTTCCCTCTTCATTGTATTTTGAGGATGCGGTCGCCGCGGCCGATGCCGCTGACGCCGGTACGGACGGTTTCGAGGATCAGGTCCGCATCGATTGCCTGGATAAAGGAATCGAGTTTGGAACCGCTACCCGTGAGTTCGATGACGTAGGTCGACTCGGTAACGTCAATGATGCGGCCACGGAAGATCTCCGCCATGCGCTTCATTTCCTCGCGGTCCTTGCCGGCGGCGCGGACCTTGATCAGCATCAGCTCGCGCTCGATATGCGCGGCTTCCGAGAGATCGACGACCTTGATGACGTCGATCAGCTTGTTCAGTTGCTTGGTGATCTGCTCGATGACGTCGTCGCTGCCCGAGGTGACGATGGTCAGCCGCGACAGCGACGTATCCTCAGTCGGCGCGACGGTCAAGGTTTCGATGTTGTAACCGCGCGCCGAGAACAGGCCGGCCACCGACGACAGCGCGCCGGCCTCGTTTTCGAGCAGGATGGAAATAATGTGGCGCATCGCGCTTCCCCTTAGAGTTCTTCGGCCAGGATCATGTCGGCGAGCCCCTTGCCGGCGGCGATCATCGGGAAAACGTTCGCCTCGCGGTTGGTGTGGATGTCGAGAAACACAAGGTCGTCCTTGTGCTCGACGAAGGCTTTGCGCAGCGCGCCCTCGACGTCTTCCGGTCGCGTGACGCGGATACCGACGTGGCCATAAGCCTCGGCGAGCTTGACGAAATCGGGCAACGACTCCATGTACGACTGCGAGTAACGGCTGCTGTAGAACATCTCCTGCCACTGGCGGACCATGCCGAGATAGCCGTTGTTGAGATTGACGATCTTGATCGGAAGACGGAATTGCTTGGCCGTCGACAACTCCTGGATACACATCTGGATCGAACCTTCGCCGGTGACGCAAGCAACCTGCCGGTCCGGGTTGGCGAGCACGGCGCCCATCGCGTACGGCAGGCCGACGCCCATCGTGCCGAGGCCGCCCGAGTTGAGCCAGCGCCGCGGCTCGTCGAATTTGTAGTATTGCGCGGCCCACATCTGATGCTGGCCGACGTCCGAAGTGACGATCGCCTGGCCACCAGTCACTTCGTAAAGTTTCTCGATGACGTACTGCGGCATGATCGCGTCGTTCATCGTGTAGCTCATGCAGCGGCGCGCGCGCCAGCCCTCGATTTCGGTCCACCAGTCGGCGATATCGGTCTTGGTCTCGCCGTCGAGCAGCTTGATCATTTCCTCGAGGACATCGGGGACGTTGCCGACGATCGGCACATCGACGCGCACGCGCTTGGAGATCGACGACGGATCGATATCGACTTGGATGATCTTGCGCGGCATGGACGCGAAATCTTCGGGATTGCCGATGACGCGGTCGTCGAAGCGGGCGCCGATGGCGAGCAGCACGTCGCAATGCTGCATGGCCATATTCGCTTCAAGCGTACCGTGCATTCCCGGCATGCCGAGGAACTGTCTGTCGGTCGCCGGATAGGCGCCGAGCCCCATCAGCGTATTGGTGATCGGAAAGCCGAGGCGCCGCGTCAGCGTGCGCAACTGCTCGGCGGCATTGGCCAGGATGACGCCGCCGCCGGTGTAGATCATCGGGCGCCTGGCGCCCTGCAGCAGTTGCACGGCCTTTTTGATCTGCCCCGAATGCCCGCGCATGACCGGGTTGTACGAGCGCATGCGCACTTCCTTCGGGTAGTCGAACTCGCATTTTGCCGCGGTGATATCCTTCGGAATATCGACGACGACCGGTCCCGGACGACCGCTATTGGCAATGTAGAACGCCTTTTTCATCGTCATTGCGATGTCGCGCACGTCCTTGATCAGGAAGTTGTGCTTGACGCACGGCCGCGTGATGCCGACCGTGTCGCATTCCTGGAAGGCGTCCTGGCCGATGTACGAGGTCGGCACCTGTCCCGAAATGACGACGAGCGGGATCGAATCCATGTACGCCGTGGCGATTCCGGTCACTGCGTTGGTCGCGCCAGGGCCCGAGGTGACGAGGGCGACGCCGACCTTGTGCGAAGAGCGCGCGAGGCCGTCGGCGGCGTGCACCGCCGCCTGTTCGTGGCGGACGAGAATATGCTTGATCTTGTCCTGATTGAACAGCGCGTCATAAATATGCAAGACTGCGCCGCCCGGATAGCCGAATACGTAGTCGACCTTTTCTTCCTGCAGGCACCTGATTACAATCTCCGCACCGGTCATCATGGTCATTGCCGTCGCCTTACCCAGCCAAATGGTCGAAAAGCCCGTAACGTTAAAGCGTGGAGCACATTTGGTCAAGGCTTGCCCGCACAGCGGCGGATTTCCTACCGGAAATTTCCCGCGACAATAACAAGGATTTCGCCCCTGGCCAGTCAACGCGAACTGTCAGATTTTCTCGTCGGCGTCGAGCGTCGCGCTTTCAAGCAGGCGATGTTTTCCGTTCGCAATGAAGAATCCGCACTCGACGTCGTGCAAGACTCGATGATGAAGCTCGCCGAGAAATACGGTGACCGCCCGCCTGAGGAGCTGCCGATGCTCTTTCAGCGCATCATGCAGAACACCATCCGCGACTACTACCGGCGCAGCAAGGTGCGCTCGCTGTGGACGACGTTGCTGTCGGCTTTCTCCTCGGGCGACGACGACGAGCGCGATCCGCTCGAAACGATCGAGGTCGAGTCCGGGTCGTACACACCCAATTCGCCTGACGGGCAGCTCGAACAATCGCAAACCCTTGTTATCATAGAGAAAGAGATAAAATTGTTGCCGCCACGTCAACGCGAAGCCTTCCTCATGCGTTACTGGGAGGACATGGACGTCGCTGAAACAGCCAGCGCCATGGGCTGCTCGGAAGGCAGCGTCAAGACGCATTGCTCGCGCGCGACGCACACGCTCGCAGCGGCATTGAAAGCCAAAGGAATCACGCTATGAACGAAGTCGAATTGGCCTGCAAGGTCCGTCAGCACCTGAACGGCGGATTGCGCGAACTGCGCACCGATACCAGCGAGCGCCTCGCCGCCGCTCGGCATAAAGCGCTCGCCCGCCAGAAGTCGACGGAAAGCCAGTCGATATTGGTCGCTGCCGGCGGATTTTTCCTGCACAGCTTTGATAATTTCGGTGCCAAACAACTGCTCGCCTCGCTGGCGCTCGTCGTTTTCATCGTCTCGTCGACCGTGTGGGTTGCCGATCGCCGCGTCAATGAGCTCGGAGCCATCGACAGCGCGCTGCTCAGCAACGATTTGCCGGTCGCCGCGTTTACCGACAAGGGCTTCGACAGATGGTTGAAAAGCGGCTCGTCGCAGTAGTTTTCAGCTGCTTACTGGCGACCACGGGCTGGACGGCGACGACCAGCCCTACGCTCATGGCGACGCCGCCGCAGCCGATGTGGACGGAACTCCCGGTGCAGTACAAGATCGTTCTCGCGCCGCTGTCCGATGATTGGGATTCGCTCGAAAATTATCGTCAGAAAAAATGGCTGGGGATTGCCGCCCGTTTCGCCAAGATGACGCCTGAAGAACAATACCGCATCCAGGGGCAAATGCAGACGTGGGGCAAGCTGACGTCCGAAGAGCGGCAGCAAGCGCGCGAAAAGTTCAAGACGACGAGCCGCCTGCCGATCGAGAAAAAGAACGAACTCAAACAAAAGTGGGCAGAGTACCAAAACTTGCCCGAAGAGCAAAAAGCGAAACTCCAGCAGGAGGGTGCGAGCAAACCCGTTCCCAATCCCGTCGGACCGGCGGCCGCCTCGCCGTCGGCAGCCTCGCCCGCCTTGCCCCACTCGCCTATTCCGGCGGCTTCCCCGCGGCCTGTTCCGGGAGCGTCGCAACTCGCCACTGAAACGAACGAATCCGGTGTGCCGGTGGCGAGCGGCGAGCGGCGCTGAGCGCCGATGTCCGCCGCAGCATCGTCGCGCACCTTCCCGGGAATCCCGTGCCGCCTCGCTAGCATGGCCTACGAAGTCCTGCTGCTGAGTGGCGTGCTCGGGCTCACGCTGATTCTCCCGCACGCCCTGTACGCTGCCTGGAGCCATCGCCTGGCAACCGGGATTGTGCTCTGGGCGCATCTCTTTGTCGTGCTGCTCGCCTACTTCGTCGGCTTCTGGAGCCACGGCGGGCAGACGCTGGCGATGAAAACCTGGCGCCTGCGGCTCCTGACGCATGACGGACGAGCGCTGCGCCCGGCCCGGGCGCTGCTGCGTTATCTGTTGTGCTGGGTCAGCGTTGGCTTGGCCGGCGTCGGCGTCGCCTGGGCGCTGGTCGACCGTGACGGCCAATTTCTCCACGACCGGCTGGCCGGCACCCAACTGGTGACGGCCTGAAGCTGGACCGCTTCAGCGGCGCTCGACCCACCAGATCATTGCCGCGGCGGCGAGCATGAAGAGCGCCGAAGGCGCCAAGGCGCTAAGTACCGGGGACCAGCTGTTGATCGCGCCAAGGTTGGAAAACAGGCCGTTGAGCATGTGGAAAAAAACGCCGATCATGACGCCGGAAAATATCTTCAAACCGACGCCGGAGACGCGGTCGTGGGTATAACCGAAGGGCAAGGCGATCGCGACCATGACCAGCGCGGCGAGCGGGTAGAGGACTTTCTTCCACAGGGCGATATCGTAGCGCTGCGTCTTCTGGCTGTTCTCCGAGAGATGCCGGGTATAGGCCGCAAGGTGGAGCAAGGACATGCGCTCGGGGGCGACCATGAGCACCGAAAGAATGTCCGGGTTGAGCGCCGAGCGCCACTCCATGTCGGGCTTTTTGATGACCTCGGCCTTGTCGCCGTCGAGCACCGTCTGCACGATGCCGCTCAGCCGCCACGACGCCGGCGGAACATAGACGCCCTCTTGCGCCTCGGTCAACGAGCGCAGCGCGCCGCTGGCATCAAAATCATAGATGCGAATGCCGCGCAGCCGCGTATCGGGCAGCACGACCTGGACGTTGATGAAGCGGCGCTCATCCTTGACCCACAAGCCGCTGCGCAAGTCCTGGCCGACCGTCTTGCCCCTCTCCTGAAGCCGCAGCTGCTGCGCCGCGCGCTCGGCCGGCGGCGCGACGACTTCGCCGATGACGAAAGTGACCAGCGCGAAAACGGCGGCGACCTGCAACAAGCCGGTGAGCAGACGCCCGGTCGACATCCC
>Ga0105047_10019434_pt1 | contig 10480 bp, 5 predicted proteins | sample MAT04_FD_78384 | JGI IMG/M metagenome (GOLD analysis project Ga0105047, IMG submission 78384) | Freshwater microbial communities from Lake Fryxell liftoff mats and glacier meltwater in Antarctica - MAT-04 (megahit assembly) | ecosystem: Environmental > Aquatic > Freshwater > Ice > Liftoff... | reverse complement strand
TCAGCTCATAGGACCTCCTTCGTCACTTGGGTCATACACCGCAGCATTGAGTCGCTGCTGCAGTGCGGATCCCCTCAACTCACGTGTGTCAACCAGATCGGCAACCGACTCTGTCCACTGGATGCGGCTGCGAAGCCGGACATAAGACTCGGGAAACGGTTTTCCCTGGAGCATCATGTCCAGGTAGCGCGCTGCGATTTCTGAAGCACGCAACATCAGCGCATCAGGCGCGGTCACTGGAATGGGATGACTGTGTGGGGCGTTGTCCAGCAGCGTGGCGATGGAAAGATCCTGGGGCACGGAGATCTTTCTTCGATGGCATTGCCTGAAGAGATAGGAAACCACGAACTCATCCGGCGCGACAATTGCGGTGGGACGCTCCGGCCGTTCAAACAGCACATCCAGTGCCTCATTATTGGCGTGATAGCTGTCGGAGGGAATTCCAAAAAACATCTGATCGAGATCGCCAAGACCATGCGCCGCGACCAGAGGCTTCAGTATCGCGCGGGAATCTTCGAGCAGATTCCAGGGGGCATAATAGGCGACGACGATCCGTCGATGTCCGCGAAGGATCAGCCCTTCCACCATTTGCCGCAGCGCCTGCATCGGGCGCATATCGACAGCGAAAACATCCAGCCCTTCCAGGAAGGGACGGTAGTCGATGCACGCCACTTTCACGCCTGCTTCGGTGAGGCGTTTCAATCCGTCCGCGAGGCTCGGACTGCTTCGCATGTAGACGACGAGACCGCGAATCCGTCGGGCAATAACTTTCTCGCCCACGTCTTCCCAGAAGCGGTCGCGGTGGTACCAGAGACTTGTGATGGCATGGCGATTTGAATCGAGGACCGCATTGACACCCTGCTGGATAACGACAGCAGCCGGATGCCGGGCATCGCTGTGCAGCAGATAATCGGGCAGGACCATGGCAACTTGTGTCAGCATCTCCGGTGCCACCACATCGCGAACAAAGTTGCCGACACGCGGACGCTTGACGATCAATCCCACCGCAACCAGTTCCGCCAGTCCGCGGCGCACCGTCCGATGATCAATTTCCAGCTGAGTCGCCAGTTCGCGCTCGGAAGGAAGCCGCGAGCCCGCAGGCAGCCGACCCGTTTGAATCCAGCTTAGGATCTTGTCGCGCGCGGTAGAGAACTTGAGTTTGGGTTGATTCGCGCTATTCAAAGTGAGATCCTTCTGGTTCATCTCTGATACATGGCTTTCTACCGTAGCACAGTCCCCATGGAAGTAAAGCAAAATCCGCGTGGCCGCCGGTTATTTTTCCCTACGAATTACTTCGCCACCCCACCCGGAATGATCAGGCGACTTGGATCGTTCGGATCCCCTTTCGCATCATCGCCTTTCCCAGCTTCGGGGCCTTTGGGAGAGTCAGCCTGAATAGAATCCACTGCGACATCATTTCCTTCTAACTTCAGTCTGGGAAGGCCATTAACGGCGATGTCAGTCAATCCATGTTGCAGCTGAAGGATCGGACTATCACCAGTGGTATTTTCGCCCGCAGAACGATACAGGCTGACTTTTTGCTGGTCGACAATCATGGTGAAGACGCGATTCTCTCCGCCCGCTGCCTGGGAGGGCAACTCAATCGCCTGACTGGCGGCGACCTTGCCATCCTGATGGGCATACATCAGTAAGCGGTCACTCCCGCCAGGCTTCACAAATTCCAGCATCAGCCAAATCCCAGTTCCTTCCGTCGTCCCGACCGCGCTCATGCCGCTTTGCACACCCAGTTTCACGTAGGTTGATTGTCCCGATGGCACCACAGTGCCGAGTTTGAATTGCAGCCGACCATTGTGCAGCAGTCCGGGGAACGTGGCATACGACAGCAGCGGAACAGAATCTTTTCGCAGTATAACTGCGCCATCTTTCACGTCGGGCATCTCTCCGCCGCTGGCGATCGCGCCGAACCACGTGTCTGACTTGATCGCAGGGGATGTGAAATCATCCACCAGTGTGCTTGTCGGCTCGACGCCTTCTTGAAGCCGCACCAGCGACAGATCGTCCCAAAGAACCGATCCGCCATCGTACAGCTTGCGAAGTTTTATGACGGCGGTGTTTGCGCCGGGTGGAACATCAAAGGTGGATTGAACCCGCCGCCAACCGTTGGACTCGGCGTAGGGAACATTGCGAACCGGCTCGGTGTGCCACAGCCGCTGACCATTGCCGTAGAATTCGATGATCGAGTCGATTGTCGCTGGAACGTCAGGGACTTTTCCTTCGGGCTTGCACCAGGCGGTCAATCGATATTGCTCGCGGTCGCGGGTCTGAATTTTATGACTCAGTCCCACCTCGCCCGAGCCCGAGAGTCGAACGGACCTTTTGCCCGTTCGAGCCTTATCGGACGCAATAGCCAACTGGCCCCCATCCGCCTGCCAGTCTGAAACATCGCTCGACTCGAATCCGCCATTCGGAAGCAGATTGTGTGCTTTGTTGTCGTGAGGCCGTTTCAACTGCGATTGCGCAGTTTCAAACAACGGGTCCTGCGATGAAAACCGCGACCAGTACGATTCAGCTGCTTTACCGTTGTCACCAAAATAGGCTGTGATCTGCGAAGCGGCCGCGTCAAGGAGCGTCAATTCGCGGTTGAACAGAGTCATCCCCGTGAATGATCCCCAATAAGACGAACTTGCTGCATTGGGATTTAGGTGCGGATAAAGTTTCATCCGGCTAAGCATCGTGTTCCGATCGGCCCGCAGTTGCGCGATTTCCGTGATAAGCCTGGTCGCCTTCTCCAGCTCTGCTTCCGAGCCGATCTTCTGAGGCAGCGATTGGTTGGTGAAACGAAGGTAACTTAAAACCGAAGTTCGGAAGTATTTCCACGCATCCGCCATGCGTTCGACACGGAATCGATCCGCCTCTGTCGAAGCGGCTTTGGCAGCCTCCTCGATCAACTGATCCAGTTCCTGTACGTCCTGCTCGGTGTAGTCTTTTAACTCGTGATTGGGCATGACGTTAAAGGCCTGCTGCCAACCCACCCAGACATAAAACGCCTGCCGTTCTTTCGCATCCCGCCGCTCGTAGATCGCTTCGAGGCGATCCCAGAAACCCTTCATCGCTTTGGCGGCTGCGCCATACGATTTCTCGCAGTAGTCCTTCATGAAGGCATCAACATCGGTGTCAACATTCCACTGCAGCGCGTTGATGTATGCATATTTCGGCCCGTCAAAGGTCCACTCTCCGCCGGCCTCGGAAATGTGAGCCAGCGCGCCCAGTTTCTCATGTCCCCACTTCAGAAAATCTTTCGCTGCATGCGGATAGTGACGAAACCCGAGAAAAGACCCCCCATACATGTATGAGTAAAGGTTGACAGACTTGCAGATCTTCGTCCATTCCTCGGCCTCCTTGAGATTGTCGGGAAGCACGATCGTCACCGTCACCGCGACGTTGGGTTCCATCTTGAACCGAGGCGGCGCGGAGACCACTGCATACGCCATCGATTCAATCCATTTGTCCGGGTACTTTATCGCAACCTTCCGCGCCACCTGGTTGACCCAGTCAAACCAGAGATCTGACTTGGTGTACGCGGGCGAAAATGAATTCACGAACTTCTGGCACTCCGGACATTCACACCATCCCATTCCATCATTCAGACCGACGGAGAAAACGGGGACATCCGGATTCTTATCAAAGAAATCAATCGCAGCTTTCGCGGCGTGTTCGACGGTTTCGGGATTGCTTGTGCAGATCTGCCAGCCGTTGCCATAGGACCACCACTGCCGCTTGCCGTTGAAGAAGGCAAACCATTCTGGATGCGCCTTGAATTCCGGCTCGGAGAAAAGGAACTGAATCGCATGCTCACCATAGCCATACCACTTCGCTTTGCCTCGCAGGTTTCTTTTGCTGGGTGTGTAATACGCATTTCCCGCCTTTGATGTGGCATAGCGGCTGACGTAATGCGGATTAAAAGTCTTGTTGTATTCAGAATCAATCGTCACTGTCGGTGTGGACGGGACAACTTCGCCATACTTCGGATCGGGAAAGAGAAATCGAACGCCGCAGATCTCTTCCAGAAACTGTTCAACCGCCCAGGTGGCGGCGACGTTCTGCTTTCCCGCGAGGATGAGGTGCTGGCGACCCGCCTCCGCCACAACTTTGATGACGAATCCATCGGCGAAGAGATTTTCTATCTCCGGGGCGTGATCGCGAACGAATTGATCGCGCCCGACATGGATCACCACCCCATTTTCCGCGGGCACACTCACCGGGGCGATGGTCTTTCCGGTGACACGACCCAGATAATCCGACAGATCTTTTGCCGCATCCTGATCGGCGAGTAATTCGGTTGAAACGATGCTGGGCGGCGGTCCATCCGGGGAGACAACTGCGATGTTGTCGGCAGAGATTCCAGAGACGGGAAGCAAAAATAGCACCACCGCAAGCCCGATCGATAGTCCTCTTGGCATGAATGATCTCCCTGAAAGGCCTTCAAACTGATGTGTTTGTAATGTAGTAAAATGCTGCAAGTGCGTCAACTATAAGTGCCGAAATATGCGAAATGGGTGTCGATCAATTCCTGATTGACACCTGATGCATAACCTTCTACGCTTTGCCACTTGTTAAAGTCAAACATCGGGAGCAGCATGTCGCCCGTGGTGGTTGGGAAGGATTACCAGATTTCGCATGAGCGCGGGCAGGGGCGATGGTGGTCGCTGGAAACGCTCTATCTGCACAGCCTGCTGCACGACCCCTTCATTCTTTGCAGAACCGGCAAACGCCCCACCGTTGCATTGGCGAATGAGCCCACACTAACGATTCACGACGCACTACTTTTCTACGCGCAGCCGGCAGACTCTGAGACCGAACGCAACCGAATTATTGAAACGCTCGCCCGCGGCGGCGCAGTTGTGCTGAACCATCCTGACAACCGACTGCTTTCGTCGGTGCCGCAATTGAATTGGGCGAGTCGCGTTGGAACGCCAATCGATTCGCTTCGTGAACGATGGGATCTCGGATCTTCGCGCACCTATCACTACGCCGATGGCGAAACGTTCGACCCTTACTCGCCAACAGGTGCACACGTGCTTTCCTGGATTGGCGACCACCCGGACCTGCTGGTGCACGGATCAGCCTCCCTCTTCGCGGGAAATCCCTGGGCAAGCATCCTGCGATATCTAAACGCGCCGGTGTTCAGCATGCTGCTGCTGGATTTTGCCGATCTCCTCATCCGCGCGACAGCCCTACTCACTCATCAGCCGATGACTGACGCGGAGTTGAAGCTTGTTTCGCAACACCGCGAACTCCGGCGCGACTTTCATGCCTTTGGCTTTGCGGCGTTCACGGTGGAGCAGTTGGAAGAATCCCTCGGCGTTTCCCAGGTCGATCTGTCGGATGCATCGGAGAAGGTTATCGCGGCTGCGCGTTCCCTGGCGGTTGACGAGTTGGCGGATGCGCAAGCATTGCTCCAAGAAGGGTTTGAGCTTCTGGAGCAAGAGAACCGGAAGCTGCAGCCCACGCCTGCGATCTTCACCGACACACTCCACGGCGGCGGATTGTTCGAAGGCATCGGCTATTGCGAATTTGATTGGCCTCAGCACGCAGCGGACGTACTGTCAAATCATCTCGACTGGGCGGAGACGCGTGGTTATCGATTCAATATTGACTTCGCGGCAAAGTCATTGGAGCAGATGTCCCGCCGTTATCCCAAGCTCTTCGCCCGTCTTCGGCGTGCGATTGAACTTCACCAGGTGGAAATCGTCAATGGCACATGGAACCAGCCCTATCCGCCCTTCTTCACCCTGCAGAGCATGATCCGCCAGTTCGACCTGGGCTGTGAATCTGTCCAGACAATCGTCGGCGTTCGGCCCACCTCATTCGCCAGCCAGGAGTTTTCGTTTACGCCGCAGACCGCCTCGATCCTGGCGCAACACGGATACAGCGGCGTCGTCCTTCGCTCCCAGAACATGGGTGACGTGCCGACATTGAACGCCAACTATGCGACTTGGATTGCGCCCAACGGAGACCACATCCCAGCGCTTCCGTCGCACAGGTACAAGAGCGAGCAGTTGAATGAAGTTACCTACAACAACCTCCATTTGAAGCTCTTTGCCGCGAAAGATCTGCCCACACCTCAGGTCTTCACGGGCCTTGGCGACTTGACCTACTTCCGCCCGTTTCGTGAAGAGCTTGCCCGAAGTGCGCATTACGCGAACGTGTTTGGACGATTCACAACCTGGCGGGACTACTTTAACGCGGGCAAAGGCACAGCTTGCCCTGAACTGCGTCCTGCAATGGAGGATTTCGACTGTCGCGCCGCCTTCCTCGAGGTGAAGCAGTGGCAGCACCTTCGCGCCACCGGCGGCGGATCCGTCGAACACTGCACGCGGTCAGCCGCGGCTTCGGAATTGTTTCGCGCTCGGGAATTGCTTAGCCTGCTGGAGGATGCCGCTGACTCCAGCGGCGAGGAGAGCGTCGAAAACTGGCGTGCGCTCCTGACATACCAGGGACACGATCGCTACTTCTCTCCGAAATGGCCTTCCGGCGGGTTCATGGGTGCGCGATTCAATCCAACCCGCCGTAAGGGAAGGATTGACGAGACCGTGGCCGACTACTGCGGGCCCGCAGACACCACCACCTTGCGTCAGCGCGCGGACACCGACCTGCTTCACGCGGAACGCAGCGCAAAACGATCGATTCGCCGCACGCTCGGGGCTGCCGAATCCTTCAAGTCCAACGTGCATCAATGGACAATCTTCAACCCCGGCGGTGCCACACAGCGGACACTGCGTTTCCGAAAGGCGGCGGGACAGGCACTCCTTATCAACGGCGAATCCATTCCCGTTCAGGATGATCGCGGCGATCTGATTGCCGCTGTATCACTACCAGCGTACTCGTCCATCTGTATCACCGCACGGGAACGCCTGCAGCCAGATCCCGAGATGGATCATCCTGTCACCAGCGGCGACACATTTCTCGACAACGGCTTGCTTCGAGTCGAGTTCGATCCAGCGGCTGGAACGGTCACGCGAATTCTCCGTCCTAGCGATGGCCGCACGCTTTTTGCGACGGGTCGATTTGTCGCTCCGGGCGCGACATCGCAGACGTGTGAGAAGATCCACTGGCGGGCACGTGGGCCTCTGATGACTTCGCTCGAGTTGATGATCTTACTTCACATGCCGCAGGGAGAATGCAGGATTCGCGCGCGTCTTTCGCTGGAGGCGGGCCAGACCTGGCTGGATTTGCAGCAGCGCGTTGAAACGTGCCCGCCCATCTCCGGAGATCAGTGGACCAATCATCTCGGACTTCAATTCACCCTCACGGATGCCAACTTCAATCTTCTCCGCTCACACTACAATGTTCAGGAACCATCCGAGGAGCGACAGATCTTCAGCCACAATCTGCTGCAGGCTAATCTGTCGGATGGAGTGCAGCTAGGCTGGATGAATCGTGGAAATCAGTTTTACGTGCGCGAGCAGAATGCCATTAGTGCAATTCTGCTGTCCGAGAATGAATCTGCGCGGAAGTTCGTACATCGTATCGGATATTCGCGAGGCACAGCATTGTCTGAAGCGAGAGCCTGGCTATCCCCCGTGTTTGTGGTGCCCGCCGACTCGACCGCGCCCCTGCATGCGAAACTCATTACGTTGGATTCAGATAAGGTCGAACTTCTCTCGGCCGTCCGTGTGGGCAATCAACTGCAGGTTCGTCTGGCGAATCTCTGTGGTGAATCGGTGTTATTAACCCTCAGCACTCGGAAGCCTGCACGTGCGGCATGGCGAACCGACTTCACCGGCAAACGAACAGCCGCGATCGAAATTTCAGACGGCAGGATCAACCTGACGCTGCGGCCTTGGGATATCGCGCAATTGGAAGTCATTGAATGATGAAAAGACTAACCGGCAAAACAGCGATTGTCACCGGCGGCGCATCCGGCATCGGTGCGGCGACGGCAGGGGCATTTGCCGCAGAAGGTGCGAACGTGGTCTTCTGCGATCTGGATGAGACCAAGGGAAATCAACTTGCAACCGCGATCCGTAACGCAGGCGGCGAAGTGCATTTCGTTCCGGCGGATGTTTCGCGTAGCGATTCGGTACAGGCGCTCGTGGCGTTCACTGCAGGCAGGTTCGGAAAGATCGACATCCTTTTTGCCAACGCTGGCTATCAGTTCGTTAAGCCGCTTGCGGAGATTGAGGAAGACGAGTGGGATCGCCTGCTTGCAGTTAATCTGAAAGGCGTTTTCCTCTGCGCCAAGTATGTCATCCCAAATATGGTTCGCGCGGGTGGTGGAAGCATCATCGCCACCGGATCGGTTTTGAGTTTCACCGCCGCGCCGGGGCTTGCGGCGTATGGGGCAACTAAAGCGGGCATCGTCAATCTGATCCGCGGCATCGCGACAGATTATGGACAGCAAGGCATCCGTGCAAATACGATTTGCCCGGGCTGCATCGACACCCCGCTGGCGGATGTATTTTTCGATTCTCAGCCCGACCCGCGCGCCGCAAAACAAGCATCGGCCTGTTCGCATTCCCTCGGCCGCATTGGTTCCGCCGCGGAAGTCGCAAAAGCTGCGGTGTTTCTTGCAGGTGATGAGTCGTCCTTCATCACCGGCGCCGCCATCACAGTGGATGGTGGCTTGACTGCAAAACTTTGAAGAAGTGCGTGCAATTGCGAGACCGTTCGGGTGCTCTCTTGTCGGAACGCCGAGCGTGCGATTGTGGAACATTCGCCTTCGTTGAGTGGTCATGCTCGGAAGGGCATGCACTTGGCGAAGCATCGCCTTCGTCAGGTTGTCATCCTGAGTCGTATTGGGCGAAGGATCGAGTATCGAATTCCGGCCAGATCCTTCGCCGGGTACGGCTCAGGTTTACGAACTTCTGTAGAAAGTGTTTTCAGATTTCTGTCCGCCTATCCAGCGAGATCCAAAGCCATGGCCAACTCACTTTTATCCCCGCCGAAGACGCAGTTCTCTCATTCCGCGTTCCGCGGGAGAATCGGTATTTCACGTCGGGAGATTGCGCCTCCTACCGGTATCTACGCTCGCAACTTCGCTTATCTCAAGGAAGGCACGGTCACCACTGGCACACACAGTTCCCTGTCGGCAACCGCCGTTGTCTTATTGTCAGAATCGGAGAAGGTCGTCCTTGTTGCGGTCGACGCCAGCTGGTTCAAGGATCCGCAGGACGAACGCGAACTGATCCGCAAGCCCGTGCTGGATGCACTCAATCTTCCCGAAAGTCATCTGATTATTTCATACTCGCACACCCACTCGGGACCTTCGGTCTCGCCCAGCGAATCCAACCGCCCCGGCGGCGAGCATATCGTGCCGTACATGAAGCAGATGAGTCTGCAGATTATCGACGCCATCCGCGAAGCCGACAAGCGATGCAGTGACGCCGTGTTGACCTGGGCTACCGGCAAGTGCGATCTGGCGGTTGTGCGGGATCAGGTTGATCCGAATTCCTCACAACGCCGAATAATCGTCGGCTTTGACCCTGACGTGAAGGCGGACGACACGCTGGTGGTGGGCAGAATCACGCGAGAGGAAGACGGCGCGATCATCGGCACCATTGTGAACTACGCCTGTCATCCCATTTCATTCGGCTGGCAAAACACAATGGCGTCGCCGGACTTCGTCGGACCTATGCGCGAATGCGTCGAATCGCAGACAGGAAACGCTCCGTGCCTTTTCCTGCAAGGCGCTTCGGGAGATCTTGCCCCGCGAAGACAGTATGTCGCTGAGTTGGAAATCGTTGAGCACAACGCTCGCCAGATCGGCTTCGCGGTTTTGTCGACGCTTGAATCGATGCTGAAGCCGGGACACACGCTGCGGTATCATGGCATTGTGGAATCGGGCGCTCCGCTTGGCGTATGGAAGCAGCAGAAAGCACCGGTAAGCGATGTGCTTCGGGTGCAGCAACTGCAGGTGCCTCTGCCACTAAAACAGCGGGTGAACCGCGACGAACTCATTAAGCAGATTGAAGAATGCAAGGATTCCACGCTTCGCGAACGGCTGAGCCGCGACTTGCGCATCAGCCGATTTGTGGGGGACGGTGCGATCGCCAACACACCCGCATGGATCTGGCGGCTGGGCGACGGTTTCATCGTTGCACATCCCAATGAAGCTTATTCCCAACTTCAACTCGCACTCCGCAGCCGGTTCCCCGATCACACGCTGGCAGTGCTGAATCTCGCCAACGGCTGGTGCGGATATCTTCCGCCGAAGGATCTGTATGACATCAATGCGTACGCCGCCTGGCAAACGCCTTTCGGACCGGGCGCGCTGGAGATTCTCACCGATTTGGTGTCGGATTCTGTCAGTAAAATGCTTGGGAGCTGACGCGATTGATACACGCTGTAGCGGCCGCCGTCTCGGCGGCGGCTTTATGTGAAGAGCCTCCGACGACGGCGGCGGCTGCAACAAATCTCTCGTGGCGAGATGCCTCACGCAACAACAATCTGGTGGCGTCACTGAGGTTGATCGGGCCAAAACTTGGCACAAGCAATCACTTCAGATGATCGTCCCGAT
>Ga0105047_10019433_pt1 | contig 10480 bp, 5 predicted proteins | sample MAT04_FD_78384 | JGI IMG/M metagenome (GOLD analysis project Ga0105047, IMG submission 78384) | Freshwater microbial communities from Lake Fryxell liftoff mats and glacier meltwater in Antarctica - MAT-04 (megahit assembly) | ecosystem: Environmental > Aquatic > Freshwater > Ice > Liftoff... | reverse complement strand
CAGCATTCGGGCTATCAGCCAGTGTGAGGATGGGTGCATTCTGTAGATCGTTTAAAATGCTTAATAACTGGCCACTAACTGATTTAGAGAAAAAGATTACATGGCACGCTTTTAATTGATCAAGATCAGCAATACGCGCGACTTTGATGTGACGATTATTGATCGATCTGTTTTGCAGTTTATCGATTTCCTGGCCGAAATAATCTTCCCCATAAATACATAGATTAATCGTTTGACTGGTGCTGTCAGGCCAGTGCGTGAAAGCAATAAAGTTATAAATAAACGCTGCTTTGACCTGGTATTCTATAATTTTATCGGCCATGGCTGCCGAGTGTGAAACCGGCATACAAAACACTAGATACAAAGCGAATAAAACGTGATAGAAGCTTCGTTTTGAGAATGTAATTAAGCGCTTGAGTAGTTGATTAAATAAGCGCATGTCCACGAAGCTCACTTAAAAGCGCCATTCCGCACCCGCATAAACACCACGGGGTATGGTTGTGGGAAATGAGGGAATAAAATCAGATGCAAACTCTTTGTGGTTTTGGCTAAGTAGGTTCTGGCCAACCAGGAACAGTTCGAAATTTTTTACTGGCTTGAATGACAGCCTGGTATCCATGGTGATGTAGTCTGGAATATGGTAGAAATCTACTTTGCTGACATAGCGCAGCCAGAGATTGAATTGCATTCTTTCCGACACATCATAGTTTGAGCGCAATGAGACCTGATGCTGCGGACTCACCTTGTTTGCGCTGCCTGTCGTTGGATCCAGGCTCTTGAGCGCCGAATCAGAGTGAATATGCATGTCGATAAAGCTGTAGTTCCCTTGCAGACGCCATCTTTCGTTGGGGCGCCAATCAACAGATGTTTCGACACCTTGTGTATAGCCGGAGGCTCTATTGGTTAGTCCTACGGGTAATATCAGGTGAGGGGGAAAGCTGGCATGAAAAGATGGAATTCCGACGGACAGATCGCGTAATTGACTATAATCATTATAGAAAGCCGCAATATCAACCGATGCTTGCGGAGAAAACTGATGGCGATATCCCAACTCGTAAGCCAATAATTTCTCAGAATTAAAATTCGATGCGCCGTTTAGCTGTGCAAGAATCGGGAAAGGTAGCAATGCTGACAATCCGGGGGTAGTACTTAAGGTTCTGGCATTCAACTGGATATCATTTTCCGCCCGGGAAGGTGTGCGCACGGCACGTGAGGCTGACGTCCAGATCGAATTCTTTGTATCGGGCGTCCACATTAAGCGTGCGTTAGGCTGAATTTCCATGCCGGTAAAGTCATTGTGATCAAACCGTGAACCCAGGGTAAATCGCAAGTGCTCGGGTATCAACGTGATTTCATCCCGAATGAATGCGCTTAGGAGTTGGTTGGTTTGCAGACGCGGACTAAATGAGATGAGTTCGGTATCCGAAACTTTATTATGATATAAGCGATAATTGGCTCCCCAGGTCAAATCGTGCTTCTCAAAAAGCGGAAAGCGATGTTGAAAATCAATATCAAAACTTTCGGCTTTAAAGATTGAACTGGTTAATAATTTATAGTCGACACGATCATAGTAAGTTTGCAGCATGATCGCCGATCTCTCAGAGATAGTCCGATCCCAGCGCAAGCGGATATTTCCCCCTTCATTATGTCCTCTGGATGCTTCAGCTTGAATGACGGGTGCGCTGAGTTGGGATTTATCCAATCTATCGCCATACGAGTTGTAGAAAATATCGCCCTGAATTGTAAACAGATCAATTCCGCGCGTGTGATCCAGTCTAAATCCCCCTCTGGCGTTGTGCCAAGCATCATTGGCATTGTCTCCCGAGGTGGTTTTCATTTGATCTCTGGTAAATCCTTTGGCATAGAAACGGTAGAAGGTGTCGTCATTGATTTTTCCGCCATGGCGCGCACCAAAAAAACCCTGCTCAAAACTACCGCCACCCGCTGAAAGCAAAGTACCTTGGGTATCAGCAGCTTTCTTGGTGATTATATTGATAATGCCATTCACCGCATTAGCGCCCCAGACGGCTGCATTGGGGCCACGTATCACTTCGATACGTTCGATATCTTCCATCAAGGTGTCTTGTTGTTCCCACTGCACGCCGGCGAAGAGCGGATTGTAAACACTCCGGCCATCCATCAGGACCTGCAGCTTGTCGGCGAATCGTCCGTTGAAACCCCGTATGCTGATTGCCCATTTGTCCGTGCCGATTCGCGCGACTTCAACACCGGGAGCCATACGTAAAGCTTCCGGGATGCTGGTTGCGCCAGAGCGGCGGATATCATCTTGTGTGATAACGAAAATGGCAGAGGGGACTTCAGAGAGCTTCTGTGTGCGTCTTGATGCGGACGTGACTTCAACTTTCAACAGTTCTTCGATGCTGAGATCTAGAAACTGATTCTCAATCGATTTATTTCCAGTCATCACTTTATTTTCAGCAATTGCATGATTTGCAAAGCAGCAGAAAATAACGAAGATTAAGGATTTTAAATTCAACAGTGTTGCGGGGCTGGCCATTCAGGTCGCAAGTAATTCATTGTCTGGGAGCGCCAATCAGGCTTTTGCTTGGTTAGCACGGGTATTGTTTATTTGTCAGAATTCGCCATTATAATCTGTCAGCAAGTTCCTTAAAACTTCGATTAGGGTGGATTCAGATATTCTTTTTCAGAAAATAAGAGGGAGTTGACTAAATCTTGTCTGCGGGATTAATAGGTGCTGTGGGCGTAGCTATAAGCTTATTATTTATCGCCAGGAAGACTCTATTTCTACCCGCATTTTTAGCGGCGTAAAGCGCCTTATCAGCAGCATTGACGAGTTGGTCTTCGCTTTGCATGCTGGCTTCTTTTAAGGCGATACCGATACTAATTGAGATTTTTATGTGCAGTTCACCAATGACAATCTGTTGTGTATTGATATGCTGACGGAGTCTTTCTGCAAATAGTACCAGGGACTTTAATTCGATGTTCCCCGGCTGGCAAACGACCAAAAACTCTTCTCCGCCCATACGGCAGAAAGTATCACCTTTGCGGGCAATTTTTCGAATCGATGCGGCCACTTGTTTTAGCACCTTGTCGCCAATGGCATGGCCATGGGTATCGTTAACCACTTTGAAATGATCAATATCGAGAAGCATGACAGCCATCGATTGGTTGGACCGGTTCGCAACGCTCCATACTTCAGCCAGTGTTTCCATGCCGGAGCGCCGATTGGGCAATTCAGTCAGCATATCGGTCAGAGCAAAATACTCCAGTCTCCGATTAGTGACGGCTAATTCAGCGGCAAAGCGCTTGAGCTGTTCGCGATCATGATCCCATGAATCCTGTAACTTTCGATAGTGCCAGGCTGCTCGCAATCTGGCTCGAAAGGCACGAATATTAATGGGTTTTGTTACATAATCATCTACACCCGCGTCAAATGCCTTAATGACTTCTTCTTCATCTTCTATGCCAGTCAGCATAATGATATATAAATTTTGCCCCCACTCTGTTGCGCGTAAAGATTGAGTTAATTCAAGGCCATTCATTACCGGCATCATCCAGTCTGTTACGACAATATGCGGCAAGATGTCCATCGCGAGCGCTAAAGCTTGCTGACCGTCGCTGGCAGTAAAGACGGTGTGACCAAGAACTTTAGATAGCAGCTCTTTGGCAAGAATGAGGCTGGTTGGATCGTCTTCTACCAAAAGGATGCGTAGCGAAGCAGCATCGGTCGCATTTTCCGTGCGTGGTGCAGCAGCATTCATCATCTTATCGAATGGGGGAGGGAGTTCCACAGCAGGCAGTTTGAGTATTTTCCCCCATGCGTGCCATGCCTGCATGATTTGGTCTATAAAGGCGCCAAATGTTTCAGTGTCTAAGCCGATTCTTCCACCAAACAGTATCAGCTCGGAGATGCGCTGGTTACGTTCAGATTCTTCGGCTAATCCAAAATCAGCTATCTGTTTAGCCAAGTACAGCAGATGCACAATTTGATACGGGCGAGAGCCTTCGGAAAAACCTGATTCAGTGGGTGTTTCATGATAGTAGATTGGTTCTACAAAGATTCTTGGAACACCGAAGTTGATCAGCATCGCCGCAGTCAATTCATTATGGTCAGTCTGCAAATATTGTTGTTCCAATTCATTCAGTGTTATTCCGGGCGATTGTTTTGCTATGAGTTCCGTGTATTTATCCGGATAAATTGTGGCTAACGCCAAACAACCGATACGCATCATCAAACCGCACGCAAATAATTCATCGGGTGCGGACACGCGAGTTGTTTTACCCAACTCTTGCATGGCAATCGCCATGAGCAGCGAATGTGACCAGAATTCTTGATAATCAAATCCTTTGCAAGTGCCTTTTTGATATTGATCAATCAATGAAAAGCCCATTGCCAGTTGTTTGACTACTGTTAAGCCAACATGAGGCACTGCCTCAAAGACAGAAGAAATAGCGCGGCTACGCTGATTGGTCGCATTGGCCCGCTGAATCAAGCGGCCAGAAAGCGCGGGGTCGGTTTGAATGAGTTTGGTAATTTCATTGGTGGTGACATCTTCCCGCTGGCAGGCTTCCAGTAGCGCAAGCGCCACCCCTTTGGGACTGGGTAATAATGTGCCGATTTTTAACTGGTCGATATCAGCAATTTTCATGATCTATTCCATTGGGTTTGACTGCCTGGATGGTCCACTGCTTATCCGCGAGAGAGAAAACTTCTTCCATGGCGATAGGCTTACTGAAGTAATAGCCTTGCAGGGTATCACAACCAAAATATTTCAGAATTTGAGCCTGGTCGAGTGTTTCAATCCCTTCGGCAGTTACAGAAAAGCCAAGATTTTGGGATAAGGAGATAATTGCCTTGACGATCGCAAGACTGTCTTTGTCATTCAGTAGGCCGCGTATAAAGCTTTGGTCCACTTTAATGTCATTAATCGGCAGGCGTTTTAAATAATTCATCGAAGAGTAACCTGTACCAAAATCATCCAGAGCAATTTCGATACCGTGGTCGCGTAGTGTGTGGAGTCTGGTCAAGGTATCAATATTGTGCTCCATTAAAGCACCTTCGGTGATTTCCAGAATAAGTTTGTTTGGCGGAAAGCCGGTCTCAGCCAAAATATTGAGGACTGTGTTGACCAGTTCCGGGTTATTTATCTGCAGAGGGGAAAGGTTTATCGCTACTTGTAAATATTGCCCGTTCTTATGCCACTGAGCGGCTTCGGTACAAGCTGTCCGTAACACCCACGCACTGATCGGAATAATGAGGCCATTTTCTTCGGCTACTGGAATAAAATCGAGAGGCGAGATGAGCCCTTTTTGCGGATGCTGCCAGCGGATCAGCGCTTCTACCGATTGGATGTGTCCGCTTGCAACATCCAACTGTGGCTGGTACACAAGATGAAATTCATTTTGCTGTAATGCATTACGTAAATCATTCTCCAAATGCATGCGTTTTTCGGCGTGAAGTGTTAGCTCGAGGTTGTAGAATTGACAATTATCCCGGCCTTCATTTTTTGCATGATACATCGCTGTATCCGCATGCTTCAGTAGCGTTTCCGCGTCTTCGCCATCATTTGGATAGAGGGCAATGCCGATACTCGTAGTCAGGACGACATCACGGCTTTCAAGATGAAAAGGGCGGCGCATGGTCTCACGAATTCGATGTGCCAGAATTAAGGCATCTTCCGCACGATGGAGATTGGGAATGACGACGGTAAATTCATCGCCCCCGAGGCGGGCGAGTTTGATCTCTGAATGATCCGCGTTGCTCCGGGATACGAAATCAGATGGGCGTGTGCTGCTTTGCAGCCGATCCGCGGTCGATTGCAGAATAACATCCCCGGTATTATGCCCCATCGTGTCATTGATACTTTTGAATCCATCCAAATCCAGAAAAAGTACCGCCAGTTTGCTACTGGTATACTTGGCGCGTTTAATTTCTCCCTCTAAACGCTCCATAAAGGATTGACGGTTGGGTAATCCGGTCAGGTTATCAAAATAAGCGAGGTGGAATATTTTGTTTTCAGAGTCCTTACGTTCTGTAATATCACGAACCAGGCAAAGTGTTTCTAGAGGATCAATAACCACAATACGATTTTCATAGTGCCGGGTGTTACCATCATTCAGTTTGAAAGGATACTCGAAGTGCTCGACTGTTCCATACCGGCGAGCTCGCCTCGCCGCATCCAGATACAAATTGACAATATCTGCGGGCAAGCTTTGATTCAAAGCATGCTTCGATCCGGTGATTAGACAAAGGGTATCATCCGAGTTGCTGCACATATCGACGACTTTGCCGTCATTATTCAAAATGAACATCGTATCTGGAATCGCGCTAAAGATTGCTGTGCTGCGTGCGTTAGCAATTTGGAGTGCAAGCAGGTTCAGATAGGCACGTTTTAGATACAGAATGCGATAATTGATCAAATTCCAGTTTATCGGTTTGGCGATAAAATCTGTCGCGCCGACTTCAAAGGCATAATTGATGGATTGCACGTCATCCATTCCGGTTACCATGATGATAGGTAATTCATTGCCTATTTTCGCGCGCAGGTGCAAACAAACTTCATGACCATTCATGCCGGGCATTTCAACATCCAGCATGACCATATCCGTTGGCGATGCTTCAAACTGGCGAATGGCTTCTTCTCCATTGCAGGCCAGCGTAACACTGAAGCCAGCCTTTTCTAACGCCGCCTGCATAAGCAATCTGACCGTGGCATCATCATCAGCCAGTAAGATTTTAAAAGGTTCAATGGTCACGATGGACTGAGTATTTTGTTGATTTCGGTGATGGCTTGTTGATAGTGCTGCTGCAGGCTTTCTTGTAGTGTTTCTGCATGTGTCAATTCCCTTGTTCGTCCATGCGCTTCCAATTGCTTAAGTAGAGCAGATAGGTTCTCAGCTCCGATATTTCCCGAACTGGATTTCAATGCATGTGCTGACTGACGCAGACTGTCAGCATCCCCATTAATAATAGCTTGTTCAATCTGGCGCATGTTATTCGGAGCAGATTCGAGAAATGCTTGCAGGATCTTGTGCAGCAAAACATTTCCTCCGGTTGTGTCAAGCTCACGAATTTGACCAAGCCATATTGGATTGAGTGCAGGCGTGGCGTTAGTTTCAGGTTCTGGTTCAACGACTTCGGATTTTACAGTATTCATTGAATTGTTTTTTTCTTTGCTGAGCCAATGATGGATTTTTTGTCGTAACTGATCGATTGTATAAGGTTTGGAAAGAAAATCATTCATTCCGCCCTCTATGCAGCGTTTGCGATCGTCTTCTGTGGCATTGGCGGTCAGTGCAATAATGGTGTGCGTCGCGCCAAACTGCTGCCGGATGCGTGCGGTTGCTTCGAAACCATCCATGTTAGGCATTTGGCAGTCCATCAGAACGAGATCGTATTGGTTGTTTTGGATCAAATCCAGAGCCTGTTTGCCGTCATGCGCAACGACTGTATCCAAGCCGAGCTTTGCCAACATCGCCTTGGCTACTTCCTGATTGACCGGATTGTCTTCAGCCAGCAAAACTTTGCCGTGAAAATTTTGTGTAGGCGCACTGACTGCAACTTGCTCCACTAAAGGAGAATTTATGGCCTCTTTATCCAGATCGCGTCCCATGACATCAATGATAATATCCAATAGTTCCTTCTGGCGGATGGGCTTGTTTACACAACGTAATATACCGGTATTCTGTCTTTCGAGCTGACTCGCGTTACTATAGGTTGAAGTCAGCATCATCATGCGAGTTTTTCTGAGATCCGGGTGCGCATGAATTCTGCTTGCCAGCTGCAATCCATCCATTTTGGGCATGTGCATGTCCAAAATGACCAGTTGAAATAATTTATTTTCGGCAACAGATCGATTCATATACGTTAAAGCTTGCTGCGCATCTTCTGCACATACCGCATCTATTTGCCAATTCTGCAATTGTAGTTTAAGAATATCCCGGTTAGTCTGATTATCATCCACAATCAGAACCCGGATACCGTGCAATTCAGTGATATCGGAAAAATCGTTGTGTTCCAATTTGGATTTCTCCAGCCGCAGATTAATCCAAAACTTGGAGCCATGACCCGGAGAGCTTTCTACCTGAATGCTTCCTCCCATCAATTCCAATAATTTTTTACAGATAGTCAGACCAAGGCCGGTACCTCCATATTGACGGGTTGTGGAACCATCTGCTTGAGAAAAATTCTGGAAAATCTTTTCATGGTATTCCGAAGGAATTCCGATGCCCGTATCTTCAACGCATAGGGAGACATTAGTCAGGGGTCCGGTTTCATCAAGCAGTATTGTGCGAATGACAATTTCTCCTTGATCGGTGAATTTAATGGCATTATTGACCAGATTTGCGATGACCTGACGTATTCGGAATGAATCGCCGCGTAACATGAAGGCCGTGTTGGGCGGCGTAAACTGCGCGATCAATTCCAGACCCTTCTTATCAGCGGGTTGTGCAAACATGACCAGTGTATCTTCTACTAGCTTGACCAGATCGAAATCGATGGCCTCCAGTTCCATGTGATCGGACTCAATCTTGGAGAAATCCAGAATGTCATTGATGATACCGAGGAGATGCTGGCCTGAACTTTGAACTGTTTCTGCGAAACGGTACTGATCTGTATCTAATTGGGTATCTAATAGTAACTCGGTCATTCCCAGGATGCCATTCATCGGCGTGCGGATCTCGTGGCTCATCGTGGCCAGAAATTCACTTTTGGCTTTGCTTGCCGCTTCTGCTGATTCCTTAGCGAGGACCAGCTCTGATGTTCTTTTTTCGACTTCGTCTTCAAGGTGATCAAGGTGGTTAGCCAGCTTTGCATCACGTTCTTGAATCATTTCCAGCATGTTATTGAATCCCTTCGATAACGTATTCAATTCAACAATAGCACCGGGTTCGGTTCGAGTTGTGTAATCTGCCCTGCTCGTGACATGTTCCATGACGGTGGCAAGATTGTTGAGCGGATCGAGTACAGACCGGTTAAGCCGTTGCAACATAAGGTTGGCAACCAATAATGCGATAATCGCCGCAGTGATTGTGATGACAACGTGCCAAAGTATTTGCCAATAAAGGGGATGCAAGGATATTTTTAAGTAGAGGCTGCCCAGAGGCTGATCATTGAAGTGAATCGGTTCCGTAATGGTTAGGAAATGGATATTTGTTCGAATGTTTTCTTGCAGAGAAGCTAAAGTTTCCGGAAGCAGCGTGTTTTGAACAGAATACTGAACGAATTTTACTTTCTCTGCGGTATAAATCGCCGCAGCTTGGATCTCCCGTGTATTGCTGAGCGAATGTAATAGCGTTTGTGCCGTACTCGTATCCTGGAACATCAATGTCGCGACTGCATTCTCCGCCAATAATTTTGCCGTTGACTGACTGGTTTGAACTATAGATAGAAAGCTGATGAGGAAGCTGCTCAGAATAACGAGTATTGCGACCAGCAGCATTGCCGTGCCCTGTGTGGCAAAGTTGATTCGTTGCAATTTAGAACGTAATGTCACGGCAGCCGGTGATGAACTCTTCATTATTGATATACCTCAGTGGCGAAACGTAGTAGTTGAGAGCTGAGTTTTAAGCGGTTTCTTTTTGCAATAGTCACATTCGCTTCGAATGTGACTTTCCCCTCCTTAATAGCCATGTTGAGTATAACGCCTTGCTGACTAGCGCCGGGGGTATCGGCAATGGTTAATATCGGCATTTCATCCAGTTGTTTAATGATGTCACTGAGATTATCGATGCTTGAGCGGGTGATAAAAACAATCTGGCAACCAGGAAGATCTTCAGTATTTTTGGTATGCCGGACTACTATTTCATGTTCATGGGCTTTCTTATGCCGTAAGTGCTGTAAATTTTCGCCAAACGGGTCCTCACCATAGATACATAAATTCAAAACCTGGCCGGGCAAGCTGGGCCATTCCGTGTAAGCGGAGAAATTATAAAGGAAAGCCACTTTTAACCGGTATTCTGATGGTTGTTCGGCTAGGGTCAATGGCGAGTAACCCAAGAACAAGGACCAGCACAGCGGCAAAACTGGAAAATAATGGATCAATAATCGTTTCCTGATACGGCGATTGCCATAGAAAACTGTTTCTTCTTGCTTTCCCAGTATCCAATTAAGCATAGCCTAGAATCGGGTCGTCAGTTCGTTTCGCCGCTGCTGTTTTTTATACAAGAATGTCATATCAATACGCGCTTAGAAGCGATAATCCATTCGGAGACGTACGGTCCGGCCAGGCTGCCAGAAAAAGTTCTGCCAGTTGGTATCTGCCGCTGGGTGCCGGTAGTTCTCATTAAACAAGTTAAAAACGCTCAACGATGCCTCAAGTCCTTTTATCTGTGGAACATTGGTCACTAAATTGAGATTGGAAAGAACATAATTATGGCTATGTAGTAATTAACTGTTGAAATTGTCTTGTTTTTCCAAGTGACATTAGGAAACAAAGGGTTGGTGTAACGTTCTGACCGAGACGGTCAATCATTCTATGCCACCCTAGATAACTTG
>Ga0105047_10019430_pt1 | contig 10481 bp, 8 predicted proteins | sample MAT04_FD_78384 | JGI IMG/M metagenome (GOLD analysis project Ga0105047, IMG submission 78384) | Freshwater microbial communities from Lake Fryxell liftoff mats and glacier meltwater in Antarctica - MAT-04 (megahit assembly) | ecosystem: Environmental > Aquatic > Freshwater > Ice > Liftoff... | reverse complement strand
GCGCTGTCGAAGGGGTTCAATCCCCAAGGCATTTACCTCGGCGGCGTGCGGGGGGCGACCAAGCCGTTCAAGGTCCGCGTGTACGGGCGGGAGAGCAAGAAGGAGGGCCTCCGCCTGGACGCGCAGGCGCTCGTCACGAGCCTGTCGAACAGTTGGAACGACAAGTCAGGCCGGGCCGTGCGGTGGGAGATGGCCGACAGCTTCTACCGCATGTACCGCCCGGCCACCTCGACCACTCCGGAGGGGGGGCTGCTGATCACGGCGAAGCTCGACCACGACATCACCCTGGCCAAGGACGACCACGCCCGCGTGTCGCTGGAATACGACGCGGGCGGGAAGCTGATCCGGGTCACGATCAGCGACGTCGAGGTCGGCGCGGACAAGAAGCCGCTGGACACCCGGGAACTGGCTAAGAACCTCGCCGAGATCGGGCCCGACGGCGCCAAGGTCGCGGCGGGCGTGACGGTCGTTAGCGAAACGCTCTCGCTGTTCGAGCAGGGCGTGGAAAAGTGGGGGCAGTCGGGCGGCCGCGCCCAGTTCGCCGACGTCCTCAAACATGCGGTGAACCACATCCACAATGCCGTGAAGAAGTAAGCCCACGTTCTGGCGGGCGTGTACGAGACGCCCATGGCGCTCCGCCCGGCCCCTTGTCCATTGTTCTCGTTTCTGCCCTCCCCCGTCCGCACCGTCCCCCCGTATGCCGCGCCATCTTCGCGTCTCTTCTCGCCCTTTGCGGTTTCCCCCCTCTCCCGGTGCCCCCCAAAGCAGTCCACAACCCCCGCACGCGAGAGCGACTTCGTGCCCTTCGTGCCTTGGCGGCAAACCCAACAGGTCCCCGCCCAAACCGGCCCCTCACGTTCACGACCGGCTACGCCCCCGGCCCGCTCACGTCCGCGCCGCCCACCAGTTCCCGGAACGTGCCCCCGTTCCCCCGGCTGGCCACGCGAAAGCTCCGTGTGTACGCCCCCGCCTTGGCGACGCCGGGGAGGGCCACGGCGAACAATCGGCGCCCTTCGAGCGCTTCCACGCGCACGAGGCGATCGGGACGAGCGGGTTTCGGCATCGATGCGGCTCCGTTGGGTGTGACGCCCGGGAATGCGCGGTGGCGTGCGGGGGCGTATGTAGCAGCCACCGCCGGCCGAGGCAAGGCGGCGCGGCCCGCTTGAAAACCGGACCCCAAAGTCAAGAATGCGAAGGTACTATGCGCATCCTCCTTACCACGACGAGTTACCAGGACACCCCCGGCAAGCACCACGACATCCTCGCCGCCAGCGGCTTCGAGGTCGTCCGCGCACGCGGCCCGCTCCCGGAAGACAAGATGATCGAACTGGTCACCGCCGGCGGCGGCCTCGACGGCCTCCTCAACGGCGACGACCTCATCACCGCCAAAGTCATCGACGCCGCCCTCCCCCGCCTCAAGGTCATCGCCAAGTACGGCATCGGCCTCGACTCGATCGACGTCAAGCACGCCACCGCGAAGAAGATTCCCGTCCTCTTCACCCCCGGCGTCAACCACACGACCGTCGCCGAGCACACGTTTGGCCTCATGATCGCCGTCGCCAAGCACTTCTGGGCCCACCTCCGCAGCACCAAGAAGGGCGAGTGGAAGCGGATCACCGGCACCGAGCTGGCCGGCAAGACGATCGCCATCCTGGGCATGGGCCGGATCGGCAAGGAGGTCGCCAAGCGGGCCCGCGCCTTCGACATGAACGTCCGCGGCTACGACCTCTACTGGGACGAGGGCTTCGCCAAGGCCTGCACGATCGACCGCTGCACGACCGCCGAGGACGCGATCCGCAACGCCGACATTGTCAGCCTGCACATGAACCTCGACGCCGACAACCGCGGCTTCATCAACAAGACGCGCATCGCCGCCATGAAGAAGGGCGCCATCATCATCAACACCGCCCGCGGCGGCCTCGTCGTCGAGCAGGACGTCGCCGACGCCTGCCGCGCCGGCCAGCTCGGCGGCTACGCCACCGACGTCCTCGACAAGGAGCCCCAGGTCGCCGACCACCCCTTTCGCGACGTGGACAACATCATCGTCACCCCCCACGTCGGCAGCCGCACCTTTGAGAGCGTCGAACGCCAGGCCATGCGGGCGACGCTGAACATCGTCAACTACCTGAACGGCGACAAGGACTTCATCCAGGCGAACAAGTTCTGACGCCCCCCGCGCAACGCACGCCCGCGCGCGCGGCCCCGCCCCGCGCGGACGTGCGTGTGCGTCGCGGTCATGACACGGCAACGTCGGCGTCCGCCGTCGTCGTCGCCATCCACCACAGCATCAGCAGCGGCACGACCCGCCCGAAGATCATCGCCCCCGACAGGATGAAGATCCCCCCGCGCACGACCAGGATCGTGTCGTACGACAGCCCCACGTTGCTCACGGCCGACACCGTCTCGAACAGCGCCCGGTCCGGCGCGACCTCCTCGACCGCCAGCACGAACAGCAGGAAGCAGGCCAGCACGATCCCGAGGTACGTCCCCACCCACGTCAGCGCGATCGCGAACGGCCGCCCCGGCGCCTCCCCGCGCAGCGCCAGGCGGGTGCCGCGGAACAGCGCGTAGAGCGTCGTCGTCTTGAGCCCCCCCGCCGTCCCCGCCGGGCTGCCCCCGACGACCATCAGCAGCACGACGACCCACCGCAGCACCTGCGGCCACGCCGTCGCGAACGTGAACTGGAACCCCGCCGTCCGCGTGCTCAGCGAATGGGCCGACGCCGCCGCGATCGTGTCCCACGCGTCGAAGCCCGCGCCGATCCCCTTGGGCGTCAGCACCAGGAACAGCAGCAGCCCCGCGAGGTACAGCCCCGCCGACATCCCCAGGACGACGCGCGTGTGGAAGGCGAGCTCCGTCCGCCGCCGCCGGGCGAAGTCCCACAGGTCGAGCAACACGGGCAACCCCAGCCCGCCGAACACCGCCAGCGGGAGCAGGATCAATTGCACCTGCCAGTCCCCCGGCACGGGTGGCCGCCCGCCGATGTACAGCGGGCAGTTCGCGAACGCCCCCATGCACCGCATCATCGCCCCCAGGACCCCGTTCGCCGAGAACGACGCCGACCCCAGCGCCAGCAGCACCGCCGCCCCGCCGAACATCGCGACCCCGCACGCGACGGCCGACCCGACCACCACCTGCCGGTCCGTGTACGGCAGCCGCACGATCCGCACCGCCGCCATCCCCCCCACCACCAGGCTCGTCATCGCCCCCGCCAGCATCAGCATGAGCAGGATCGCCGGCCCCGCCAGCGACGTCCCGAAGCTGATGTTCCCCCGAAACCCCGTCAGCGTCGCCGCGTTGGCGGCCTGGAAGAACGCCCGGTCCTTGTTGAGCTTCCCGACCGTCACCCCATCGATCTGCAGCAGCCAGAACCCCAGGATGATGACCATCAGGTACCCGACGAGCACCCACGTCGTGATCGTCTGCGCGCGCGCCGCGTCGTCCACCGCCAGCGGCATCGGCGCCGCCTTCGCGGCCCGGTACTCCAGCGGCGCACCGCCCGCCGCGCGCGGCGCCGCCCGCGCGGTGGCTTGCTGCGGCTGCTGCTGGGCCTCGGTCCGGCGGGCCTTGCGGCGGTCGCGGGCGCTCATTTCGAGTAGACCTTTTCCGGTTCGAACACCTTCTCGGCCACCGTCTTCCACTCCGACCCGGCCGGGTCGTACTGGCGGAAGAAGCAGCTCCGGTACCCCTCGTGGCACGCCGCGACGTCCTGCGTCACCTTCACGATCACGGCGTCCCGGTCACAGTCCGTCAGGATCTCGCGCACGTGCTGGAAGTGCCGGCTGCTCTCCCCCTTCAGCGCCAGCCGCCCCCGGCTGCGGCTGTAGGTGTGGACCTTCCCGGTCTCGATCGTCTTCTCCAGCGCCTCGCGGTTGACCCACGCGAGCATCAGGACCTCGCCGTTGACCACGTCCTGGACGATGATCGGCACCAGGCCGTTGGCGTCGTACTTCAGCTTGTCGAGCTGCGCGTTCATACGGGGGTTTTCGGGCGTGCGCGGGCGTTTGTCAATTCGCGGCCGCCGCGCGCGGGGTCGAATGCGACGGCGCGACCCGTCATAATGCCCCCCCATGGCGGACGCGCAGGTCGAAACGGCGGCGATATCGGCGGGCACCGGCTCGGGCGGCGGCGTGCTCGCCTACGGCGTGGCCGTCTTCATGGGGGCGCTGCTCCTCTTCCAGATCGAGCCCCTCATCGGCAAGTACATCCTCCCCTGGTTCGGCGGCAGCCCGGCCGTCTGGACCGTCTGCATGCTCTTCTTCCAGATCCTCCTCCTCGCCGGCTACGCCTACGCCCACGTCAGCGTCCGATTCCTCCGCCCGGCAGCCCAGGCGACCGTCCACGTCGCCCTGCTCGCGCTCGCCGTGGGCGTGATGGCCTTCACGCGCGTGGACGCTTGGAAACCCGTCAAGGTCGATGCGCCCGTATTCCAGATCATCACCCTGCTCGCCGTCTGCATCGGGCTCCCGTTCTTCGTCCTCTCGGCCACCGGCCCGCTGCTCCAGGCCTGGTTCGCCCGGGCCAACCCCGGCAAATCCCCCTACCGCCTCTACGCCCTGTCGAACGCGGGCTCGCTGATCGCCCTCGTCACCTACCCCCTCGCGATCGAGCCGACCTTCACCCGCCGGGCCCAGGTCCAGTTGTGGTGGGTCGGGCTCGCCGTCTTCGGCGCCATCTGCGCCCTCGTCGCCCTGCGGGCCCGCCACGCCCGGCCCGCCGCCGTCCCGGCCGCCGGCAAGGAGCACGGGTTCGCCTCGTTCCCCCTGCCCGTCGAAACCGTCGTCGCCCCCGGCTGGGCCCGCCGGGCGATGTGGCTGCTGCTGCCCATGTGCGCCTCCGTGCTGCTCCTGGCCGCGACCAACAAGATCTGCCAGGACGTCGCCGTCGTCCCCTTCCTCTGGGTCCTGCCGCTGAGCCTCTACCTCCTCTCGTTCATCCTCGCCTTCGACCATTCGTGGTGGTATCAGCGGTGGCTGTTCGCGCTGCTGTTCGTCGCGGCCCTCGCCGGCGTCGTCTGGGCGCTCTTCCAGGGCGTTGACGCATCGATCCGCGCGCAGATCAGCGTCCACTGTGCCGCCGTCTTCGTCGGGTGCATGATCTGCCACGGCGAGGTCTTCCGCCTCCGCCCCGCCCCGGCCGGCCTGACCGGCTATTTCCTCACCATCGCCGCCGGCGGCGCGCTCGGCGGCACGTTCGTGGCCCTGGCGGCGCCGCACCTGTTCAACCGCTTCATCGAGTACCAGATCGCCCTGGTGGGCACCGCCGTCCTCCTGCTCGCCGCGCTCTGGCTCGACCCGGCGTCGCCCCTCCACCGCGGGCGACAACTCGCCGCGTGGATGGCCTCCTCGGTCGTCATGGCCTGCCTCGTCATCGCCTTCGTCAAGCAACTGGACAAGGAGAGCGTCGAGGTGACGCGCACAAAGCATGTGGACGCCAGCGGCAACGAGACCTGGACGAACCGCATCGACGCCGTCACGGTCAGCGTGAGCCGCAACTTCTACGGCGTCCTGTCCGTCAAGGAGCGCGACCCCGACAAGCCCGCCTCGCGCCGGTTCGCCCTGTTCCACGGCGGCATCAACCACGGCCTCCAGTACGCGCCGGGCAACGAGAACGAGTTCTCCGTCACCACGTACTACACCTCGTCCAGCGGCGTCGGCATGGCGATCCGCGCGTTCCCCCGCCGCACGCAGCGGATCGGCGTCGTCGGGTTGGGCACGGGGAGCATCGCGGCCTACGCCGAGAAGGGTGACTACTTCCGCTTCTACGAGATCAACCCCGAGGTGATCCGCCTCGCGAGCAGTCGGTTCACCTACCTCCGCCACGTGCGCGAGCTCGGGGCGGTCGTGGACGTGGTCGAGGGGGACGCCCGCCTGTCGATGGAAAGCGAGGCGCCGCAGGACCTCGACCTCATCGTCCTCGACGCCTTCAGCGGCGACGCCGTCCCCACCCACCTGCTCACCCGCGAGGCCTTCGAGACCTACTACAAGCACCTCCGCCCCGACGGCGTCATCGCCGTCCACGCGACCAACAAGCACCTGTGGCTCCCCCCGGTCATCGGCGGGCTGGCGGCCGAGTTCGGGCGCAAGGCTGTGCTGATCAGCGACAACGCCGAGGAGCAGGCCGACGGGTACGCGACCGACTGGGTCCTCGTCACCAACAACCGCGCCGTCCTCGACAGCGAGCCGGTCCGGCTTCACGGCGAGGACCCCAAGCGCGGGAAATCCCTCTGGACCGACGAGCACACCAGCCTGTTCGAGATCCTGAAGAAGTAGCGCCGCCGCGCGCGGTCACCGCCGGGCGGGGGCGGTCGCGGGGCGGCTGGTGGGGTGCGTCTTCGCGTACCGCTGGTACTCGGGTGATTTCATGAACTCGGCGAAGCGGGGGCCGTGGCGGGTGAGGTCGCCGTAGCTGACGCGGAACTGTTTCTCGAGCAGGTCGAGCAGCCGCAGGGTCTCCGCGTGATCGCGCTCCTTCAGCGCCACCTCCAACAGCACGTCGTGCGCGCCGTGGAGCCCGGGCTCGCGGGCGGCGGCCTTGAGGCAAGCCGCCTTGGCCTCGGCCGGCTTGTCCTGCGCGAGCATCAGGTACGCGCGGAGCACGTCGAGGTACGGGTCGCCGCCCATCGCCGCGTCGAGCCGGTCGATCGCCCCCAGCGCCGCGGCGTACTGCTTCCCGCGGGCGAACAGGTTGACGCAAACCAGGTCGAGCGTGGGGTCCTTCGGGAACCGGCGGCCGTAATCGGCAATCGCCGACCCCAGCTTCTGCGGTCCGACGGCGGCGGCCGCGTTCAGCCGGATCAGGTGGAGCCACTTCTCGCCGCGGAGGTTCTCCGGCAGTTCCTCGAACGTGGCGAGCGCGTCGTCCGCCCGCTGCCGGTTGACCTGCTCCTCCATGCGCGACCCGGCCTGGAGCTGTCGCACGAAGTCTGCATGGTCGGCCGCGCGCCCGGTCACGGTCGCCACCTGCAGCGCGACGCGCCGCTTGTTCTGGCTGAGCAGCTCGCCCTGGCGGTAATCGTACGCGTCCACGACCCAGGCCGCGCCCGAACGGTCTTGGCGCACGACGAGCTGGTGGTACGTGAACGACTGCGGCGTCACCAGCCGGAAGAGCGCCCGCGGCTCGTCGGGGGCGTCCGGCGGCCGCACGACGCGGAGAAACCGGTAACTGCCCGTGCGACCCAGCGACCGCGCGACGTCCGTCCCGAACGTGAAGTTGCGGGCGAAGCCCTCCGTGAAACCCACGTAGGCCCGCGGCGGGAGGTTCACGTCGCGGGTCATCGCCGTCACGAGGGAGCCGGCATCAAAGTGGGCGTCGAGCATCGCGCCGTCGCCGCGGCGGAGGGCCGCGTCCACCTTGGCGCCGAAGTCGGCGACCGCCTGCTCCGTGGCCGGCCGCAACCCCGGCAACGCCGCCCGCGACGTCGGCAACGTGGCGGCGGGCGCCGTCGCCGGCGCGCTGGCCGGCCCAGCCGCGCGGACGGCCGCACCGCACAGGACGAGCGCGACGACGACGCCGAGCCCGGCGGCGCGTGCGACGAATCGACTGCGAAACGGGCGGTCAGTCATGGTGGTGTCTCGCGTGGGGTGGGCGTTGCTCGCACGTCAGCCGCCGATCCGCTCGTAGGCCTGCGTGAAGGCGTTGCTCTTGAACCGCAGCGCGTCGAACAGCGCCTGGGAATTCGCGCCCTTGGCCTCGGGGCTCTCTTGCTGCCACGCCTCGACGGCCTTGCGGAACGCGGCGTACGTCTCGCGGGCGGCGGCGACGGCCGCCTGGCACCGCTGGTCGGGCGGCGGACCGATCGCCTTGAGGTGCTTGTCCACCTCCGTGATCGCCTCCTCCAGCGGCCGCGGGTCGCGGATGTTGTGCGCGTCCCACACGCTCCCCCAGCTCCCCGTCGTGTCCGCGAACGGGCGCGCGCTCTCGACGAACTTGCGCACGTCGTCGGGGTGCGCCTTCTCCGGGAGCGCGGGAACGCCCGTGCCGGGCTTGATGGCTTCCTTCGCGTCGCTCGCGGCCTTGTCGCGCTGCTTGAGCAGCTTGGGCACGACGAACACGAGCAGCACCAGCGCGACGACGATGCTCCCGGCCGCCAGGATGCGCTTGAGCTGATAGCTGTTCTCCGAACCCCTGGGCGGCCGGTTGACCGCCCGCACTGTCGTCGCGGCAGCACCGCCGGCCGCTACCGCCGCGCCCCGCCCGCCGCGCGACGGGGCCGTGGGCGCCACCACCACAAGGTCGTCGTCCGCATCGGCATCCGCGTGTTCCGACAGGTTCGCCCACGGCGCGCGGTCGGTCAGGCCTTGCGCCGGAGTCGGCACCGGCGACGAAGCGCCGGAGAGCGTCCGCGGCGGCGGCGGGCGGCGCGGGGGCTCATCGTATGCCGCCGGCGCCACGGCGGCGGCCGGTGCGGGCTCCAGGTCGCCCTGGGCCGCCGCCATCTCGTCCATCCGCGCCAGCAGCACCGGCGGCAACTCCGGCACCTGCCGGCCACGCGCGGGCGGCAGCAGCGTGCTCGCCACGAGCCACGCGTCCATCCCGGGCTGCCACACCAGCGACGACGGCGCGACCATGTCCCGCAGGTGCGACTGCGTCGTCGGGCCGTGAAGCTGCCCGTCGTCGTAGTAGTACCAGTTGTCCTCCTCGACCGGCGCTGGCACTGGCGCAGCGGCGACGGGAAGGGCGTGCTCGTCGGCATCCAGCGCAGGCTCGGGCTCGGGCTCGGGGGCCGGAAGTTCGGCCTGAACCGGCTCCGGGGCCGGCGCCGGCTCGGCCGGCGCGAAGTGGGCGACGTTGTGGAGCGCGCCATCGGGCTGGTCGGCGATCGGCGGCGCGGGCTCGATCGCGAGCGACTCGATCGATTCCACCGCGGGCGGATCGGCAGCCAGGGCGGCCATCGCTTCGGCGATCAACGCCGCCTCGGCCGGCGCAGATTCGGGCGGCGCCTCAACGGACGGCGCCTCAACGACCGGCTCCACCGGTGGGGTTTCGGTGGTCGTGGCCGAGCCCTCTCCCCAACCCTCTCCCGGAGTACCGGGCGAGGGAGTCGGCGCTTCGTCCGCGATTGTGGCGGCCGGCAACGGGGGCTCCGAGTCAACGACCGTGTCAGGGGCGGCCTCGCCCAGGACGACGTCGGCAGGTTCGGTTTCGGGCCCCGGCTCCGTCACGGCCTCGGGCGCGATGGCCTGGACTTCCTCGGCTACGGCAGTAGCCACTTCGACCTCGCGAGGTACTTCCACGGTCGGCTCGACCGGGATCGGCTGTGCGTCCTGCACAGGCGCGGGAGTGTCGAACCCCGCGTGGCCGTCCGTGGTGACCACAGGTGCGGGTGTGTGCGCGATCGGCGCGGGTCCGTCCTCGTCGTGGGAATCGTCGGTAGCAAGCGGAACGGCGGATTCGACCGCCGCGGCCGGCTCGGGCATCTCCGGTGCCGGCTCACTGACCGGCAATTCAGCCACCGGCTCGGGCGCAGGCCCTTCGGTCTGAACGTCAACGGCCGGCGCCTCGGCTACCCATTCTGACGCGGAAACTTCCGGCTGAACCTCCTCGACCGGCGCTTCGGCTATTGGTTCGGGCGTAGGACCTTCGGCTTGAGCCTCCACGACCGGCACCTCGGCCACCGGCTCGGGTGCCGGAGCTTCCGGTTGAGCCTCCACGGCCGGCACCTCGGCTACGGGTTCGGGCGTGGGAGCTTCGGTGTGAGCCTCCACGGCCGCCAACTCGGCCGCCGGTTCGGGCACCGTGATCTCGGGTCGAACCACATCCTCCGCCCGCTCGTCCGCTTGCTCGGGCGCAGGAGCCGTGGCCGGCCGGTCGAACGCTTGCGCATCGCTGCCCCGCCACTCGGCCGATTGCCCCCGCTCCGCCTCCTCGGCGACTTCCCCCCCGCCCTCCCCGGCGACATCCTCGTCGCGCAGCGGTTGCTCCTCTTCGCCCGGGGGCGGGGGCGCATCCACCCGCGCCATCGCCTCCTCCGGCGCCCCGGTGGTGGCACCCACCTCCACCGTCACCCCCCCCACCGCCGCGTGGACTTCCTCCACTGTCGGCGCAAGCAGGGTTGCCCCGCATTTTCGGCAGCGGCCCCGTTTCCCGGCATAGGTGTCGGGGACGCGCATCTTCGTGCCGCAGGTGGCGCACGCGAATTCGATCATCCGTGATGTCCCGAGCAGAGCGTGTTGGCCCCCCGCCAGGTCCGCAACTCCGCGATCCCGGGGTGAGCCGATAGTGGGGATATTACCGGATCGAAGGGCCGGGGTCTAAAGCCCATAGCGCCCCGCCCCCAACCACGGGTGCGCCACGGGTGGCGCACGCAGGGGCGTTAGCCAAATCCTCCAAGGGCCGTGTTGTCGCGTCAGGTCGCGTCGTGCGTCAGGCCGAGCCAGGCCGTGTCAGGCCATGCAAACGGTCATTCCGAGTCAGTCACGTGCCTTCGGCACATCCGCGGCGGACGAAAACAGGTGGTGCCGGTGCCCTCACCGGCATTC
>Ga0105047_10019429_pt1 | contig 10481 bp, 1 predicted proteins | sample MAT04_FD_78384 | JGI IMG/M metagenome (GOLD analysis project Ga0105047, IMG submission 78384) | Freshwater microbial communities from Lake Fryxell liftoff mats and glacier meltwater in Antarctica - MAT-04 (megahit assembly) | ecosystem: Environmental > Aquatic > Freshwater > Ice > Liftoff... | reverse complement strand
CGATCAAGCGCGTGGAAATTCTCGCGGCAGTGCAAGATAAGCTTCCGAACGCACCATTGGTAAAAACCGAACACCTCGGGTCGCTGCACACGTTGCGCGATGTCGCGAACTTTCTATCAGGCATACCCGCAGTCGCGCTGCCGGAGGCGATTTCCGAGCAGACCGATGGTGGCCCTTCGACGAAGAAGATCCCGTTCCTGTTGCCATCGCAGATCGTGCCGCCCGTGCCGAACGCGGTCGATTCGAAGGCTCTCGAGATTATGCGGAAAACGCACGAGACTTCCACGCCGGCTTCGGAACTGAACGCCCCGAAGACCGAACAGGTCTCGTCGTTTCTGCCCGCGAAACCGACGTCGCCGCCGAGCAAGAACGGTTCGCACACGCCGCCCACTTCATCGGGCATTGATAGCGCGAACTCGGGTTACACGAACGATGCCGTCGAGCGGAGTATCCTCCAGTTCATGGACATGGATCTCAGCGCGGATCGCGCGCCGATCCCGCTGCTGGAAGGCGGCGAAATCTGGCTCGTCGCCGAGGAAGAGCCGTTCACCCGCGAGATTGCAAACCAACTGGCCGCAATGGGGTACCAGCCGCGGCTCGTCCCGTGGATGTCGGTCGGTACCGTGAAATCGTCGGGCGCACTTTCGGGGCTGGTCCTAGTTGCCCCGGCGACGATCCCGGTCACGATGTCCTTGAACCGCCTGGCGTTCCAGTGGGTGCAAACGGCGGGGCCGCGGTTGAGGCAGATCGCCCGCCAAAGCTCGTCGGCGGTCATCGTCACCGTCGCGCGGCTCGATGGCCTCTTCGGCCTCGGCGGCATTGCACCGACCGCCGACGCCACCGCAGGGGGCCTCGCGGGACTCATCAAGACGCTCAAGCACGAGTGGCCCGAAATCTCGTGCAAGGCGATCGATATCATGCCCGCATACATCGCCGACGAACCGGCGAAAGCGGCAACCGCTACGATCGAAGAAATCCTCGGTGGCGGACCGATCGAAGTTGGCATTTCCCCCACACACCGGTGTACGCTCGAACTCGCACGCACCGTGCGACGGATGACGGCGCAATCGTTCTCGCTCGGGCCGAAGGATGTCGTGCTGATTACTGGCGGGGCACGCGGCGTCACTGCCGAAGCCGCCATCGCGCTCGCACAAGCCTACAAGTGTACGCTCGTCCTCACGGGGCGCACACCCACACCAAGTGGCCCCGAACCGGTGTGGGCGCTCGGTATCGTCGACGAAGTCGCTCTCAGGAAAGCGATCGTCGACCACCTCGGGGCCGATGCAACGCCGAAGCTCATCAACGAGCAGTTCGCCAAAATCGTCTCGCAACGCGAAATCCGCCAGACGTTGTCGCGGGTCGAATCGACCGGCGCGCGGGTCGTTTACTTCCCCGTGAATGTGTCGTCGGGGCGTGCCGTTGCAGACCTCATCCATCAGGTGAAGGTGAAGTTTGGGGCGATTACCGCCGTCATCCACGGCGCGGGCGTTCTCGCGGATCGTCGCATCGAAACGCTGACCGCCGAGCAGTTCGACTACGTCTATTCGACGAAAGTGGACGGCATCCGCCACATCCTCGATCTGCTCAGCGGCGACGAACTGAAGGCCGTTGTGCTATTCGGGTCGATCACGGGGCGGATGGGGCGATCCGGCCAACTGGCGTATGCGGTCGCCAACGAGGTGCTGAACAAAATCGCCCAGATCGAAGCCCGGAGACGCCCAAACTCACGCGTGGTGTCGATCAACTGGGGGCCGTGGGATGGCGGGATGGTAACGCCCGCACTGCGGAAAACGTTCGAGTCCGAAGGCGTCGGTCTGATCCCGATGAGTGCCGGTGGATCGTTTGTGGTGCAGGAACTCAGCACGGCGGGGCGGGCCGTGGAAGTTCTCGCGCTCGGTAGCAAGGCACGGCTTTCAGGAACGGTTGGCAATTCCGGAACGACGCGCGTGCCGGGTTCTGGGGCGATGGCCGTGCCGGCCAACCCACCGAACTCGAACCCACCGAACTCCGAAGTCGGCGTCGTGTTCGAACGCGTCGTCGATGTGCCTTCGCACCCGATTCTCCGTTCGCACGTTCTCGATGGTCGCGCCGTGCTACCGATGGCGGTCCACATGGAATGGATGGCGCACGCGGCGCTCCACGGCAACCCCGGCCTCGTTTTCCACGGGTTCAACGATCTCCGGATTACGCACGGCGTCATGATCGAAGACGCAAGTTCGATCACGCTGCGGCTCATGGCAGGGCGAGCGATGCGGCAAGAAGGATTGTTCGTCGTTCCAGTCGAAGTGCGCGGCAAGCGCCGCGATGGCCGCGAGGTGCTGCATTCTCGAGGAGAGATCGTGCTCACGGCGGCGCTGCCGAAAGCACCGCAGCCCGAAAAGCCGCCGGTCGTAGAGCCTTACCAACATCCGCCGGAGGATGTGTATCGATACTTCCTGTTCCACGGGCCGGACCTGCACGGGATCGAAACCGTCGACGGCCTCACCGATTCCGCGTTCATCGGCACCGCTTACCCGGCCCCGGCGACGACCGAATGGTTCCTGAATCCGCTGCGGTCCGCATGGGTGGCCGACCCGCTCGTTCTCGACGCCAGCTTCCAGATGATGATCCTCTGGAGCTTCTCGCAACACGGTGCGGGGTCGCTGCCGTGCTTCCTCGGTCGCTATCGGCAGTTTCGACGGTCGTTCCCCGCCGGCCCGACGCGCGTCGTCATCCGGGTCACCCGCGATAACGGCACGTTTGCCCGTGCGGACATGGACTACCTCGATTCCGATGGCGTGCTCGTGGCCCAAGTTCAAGACTACGAATGCGTCATCGACCCCGGTTTGAACCAGGCGTTCCGACGCAACCAACTCGGGCCGTTGGTCCGACAGTAACCGTCCGCCGTGCGAAAAGGGAATCGATGACTACGAGTGGCGAGCGGATCGCAATCGTCGGTGCGGCCGGGCGTTTTCCCGGTTCCGGGGCCGACCTCGATCTGTTCTGGGAGAACATCGTACGGGCCCGCGACTGTTCGCGCGACGTGCCCGATGGCCGCTGGGCGATCCCCGCCGACCAGTGTTACGATGCCCGCGTACCGTACCCCGATTCGGTCTATTCCCCACGCGGTTACTTCCTCGATCCGTTCGTCGCCGACCTCGAAGGCACGACCGCGAATGCCGAGTGGCTCGCGGGTCTCGATCCGCTGTTTCACCTCGTTCTCGATGTTGGCAATCGCGCCTGGCGTTCCGCAAAAACCGACTCCGTCGACCGTCGCCGTGTCGGTACCATCCTCGGCAATATTTGTCTGCCGACCGAGAAAGCGTCGGACCTCGCGCGCGAGTATCTCGGCACCCGTTTCGGCATCGAACAAACAGAACCATCGATGGGCCTGAACCGCTACCCCGTGGGGCTGCCGGCGGGGTTACTCGCGAAGGCGCTCGGCCTCGGTGGCGGCACGTTCACGCTCGATGCCGCATGTGCGTCGTCGTTGTACGCGCTCAAGCTCGCCGCCGACGAACTGCTTTCAGGGCGTGCCGATGCGATGCTCGCGGGTGGCTGTTCGCGGCCCGATTCGCTGTACACGCAGATGGGTTTTGCACAACTCCGCGCCTTGTCGCAAAGTGGCCGGTGTTCGCCATTCGACGTGCAGGCCGATGGTCTCGTCGTCGGAGAAGGCGCAGGAATCTTCGTGCTGAAGCGGCTGTCCGATGCGATCGCGCAGGGGGACACGATTCTCGCCACGCTCGCCGGGTGGGGCCTGTCGAACGATGTCGTCGGCAACCTGCTCGCGCCGTCGGTCGAAGGGCAACTGCGGGCGATGCGCGAAGCGTATCGCCGTGCGGACTGGGCACCATCGGACGTCGATCTCATCGAGTGCCACGCGACCGGCACACCGATTGGCGATGCGATCGAATTCGAAAGTCTGGCCGAACTCTGGCAAGGTTACGACGCGAAGCCGGGGCAGTGCGTCATCGGTTCGGTGAAGGCGACCGTCGGCCACTTGCTGACCGGTGCCGGTGCCGCCGCGACGATGAAAGTGTTGCGTGCGATCGCGGCGCGCACGCTGCCACCGCAGGCGAACTTCGCCGCGCCCGGCACGAACTTGCGGTACGATGGCTCTCCGTTCCGCGTGCTGACATCGGCGGAACCGTGGCGAACCGACGGCCCGCGCCGCGCCGCCGTCAGCGGCTTCGGCTTCGGTGGCGTCAACGCTCACCTGCTGCTCGAAGAGTGGACCGATGTGGCCGTCGCCCCCAAGAGTCTGCCGGTTTCCGAGCTTCGCAAGAAGGCCAACGATGGCATCGCCGTCGTCGGCATGGCCGCACACGTCGGCCCGTGGAAAACGCTCCGCGCGTTTCAGGAACGCATCTTCGGCGGCGACGAATACACCCTGCCGATACCGAAGACATCCGGCTGGACGAGCGAAGAGAACCCGACGCCGGGGTTCTTCCTCGACGACGTGACGGTGCCGCTCGACCGCTTCCGCATTCCGCCGAAAGAGTTGGAGGAAATGCTGCCGCAGCAGTTGCTGGCGCTGATTACCGCCGCCGCCGCGATCGACGATTGCACGACGGCACGCGAGACCGACAAAGACCACGGCGACCCGATGACCGGCGTGTTCGTCGGCCTCGGCCTCGACCTCAACGCCACGAACTACCACCTGCGCTGGGCAGCGAAAGCGGTCGATGAGACGCAAGCCGATAGCGTCGGGCCGGCGCTGAATGCGAACCGTGTGATGGGTGCGCTCGGGAGCATCGCAGCGAGCCGGATCGCGCGGGCGTTCCGGTTCGGCGGGCCGAGCTTCACGGTTTGCAGCGAAGAAACCTCTGCCGGTCGGGCGCTCGAACTGGCGGTGCGGGCACTGCGGGCGGGGGAACTCGATCGTGCGGTGGTCGGCGGCGTCGAACTGGCGGGCGACCCGCGCGCCATGCACGCGACGGCGGCGGATCGGCCGTTCGCCCCGGACGGGCAGCCGATGCCGTTCGGGCGGTTTTCCTTCGGCAGCATTCCCGGCGAAGGTGCGGCTGCGGTGGTTCTGAAGCGTCTCGCCGATGCCGAACGCGATGGCGACCGGATTTACGCCGTACTCCGCGGTGTCGGCGCGGCATCGGGTGGCCTCACAGAGGCAATCGTTGCCGATTCGGCCACGTACGCCTCGTCGCTGTTGCGGGCCTGTTCGGATGCGCAAATCGACCCGGCGAGCATTGGCTACCTCGATGCCTCTGCGGGCGGAACCCCGTGCGAAGATCGCATCGAAGCCGAGGCGCTGGCGGCGCTCTTAAGGGCCACGACCCGCACGATGCCATTGGTGGTGGGCGCAGCGAAAGCGCAAGTCGGGCACACGGGGTTTGCCAGCGTTCTGGTGGCGGTCGTGAAGGCGAGCTTGTCCCTCTATCACCAGATTTTGCCCGCGATACCGAGTACGGAACACCGCAGCGAACTCGACCCCGTGACAGCCGATTGTCACTTCCCAAACACGCCGCGATACTGGTTGCAAGATCGCGATGCGGGCCTGCGTCGTGCTGCCGTGGCGGGAGTCGGCGTCGATGGTTCATGCGTTCATGCGGTGCTCGAAGAACATGCATCGGAGAAGGCGAGCAAGTCGCAGGAGGCCGAACGCCAGCAGCCGCTCGGTGCGCGCCGCGAAGCCGTGTTTGCCATCGAAGGCGATACGACGGCGGAACTGATCGATGGCCTCGCGCGCCTGACGACGTGGCTACCCGACAGCGTGCGAACGATCGAAAGCCTGGCACGCGATTGGTTTCGTCGCGTGCCTGCCGACGTGCGCCGGAAGCTCGCGGTGACGCTCGTTGCGCGTTCGACGGCGGAGTTGAGAGAGCAAATCGCGTTCGCGGTGCGTGCTATTACCGCGCGCCCCGAAACGCCGATTCCCGACCCGAAAGCGGGCGACTTGCGACCGGCGATTCGCGACCGCGTGTTCTTCGACCCATACCCGATCGGGCGGAACGGCAAAGTCGCGTTCGTGTTCCCCGGCTCGGGAAATCCGTTCGCCGGTATGGGCCGCGACTTCGGCACCGAGTGGCCCGGAATTTTGCGACGGCAACAATCGGAGAACGCGCTGTTGCGTTCGCAGTACGCGCCGAATCGCTTCTGGGAAAGTGCGATTCCAGTCGACACGACCGCACGCGAGTTCCTGTTCGGCCAGGTGACGCTCGGCACGCTGACCACCGATTTACTCGTGAGTCTGGGCCTCAAAGCCGATGCGATGATCGGGCAGAGCCTCGGCGAATCGGCGGGGTTGTTCGGGATGCGGCTCTGGACGAGCCGCGATGAAATGTATCGCCGGATTCAAGAATCGTCGCTGTTCGGCACCGATCTCGGGCCGCCGTTTAACGCTGCAAGGGCACAGTTCGGTACGCCGGAAACATCGCCGCTCGACTGGGTTTCTGGCGTCGTACCCGTCGCGCCGGACGATGTGCGTTTGCACTTGCGGCCCGATTTGCGTGCCTACTTGTTGATCGTCACCGCGCCGAACGAATGCGTCATCGGCGGCGTGAAAGCCGACGTGGAAACGCTGGTGGCCGCGCTCGGTCAGCGGTTCCTGTTGCTCGACGGCGTTACGCTCGCGCACTGCGAAGCAGGCCGCCCCGTTGAGGCCGCGTACCGCGAACTCCACCGTTTGCCCGTGACGGCATCAGACGCGTTGCGGGTGTATAGCGGGGCGTGGGGCCGCGAGTACAAAGTGACTGAATCTGTCGCCGCCGACTCGATCACAGCCGGGTTGTTGCACACGATCGATTTCCCTGCCGTCGTCGAGAGTGCCTACCGCGATGGCATCCGTACGTTCGTCGAAGTCGGTCCGGGGAAGTCGTGTACGCGAACGATTCGTGCGATTCTCGGCGAACGCCCGCATGTCGCACGTGCCGTCTGTTTCGCGGGGCAAGATGCGGCAACGGGAGTGCTGAAACTGTTCGCGCAGCTGATCGCTGAACGGGTGCCAATCAGCCTTGGCAAACTGTACGGAATGGAAACGATGTGCGTTGGCCACACGCTGGCGACGGCGAGCCGGCTGTCGCGAAACCTCGTCGTCCGCACCGGTGCGCCGGTACCTTACTGCGAACCGGAACTATCGGTGTTCGTGCCCGAAATCGTCGCACCGGAACTGCCGTTCGAAGTTGTAGCCCCTCTCGCGCAAACGCCACCACCGCCGTTGTGGCAACCCGTCGTGGTACCATCGCGGATCGATCTCTTCGCGTTTGTGATTGCGGCCGGGCGTACTGCGGAGGTGGCCGCCGAGGCACACGCGAAGTATCTGAGCGTCAGCGATGGCTTCACGCAAACCGCCATCGCCACACTGCAATTACAAACGCAAATTATCGAGCGAATGCAACGCCGCCAGCCGCGTGTTGATCGTGTGCGTACCGAGGTGCCGCGTGCCTTGAACTTCGACGACTGCACGACGTACGCCAACGGCAAAATCGCCGACGTACTCGGTGCGTCGTTTGCGGAAATCGACACTTTCCCGACCCGCGTGCGGTTACCCGCTGGCCCGCTGATGCTGGTCGATCGCGTGCTGACGATCGAGGGCGAACCGAAGTCGATGACATCGGGCCGCATCGTGACCGATCACGCCGTGCGGGCCGACCGCTGGTACCTCGATACCAACCGTTGCCCGACGAGCGTCACGGTCGAAAGCGGGCAGGCGGACTTGCTCCTGTCGGGGTTCCTCGGGATCGATTTCCAGACCCGCGGCCTTGCGGTGTATCGCTTGCTCGATGCCGTGGTGACGTTCCATCGCGGGCTGCCGAAAGTCGGCGAGCGGATCGAGTACGACATCTACATCGACGAATTTTTCCACCAAGCGGGGGCGTGGCTGTTCCGCTTCCACTTCGAGGGAAGCATCGACGGCCAACCGCTCCTCAGTATGCAAAGCGGAATCGCGGGGTTCTTCACCGCCGAGGCACTCGCGGCTGGCGTCGGCATCGTTCACACGAAACTCGACAAACAACCCGCGCCCGGCAAACGCCCACCCGACTGGACCGACTGGGTATCGTCGCAGCCAATTGCGCTCGGCGAGGCGGAAGTCGAGGCACTGCGGCGCGGCGAGATTGCCGCCGCGTTCGGCACGGACTTCGCCAGACTGAACCTGCACGCCCCGATGAAACTCCCAGGCGGCATGTTGCGGCTGGTCGATCGCGTGCCAGTCGTCGACCCGAACGGCGGTCGCTTCGGCCTCGGTTTCGTGCGCGCCGAGTACGACATTCGCCCGAAGGAGTGGTTCATCGAATGCCACTTCGTCGACGACAAAGTGATGCCCGGCACATTGATGTACGAATGCTGCTTGCACACGCTGCGCGTATTGCTGATGCGGATCGGCTGGATCGGCGAGGAAGGCGAAGTCGTCTGTCAGCCGGTGCCCGAAGTGAAGAGCCGCCTGAAGTGCCGCGGGCAAGTTCTCGCGACTACGCGCACCGTGACTTACGAAGTGAGCATCAAGGAACTCGGCTACGGGCCGGAACCGTTCGCCATCGGCGATGCCCTGATGTACGCTGACGGCAAACCGATCGTTGAGATTACGAACCTGTCGTTGCGGATGACGGGGCTGACGCGCGAACGCCTCGAAGCGATCTGGTCGCGCAAGCGACCGTACCGCTACGACAAGGCATCGATTATGGCGTACTCGAACGGCAATCCGTCCGAGGCGTTCGGCGAGCCGTACCGCATCTTCGACCGCGAACGGATGATCGCCCGCCTGCCCGGCCCGCCGTATCAGTTCATCGATGGCATCACGGAAGTCACCGGCGAGCCGTTCGTGCTGAAGGCGGGTGCATCGTGCGTTGCCGAGTATCGCGTGCCCGCCGATGCGTGGTACTTCGAGGCGAACCGCTGCTCGCGGATGCCGTTCAGTATCTTGCTAGAAATCGCGTTGCAACCGTGCGGCTGGCTGGCGGCGTACTGTGGCTCCGCGCTCACTTCGCCGAGTGACATGTCGTTCCGCAACCTCGGCGGCAAAGCGGTGCAACTCGAAGCCGTCGGCCCCGACGCGGGGTTACTGACGACGACCGTCACGATGTCCAAAGTGTCGTCGTCGGGCGGCATGATTATCCAGCACTACGACCTGTGCGTACGGCAGGGCAAACGCACGGTGTACGAAGGCACGACATACTTTGGTTTCTTCGGGAAAGCCGCACTCGTCAACCAGGTCGGGATGCCAAACGCGAAGGTGCCGGTATTGCGGGAAGGTGCGATTGCAACGAAGTTGCCGCACGATGCGCCGTTTCCCGGACCGATGCTGCGGATGGTCGACTTGATCGACGGTTACGAGCCAGCTGGGGGCGCGAAGCAGCTTGGGTTGATCCGCGGTCGCATCGCGGTCGATGCCTCTTTCTGGTTCTTTCAGGCGCACTTTTACCAGGATCCCGTCTGGCCCGGCTCGCTCGGTTTGGAGTCGTTCTTGCAGTTGTTCAAATTCGTGGCGTGGAAAAAGTGGGGCACCGCCCCGCAAAGTGGCTGGCAGACCGTCGCCCGAAATCGTTCGCACGAATGGACTTACCGCGGGCAAGTCGTTCCCACGGATCGAGAAGTCACGGTCTTGCTCGAAATTGTCGATGAAGATACTATCGCGAAATCTCTGACCGCAAACGGATTCTTGATCGTCGACGGGCGTATCATCTACCAGATGACCGGTTTCACACTAGAGTGACTGGGAGATTGTGGCCATCCTGTTCTAAGCCAACGACTCGAACCAAACTATGCGTTATTCCCGCGTTCACATCGAGTCGATCGGCTACGAGCTTCCGCCCGTCGTCATTTCCACCGCAGACCTCGAAGCGCGCCTCAAGCCGTTTTACGATGCGCATAAACTTCCCGTGGGGCAGCTCGAACTGCTAACGGGGATCAGCGAGCGACGCTGGTGGGAAAAGAAACACTCGCTATCCGAAGGTGCCACTGCGGCGGCCCGCAAGGCACTCGCGAAGGCGAACTTCTCCGCGAAAGATGTCGACGTCCTCATCTACGCAGGCGTCTGCCGTGAAGGCTTCGAACCAGCTACCGCCTGCGCCGTTGCGGCCAACCTCGGCATCAGCCCCGATGGCGCGGTATTTGATGTGAGCAATGCCTGCCTCGGCGTCCTGAATGGCGTCGTGGAAGTCGCGAACCGCATCGAACTCGGTCAAGCCGATGCTGGCCTCGTGGTTTCCTGCGAGACCGCTCGCGAGATCAATGAGAATGTCATCGAGCGGATGGTGAACACGAAATCGCTCGAACTGTATCGGTCGTCGGTGGCGACGCTCACGGGGGGTTCCGGTGCCGTGGCCGTGCTGGTCACGTCGGCGAATATCTCGGATGCGAAACGACGCAAACTTATCGGCGGCGTCACCAAGAACGCGCCGCAACATCACGCGCTCTGTCGCTGGGGCCTCGAGTCAATGTTTCCCGCCCCGATCGAACGGCTTCTCGATAACGATCTTTCCGACGCCGTGCGAAAGTACCTCGGTGCAAATGCGGGTGCGATTGTGCAAAAAGGCATCGACATCGGG
>Ga0105047_10019428_pt1 | contig 10481 bp, 10 predicted proteins | sample MAT04_FD_78384 | JGI IMG/M metagenome (GOLD analysis project Ga0105047, IMG submission 78384) | Freshwater microbial communities from Lake Fryxell liftoff mats and glacier meltwater in Antarctica - MAT-04 (megahit assembly) | ecosystem: Environmental > Aquatic > Freshwater > Ice > Liftoff... | reverse complement strand
GGCCGGCTGGCCCGGTGGGCCGGTGGCCCGGTGGGCCGGTGGGCCGGTTCCGCGTCGCGCCGACGCAGGTCGCCGCGGTCGATCGCACGGCCCGGTGGCCCGGTGGGCCACCGGGTCAGGCCCACCGGGCCAGCCGGCCCACCGGGCCGGCTCTACCGCGCCAACACGTCGATGGCCGCCTTGAGCACCGGATCGGGATCGTCGGCCCCGAACTCATCCCACGCGCCGGAGATCGGAATGTTGGGCGTCAGCCCCCGGCCTTCCCAGTTTGTGCCGTTGGGCAGGCGGAAGGTCTCGATCGCGATGCTCATCTTGGAGCCGTCGCTCAGCCGATACGCGCGCAGAAGCTCGATGTTCCCCGCGCTGGGTTGACCGATCAGGGTCGCGCCGCGCCCGTACTGCAGCACCCCGGCAAAGATCTCGCCAAAGGACTCGGTGTCGCGCCCAATCAAGATGACCAGCTTGACCGAGAACGAGTTGCCAAACTCGATGTCGATGACCTCGAGCGGATCTTTCTCGCCCTTGCGATTGACGAACTCGCCTGGCGGGGCCTTTGTAAACAGGCCAAGGGCCGACGCCAGTTGCGGATACGTGCCGCCGCCGTTCTGTCGAACGTCCAGAATCAACCCATCCATCTTGCCATTCGACTGGTTCATCATCTCATCGACCGCGTCGGTGATCTTGTCGCGGATGGTCTTCTCGTCGAAGGCCGGGATTCGGATGTAGCCGATCTTTCGGCTGCCCGGGAGCAACTGGTAGTCGACCAGAACATTGCTGCGGATCACCGCCCGGGAGACCGTCAGCTCGCGCTCGGCCTTTCCCGGGCTGCGGACCGTCAGGCGCACACTCGTCCCCTCAGCCCCGCGTAGCAGACCCACTTGCGGATCGCCGGCGTCGTTCACCGAGGGCTTCCCGTCGATCCGGAGCAGGATGTCGTGCGGCCGGACGCCGGCCCGCTCGGCCGGGCCGCCAGGCGTGGTCCGCAGGACATACAGCCACTTCTTGTCGGGGTTGAAGTTGGTCGACACCCCAATGCCGATATAGCCGTCCTCGCCGACATAGCGCGCTTCATCCTCCTGCGCTTCCTGCGGATTCAGGAAGTACGAGTGGTTGTCGCTCAGCCGATCGATCATGTCGGCCATCGCCTCCCAAAACTGGGTGTTGGACATGCCGGCATTGATCCGCAGGGTCATCTTGTCGCGCTCGGCCCGCAGATCCATCCCGCCGAACTTCGGATCGATATAGTTCTCGTTGATGATCGTCCAGGCTTGGTCGAACGTGCGCTGCTGACTTGCCTTGTCGCGCGCGCCGGGGGCTGAGGTCGGGAACGGGCTGTCGTTGGGGTTCGAGGTCGCGGCGGGGCGTGGGGTTGCGGCAACAGCGGTGGCGGGCCCGCGCGTTGGCGAACCGGCGGGGGCGAGGGTGGCGCCCGGTCGGTTCGTCGCTATTGGATTGGCCGCCCCGGAGGTGACAATCGGCACCGGCGTGCGCCGGGGCGTGGGCGTATCCTCCTTGAAGAAATCGTTGGTCGGCGCGATGGCCGCGCCGCCTGAATCGGTCCCGACCAGGCTGGCCAAAAAGGACGGGCCGATGAACACCATGATCGCCAGCGCGCCGCAGGCGCACACCCCGAGGATGGCGGCCACGATCCCGCCGATCAGGCAGCCACTACTGCGCCTGGGCGCCTGCGGCAGCGGCGGGTATTGGGGATAGGGGGGCGGGTTCTGCATGCGGGTCTCCTTGTGGGCCGACGCGGCGGGCCTCAGCGCAAGTGAATGGCGGTGGCGTGGGCGACGCCTTTTTGTCCTCGCGCGGCGCCGCTCAGGACGCGCACGGCGATCCATTCGCCGCGGCGTCCCACGGCGGCCAGCGCGGATTTCGGCGCGTCGATGATCTGCAGCCGGGCACCCGGCTCGAGCCGGGCGACCACGCGCGCGCGCGGCGCCGCGCGCAGAATCGCGCCGCGGCGGCCGGCCACAGCTTGCAGTTCAAGGTTGCGCCGGAGCGGGGGCGCAAACGCGGGCGCGCCGAATGGGGCCGCGCCGCGCTCGGCCGGCGCGGCATGCACATACCAGGCCGCCACAAAGCCGCTCAGGCCGTCCTCGGTGACGACCTGCAGCCACGCGTTCTCGCGCCCGATTCGGGCAGCCACCATCGCGGGCGCTTCCAGGGTGGTCAGGATGGTTCCCACGGGCAGCAGCCGCTTCTGCGGGCCGGTCACGGGCTTCTCGCGCAGGCGCAGCCCGCCGATCGCCCGCACGTCCGGGTCATCCGCCACGATGACGCGCAGGGGCGCATCCGCGCTGTCGCCGGTTGGGCCGCCCGTCGACAACGGGCCGTCGATTTCAACCACGTAGGTGATGATCCGATCCGGGGTTCTGCGCCCAAAGCCATACCCGGCCATCAGCGATGCGCCTGGCTGGGCGTCCACCGGCCATGGATCGGAGATGAGATAGTCGTCGCCCTGCTTTCCAGTGACGACCACCCAGTGCGTGTCGACCTGCGGGCTGGGGGCCATGTCGACCTCGACCAGCACCGGGCGGCCCGCGGCCAGTTCGGCGTCGATTTCGCCCAGCGGGGCAGGCACCAGCCGGCAATCGACCCGCCGCCTGGAACTCAGGCCCGGCAGCACGTGCGGGATCGCCTCCCACACAAACAGGGCGCCATAGAATCCGGCGTTTCGGCCCAACGCAATGAGTTTCTCATTCAGCGAGGCGGGGGTTTCGAGCAACCCATAGGCGCCGGCCAGCATGGCCAGCGACGTGATCAGGCAGCCGTCGCTGCCGATGGTGGTCAGTTCATCTCCGAATCCGAGGCGGATCCCCCGCCAGCGCGGATCGCGTTGGGAAGTCGGCGCAAGCTGAATCATCGCTTCGGCGATTGTAGATGAAGAAGATGTCGGACACGGTAGCCCCGGCCCTGCCGGGGCTACCGTGTCCGACGACGATCACGGCGCGCGCCTTGCGTTGCATGCCGAAATGTGGACAATGGTGCCGGTATCGCAAGTATCTAGTTATGGAGGGGAAATGAGACGAGAAGTTTTTGGAATTGCCGTGGTTGCGCTACTCGCGGCAAGTTGTGGCGGGCCGGCCGCGGCGCCCAGCGCGCCAACGGCCGCCGCGGCGGCGGCGTGCCCGACCGGCGCGCAGACACCGGCGTTCCTGGTGGTCGATCCGGTCACGACGCCGACTGGCGCGCTGGAGAGTGACATCAGCATCCGCATCGCTTCGGTGCAGGGCGGGCCGGGCCGGGCCATTCAGAAGGGCGCCGATGCCGGGCCCAACGGCAGCCTGGTCATCGAGACCGCCTCGGGCGCCTTTGGGGTGAGCAAAATCAAACTGTTGCCCGACACCTCGCATCGCCTGGCGATCAGCGTCGAGTTTGACGAGACTTCCAACACCGGCGCGCGCGACGCGGCCGGCAACTGCGCCACCCAGGTCAACCGGCGCAAGCTCAGCGCGAACACCGACCAGAACGGCACGCCGCTGGTCATCGTGCAGAGCCAGGCCCTCGCGGGCGCGGGTTCCGGATCCTCGCCGGTGAGCGGGCCGACGATCACCCCCAGCGCGCCGCCGACCGTGGTGCCGGCCAATACCGCGGCCTGCGCCGACGCGGCCGCGTTCGTGTCCGATATCACCATCCCCGATGGCAGTGACGTCGGAGCCAGCACGCCCTTCAACAAGGTCTGGCGGGTGCGGAATGCGGGCGTGTGCGCCTGGACGACCGGCTATGGCCTCGTCCGGACCAGCACCAGCGCCGGGTTCAGCGCCGCTGAGGGAAGCGCACTGACCGCGGTCGTTAATCCTGGCGACAGCGCCGATGTCTCCATTTCGCTCACATCGCCGGCCGCCGGCGGTTCGTATCAGGCCGCTTACCGTTTGCGCGGGCCGGATGGCACACCCTTCGGACCGTCCTTGACCGTCGCCTATAACGTGCCCGGTGTCGTGGCGCCTTCCGGTTGCAGCGGCACGCCGGTGATCGCATCTTTTGTCGCGCCCCGTTTGAACCCGATCAGCAACCAGTTCACCCTGCAGTGGGGGGCGGTGACCAATGCCGACCGGGTCGAGATCGACAACGGAATCGGGCCGGTGGCCTCGCCTGGCGAGCGTTCGGTCACGATTGCGGCCAACAAGACCTACCGAATCACCGCGAAGTGCGGCGCATCCACCGCGAATCGAGAGGTTGCGCTGGTTTACAACGCGCCCGTCGCCATCGTGAGCTTTGCCGGCAACTGGGTCACCAACTTCGGGACGATGAACCTCACTCAGGCCGGGACCAGCGTCACGGGCTCGTATGTCAATGCGTTCAGCGGCGGAAATGGCACGCTGAATGGCACCGTGTCTGGCAATACGCTGAACGGCACTTACGCGATTGGCGGCGGATCGGGCAGTATCCAGTGGACGATCAGCGGCAACACCCTGGACGGGAACTGGGGCGGGAGTAGCCAGTGGTGCGGGGCGCGATCCGGGAATGCCTTCCCGAACGGCTGTGGCTTCGCCGGGAGCTGGGTCGCCAGCGTGGCGGGGAACACCGCCTGCCCGATGACCCTGACCCAGAACGGCACAACGGTCAGTGGCAGCTACTGCAACGGATCGCTGAGCGGGAGCGTCAGCTATGCCTCTTCCGGCGCAATTCTGACCGGAAACTGGAACACGGGCGGGACCGGCACGCTCAAGTTCTATCTGGCGATTTACAACGGCGACACTTTCCAGGGCAATTACAACACCAGCAACGCCTGGTGCGGCCGGCGCTCGAGCGCGGCGCTGCCGGCGACCTGCCTCAAATGATTCGACCGGGGAAGGAGGACCGCGCGAAGCGCGGTCTCCCTTCCCCTATCCCGCCATCATCCAGATCAAATCCACGGCCGGATCCTTGATGTCGGTGTAAGCCTCGCCATCATGGGCGTGGTAACGGGCGAGTTCGCGCTTGAGCCGGGCATAGGCCTCGGCGGCTTCGGGCGCGCCGCGCAGAAAATCGCGGAAGCGCAGCGGGTAGGCCTGATTGGGCCGGCCGGCGGCGCGGACATGGATGTGGGCATGGCGCTCGCCGGGCGGCGCCTGGAAGTAAGACTTCGCCCAATCGCTGTCCGGGCCGATGGCGCCGGGCGGGCGATGGTCGCAGGTAATCTCTGAGCGGTGGACAAATCCGGCGCCCATCAACGCGCCGGCCGCGGCGGCCACCGTCGCGGCATCCAGATCCGCCAGCGTGACCTGAACGTCGAGGACGTCCTTGGCTGCCAGCCCGGGGACGGCGGTCGAGCCGATATGGTCGATCCGCACGGCGAGCGGCCCAAGCGCGGATTGCAGGCGGGCGATGAGTGCCTCGGCCTGGGCGGGCCAGGTGGGATCGGCATCGACGACGCGCCAGGATCGCGCCGGCAGGAGGAACAGGGCCATGGTGACGACATCGTCATACACACCGTCCAGCAGGCGCGCCCGGGCGTGCCGGCCTTCGCGGGCGAAGCCGGCTTTCTCATACAGCCGGATTGCGGCCGTATTGGAGGCATAGACCTCGAGCTCGACCCGCTCAAGCCCGACCTTCCGCGCGCCATCGAGCGCCGCCTCCAAGAGCCGGCGGCCAACCCCCTGGCCGCGCCAGGCCGCGCGCACGCCCATCCCGAGCCGGCCGACATGCCGGAAGCCCTCGCCCATGCGGGCGTCGATGTCGCACCAGCCGACCACTTCTTCACCGTCGACGGCGGCGACCTGGGGCATGCCCCGCTCGATCAGGCTGCGCACCCAGGCCCGGGTGGTCTCGAGCGGAAAGCCGCGCACCCCGCCCAGCCAGCGCCGTTCGCGGGCGACCTCATCAATGGCCCGCCAGAAGCCCTCGATCCGGGACTCGTCCATCGCGATGATGTCAATCATGACGAGGTCATTCTATCGGGGCGCGGCCGCGCGCGCCAAGATGTTTGCCGGAGACGACACGCCCCGGCGAAGCCGGGGCGTGTCGTCTCCGGATATTGGATAATCGATATGGAAAACAAGGTCTATCGCACCGAGCTTAACCCCGTCTCGTTCCTGCGCCGGAGCGCATACGTGTATCCCGACCGGGTCGCGATCAGCCACGGGGCGCGGCGGATCAGCTACCGGCAGATGGAGGAGCGGGTCGATCGTTTCGCCGCCCAGTTGCGGGCGGAGAGGCTGAGCAAAGGCGACCGGGTGGCGGTCCTGCTGCCCAACATCCCAGCCATGGCCGAGGCCCATTTCGCGGTGCCGGCCGCCGGCGGTGTGCTGGTTACCCTCAACACCCGCCTGAGCGCATTTGAATTGCAGACCATCCTCGCCCACTGCGGCGCGACGGTCCTGTTGGTCGACGATGAGCTCTGGCCGTCGGTGGCCAGTCTCGACCTGGCGGGGATGCGGATCGTGCATGTAGCCGACACCGGCGCCGCCGATGACCCTTACGAGGCCTGGCTCGCCGGCGCGCCCTGGACCGGCCCGGTCGAGAGCTGGCTCGAGGACGAGGAAGAGACGATCTCGATCAACTACACCAGCGGCACAACGGGACAGCCCAAGGGCGTGATGTACACCTATCGGGGCGCGGCGCTCAATGCGCTGGCCAACGTCATCGAGACTCATCTCACGGCCGAGAGCACGTATCTGTGGACGCTGCCGATGTTTCACTGCAACGGCTGGTGCTATCCGTGGTCGCTGGCCGCGGTCGGCGCCCGGGCGGTCTGTCTGCGCCGGGTCGACTTCGGCCGGATCTGGGAGTTGTTCGAGAGCGAGTCGATCAGCCACTACTGCGGCGCGCCGACGGTCCAGATTGGCATCGTCGGGCATCCGAAGGCCCGCCGCCTCGAGCGCCCGATCACGATCGGGGTGGCGGCCGCGCCGCCCTCGCCGACGCTGCTGGCTCAGATGGTCGCCCTCAACCTGCAGCCCACCCACGTCTACGGCCTAACCGAGACCTACGGACCGACGACGGTGCGCGAACCGCAGGACGCCTGGAAGGACATGCCGCTCGAGGCCCAGGCGACCCAGCGCGCGCAGCAGGGACAGGGCAACGTGCTCTCCGATCTGGTCCGGGTGGTAGACCTGAACATGGCCGACGTGCCGCGCGATGGCGAGACGCTCGGCGAGGTCGTCATGCGCGGCAACATCGTGATGAAGGGCTACTACAACGCCCCGGACATGACGGCCGATTCGTTTCGGGGCGGCTGGTTTCACTCGGGTGATGTCGCGGTCTGGCACCCGGATGGAAACATCGAGCTGCGCGATCGCAAGAAGGACATCATCATCTCGGGCGGCGAGAACATCTCGACCATCGAGGTCGAACAGGCCCTGGCCAGCCATCCGGCCGTGCTCGAATGCGCGGTTGTCTCGATCCCGGATGACAAGTGGGGCGAGCGGCCCAAGGCGTTTGTGACCTTGAAGGAAGGCGCTTCAGTCACGGCCGAGGATCTCATCGCCCACTGCCGCCAGCGCCTGGCCGGGTTCAAGATTCCGGCGGCGGTCGAGTTTGGCCCGCTGCCCAAGACCTCGACCGGGAAAGTCCAGAAGTTCACCCTGCGCGAGCGGGAATGGGGCGGACGGACGAAGCGAATCAACTGATCGTTGGTAAGGTTGGTAAGGTTTGATCAGGTTGATCAGGTTGGTAAGGTTGTTAACGTTATCAACGTTCTTAACGTTATCAACGAAACCATGAACCCCGCCATCTCCGCCATGACCGAGGCCGACTGGCCGGCCGTCGCCCGCATCCATCAGGAAGGCATCGACACCGGGCACGCCACGTTCGCCACGGCGTCGGCCGCGTCGTGGGCGGAGTTTTCGGAGAGCAAGCTCGCGGGCTGCAGCCTGGTCAGCGCGTGCTTGATCTGGGCAGCGGGGCCGGCTTCGATTGCATTCTGGCCGCCCGCAAGGTCAGAGATACAGGTTGGGTGATTGGGGTGGACATGACCTCAGAGATGCTATCCCTGGCCTGGAAGAACGCCGCCCGCACCGGCGCGCGCAACGTTGAATTCCGGTACGGTCACATCGAGCATCTGCCGGTCGAAGGCGACTCGATCGACGTTGTTCTGTCAAATTGCGTTATCAATTTGTCGCCCGACAAGCCAGCGGTGTTCCGCGAGGCGTTCCGGGTGCTCAAGCCGGGTGGCAAGTTCGCGGTCAGCTTCCGCGAAGTGCGGGTGACGGGCCGGGTGCCATATACCGATGTCCCGGGCAGTCGTGCGAAAACGTGGAGCGTCAAGGTCGAGGCGCTGAAGTAGGGTCGGTAAACCGGTCAACCCTTAGGGTTGACTGGTTTGTCAGCCCGAAATACGGGCCGCGTAGTATGATCGTTTGACGCCGGCCCCTCTCGTGGCCCGGCGCGCATCATGGAAGTCTCAACGGATAGGCTGGCCGAACTTGCTCGCTGCTGCGAAGAGGAATATGCGCGCTATTTCCGGGACCTGAAGACGGAATCGCTGTGCTGCTATGACCTCGCCCGGGCCGCCCTCTAGGATCGGATCCAGGAGGCCGAGACTCACTTCTATCGGATTTACACGCCCCTGTGCGCGGGTTGGGTGGTCCACTTTCCCGGTTTCGAGGCCACCCAGGAGCCCAGCCCGGACGTCTTTGTCAACATTGGGTTCGGCAAGTTGTTCGACCGGCTTGGGCCCAAGAACTTCCGCCAGTTCGAAACGCTCCCCGCCATTCTGGCGTATCTGAAGAAGTGCGTGATCACCAGTGTGCTCCAGCAACTGCGCAAGCCGGCTCTGGACGAGCTGGACGAAGGCCATCCGGATCCGGGCGGCTTCGCGCCGAACGTTGAATATGACCAGATCCTGCAGCGTCTTCGGCAACTGCTGCCCTCCCCGGACGATCAGCGCCTGGCCGACCTGCGCTTCCGGCAGGACATGAAACCGGCCGAGATCGCCCGCACCTATCCCCAGATCTGGCCGACCGCCCGCGACGTGACCGTTGCCCTCCAGCGCATCCTGCGCGCGCTGCGCAAAGATCGCGAATTGCGCTCGCGCTTTGGCCTGCCCGAAGAGGGAACGGGCGAGGTGTGATAAACGTCCTTCTGCCGCGTTTAGGGATCAACAGGCTCGCTGAATGCCATGACTCAACAAACTGATTGGTGCAAGTTCCCGCCGGCGCTCAGCGAAGACGACCTCGCTGCCGCACTCGCCGGTGATGCCGCGGACGCCCTTACCGCCCACCTGGCGGCCTGCCCGTCCTGCGCGCGTCGGCTTGAAACCCTGAGGCGCGAGTTAAGTGTTCTGGATGGCGGCCTGCGGGCCGGGATGTTCCGCCAGGGTTGTCCGGATGTCGATGCGTTGGCCGATTACGCCGCGGGTGGGCTCAAGCTTGACGCCGAGATCGGGATCGACCACCACCTCAGCACCTGTCTGCGCTGCAGCACCGAGGTCAGTTGGCTGCGCGAAGCGCTTGCGGCGCCTGCCACCCAGACTCAACCCGCGCGCCGGCCGGCCCAAGCGACGGAGCCGTTTGAGCGCCGTCTGGTCCGCCAGCTCCAACGCATCGCGGGCACCCTGCGGCCGATTCAGCTCCAGCATGCGCTGCGTGGCGAGACCTCCACCCGCGCCTTTTCGGCCGATTTCCCCGGTGGCCAGGCTTTCATGGAGCTCACCCCGCGCGATGCCGGCCAACGGCTCACTGGCCAACTGATCTTTGACGAAGATGATGCGGCATGGCAAGGCGCATTTATTCAGATCTTTGCGAACGGCGCGCTGGCTGCGACCGCCCTGATCGATGACATGTTCGAGTTTGCCGGGGACCTGACCGGAGATGGCCCAATCACCCTGAACGTGACCGCCATGGATGGCCGCCAGCTTGAACTCGGCGTGGGCTCCTGAGCGCCGTCACCCCGAAATGCCCGTGCCTACTATTTCAACGCCATCGGAAACTCAGACAGATTTTCTGGGCCCGTCTCCGTGATCAGGTAGATATTTTCGAGGCGGACGCCGTGACGCGCCTCGGCCGGGTAACCGCCCGGCTCAAAGGTTACGACATTCCCGACCTCAAGCACCCCGCCGCGGTCCCGGTTCAGATCAGGCAACTCGTGCGCGCGCAGCCCGATGTTGTGCCCGGCGTGGTGGATCAGCCCGTCTTTGGCGAGGGCGGGGTGCTCGCGGATCAGGCGATCGGTCTCGCGCCAGACCTCGCGCCCCTCGGCCCCGGCCTTGAACAGCGTCGGGACATGTTTGTGGATGGCGGCAATGTGATCGTAGATCGATTGCTGTAACGGGGTGATCTCATCTCCAACGATCCACGCCCGCGACAGGTCGGACCAGTAGCCGGCGACGCTGGTCTGGGCATCGACGATGTACAGCTCGCCGCGCTCGATGCGCCGGTTGCGGGCCGGGCCGCCGATTTCGCCGCTCCTGAAATCGCCGCCCAGATAGACCGGCTGGCCGGCCGCCAGTTCGGCGGCCCGCTGGCTGGCCGCCAGCACCTCGAGCTCCTTCACGCCCGGTTTGATGGCCGCCTGGGCGGCCGCATAACCGGCCAGATTGGCCCGAGTCGCCGCGC
>Ga0105047_10019426_pt1 | contig 10482 bp, 9 predicted proteins | sample MAT04_FD_78384 | JGI IMG/M metagenome (GOLD analysis project Ga0105047, IMG submission 78384) | Freshwater microbial communities from Lake Fryxell liftoff mats and glacier meltwater in Antarctica - MAT-04 (megahit assembly) | ecosystem: Environmental > Aquatic > Freshwater > Ice > Liftoff... | reverse complement strand
GGCGTCAGTCACGTCAGTGCGGGGACGAACCCGGGCTCAGGACGCGAGGACCTCGTCGAGGATGACTTCGGCCTTCTCCTCGTCGGTCTTCTCCGCGAGCGCGAGCTCGGAGACCAGGATCTGGCGGGCCTTGGCCAGCATGCGCTTCTCGCCGGCGGACAGCCCACGGTCCTTGTCGCGGCGCCACAGGTCACGCACGACCTCGGCCACCTTGATGACGTCACCGGAGGCGAGCTTCTCGAGGTTTGCCTTGAAGCGACGCGACCAGTTGGTCGGCTCCTCGGCGAAGGGGGTGCGAAGCACCTCGAAGACCTTGTCCAGCCCTTCCTTCGAGACCACGTCGCGCACACCGACGAGGTCGCAGTTCTCGGCTGGGACCTCGATCACGAGGTCGCCTTGGGCGACCTTCAGCTTGAGGTAGAGCTTCTCCTCTCCGCGGACCGTGCGCTTTTTGATCTCTTCGATGCGCGCGGCCCCGTGGTGGGGGTACACGACCGTCTCGCCGACCTTGAAAACCATGTGTTGTTGGCCCCTTTCGCGACACTCAGGATACCACGCACCGGCGTGTCGCAATAATCCGTCCACTCGGCGTTTGTGCAGGTCAGCGCTTTGAAAGCGGGTGCGGCAGACCCAGATCGGGTCTTGACAGGAACAGGGGAGCCATGCTTCGCGCGCGGGTGCGGGTGCGAGCGACTGACTCGGCTGGGTGGGCGCCCTGGCCCCGTTCGACTCGGCTGGGTGGGCGCCCAGGCCCCGTCGGGGCACGTCATGGCTATTCTTGGCCGCGTGACGAACCGCGCCGCCCCCGCCCTGCGAGCCACCGCCCTGGCAGGCACCGCCCTGCTGCTCTCGGGGTGCGCCGTGTTCTCGCCGGTCCAGACCGACTACGACTACGAGCCCGCCGACGGCGTGAGCTTCACCATCACGGGGCTCGACCTGCGCAACCTCGCCGTGGTCGTGCCCGCCGAGGGCGGCACCGGCACCATCGTGGGCCAGGCCGTCAACCGCGCCACCTCGGCCGTCGACGTGACCTTCGCCGTCGACGGGGCGACGGCCCCGGCCACCGTCGCCGTCCCGGCCGGCTCGGGCACGTCCCTCACGGGTGACGGGGGCCGGGTCGAGATCCCCGGCATCCCGGCTCCGCCGGGGTCGACGGTCCAGCTCACGGTGACCACCGACGAGGCCGGCGCCAACGTGGTGCGGGTTCCCGTGCTGCCGAACATCGGCTACTACTCGGACCTCACGGACTCCCCCTGACCCGCAGGGTCGGCCGGCGGCACCTCAGACCTCGAACTTGTAGCCCAGCCCCCGCACGGTGAGTAGGTGCGTCGGGTTCGCCGGGTCCGACTCCACCTTGGCCCGCAGCCGCTTGACGTGCACGTCGAGGGTCTTGGTGTCGCCGACGTAGTCGCTGCCCCACACCCTGTCGATCAGCTGCATCCGGGTCAGGACCCGCCCGGTGTTGCGCAGCAACATCTCCAGCAGCTCGAACTCCTTGAGCGGAAACGACACCTGGCCACCGCGGACGGTCACGACGTGGCGCTCGACGTCCATCCGCACCGGGCCGGCCTCGAGGGTGGTCGGCAGCAGCTCCTCGGGCTCGGCGAGTCGGCGCAGCACGGCCTTGATCCGGGCGAGCAGCTCGCGCGAGGAGTAGGGCTTGGTGACGTAGTCGTCGGCCCCGAGCTCGAGGCCGACGACCTTGTCGATCTCGCTGTCCTTGGCGGTGAGCATGATGACCGGCACGTTGGACCGCTGCCGCAGCGCGCGACACACGTCGACCCCGGACAGCCCCGGCAGCATCAGGTCGAGGAGCACCAGGTCAGCGCCGTTCGCGTCGAACTCGGTGAGGGCGTCGTTGCCGTTCTCGGCCACCGACACCTCGTAGCCCTCCTTGCTGAGCAGGTAGGACAGCGGGTCCGAGAACGAGACCTCGTCCTCAACGATCAGGATGCGCGTCATGCAGTGCTCTCTCCTCGTGCGACTCGGGCCGGGAGCGGCCGTCGTCGGGCTCGACCGCGTGCGGCCGGTCGGCCGCCGCGGGAAGGGTCATCGTGAAGGTGGACCCGCGCCCTTCCTGGCTCCAGACGCGCACCCGCCCACCGTGGTTGGCGCAGACGTGCTTGACGATCGCCAGGCCGAGGCCGGTGCCCCCGGTGGCGCGCGACCGGGCGGCATCGACCCGGTAGAAGCGCTCGAAGATGCGCTCCTGCTCGGCGGCCGGGATGCCCTGACCCTGGTCGGTGACGGCCACCTCGAGCGAGTCGCCGACCCGACGCGCCCCGATGCCCACGCGCGTGCCGGCGTCGCTGTAGTTGACGGCGTTGGTCACCAGGTTGCCCACCGCGGTGGTGAGCAGCTCGGCATCCCCGAAGAGGCGCAGCGCCTCCTCGGTGACCAGCGTGAGCTCGATGGCGCGGGCCTCGGCCGCGACCCGCACCCGGTCGACCGCCTCGGTGACGACCGTTCCGAGGTCGACGAGCTGGGGTTCGTGCATGGTGTCGGCCACCTGCAACCGCGACAGGTCGACGATCTCCTGCACCAGCCGGGTCAGCCGGCTGGACTCGATCAGCATGCGCTGCGCGAAGCGCTCGACCGCCTCGGGGTCGTCCTTGGCGCCGAGCACCGCTTCCGCCAGCAGCGAGATGCCGCCGACCGGGGTCTTCAGCTCGTGGCTCACGTTGGCGACGAAGTCGCGACGGATCTCCTCGACCCGACGGGCGTGGGTGTGGTCCTCGGCGAGGATCAGCACGTGCGAGAGGGCGATCGGCGCGAGCCGCACCCGCATGAAGACGCTCGCGGTGGCGTCCGGCCCGCGGGTGAGGTCGAGCTCGGCCTCGCGGATCATGCCGTCACGGCGCACCTGTCGGGCGAGGTGGCGCAGCTCGTGGTGCACGAGCTCACCGTGGCGCACCAGCCCGTAGCTGACGGCGGAGGCCGACGTGTTCACCACGGCGTCGCTGGCGTCGACGACCACCGCGATGGAACGCAGCACGGACAGCACCTCACCGACGCCACGCGGCAGCGGCGGCTCCGCGGGCTCGGGGATGACGGAGCTACGCTCGGACCACCGCGTGGCGGTGACGGCCACGGCCCCGATGACGAGGCCGACCGCCCCGCCGAGCATCGCCGCGAGCGTGAGGTCCACGACGTCAGGGTACGGCCCGCCCGGTGGTGAGCCGTTGCTCCTTCGTCCCGCGAGGGTCCGGTCCTCCAGAAGTTCACCTCGGGTGCGTCTATGGTTCATCCCGGCCTGTCACAGTGCCATAGGCGAACCGCCTCGCCGTCTGCTGCCCCCGAACCGACCCCCGAAGGACACCCCTGTGATGCGCAAGGCCTTCCACGAGGAGCTCGACCGCGTCGCTGAGACGCTGGTCGAGATGACCCACCTCGCGTCCTCGGCGATGAACCGGGCCACGACGGCCCTGCTCGACGCCGACATCCACCTCGCCGATTCCGTCATCGCCGCCGATGCCGAGATCGACGCGCGCCGCGCGGAGCTCGACCTGATGTCGTTCGACCTCCTGGCGCGCCAGCAGCCGGTGGCGACCGATCTTCGGGTCATCGTGACGAGCATGCGGATGAGCAGCGACATCGAGCGGATGGGCGACCTGGCCCGGCACGTGGCCAAGGTGGCCCGGTTGCGCTACCCGGAATCGGCCGTGCCCGCCGAGCTGCGCGCGACGATCCTGCAGATGGGCCAGGTCGCCGAGCGGATCGTCGAGAAGGCGGGGTCGGTCATCGCCGCCCGCGACGTCGAGGCCGCCCACCAGATCGAGCGCGACGACGACGCCATGGACGACCTGCACCGCGAGCTGTTCGCCCGGGTCACCGACGGCGACTGGCCCCACGGCACCGAGGCCGCCGTCGACATCACCCTGCTGGGCCGCTACTACGAGCGCTTCGCCGACCACGCCGTGAGCGTCGGCCACCGGGTGATCTGGCTGGTCACCGGCGAGTTCGACCCGGCCAGCGAGCACAGTCACGAGGATGCTGAGGACGGCGCCACCGCCGCGCGCTGAGCGCGACCCTGAACAGGGGGTCACACCGGCTCCGCCCGGTGTGAGACTCGACCGGTGACCCTCACCGTCGAGGACGACTTCCGCGAGTTCGTGGTCGCGCGCTGGCCCGACCTCGGGGGTGTCGCCTTCGTCGTCACGCTCGACGCCGCCTCCGCCCGACGAGTCACGACGCAGGCCTTCGCCACCCTCCACCGGCAGTGGCGCGAGGCGCTCGACGAGGGTCGCCCCGGCTGGCGGGTTCGACGGTCGGTGCTCGTGGCCGCGATCGCGGTCCCGCCGACGGTCCCGCCGACGGTCCCGCCGACCACGCCGTCCGGCGAACCCGACGACGACCCCGTCCGCACCGCCCTGGAGGTGGTCGTGCGGGCCGCCACACCGCTGGAGCGGGCCCTCGTGGGGGCCGGGTCGGTCTGGGCGGCCGGGCCCGACGAGGTCGCGGACCTGCTCGGGATGCCGGTGGCGGACGTCCGTGCGCTCGCCGCCTCCCTGCGTGGCCGGCTCGTGGCCGCGCACGACGCCGCCCGGGCGGCCGAAGGGCTGCCACCCGCCGAGTGGACCCTCGACGGCGACCTGGAGGCGGTCGTCGAACGACTGCTGGGCGGCCAGGGCGACCCCCTGGACCCCACGGCCCTGGTCGAGGAGCGCCGTCGGTCGCTGCGGCGGCGGTCGCTGGTCGCCGGTGGTGCCGCCGTCCTCGCGGTCGGTGCCGCGAGCTGGTGGTCCCTGCGCGGGGAAGCCACCACGGCCGTCGCGCGCTCCTCGGCGGGAGCCGCGCCGACGGGGCCGCCGCCGCCGGACGACCCGAGCTGGCAGAGCGTGTCGCGCTGGGCCGCACGCGGCCGGCTCGTGACCGACTCGCGGGTGCAGGGTCTGGTTGTCAGCCGCACCTCCGGGGTCTCGCGGCTGCTCTTCGCCGACGACGTCGCCGGCCGCAGGGTCGTCGTCGCGGGCACGCTCAACCCCGGCACCGAGGACCTCGTCCTGCAGACGTGGCACGGCCCGGAGGGGGCCGACCCGGCAGCCCTGGACGAGGTCCGGTTCTCGAGCTCCTACGTGGGTGGGGCCCAGGACGCCATGGTCCTGGCACTGCCGACGTCTCCGGGGACCCTGCTCCTCGTGCTGGCGCGGCCCCCGGTCACCGAGGCGGCCTACTCGCCGACGGTGGTTGCGACCGTGGCGGGCACGGTGCGCCGCGACTGGCTGGACGTACCGCTGCGAGCCGGCATCGGCACGTCCCCCTGGCCCGCGGAGGCCGGGCCGGCACTGCGGGGCCGCTGCTCCGTGTTCGACGGACCGGTGCTCGGCACCGCCCAGACCTGGGTCGGCCAGGGCGGTCGCGACGGCATGGCCGGCTTCACCGCTGAGACCAACCGGTTCGTGGCGGCGGCCCTCGGGCGCCCCGAGCACACGGTGCGCACCGAGGTCGTCACCGACGCGACGGTCGGCGGCAGCGTCATCGACCCCAGGGCGACCTCGCCCCGGGGCGGTGACGGACGGGTCCGGGTGCTGCGCACGACGACCGCCGAGGGTGCGGTGGTGCGCTCGGTGCGCGTGGTCGACGACGGCCGCAGCCGGGTGAACTGGCTCGACCTCGAGCAGCCGACCCTGTTGCCGGCCGACACCCGGCGCGACGAGCCGGTCGTCGGGCGCCTCGACGACGCGCGCGCCGACGTGGGCCGCTACCTCGTCGTCGCCCCCGGCGCGGCCCGGGTGCAGCTGCTGGCCACCTCACCCAGCGCCTACCCCGTGTCGAAGGTGACCCGCACCCGCGGCGGTGTCGCCGTCGTGGAGGTCGTCAACGCCGACGACGCAGCGACCTTCCGCCTCGTGCGCAGGGACTCCCGCGGCACGCTGCTCGGCGACGAGGTGCCGCGCCCGGGGGTGGAGCTGCTGAACCTGTGGGACGAGTTCGCGGGTGACGTGGAGGTGCCATGACGGTCTCCGTCGACGAGGACTTCCGCGAGTTCATGGTGGCACGCTGGGGCGAGCTCGAGCCGGTCGCGCACCTGGTGACACTCGACGCCGCGACCGCCCGACGGGTCACGACCGACGCGCTGGCCGAGCTGCAGGGGCAGTGGGCACGGCTGCTCGACGAGGGGTCCCCGGGCGCCACGGCGCGACGGGCTGTGCTGACCGGGGCGGTCACCGCGGCCGGGCGAGGACGGGGCCGCGCGGCACCGCTCCGTGACGCGGGCGGGCAGGGACTGCCGGGGAGGCCCGAGGAGCCTGCGGGCCCCACCTCCCCGGACGACGCCGTGCTCGTGGCCCTCGCCGCGGTCGTGCGGGACGCCGCCACGCTCGAGCGTGCCGTCCTCGCTGCGGGCACCGCCTGGGGCCTGGGCCCCGCCGCCGTGGCCGACCTGCTGGGGATGCCGCGCGCGAACCTTCGCGAGGCCGACCTCGCCGTGCGGGCCCGGCTGCTCGCCGCGCACACCGCGGCGCGGGCAGCCGCCGGCCGGGAGCCGGCGGAGTGGGCCGTCGACCGCGACGTCGGCGACGCCGTCGACGCGCTGCTCACCGGCCACGACGACCCAACCGACCCGGTGGCTCTCGTCGGGCAGCGGCACCGGCTGGTGCGACGCCGCTCGGTCGTGGTCGGCGCCGGGGCCGCCCTGGCGGCGAGCGGCGTGGCGGCCTGGGGCGCCGACGCCGTCCTGACCGGCGAGGCCACCCGGGCGGCACCGATGCCACCGGCGCCCGGCGACCCGACCTGGGCGCTGACCAGCAGCTGGCCCGCACGCGGTCGCCTCGCCGCGGAGGCCGACGTCGTCGCCCTCGTGGACGGGGCGTCCCCCCGCGCCCGGCTGCTCTATGCCGACGACGTCGCCGGCCGGCGGGTGGTGGTCGCGTCGACCGCGGACACCAGCGGGGCCAGCGGCACCCTGGTGCGGATGTGGACCGGCCCACGGGGGGCCGCGGCCGCCGCCCTCCTGCCGACCGCCCTGGTGCGCGACCGGGTCACTGTGATGGATGACGTCGTGCCGGTCGCCGTCGATGCCGGCCCGGACGACGAGGACGGAGCAGGCGCGGTTCTGCTCCTGGCCCGGCCGACGGTGCTCGAGGCGCAGTACTCGTCGGTCGTGGCGTACCTGCGCAACGGTGGTGTCAGCCGACGCTGGACCGAGGTGCCCCTGGACGACGGCGTCGCCACGATCGCGCTCCGCGGCCCGATGCCCGCGGCCTTCCGGGTGCGCCTCGACGGCTACGACGGCGGTCCGCTGGGGCGGGCGCCACTCGGCCTTCCCCTCCCCGACGACCCGAGGGCGCCGCTGGGCGCCGCCCTGCTCGAGGCGCTCGGCCCCTTCATCTCGGCGTGCACCGGCCTGCCCGTCTCGGCCCTGCGAAGCAGCCTGGCCGTCGAGGCGACGGTGGACGGCGACGTGCTGGTTCCGGTCGCACCGGGCGAGCGCGCCGGTCGTGGACGCGTCGTGGTCGCTCACACCTCGCTGCCGAACGGAGCGCTCCTGCGCACGGTGCGGGTCGCCGGTGACGGCCGGAACGACGTCGGCCCGGTCGACGTCGAGACCACCCGGCTCGTTGCAGCGGCCGATACCCCGGCGCCCTTCGCCGTTCGGCTCCCGGGCTTCCGGAGCGATGCGAGCAGGTTCCTCGTGGTCGCACCGGACGCCGCGCGTGCCCAGCTGGTCGGCACCGCGTCGAACACGTACCCGGCATCCGAGGTCAGCACCCTGCGCGACGGCACCGGGGTGCTGGAGGTCGCCGATGCACGGCGGGCCGCGCTCTACCGGCTCGTCACGTGGGACGCACGAGGTCGGCGGCTGGGCTCGTGGGACGCGCTGTTCCGCCGCCGTGACCCGCGCGACCTGTGGCCGCGCGTGCGGTGAGACCCGGCGTCAGCGGCCCTGGTTCGCGACGGCCGCAGCGGCAGCGGCGGCCGCCTCCGGGTCGAGGTACTCGCCGGGCCCGGTCGGCATGAAGTCGGCGCCGAGGCGGTAGACCAGCGGCATGCCGGTGGGGATGTTCAGGCCGGCGATGTCGTCGTCGCTGATGCCGTCGAGGTGCTTGACGAGCGCGCGCAGCGAGTTGCCGTGCGCGGTGACGAGCACCGTGTGACCGGCAGTCAGGTCAGCCTGGATGTCGTTCTGCCAGTACGGCATCATCCGGGGGATGACGTCTGCAAGGCACTCGGTCAGCGGCACGTCGACCCCGCTGTACCGCGGGTCACCGGTCTGGTCGAACTCGCTGCCGCTCTCGATCGGCGGCGGCGGGGTGTCGAAGCTGCGACGCCAGAGCATGAACTGCTCGTCGCCGTACTTGTCTCGGGTGGCCGCCTTGTCGAGCCCCTGCAGCGCCCCGTAGTGGCGCTCGTTGAGCCGCCAGTTGCGCCGCACGGGGATCCAGTGCCGGTCACAGGCGTCGAGGGCGAGGTTGGCCGTGGTGATCGCCCGGCGCAGCACCGAGGTGTGCACGACGTCGGGCAGCAGCCCGGCATCCGCCATGAGCCGACCGCCGCGCACCGCCTCGGCACGACCCTTCTCGGTGAGGTCGACGTCGACCCACCCGGTGAAGAGGTTCTTCTGGTTCCAGTCGGACTCGCCGTGACGCAGCAGGATGAGCGTGTGTGCCGTCATGCCGCCAGCCTAGCCACCCGCCCGGGGCGAGGTCAGCCGGGCTGGTCGGTGGCCTGCGGGTCGCCGGGGCGGGCGAGGATGCCGCGGAACGGCTCGAGGTTGCGCAGGCTCTCGCCCCGCGAGACCCGCCACTCCCACTCCTTGCGCATCGAGGACAGGAAGCCCATGACGAGCAGCTCGTTGAAGGGCTCGTCGGCTGCCGTCAGCACGACCCCGAGCAGCTGGTCCAGGGAGTCGTCGTCGACGCCGGCGGCCGGGATGCGGCCGGTGACGAAGACGTCGCCGGACTTGTCGACGGCGTACGCGAGCCCGGGCAGTCGCAGGTTGCGGCGCAGCAGGAACCGGTAGACCTCGGCGTGGTTCTCGTCGGCGTTGCGGATCACGAAGGCCGACACCGACAGCGCGGTGTCGGAGACCACCAGCGACGCGACCGTCTTGAGCTTCTTCTCGCCCGGCAGCGTCACGACGTACTCGTCGGGCCGGGCACCGGGCTCCCAGTCCAGGCCGGACTCGCGAAGGTAGGCCTCGACCGTGGCCGAGAGGTCGGTGCGAACACTCACGGGATGACCGCCGTCGGGATGCCGGTGAGCGTCTCGGCGTCGTTGATCGACGCCTCACGGGGCCGGGCCATCGCGTCGGCGTAGACCTCGGCGAGCCGCTGCGCGGTGCGGGCCCAGCCGAACCCGGCAGCGTGCTCGGCCGCGGCGCGGGACAAGCCGGCCCGCCGGTCGGGGTCGAGCACCACCGAGCCGATCGCCGTCGCCCAGTCGGCGGTGTCGTGGCCGTCGACGAGCACCCCGGCCGGCCCGACGGCCGTGGGCAGGCCGCCGACGTTGGCGGCGACGACGGGGGTGCCGCACGCCTGGGCCTCGACGGCCACGAGCCCGAACGACTCGTTGTGCGAGGGGACGGCGAGCACGTCGGCCGCGCGGTACCACTGCGCCAGGGTGGGCCGGTCGACCGGCGGCACGAAGCGCACCAGGTCGGCGATGCCGCGCGCCTGCGCGAGCTCGGTCAGGCCCATCGGACTGTGCACGCTCGAGCCGCTGGCACCACCGAGGATGCCGACGACGACGCGGGAGCGCAGGTCCGGCCGGCGGCGCACCAGCTCGGCCGCGGCCCGGACCAGCACGTCGGGCGCCTTGAGCGGCTGGATGCGGCCGACGAAGAGCAGGAGCACGGCATCCGCGGGGACCCCGACCGCGGCACGTGCCTCGAGCTGTGAGCCGGGCCGGAAGACGGCGAGGTCGACGCCGGGCTCTGCGACGGCGACGCGCGCCGGGTCGGCGGCGTAGAGGTCGACGAGCTCGCGGGCCTCGCGCTGGGTGTTGGCGACGAGCCGGTCGGCGGCCTCCACGACCTGGGCCTCACCGATCTCACGGCCGGACGGCTCGGGCAGGTCGCCGTCGGCGAGGTGAAGGTTCTTGACCCGGGCCATGGTGTGCATCGTGTGCACGAGCGGGACGCCCCACCGGTCGGCGGCCAGCCAGCCGACCTGGCCCGAGAGCCAGTAGTGGGAGTGCACCAGGTCGTAGTAGCCCTGCGGCGCGTGCGCGGCCACCCGCATCATGCCCGCGGCGAAGGCGCACAGCTGGCCGGGCAGGTCCTCCTTCGACAGGCCCTCGTAGGGGCCGGCGGGCACGTGCCGCACGACCACCCCGGGCTCGACCTCGACGACGGCGGGCTGGGTGGCGCTCGTCGTGCGGGTGAACAGGTCGACCTCGATGCCGCGCCGGGCCAGCTGTCGGGAGACCTCGAGCACGTAGACGTTCATCCCACCGGCGTCACCCTCGCCGGGTTGGGCCAGCGGCGAGGTGTGCACCGTGACCATGGCGATCCGCATCGGGCTGGCAGCGGCGGGGGGCGTG
>Ga0105047_10019425_pt1 | contig 10482 bp, 7 predicted proteins | sample MAT04_FD_78384 | JGI IMG/M metagenome (GOLD analysis project Ga0105047, IMG submission 78384) | Freshwater microbial communities from Lake Fryxell liftoff mats and glacier meltwater in Antarctica - MAT-04 (megahit assembly) | ecosystem: Environmental > Aquatic > Freshwater > Ice > Liftoff... | reverse complement strand
GGGTGTGCCGTCGACGGACGACAGTGTGGTGGTACCCGCCGTGCCATTCGTGCGGAATCCGGCAGCGCCGGCCGGGTAGGCATACGCGGGTTCGCCCGCTCCGGCGTTCCAGCCCTGCTCGGACGTCCGGTCGAAGTCATCGGCGGCGATCAACCCCGCGGTCGGGCTCGCACCGCGGCCAGCCATGGGGACGGCGATGGCGATGATCAACAGCAGGACCAGGACGAGCGGGCGCACGACCCGCGGCTGATGATGATGGTGATGCTCGGTGGACCGCATGGCTCGACCTCGGCTCCCGACCCTCGTGCCGGAATCGCAGCCCGGAAGGTCTTCTGCCAGTGCCCGCCGATCTGACGTGAGGGCGGTCGCCTGGCCTATCCGCAAGGTCACAGACCGACCTGCTCCGGACAATCGGACGGGCGGGTCCCCCCCTGGGGTACGGACGTCGGGTGTGGGCCGGCACACCGGCCGACCCCGGCCCCGGCGGCCGCCTCGGGCACTCGACTGGCCGGCACACCGGCCGACCCCGGCCCCGGCGGCCGCCTCGGGCCCTCGACTGGCCGGCACACCGGCCAGACCCTCGCGGCCCGATACACTCGCCACGATGGATACACAGACGATCACGCAGAGCCTCGCCTACATCAGTTGGGTGCTGATGCTGGGAATCGGGCTCGGGTCATTGGCGCTGGTGGTGCTGCTGCGGCAGGCGACCGACGCGACCAAGGGATTCCTGGGCTTCACCGCGATCTGCGCCGGCCTGTCCGGGCTGCTCGTGTGGTTCATCGACGACGCCCTGCCGGTCCCGGCGCAGCTCCACATCCAGGCGGCGCCGGACCTCGACGGTTACCGCTCCATGGCCATCGCCGCGTTCACGATCCTCGCGTTCCTCGCCGGCGTCCGGATGCTGCGGGGCCACCGGGCGTTCATCCTGGGCATCGCGGGCGTCGTCGCGGGCGTCATCGCGGAGGCGCTCGGTGCGCTCGGCTGGGCGTCCGGACCGGTGGAAGGTGTGCCGCTGCTGGTACAGCTGGTGGCGCTCTCCGCGGTGACCGGCGGCTCCGTGGCGGCGGTCATCCTCGCCCATTGGTATCTCGTGACGCCGAGGATCTCGGAGGTGCCGCTGGTGCTCACGACCCGGCTCCTGGCGTGGGCGCTGGGCATCCAGCTGCTGCTGTTCCTGGTCTGGGTCGCCACCGGCATCCCCACCGGGCCGCCCTTCGGCGCGCTCACGGGCTCGAACGCGGTGCTCGTCTGGCTGCGCCTGATCGTGGGCATCATCTTCCCGCTGGTGCTCGCGGTGATGGCCTATCGGACCTCGCTCACGCGCTCGATGGAGTCAGCCACGGGCCTGCTGTACATCGAGCTGACCCTGGTGCTCGCGTCCACGATCGTCGCAGCGGGCCTCGCCATGGGCACGGGCCTGCTCGTCTGATGCGCATCCGCGTGCGGCTGTTCGCGATGCAGCGCCAGCAGCTGGGGGTGCGCGAGCTGGCCCTGGAGGTGGCCGACGGGTCCACGGTGGCCGATGCCTGGGCCACGCTGGCGGTGCTCCATCCGGTCCTCGGACCGGCCGGTCCCACCCTTCGATTCGCCCGCAACGCGGTCTACGCGGACCCCACGGAGGCGCTCTGCGAGGGCGATGAGCTGGCCCTCGTCCCACCCGTCGCGGGTGGCTCCGGCGAGGTGACCGACCCCGGGCCCTACCGGCGTCTCGAGCTCCACACGGCGCCCTTCGACGACGCGCTGCTGGCGGAGCTGCGCCGGACCGTGGCTACGCCGGCGGACGGCGCCGTGGTGCTGTTCCTGGGCCAGACGCGCGCGACCCCTGGCACGCCCGCGCCGGGGCAGGAGGCGGAGGCCGCGCGCCACGCCGGGCGGGCCGTCCAGGCGCTCGAGTACGAGGCGTTCGAGCCGATGGCGCTGTCCGTGCTGGCCCAGATCGCGGACGAGATCGCCGCGCGCTTCGGGGTCACACGCATCGCGATCCTCCATCGCACCGGGGAGGTGCCGCTGGGGGAGGCGAGCGTGGTCATCGCGGTCGCCTCGGGACATCGGGGCGAGGGATTCGCGGCCTGTCGCTACGCCATCGAGGAGCTCAAGGCGCGCGCACCGATCTGGAAGTCGGAGCGCTTCACGGATGGCAGCGTCTGGATGGGCGGCCCTGCCCGTACCGGACCCGAACCGGCCAGCTGACCGGCGCCCCTGGCCGCCCTGTTCCCCCGTCGCGGTACGCTGGACGGCATGAGCGATCCCCGTCCCGGCCAGGAGCCCGTCTCCGGCCCCGTCGAGACCGGCGGCTTCCGGTCCTGGACCGCGCGCAGCGTGGGCACCGATGATGCGCCCGAGTGGCAGGTCTGGACGTCGGGCCGCCGCGGCTTCTCGTGGCTGGGCATCCTGCTCGTCATCCTGGGTGTGGCGCTGGTCATCCAGCAGGTGCTGCCCGGCGTCTCGTTCACGTCCCTGTTCCTGGCCGCGCTCGCGGTCGCGTTCGGTGCCGCGTGGCTCATCGGCGGCTGGAAGGGCGCCACGCTGCCGACTCTGGTCCTGGGCGCCTGGGCCGTCGCTCGGATGGCATCCGAGCTGGACTACGTCGTGGGCGACGGCTGGACGCCGCTCGCGGTGGGTCTGGCGCTCATCGCCGGGTGGGCGCTGGGGATGCTCCAGCACGTCCGGCGCCAGTGGGCGCTGTGGGTGGGCCTGGCCATGACCGTATTCGGCGGGGCCGCCCTGACCGACGTGTTGCCCGGAGGCTGGGACGTGCTCTGGCCAGCGGTGCTCATCGGTCTGGGCGTGCTGCTCATCGCGCGCCGCCGACCCGCCTAGCCGCCGGCCTCAGCGGTCGCCGATCGTACGCTCCATGATCCGCAGCACGACTCCGGACAGCGGCTCCGTGGCGGCGTCGCGCAGCTCCGCCCACGCCTGTCCTGGGAACAGCGCCGGCCGATACGGTCGATCGGCGGTCATCGCCTCGTAGCGATCGCACAGGGCGATGATGCGCGCCCCCAGCTCGCGGTCGTCATCCACCATCGCCGGGAATCGCCCCGTGCCGTCGAGCCGCTCGTGATGCGCGGCGATGAGTGGCGCGAGACCGCCCAGTACGCGCGACCGCTCCAGCACCGCGGCGCCCGCCCGCGCGTGCTCGTCGACGACGCGTCGCTCGTGGGCGGACAGCGCGTCGGGCTTCTCCAGGAACGCGATGGGCACCAGCAGCTTGCCGATGTCGTGCAGCAGGGCGGCGCGCCGCACGTCGTCCGCGACCCGTGGCTCCAGCCCCAGGGCGGCGCTCGTCCGGGCGGCGAAGTCGGCCACCCGGCGGCCATGCCGGCCCATGGACGGCGTGCGGGTGTCCACCAGGTCCGCGAACGCACCCGCGATCGAATCCAGCCCGGCATCGTCCGTGTGCCGCACACGATGGGGCGGCTCGAGCTCCAGCAGCCGCTCCACCAGCGAGGACGTGCCCAGCTCGATCCACAGGCCAAGACGACCGAGCGTGAGCACGCTGTCCACGAGCTCCGGCTCCAGGGTGTTGCCACGTTCCCGGCGGAGCGCCTTCTCGATGGACGCCGGCGTGGCGTCCGGGGCGGCTGCCGCGGCCCCGGCGATCACCGCGAGCGACAGGACGCGGGCGCCCGTGGGCACCGCCGTACGCTTCTCATGGCGCGGGCCGCGGCCGTCCCAGCGCTCCTCGGCGCTCGCGACGGCCTCCAGCACACCCTGCGGCAGACCCAGCACGCGCACCATGGCCGCAGCGCGGTCGGGCCGCGATAGATACGGCGCCTCGCCGGGCGATGCGACCTGGGATGGGGCGGCAGTCCGGCGCGACCGGCCGGGCAGGCGCCTCGAGCCGGCCTCGGTGGCGACGGCGTGGTCGGCAGGCTCCAGGCCCGTGCTGCCCGCGTCGCGCAGGAGGCCCGCGTAGAGCAGGTCGGAGCGGGCGTCGTCGCCCATCTCGAGCTCGGCGGCGATGCGGCTGGCGAGGTACGCCACGCGCACCGCGTGGCCGCTGGCGCGTCGCTCGGCAGGATCCAGGCATGCCGAGAGCACCGCGAGCAGCTCTGCCGTCCGACGCGCCAAGCCGTAGGCGAGGACCGGCTGGACACCCATCGAGCGCGGCGCTGGTCGGTCCGTGGTCCGCGTGGTGGCCGTCCGTGCGGAGCGCCCGGACAGCGGCGGATCCACGAGCAGCACGTCGGCGACGGCGGTTCGCGGCCCGGCGGGCGCGAGATAGCGCCATCCCGGCGACGGCGCGGCGGCACGGCCCCGGACCAGCGTGGAGACCACGCTCGTGTCCGGCACGGCACCGTGGCGCCGGGGGTCCAGACGCGTGTGCCAGGTCAGCATCCAGGCGCGATCCATGGGGCGGAGCGGCGCGCTCAGGGCCGCCGGAGTGACGCGCAGCAGACCCTCATCCGCGTCCATGGCGGGCGGGGGCCCGGGCACGAAGGTCGCGTCGGTGCGCTGGTCGATGGCCATGTCCCGATGGTGGCCGAACGCACCGCCCCGCACCGCTCACCGGTGGTCCGGGTGGGGCGTGCCCCGTGGTACCGGGCCAGCCAGCCACCCCCCGGTCAGCGCGTGTACAGGCCCTCGGGATCGAGCTGTTCCCGGATGAGGCGCAGCTCGTCCGCGGTCGGCGCCGGTGTCTCCGCCAGCCGGTCGGCCACCCGCAGCGCCCAGCCCGTGCTCGCGCGCACGACATCGAGCGTCACGCCCGGATGGAGCGATTCGAGGCACATCTCGCCGTCCCCATCGAAGTGCAGGATGCCCAGGTCCGTGACCACCACGGAGGGGCCGCTGCCCATCCAGCCCTGCTCCGCGCGGATGCGCGCCGACGCCTCCGCGCCACCCAGGGTGCCGGGCGAGGTCCGGAAGTCGATGCGCTCCACGAAGGAGCGCGCAGTCTGGCGCATGACCACGAACACGGACCGCGCGTTGATGGCGATCTCGCACGCGCCGCCGGATCCAGGCAGCCGCGTCGTCGGGTGGTCGTAGGGGCCGATGACGGTGGTGTTGATGTTGCCGAACCGGTCGATCTGGGCCGCGCCCAGGAAGCCCACGTCGATGAGGCCGCCCTGGAGATAGAGCGCGAACAGGTCTAGCATGCTCGTGACCGCGGTGGCGCCGGTCACGATGGTGGGGTCGCCGATGGACAGCGGCAGGCGCGCCGGCCGCGCCCCGAACACGCCCGATTCGTAGACCAGCTCCAGGTCGGGGGCGACCGTGAGCTTGGCCAGGTTCACCGCGATGTTGGGCAGCCCCACGCCCACGAAGCAGACACGCTGGCCGGCGAGCTCGCGCGCCGCCGCCACGATCATCATCTCCGAGCGCGAGAACGCGGCGGTGGTCGCGGCCGCCCCGCCCATCACTCGTACCTCCCGTAGTCCACGGAGCCGGACGGTGCGGAACCCGTCGGCCGGATGCGCGCGGCGACCTCCGGCCCCAGCTTCTCCATGTAGGCGGCACGGTCGGGCAGGTCGTGGACCCAGTCGCGGAGCCAGGCGTCAAGCGCCGCGGCGTCGCGGCTGATGGCGTCCCACGCCACGTAGAAGCGGCTGTCCCGATCGTAGTAGCCCTGCGTGTAGGAGGGGTGTGCGCCATACGGCTCCACGACCACCGCATCCACGATCAGTCCCGGGATGAGCGTCCGGTTGGGGTCCGCACGGATGACCTCCGACGGCACCAGCTCCTCCACCACGACGATGACGCGGTCCGCCGCGAAGGCCGCCTCCTTCTGGCAGCCGGTGAGCCCCCACACCTGGGTGTTGCCCTCCGCGTCGGCGCGCTGGGCATGGACGATGGTCACGTCGGGATGGAGGGGCGGCACGGCGTACACGACGTCCTCGCCGTACGGGGAGCGGATGGGCCGGATGCGTGGGTTCGCCACCGGCAGGTCGGTCTCGAAGTAGGAGCGCAGCGGGAAGAAGGGGAGCTTCATGGCGCCCGCCGTGTAGCGCCCGACCATGCCGAAGTGGCTGTACTCCTCCAGATCCAGGGACGCGCTCGCTCCCTCCGTCACCCGGCGGACCGCGTGCAGCCCGCCCACGCCCGGGTTGCCCAGCCACGAGAACACCAGCTTGCGGGCCACGCCCGCGCCGATCATCTGGTCGTAGATCACATCCGGCGTCATGCGCACGAGCGTGAGGTCCCGCCGGCCCTGGCGGATGATCTCGTGGCCTGCCGCGAACGAGATGAGGTGCGTGAAGCCCTCGATGGCCACGGAGTCACCATCGCGCACCAGCGCCGCGATCGCGTCGCGCATCGTGGCGACCTTGGACGCGCTCATCGATCGGTCCGGTCGCGAACAGCATCCATCCCGCATATCATCCGCCATCCGCGAACGGCTCGCGTCGGGGGTCGCCGGCGTTGTATCGTCCCAGCTCATGGCGACCGCACCCAGCCTGGATCCCGCCACCACCACCGCGGCCGCCGCCGAGGGCCGCGTGTTGCTGTCGGTGGAGGATCTCCACGTGGAGTTCGCCGGGCGCGGCCGGACCGTGCGCGCGGTGCGCGGCTTGTCCTACGTCATCCGGCCCGGCGAGACCGTGGGCCTCGTGGGTGAGTCGGGGTCCGGCAAGTCCGTCTCTGCGCTGTCGCTGTTGGGGCTGCTACCCAAGCGCGTCGGCCGGGTGACCCAGGGCCGCGCGATGTTCGGTGGCCGCGACCTGCTCGCGTTGCCGGATGACGAGCTGCGCACGGTGCGCGGCTCGGAGATCGCGATGATCTTCCAGGACCCGCTGTCCAGCCTCAACCCGGTGCTCTCCATCGGGCGGCAGATCACCGAGGCGATCCAGGCCCACCGCGGTGTGGACGATGCCACCGCCCGGGCACGCGCGGTGGACCTGCTGGAGCTCGTGGGCATCCCCGGCGCGAAGGCCCGCCTCGACGCGTACCCGCACCAGTTCTCGGGTGGCATGCGACAGCGCGCGATGATCGCCATGGCGCTCTCGTGCGACCCCAGCCTACTCATCGCGGACGAGCCCACGACGGCCCTCGACGTGACCATCCAGGCCCAGATCCTGGAGCTGCTGGACCGGCTCCGGCGCGAGCTGGGCATGGCCGTCCTGATCATCACCCACGACCTGGGCGTGGTCGCAGGATTCGCCGACCGGGTGGCGGTGATGTACGCGGGACGGCTCGTGGAGGAGGGGCCCACGGGCCCGCTGCTGGCCGATCCCACGCATCCCTACACGGTGGGGCTGCTGCGGTCGCTCGCGCGCCTGGACCGGCCGCGGCAGGCCGCCCTGACGCCCATCGAGGGGTCGCCGCCGGACATGGCGGGGCGGCTCGTCGGATGCGCCTTCGCGCCCCGCTGCGCCTGGCGGGTGGACGCGTGCTGGTCCGCCGATCCGCCCCTGTCGCCCGCGCGTGGTGATGTCGCCGCGGCGGCCTCTGGGCACACGCTCGCCGACCCGCTCGGGCACCTGGCCGCGTGCCACCATCGACCCACGCCCGCCGAGGCGCTCGCCGGCCGGCCGCTCGACCCGGCGTTCCTGGCCGCTCCGCCACCCGCGGACGCCGAGGTGGCTGTCGCGGTGGACGCCGTGAAGCCGCCACCCGCGATGGCCCGCCTCCTCCAATCCATGGCCCCCGCACCCGTGGACCCGGCGGCCGCCGCGGCGGAGGCGGCCGCGATCGCTGCCCATGCCGACGGGAGCCCTGCGGCCGCGGACCTCCTGGCGGTCGATGACCTGCGCGTCTGGTTCCCCGTGACGGGCGGCGTGCTCCGTCGGCGCACCGGCTGGATCCGGGCCGTGGATGGCGTCAGCTTCGGCATCGCGCGCGGCGAGACGTTGGGCCTGGTGGGCGAGTCGGGCAGCGGCAAGACCACCATCGGGCGCGCCATCGTACGCCTCAACGAGCCGTCCTCGGGCACCATCGCGCTCGACGGTCAGGATCTCGTGGCGCTCACCGGAGAGACGCTCCGGGCGAAGCGGCGGCGCTTCCAGATGGTGTTCCAGGATCCGTTCTCCAGCCTCGACCCGCGCCAGACGGTGGGCGACATCCTGGGTGAGCCGCTCTGGGTCCACGGCCTCGCGCCGGGCGGCCAGCGCGCCGAGCGGGTGGCGGAGCTGCTGGAGCTCGTGGGGCTCGACGGATCCTTCGGCGACCGCTACCCGCACGAGTTCTCGGGCGGACAGCGACAGCGCATCGGCATCGCCCGGGCGCTGGCCGTGGAACCGGACCTGATCGTGTGTGACGAGCCCATCTCGGCCCTTGATGTGTCCATCCAGGCGCAGGTCATCAACCTCCTGGAGCGCCTCCAGCGCGACCTCGGTCTGACGTATCTGTTCATCGCCCACGACCTCGCCGTGGTGCGCCATATCGCGGACCGGGTGGCGGTGATGTACCTCGGGCGGATCGTGGAGATCGGCCCCTCCGATGGCATCTACGCGAACCCGATGCACCCCTACACGGTGGCCCTGATGTCCGCCGTCCCCGTGCCGGATGCGGCCGTGGAGCGCGGTCGCAAGCGCATCATCCTGCGCGGCGATATCCCGTCACCGGCGGACCCGCCGAGCGGCTGCCGCTTCCACACGCGCTGCTGGCTGCGGGAGCAGCTGGGCAACCCCGAGCGCTGCAAGGTCGATGACCCTGCACTGCTCACGCCCTCCGGCGCCCCGGCCGGTCACGCGGTGGCCTGCCACTTCCCGGATGAGCTGCGTGACGCACCGCGGGCAGTCGCGCCGCCCGTGTCGGAGCTGCCGCAGGTTCCGGTCCCGCCGCCCCCGCCGGCGGCCCCTGCCGGCGCACCTCCCGCCGCGGGCTGATCCGTTGTCGGTGCCTGTGATCGGGGCGGGTCGCCCACGAGTCCCCGGATCGCACCCCCGGCGCATCTGGGATCTTGTCGACAATGTCTTGACGCGATCATGCCCTCCGGCCATCATTCGGCGACCCGGGCCACCGGGTCTGATGTCCACCCTGCCGCACCCATCCGGGTTCGGCGCGGGCATGGGCCGGGAGTGGCCGGCATCGTCGTAGCAGCAACCGAGTTTCCGCTGAGGAGGGTACGCATGCGATCCCGTCTGGCTGTGGTGGGTCTGTCGGCCATGTTGGTGGTCGGCACGGCCGCCACCGCGGTGGCCCAGGATGATGTGACGACGCTGCGCGTCGCACGTCTCCCCGACTTCATCCCGATCATCCACCCGGTGCAGGTCGGCACAGGCAACCAGGAGATCATGGCGAATCTCCTGTTCAGCAACCTCGTGTCGGTCGCCTCCGACGAGGTCACCATCCTGCCCGACGCCGCGGCGTCCTGGGATGTCAGCCCTGACGCAACGGTGTACACGTTCACCCTCGATGAGCGCGCCCGCTGGCAGGACGGCGAGCCGCTGACCACGCAGGACGTCCTCTACACCATCTGTTGGGCGGCCCAGAACCCGGATGCCTACAAGCAGCTGGGCATCGCCTCGTGGCTCGCCGTCAAGGGCAGCGCCGCGGTCAAGGGCCTCACGGGACTGGACAACTGCCCCGAGGGCCTCAACGTCATCGATGAGCGCACCATCGAGATCACGCTCGATACGCCCAACTCGGTGTGGCTGCGGAACGTGACGAACAACCCGTACTTCATCCTGCCGTACCACCTGCTCAAGGACCTCACGGCCGCAGAGGCCGAGACCTGCGAGTGGTGCGTCGGCACCCCCGGCGTGACCATCGGGTCGGGCCCCTATACGATCACCAAGGCGCTGGACGACGGCGGCGGCGAGTTCGAGGCGGACCCGACCTACTGGCAGCTGGACGGCAAGCCGGTGGACATCGACAAGATCGTCTACCGCATCCAGGAGCCGGCGGTCACCATCGCCCAGCTGGAGGCCGGCGAGCTGGATCTCGCCATCCGCGTGCCCGCTGACGCGTTCGAGCGCCTGTCGAACGTGCCGGGCCTGGTCGCCGAGATCGGCGAGGGCGTGGGCATCTTCTCGCTCGCGTTCAACAACACCTCCATCGCCGACCCGCGCATCCGGCGCGCCATCGCCTACGCCATCGACCGGCCGGCGATCATCAACACCATCCTCCAGGGTCAGGCCAAGGAGAACTTCTGCGGCCTGCCGCCGGCGTTCCCGCTGACCCCCGAGATGGACCAGTGCACGTTCGATCCCGAGGCCGCCAAGGCGCTGCTCGCCGAGGCCGCCTGGGATCCGGAGCGTGTGTTCCGGATCTCCTACCCCCAGGATTCGTCGCAGTTCGCCATCGTCATGCCCGTCATCCAGCAGTACCTCCAGGACGTGGGCATCAAGGTGGAGCTGATCGGTGAGGACTCGACGGCGTTCATCGCGCGTCTTGACCAGCCCGACACGTGGGACGCTTACGGCTCCTTCGGCGGCAGCGAGGGCGTGAGCTGGGCGCGCTCGGAGGAGTACTACGCCTGCAACGCGGGATCGAACTACATGCAGATCCCCGAGGCGGAGTGCACCTACTCCGACATGTTCAAGAACGTGGCCAGCAAGGGTGTCCCGGCGGATTTCGACGCCGCGCTCAACGAGCTGG
>Ga0105047_10019423_pt1 | contig 10483 bp, 9 predicted proteins | sample MAT04_FD_78384 | JGI IMG/M metagenome (GOLD analysis project Ga0105047, IMG submission 78384) | Freshwater microbial communities from Lake Fryxell liftoff mats and glacier meltwater in Antarctica - MAT-04 (megahit assembly) | ecosystem: Environmental > Aquatic > Freshwater > Ice > Liftoff... | reverse complement strand
CGTGTCGCCCAGGCCCTGTTCGCTGAGGAGCAGGACGGTGCGGCCGGCGACGGGGGAGCCGTTCCAGATCGGCTGGGGGAAGTCGCGCTGCTGGGCCTTATCCTCCTTGAGGTGGCGGCGCCACTCGTACTCGAGCCAGCCGCGGTCGAAGTCGCCGGTGCGGAGGAGGGTGAGGGCGAGGTTCCAGTGGGCGTCGGGGTGGTCGGGCTTGAGTTCCAGGGCCTTGTGGAAGGCGGCGAGGGCGGCGGGGGTGTGGCCGGCGTCCTGGAGGGCCGTGCCCAGGGCACAGTGGAGGTCGGGGGCGCCGGGCTGGAGGTCTACGGCGCGGCGGAGGAGGGCGAGGGCGTCGTCGGGGCGGCCGGCGCGCTGGAGGGCATGGGCGAGGGAGGCGAGGGTGTCGGGGCGGCCGGGGGCGACGTCGGCGGCGCGGCGGAGGTGGGTGAGGGCGGCGTCGAGGGCGGCGCGGTCGCCGGATGCGCGGCGGGCGAGGAGGTGGCCGAGGTTGGCGTGGGCGTCGGGGTAGTCGGGGTGGAGGGTGAGGGCGGCGCGGAAGGCGGCGGCGGCGTCGTCGGGGCGGTCGAGGGCGTCGAGGACGAGGCCGCGGTTGTTGTGGGCCTGGGGGTAGTCGGGGCGCAAGCGCAGGGCGCGGTCCGCGGCGGCGAGGGCGTCGGCGTGGCGGCCGAGGCGGCCGAGGAGGGTGGCGCGGTTGTTGTGGACGTCGGGTGCGTCGGGGTCGGCGGCGGCGGCGCGGGTGAGGAGGTCGAGGGCCTCGGCGTCGCGGGGGCCGCCGTGGTGCTGGGCGATGAGGCCGAGGTAGTGGAGGGCGGTGGGGTTGGCGGGGTGTGCGGCGAGGACCTGGCGGTAGAGGGTCTCGGCGGCGGGGAGGCGGCCGGCGCGCTGGTGGTCGCGGGCGGCGCGCAAGGCGGCGGGGAGGTCGAGGACGGGCATCGGGGAGGCCCCTTTCGGCATCGGGTTGGACGGCGGAACGGCGCGGAAGATACCGCGCATGGCTCCGGGGGTCCACAATGTCACCGCGCCACACCCGCGACAAGCCGCGACAAGGGCTTGCGACGACGCGGGCGTTACCTCCCGTACAAGACGCTTGCGCCTACGCTCGGCTGGCCCACGCGGTTTGGGTGGACGCGTCGGGCGATTTCGCCGGGTTCGACGCGTGGCTGGGAGAAGGGAAGGCGCCGTCGCCGCTGGACGCCGCGCGACCACGGGCCGCGGTCGTGCTGGGCACGCATAACCTCGACGCGGCGATGCTGACGCCACAGGTGGACCGTCGCCTGCGGGAGGCCGTGGGCTTGTACAAGACCACCAGGGCGGAACGCGTGCCGACCCTCCTGTTGCCGCGGGTGTCGGTCGTTCCCCGGCGCTACCGCAAGGGCGTCCGCTGGCACTCGACGTCGGACGGCGTGCCGCGGCACTCGGCGCTGACCCAGGAGGTCCAGGCCGCCATCCTGCTCGCCTGCTGCGGCGTGACGCGGGCGGTGGGGTTGGTGGAGGTCTCGCTCCTGCTCATGCTGTCGTTGCTGCTGTGGACGGCGGGCGAGGCCCACGCGCGGGGCCAGTTCTGGAACCGGGTTCTGGACGCGATCGACGGCCAGATCGAGGGCGAGGAACTGGGCGACGCCGTCGCGCGGCGGCTCTCCCCGGCGCAGGCGTCGGGGATGAACGTCTGCGTGCCCTCCTACGTGGGCGACGCGTACCGCAGGAAGATCGGCGACGCCCTGAACAAGGCCGCGGCCGACGCGTCGCAGGCGAACTAAATGAGGCTCCGTCGCCAGAGGCGATAGGATTCCGGGCGAGAACGTCGGTGGTCAGGATGCTAGACTTCAATCACATTCGGACGTTCACCAACCCCTTTGTTGACTAAACGGGCGTGTATCGATAACGTGCTGCCCGATGCCAACGCGGCTCGCCCGCTCGACCGGGTAGGACGCTGACACGGACTATCGCATGGAAAAACCGAAGCCGTCCATAGCGATGAGCCCACCTTCAATATGTCCGATCCGGTCGTTTCTTGAACTCGCTTCATTAGGGTGATCATGCCGAGCCGCAGACGATAATCGAGGCGGCGGCGCAAGACCGGATGTGGGTGCGGGCGGCCGCGATTACCTCGCCGAGCTTCGGCTCGATGATTGACTTGGAGATGCCGGGCTGCACCAGCCCGATGTGAAACTCGAACCCCAACTCCTCGATCCCACGCTGGAACAGGTGCTCGAAATGGACGTCGTCACCCTTAACCCAGGTGGAACCGGCCTTGCGCCGAAGTTTGATTTTCTCCATCAACGTCTGCCCGTTCCGAAGCCAGATCAACGACTTCACCACCTGCCCGCAGACTTCGTATACATCGCCGACCCGGTTGCTCTTGTTGTTGCCGCCAGCGCCCTTCACGTGGTAGAGCTTTGCCACCACTGTGTCCCGGACGATGCCTACCGTCACGAAGTCGGCGATCTCGCCGCTGCCGTGGTCGTGCAGGACCACCTCGTGTTCAGGGGTCAGGAGGTACGTCTTCAGGTGTTCCTGAATGCTGTTGGGACCGCACTCCTCGGTGATCACGACGCCGGCAGCCGCCCAGTCGATCACGACAATCTGCTCTCGATCGAACGGGTCGTGTTTTAGGTCCGAGTCGAAATGCTCGACGCCGGACACCCGGGAGAAATCGGACAGGTAGAAATTCAACGGGTGATCGTTCAGGAAGTCGAGCAGCGGCTCCCGGCTGAACCCCCGCTTCAGCTTCGGCTCGGGCTTGGCGGGATCGGGGGACGTGAACTGCGGGCAGCCCGTTAACGAGAAACTGATCGGGTACTCCCAACCGCCCCAGTCGATCACCACCCGGACGCTGTTGGCGTCCGTGGCGGATCGGTCGATTCGAAGGTCGAGGGCGGTGATCTCGGTGGAGATGTCGCCACCGTCCCCGTCGGTACGCAGGACGGTCAGGTGCTTGCGGTAGACCTCCGGGTGCCAATCCACGGCGATCACGGCGCTCGTCGCCGGGAAAACTGAAATCTCCTTGCCACACGGTAGCAGGTCGAGGCCCGCGATCTTCGGCAACGGCGAGTCGCTCATGATCCGCTTGGCGAGCGATGCGCACCATTTGATGAGGTCGGGGATGCCCGACTCCGTGTTGCTCCATACCTTCGAGGCGCTGCTATACCCGATGGTCACATCCTTGCCGTTGTGGTTCCCCTTGCCGAAGACGTGTCCGCGGTGGTTCAGGCGCCCCACGGTCTCGTCGATGGCCCCGGTCGGGCTGGGGCCGGCCGAGATCCGGTACGACTCGTTGTTCGGGTTCGGCGACCGGTTCTTCATGCCGATGCTGAAGAACTCGTGGTGGTCCAACTCCCGCAGAACGCCGTTGATCCGTTCGAGCGACAGGTTGTAGTGCCGGCCGTTCGTGTACTGGCGCGCGACGTGTTGGTAGAGGGCCGCACCTCGGCGGGAGGCGTTGATGAACAGGAGCTTCGACGCCGGGTGGTAGTAGACGACGAACAACTCGAACTTGTGTTCACGGAATAGCGAAAGGTCCGTCCAGTCGGGTCGCGTCTGCTCGTAGGCGACGATGACGGCCGCCTCGAAGTTCGGAGTCACCCGGTGGTGGACCACTTCCAGCGGCGAGCGCAAGGTGATCGGCGTGTGGATGTCGACGGGGTCGATGACGCGGAAGACTTTCACGTGGTGGTAAGGCGTCAGCGCCCCGAGCGGCACCTCCTGGGCTTTCAGGTCATCAACCAGCGGTTCCTCGAAGCTGTCGATGATCTCCCGGTTCTCCTGCTCGGCGGCGATCTTGCCGCCGTGAATGTCGGTGATGATATCCTGCCACACGGCACCCTGCCGATACAGCTGGCTGAGTTCTCCACCAACCTCCTGCGGGACGGCGACGAACGTCGCCTCGCCCACGTCCGACGCGTTGGTGCGCGCGAAACGGCCGATGAATTGAAGGGTGACGGCGAGCGACCGGTGCGGGCTATGGATGGCCGCGATCTTCAGATTGGGAAAGTCGAAGCCCTCGCCCATCATGTCCACGCAAATCACGCCGTCCAGGCCCCCGTCTTTCAACTTCTTGATGGTCGAGCGAATGTGCCTCAACCCGTGGCTGCTGTTGATCGCCTGCAACCGGAGTCTGGTCTCCTTCTTGTACAAGTCCTCAAGGCCCCTGGCACGGGTCTTCATGTCCGTGCGGACCATCACGTAGTGCCGGAGCCCCTTGGCCTTATCCTCCTTGAAGACGCGCTCCGCTTCCTTAGCGATCACCACGTCCTCGGTGCCCGGCACCTGTGGCTGCACCGCCGAAAACTTGACCCGGCCGAAGATCTTGTCCTCGAACGCCGCTGCCACGTGGTAGACGTAGGCGAGCTTCGCCTTCAGTTCCCGCCCGTCCCGGCGGTATGGAGTGGCCGTGAGCAGCACCCGCTTGGCCGACTTGAAGGCGTCCAGCAGCGCCTGCCACGTGTCGGCCTGTTCGTGGTGGGCCTCGTCGATCAGCAGCAGGTCGAACAGGTCGGCCGGCGGCATCGGGATGTCGTCGTAGGCGGGGCTCACCGAGGGCGGTGCGGCCACTACCACATCGTACTGACGGAGCCCTTCCCATTCGGCGGCACCGGTGATGCGACCGGTGAGTTCCAGCGTCGCGGGCGGTTCGACCGCCTGCGGCAGCACGCCGAGCCGCTTGAGGGTTTCGAGTCCTTCGATGTCCTCGGCGATCTGCTCCCGCACGAGCCGGCTCGGCGTGATGACGAGCGCACGGGTGGCGCCGAGCAGGTACGGCACCGTCGTCAGCACCGCCGACTTCCCCGACCCGGTGGGCATGACGACGAGTGCGGGGACCGTGTTGTTGGTGAAGTGCGAGGCGACCGAGTGCATCGCCCCCAGCTGTGCCTTGCGGAGTCCCGAGTTGGGCTCGCCCGCCACCGTCTTCGGATAGGCGATGCGGGCGTAATTGTCGGAAAAGTAGCTCACGATGCCTCCAGCGGGCTGCACTCGGGTAGAAGGTGGGCGCGATCGCGTGGCTCTGCCTTGCGATTCAGCTCCTTTTCCGGTGCCGTAGGTGTTTCAAAATCGCTCTCGATCGTGCTCGCATTGCTAACGAGAGCGCATATCGGTCAATGTTATCGTATAGCAGGAAGTCGATGCCGAACCTCGGTAGAGTCGGGTCGCTGACCCAAGTTGGGCGTCGTCCCTTCGATCGGAATGACCGCCGCTTGATCGCTCCCATGAACGGGCGAGAGTCAAGGATGGTGAAACGCTCGAACATCGCAGCGGCGTGTTCCGTCAAACGAGAACCGCCGATCAAAATCGGATGTAGCGCGCGCCCGATTCGCTGCTGGATCGACTCGATCTGCCGTAGCGCAGCCAGGCCGATTTCGAGTGGCTTACTACCTGTCTGGAATTCCTTGGCCACATGTGTGACTGAAGGCTGATCGGCGAGGTAGTCCCGCCAGTACACCCAGTCGCCGTCATCGCCCTCGCTGAGGTGCGGGGCGACGTTGAGTCCCGCCGCCCCCAACTCCTCCATGCAGATCAACTGGCGCTTTCGGTTGAACAGGTTGTGCGTCTTCGGCACGTCGACGAAATGACTGAAGTTCGGGGCGATCACGAGGTCGACGCCGAGCTTGGCCAACTGCTCCGGTGCGCGGTCGAAGCGCCGCTGGGTCCAGTAGTGTTCGAGGGGCTTGTCCTTGTCGGTGCCCCGTAGGATTATTCGAGCGGTCGGCGCAAGCTGGAGGTGGGTGCGAAGTGCAGCGGCATTCGTGGCGGCGGCGGTGTATACGCCGCCCTTCAGCCCCAACAACGAGTACGGAGTGACCGAGACGAGCGGCCAATCAAGCGGGAAGTTCCGGCTGTACTTGTGGTTGAGGTGCGGGACGTACAGCGGGAGGTTCACGTACCTCTGATCGATCTTCGGCCGGCAGTGGAACTGAAGGCCATTGACCTCCCGAACGTCCCGCGTGAAGTTCGGGTGTTTCGGGCACACGAACTGGCACTCGATCTTGCCACCGCAGCAGCGTTCTTGGATGCAGTTAAACAACTGGTCGAAGTCCCTGATGCCGTCGCACGGCCCGAGGAAGACGCAACGACCGCAGCAGCCGTTGACGGCAGAACGAAGCTGTGGATGTGCAACAGGCAGTGAGGTCATTGTGCTACGGGAATGATCACTTCGGCGAGCGCTTCGAAGCTGATCTCCTCGACTCCAACGATGCGAAGCTCGGCGATCCCCGGACCGTTCGGATTGGCGAGCAGCGGCTTCAGCCCGTTGGCGTCGGCGCCGTCGATCACGCCGATCCGTTCGTTCTCGCGGGCGGCGACCACTGGCCCGTTCACGTCTGGAATGTGAACCCGGATGACATCGCCGACCTTGAACTGGTGCCCGTCGTCCGGCTGCACGTGGTAAATGATCTTGTTCTCCTCGGGGCGTTCGATCAGGCGTAGCTCCTGTGCCTCTCGGGCAGCCCTGTCCCTGCCACGCTGCTGGTTTTCGATCTGCGCTCGTCGGAATCTGTCACCCATCGATGATCACCTCAGGCATCACGGACTTGTAGATCTGTTCCCGGCCGACCTTGCGGCGACGTATCAACCGCTTCTCATGCAGGTCACGGAGCCTGTTGTTCCAGGCCGGGCCGCTGGTCTTCAGCGCCGGCTTCTTCAGGGCCAGTTCCGCCCCCGTCACCTCGCCGAGTTCCTCAACGGCTCGAAGCGTCTCCTGCTGGCCGGCATCGAGCGTGCCAATCAATCGGGTTCTCGACCTGCCGGTCACGAGCAGGAACGGGACTCGGTTCTGGTCGGCCACCAGCCTTAAGTCGTCCAGCGAGTCGACGGGGAAACTGCGGACAAGCAGAAAGAAGTCGTTCAACCCCTCAGCCGCGCGACGGGCGAGCGGCACCATCATGGCCGTGATCCAAGAGGCACTGACGTACTCCACGTTATCGAAGTCGAGGGTCACGACCTCGCCGGGGCGCACCTTGGCCAGCCGCTCGCACACCTTGCCGAAATCCTGAATCCCTTTGGGCCGGGTGGTCAGGTGGGCACCGTAGTCGGACATTGAAACCGTCACGCTCATGTCGCCGATCCTGAAAACGCTAAGCAACACATGCTTAGGATAGGTAGCGGTCTTGTCGCGGTCAAGTTCCGGTCACTCAGATGACAGGGTGGGATGGGGTGACCGCGGTGGCTCGACACGTCACCGAGACTTGGAAGCCCGGTAGTTCTGGCGGGTAGTGGCTGGAACCCACGTCTACGTTCAGGCCTAAGCCATCGAGCGTGCGGCACCCCAGCCGGCTCCGAAACCGGAGGACGCCCCAGTTCCCTGCCAACGCCTTGAAGATTGGATTGAACCCGTTCCCGCGTGGCCGCTGGTATCGGCTGACCGTCGGGCGCACCGCACGGCGCAGCGCTTCGCAGTGGTCGGCCATATCCCGGTGGTCGGGGTTCTCCTTCAACGACTCGAAGACCCCACGTCCCATGTCGGCGACCACGAACGAGGCGATGCCGGGTCGGATGTGGTATCCGACAAGCGTCGGAACTGCGCTCTGGGAGTGTTCGATGGCGTTGGCCAGCATCTCGAACAGCGCTGCCTGAAACTCGTTGCCGGTGCGCTTGGCGAAGCCGGCGAGTTTCATCTGCTGTGTGATCCGCATGGCCATCATTTGCACTGGCTCACTGAGCAGCTCGGCCTCGTCCCGCACTGTCTGGAACTCGATCTCTCTGGCCGCGTGGTTAATGCTGGGCGGAGCACTCGTTCCGGTGGACCGGACGCCAATCTCGGACACGATCAAGTTTAGTTCTCTGCCAAGCGGCGACCGGGTGATGGCGGGCGGTAAGTCCGGAAGGTCGCGGAGGGCGCGCTTCAGGCACCCGTACTCGATCAGCCCGGCGAGGGTGGCGTCCGTCAGATTCTCGACGTAATTGCCGACCGGCCGACGCTTCAGGTGGCTCTTATGAATCTGTTCGGCGAAGTTTGACGTCAGCCAGCTTGATGTCATGCGACCACACCCCCAGTCCGGATGGGAGGAAGCGACGCGCTACCGCACAGTATCGTAACACACGAGGTCGTTGGCGGCCCAGGATCTCAGTAATTGTTGACAGGCGATGGCCCGCCGCCGCGAGGAGTTCCCCTCCCGTTGCAGCAATGGCCCGGAGGGATGGCAGCGCGGTCCCGAAGAAGTCGCACCGGCCCTTGACTCACGAAGGCGAAAGCCGGTCGAGGGAAGGAACCCTGCTTTGGTTGTGGCCGCGTGGGGAGGTAAGCGTCAGGGCATGGTCAAATGACCCAACAACCCCGCCAAAAGCGACAGCAAAGACGAACCCTTTGCCAAAGCGCGAGAACTCCAACGCGGCCTGTACGTCGCGGCCAAGCGACAGCCGGATCGCCGATTCCATGCGTTGTATGACCGGATCTGGCGGGGTGACGTTCTGCTGGAGGCATGGGAATGGGTGCGGGGCAACAAGGGCGCTGCCGGGATCGACGGGCAAACCCTGTCGGTGATCGAGCAGCAGGGAGTCGAGCCGTTCCTGCTGGAACTGCAAAGGCTCCTCCGTGCCGGGGAATACCGTCCGCAGCCGGTGCGGCGCGTGTACATCCCCAAGTCGGACGGAAGGCAGCGGCCGCTGGGCATCCCGGCGGTGCGGGACCGGGTGGTGCAGATGGCGACGAAGATCATCATCGAACCGGTCTTCGAGGCCGACTTCCATGATTGCAGTCATGGTTTCCGGCCCCGTCGAAGCGCCACCGACGCCCCGGAGGTCATCCGCGTGGTTGGCTGACGCGGCCACTACCACATGGTGGACGCGGACGTCCAGGGGTTCTTCGACAACATCGACCATGGAACGGCGTTGGGCCGGGCCGGACAGAATCTTCAGGGCCTGCGTCTGGAGCTTCGCCCGACCAAGACGCGGCTGGTGGAGCTGGGACTTGGCAAGGAAGGCTTCGACTTCCTCGGCTGTCACCCGCGGATCGTGCGCTCGCACTTCAAGGGACGCAACTATCTGTTCCGGTGGCCGTCGCGGCGGGCGATGAAGTCGGTCCGAGCCAAGGTCCACGACCTGACCACCCCCCGTCGATGGGCGGGCCTCAAGGACATCCGCGAGGTCATCGCGGAGGTCAACCCCATCCTTCGCGGCTGGGGCAATTACTTCCGTACGGGCAATGCGTCGGGCAAGTTCAATGCGGTGGAACGCTGCGTGCGTGAGCGGCTGTTGCGGCTACCCGTGCGTCGTGGCGGCCAACGCCGTCCCGACGCCCGTCGGCTGCGGCCCGTCCAATGGCCGCACCGGCGATTCGTGAACGAGCACGGCTTGTATCGGTTACTCGGCACCATTCGTTATCCCGGAGGTCGTGCATGTCGCGCGTGGAAACCATCGGTAAGACGTATGCGGGAAACCCGCACCTACGGTTTGAACGGGGTCCGCAGGAAACGGAGCTTACAGGCCACCGCGCCTGAGGGACTACCAATGAACACCGCTATGTCCCGCCTCTCCTCCTTGGCCGACGACAGCGGCAGCGGCGCCGCCGACACGCACCTCGAGGACTACACATACCTCGACCTCCACTCCCTCGTCACCCGCGCCCACGCCCAGACCGGCATCGACCTGACCTGGGAGGCAAGGCAAAACGCTTCGGGTGGATTCTGCGCGCGACGGTCGAACCAAGAACCAAGAACGGCGGCTCCCGGACGAGCGGAGCCGCCGTAGGAAGGTGGACGAGGCCGAAGTTTGGGGCCGGGCGATTGCAGGCCGCTCATGGTCAGTTCGCCGTACACGTCCGCGAGCTGGCTGCACGACGGGGCGGTCGCCACGTCGGGCATCGCGACGCCGAAGCGGGAGTAGACGCCCTTCTCCAGCGTGCCCTCGTTGGGCGTCTCCAACGTGCCCGTGGTCCGCAGGGGGCGGTAGGGGCAGTAGTGCAGGCACGGGTCGAAGTTGCTCGTGGGCCGGCGGCCGAACAGCAGCTTGTTGGTCGCGTACTGGGGGTCCACGAGGACGCGGACGCCCAGGCTCGACATCGTGCCCATGTCCCGCTGCGCGCCGGTGCTCAGGTCCATGTCCTGCGGGCCGAGCACGACGGGCTTGAACCCGGTGAGGCCCTGGATCTTCTCGGCCGCGGCGCTGCCGCTGATGATCCAGTTGGGCTGGAGGTTGTAGTCGCGGGCCTGGCTGAGCTTGGTGATGACCTTGAGGATGCCCTGGCTCCACAGCGTCTCGTCGTACGCCCGCTTCTCGCTGGGGACGTAGCCGTCGTAGTCGCCGCCGGCCGTCGCGTCCCACGTGACCTTGTTCGCGGCGGGCACGACCGACGCGGCCTTACCGATCAGGACCGTCCCCGTCGCGCGGCGTGCTGACCTCGATCCCGGGGCGGTTGCGCACGGTGACCGTGAACGCCGGCCCGACGCCCTGGAAGATGATGCGGACGCCGGGCGAGTCCTCGATCGTGAAGCTGGCGAAGCTCGTGTTGTCGCACTTGATCGTGATCGGGTGGGCGACG
>Ga0105047_10019421_pt1 | contig 10483 bp, 10 predicted proteins | sample MAT04_FD_78384 | JGI IMG/M metagenome (GOLD analysis project Ga0105047, IMG submission 78384) | Freshwater microbial communities from Lake Fryxell liftoff mats and glacier meltwater in Antarctica - MAT-04 (megahit assembly) | ecosystem: Environmental > Aquatic > Freshwater > Ice > Liftoff... | reverse complement strand
CTTCACGCGGTAGATACTGGTGCCGGTGACGTCCGCGCGAAATCCGACCCCCCGCTTGTAGGGCTCGACCGCGATCACCCGCCCCTGCTCGAAATACCGGAGCCCACGCTCCCGCGCGCCTTTCTCGAGCGAGTCCACATAGCTCTGGAGCGCGTCGAGTTGGTCTTGGGTTAGATCGGTCACCGGGTGGAAATTTGGAGCCGGCACCTTTGGCTCGATCGGCCTTCGGAACAAGACGCAAAGATCGCCACGGATGGTGGTCACCTGCGTTCCCGCAAAATGGCAGGGCGGATCGCGCGAAGGTCGCCCGCCCTGCGGTCCGCGCCCCGGCGTTCGCGTGGAGTCCGGACTTGAGGAGCGCGGAGATTCCACGAAGGCTGGCGATTGATGAACCCACGGAATTTTTTGTCATGACGGGCCGCCACGTCTTCTACGAAGGCCGCGTGCAGGGCGTCGGCTTCCGCTTCACCTGCAAACAAATCGCCCGCGGCTACGAGGTGGTGGGGTGGGTGCGCAATCTGCCCGACGGACGCGTGGAGATGCAGTGCAGCGGCGATCGCGAGGAAGTGGAGGCGTTTCTGGAAGGGATCATCGAGAGCGAGCTGAAGAGCCATGTGAAGGGCGTGACCGCGACGGTCATCCCGGCACTGGACGGCGTGCGCGGATTCGAGATCGTGAACTGAAGGCGTTGCGCGAAGCCTGTTTTCCCATAATCTCCGCCCATGATCGCCCGGCTTCGTGAACTCTGGAACGCCCGTCCTTTTACCCCCTTTTCGATTCGCCTCGCTGACGGGCGCGTGCTGTCCGTTCCACATCCTGATTTTTTCTACGTTTCGCCCAGCGGCGGGCGCATCTTCGTCACGGATATTGACGACAACATCGAATACCTCAACCCCCTCGTCATCGTTTCGGTGACGAATAGCGTGTCCGACGGGCAGCCGGCTTAATTCAACCGGTTCCCACGCCGTGCGATCATGGCGGGGGAACGCCATGCTGGTCTCGCAACGCCGTCGCCTCGCCTCCGTTTCATGTCCACCCCCGCGATCTCGATCGAAAATCTCACCAAGGAATTCCCCATTCCTTTCAAGCGCGAACGCGTGACCGCGGTGCGCGACCTCTCGCTGCGCGTGGAGCCGGGGCAGGTCTACGGGCTGCTCGGGCCGAACGGTTCGGGCAAGTCGACCACGATGAAGATCGTGCTCGGGCTGGTCTCGCCGACGCGGGGGCGGACGGAGATTTTCGGGCGGGATTCCACGCGGGTGGAGAGCCGGGAGGACGTGGGTTTCCTGCCGGAAAATCCGTATTTCTACAAGTTCCTCACCGGTGCGGAGACGCTGCATTTCTTCGGAAAACTCTGCGGCCTGAGTGGCAAAAAGCTGCGCGACCGCACGAAGGAATTGCTCGCGCTGGTGCGGCTGGAAGACGCGGCGCACCGGCGGATCGGCGGCTACTCGAAAGGGATGCTCCAGCGGATCGGGCTCGCGCAGGCGATGATCCAGGAGCCGCGGCTGCTCGTGCTGGATGAACCGACCGCGGGTGTCGATCCGGCGGGTTCGCGGGAAATTCGCGACCTCATTCTCGACTTCAAAAAGCGCGGGATCACCGTGCTGCTCTGCTCGCATCTGCTCGGGCAGGTGCAGGAAATCTGCGACCGCATCGGCATCCTTCATCAAGGGCTGCTCGTGCGCGAAGGGCGGCTCGACGAACTCATTTCCATCGAAAACCAGACCGAGCTGATCCTCGAAAACGCCTCGCCCGAACTGCTCGCCGACCTCCAGGCCGCGGTCGCGAAATCCACGGCGCGCGTCGTCGAGCAGCGCCGGCCGCAGACCACGCTGGAGCGCTATTTTCTCGAAGTCACCAGCGACGAGAAGAAGGTGAAGGGTGATCCGTGAAGGGTGAATGGTCTCCGTTTGCTGAAACGCCTCCCCGATTCACGATTCACCGATCACCATTCACCTCGCTCCCTTGAACGCCCCCGCCGCCACCCAGCACCGCGCCTTCTCCCCGAGCCGCATCGCGGCCATCGCGTCGAACACCCTGCTCGAACTCATCCGGCTGAAGGTCTTCTACTTCCTGCTCATCTTCGCGCTGCTCATCATCGGCTGTTCGTTCTTCCTCGTGAACCTCAGCTTTCAGGAGCAGTTCCAGGTGCTGAAGGACGTGTCGCTCGGTGCGATGTCCATCTTCACCTGGCTGCTCGCCGTGCTCGCCACGGCGATGCTGCTGCCCAAGGACATCGAGGACCGCACGCTTTACACCATCCTCGCCAAGCCGGTGCCGCGGCTCGAGTACCTGCTCGGTAAATTGCTCGGCGTGCTCGCGCTGCTCTTCGTCGCCATCTCGCTCATGTCGGTGATGTTCGTGCTCGTGCTTTATATCCGCGAGCAGGCGGCGATTCATGTCGCAACCCGCTCGATGGCACCCGCGGAACTCGCCGGGGAGATCGCCTCCATCCGTGCGAGCACTTTCACGGTCAGCCTCATTCCGTGCATCGTGATCATCTATTTGAAAGCGGCGCTCTGCGGTGCGCTCACGCTCCTGCTTTCGACCTTCGCGTCGTCCTCGATCTTCACCATCATCGTCTCGGTGGTGGTCTACCTCATCGGCCACGTGCAGCCGATCGCCCGCGAATACTGGCTCGCGACGAACGACGCTGGCGCCGGCACGAAGATCTTCCTCGCGCTGATCTCGCTCATCTTCCCGGACCTCACCGCGTTCAATCTCGTGGACGACGTGGTCGCCGGGAACGCCATCGCGCTCGGGCTTTTCCTCAAGACGGCGGCGCTCGGCGTGACCTACATCGTCGTCTACTACCTCGCGGCCTATTTCGCCTTTTCGGCCAAGGAGCTATGAAGCGGCGGTTGCTCGTCCTGTTCGTCGCCCTGCTCGCCTTTGGCGCGGTGAAAGTGCCGTACGAAGAACATCTCGAACGCGTGCATCGCGCCGCGTTTTTCCACGGCGCGAAGCTCGACCTCGGCCTGCGCGAACAGATCGGGCAGCTCGGGTTTCTTGCCGCGCTGAGCGGCTTTCGTTCGCTCGTTGCCGATGCGCTCTACATCCACGCGCACGCGGCGTGGGAGCGTACGGAGTGGGGGCGAATGAAGCTCGATTTCGACGCCGTGACGGCGCTGCAACCGCGCTGCGTGTTGTTTTGGGATCAGGCCGCGTGGCACATGGCGTTCAATGCCAGCATCGCCGCGCGCGACAATCCGAAGCAACCGCGCGAGGCACTGCGCATTCGCGACCAGCGCCAGTATTGGAAGCTCGGCGAAGACTATCTGCTCCGCGGCATCGCGAACAATCCCGAGCGCCCGCTGCTCTACGACCGGCTCGGCTTCCTCTACCGCGAGAAATTCAAAGACCACTGCAAGTCCGCCGCGATCTACGCCGAGTGCGCAAAATTGCCCGGCGCACCGCAATACGCGCATCGTTTCGCCGCCTACGAACTGGCCCAATGTCCCGGCCACGAACGCGAGGCCTACGAGCTCCTGCTCGCGCTTTTTCACAAGGGCGAAGACGAGCGGCTGCCCACCCTGCTGCGCATCCTCGGGGAACTTCAGGAAAAATTGAATGTTCCCCCGGAGCGAAAAGTTGATACTCGCGCCCCAAGCCACCCCTGACATGCGATTCGCGATTTTCGGAGATATTCACGCCAACCTCGAGGCCCTGCAGGCCGTGTTGGCGGACGCTGAGGCCCATGAAGTGACGCACTATGTCTGTCTCGGCGACGTGGTGGGCTACAACGCCAACCCCCACGAGTGCGTCGAGATCATCCGCAATCTCGAGTGCCCGGTGGTGAAGGGGAATCACGACGAGCAGGCCTCGGTGACCGACGACCTCGCCGGCTTCAACCCGCTCGCCGAGGAGGCGATCAACTGGACCCGCAAACACCTCACCGAAGAAGACAAGGAGTGGCTGCGCAATCTGAAGATGGTCCGGCAGGTGCGCGATTTCACCATCGTCCACGCCACGCTCGATACGCCGCACAAGTGGGGTTACGTCTTCAATCAGCTCGATGCCGCCGCGAGCCTCAACTACCAGCACACCCAGCTCTGCTTCTACGGCCACACCCACGCCCCGCGCGCCTACATCCGCGACGGCACGGTGAAGAGCCAGGTACTCGACAGGCTCGTCATCGAGCAGGGCAAAAAATACTTTGTCAACTGCGGCAGCGTCGGCCAGCCGCGCGATGGCGACTGGCACGCCGCCTACGTGCTCTACTCACCGGACAAGCAGCTCATCGAATTACGCCGCATCGAATACGACATCTGGACGGCGCAGGACAAAATCGTGGACGCGGGGCTGCCGCAGCGGCTCGCGGATCGGCTGGCATTGGGCAAGTGAAGGCGATCCTGGATGCGGGATGCGGGATGCGGGATGAGATGCCGCGCGTCGCCTTCGCGTGAATCCAGCGACCGGCATTCCGCATCCCGCATCGATCCTGGTCATCAAGCCGAGTTCGCTCGGCGACGTAGTGCATACGCTGCCCGCCGTGGCGGCGCTGAAACGGCAGTGGCCGGCGAGCCGCCTGACCTGGCTGGTGAATCCGGAATGGGCGCCGCTGCTCGAGGGGAATCCGCACGTCGATGAAGTCGCGATTTTTCCGCGCGGGGAATTTCGCGGGCCGCGCGGATGGATGAAGATTCCCGCGTGGGCGCGGAGCATGGCCGAGCGGAAAGCGGATCTCGTCGTGGACTTCCAGGGCCTGCTGCGCAGCGCGCTGATCGCGCGACTGTGCCGCGGCGGGGAGGTCGCGGGACTCTCCGATGCGCGGGAAGGGGCGCGCCTTTTCTATGATCGCGTCGCGAACGTGGGTGGCATCGCGCATGCCGTCGATCGTTACCTGCGGCTCGCGAGCGAGGTCGGCGCGGAGATTCCCACCGCGCTCGAATGGCCGCTGCCCGCCGGCACGCCACCCGCCGGCTTCGATGCCAGCGAGCCGTTCGTGCTGCTCCATCCCTTTTCCCGCGGCGCGGGCAAGTCGCTCACCGCCGCGCAGATCTTCGAAGCCCGCGTCGCGCTCGCGCCGCGCCGCGTCGTCATCGCCGGGCGGAGCGCGGAGCGCGTGGCCGTTTCGCCGAACGTCGTCGACCTGCTCAACCGCACCACGCTCGGCGAACTCATCTGGCTCATCCGCCGCGCCGATTTTGTGATCAGCGTGGACAGCGGCCCGATGCACATCGCCGCCGCGCTCACGCCGCGGCTGCTCGCCATTCACACCTGGAGCGACCCGGCAAAAGTTGGCCCGCACCACGCCGCCGCCTGGGTCTGGAACGGCCGCGCTTTTTTCCAAGTTCGCGACCTCTCGCGCCCCGACACGCACCGGCCCTGCACCAGCGTGCGCGAGGCATGCTCCTTGTTGATCGAAGCGCTTTAGCCGCGCTCGCCGGCGCGCACGGGCTCGCTTGCGCGTCCGCCGCGATGTGGGAAAGAGAACGCCCATGCCCGGTTCAGATCCAGCAGGTCCCGCGAGGGATTCTTCCTTTCCAACCACCCAATGGACGCACGTCCAAATGGTGCAGGGCGGCGCGCCGGAGGACGCCGCGCGGGCCATGGAAGCCATCTGCCAGCGCTACTGGTATCCGATCTACGCCTTTCTCCGGCGCCGCGGCCACGCCCCACACGATGCCGAAGATTTCACGCAGTCCTTTTTCGCCGAGCTGATCTCCGAGGATGCGCTGCAGGCGGTGCGCCGGGAACGCGGCACGCTGCGTTCCTATCTCCTCGGCATGCTTCAGCGGCTGCTGGCCGACCACACCCGCCACCACGCGGCCCGGAAACGGAATGGCGGACGCGCGGCGATCTCGCTGGAGGAACTCACCGCCGAGGAACGTTACCGCCAGGAACCGAAGGACACGCGGGATCCGGAATGGCTCTTCGCGCGGGCTTGGGCGCAGGAGGTTTTCGCCGGCGTGCGGGCGAAGATGGCGGAAGCCTTCACCGCCGCCGGGCGGGCGGAGGTCTTCGAAGCGTTGCTCCCTTTCCTGACCTGCGACGAGGCGCCGCCCTCGCAGCGGGAGATTGCGGAAAAGCTCGGCGCGAGTGAGAACGCCGTCGGCATCCTCGTCTTCCGTTTGCGCCAGACTTTTCGCGAGCTGCTCCAGGCGGAGATCGCGGCCACGGTGCTGAGCCCAGAGGAAATCCCGGCCGAACTCGCATGGTTTCAGCAGATGCTCACAGCCGAGTAGCCCAAAGACCGCGGACCTGGATTAGTTCGCGCAGCTCGCAGAAATCCCGGGTAGGGAAGCCGCGCCGCGGGTTCCCACACCTTGGGAGAGATCAGGGAACCCGCGGCGCGGGTTGCCACTCCATGGCAGAGAATCACGGAACCCGCGGCGCGGCTTCCCTACCTGGGCTCACCGTTCGGCCAGCCAGGCTGCCGCTTTTTTGATCCGCCGCGTTTCTTCCGTGCTCGGCTTTTCCTTGGTCTTCATCGCGGTCAGGCCGCGGGCGAGGAACGCGGTCGCCTCCTCCCGATTCGCCGGGTCTTTTCGCAGCGTGGCGCCGCGCAGGCACTCGATCCAGGCGGGCGCGGCCTTTGTGCTGGCGGCGAGTTCGGGGGTCGCGGCGATTTCCTCCAGGAAGGCCAGCGCCGGCGCGGCCAAGCCCGGTGACGGGTTCGGTTTGCCCGCCGCTTCGGCCAGGCCTTCCGCATACTGAAGCAGCGCGCCGGCGACGAGGTCGTGACCTTCGCGGCGGTAGCGGTTGCCGGGCGGAAAGACTTTCTCCGCGCTGGCCAGCGAGGCGCGCGCGTGCTGGAGCTGCTGCTCCCAATCCTGCCGCGACGCGGCCACTTTGCTCAGCCCGGAGTAGATGTGATATGCGACGGGATTGCGGTCGCGGTAAAATTTCTCGCCCTGCCGCAGCGACTCCCAGAGCAGCGGCTCGGCTTCGTCGAAGCGCTTCACGCGGGTGAATTGCATCCCGAGGTTGTCGAGCGTGTTCATGATGTCGGGATGCTCCGGGCCGTAGTCGTGGCGCAACGAGGCCAGCTCTTCCTGCATGAGCGCGATGGATTCGTCGTGCCGGTTCGTATTGTGGCAGATCGCGTAGAGCGACTTCACGGCGTTGAACAGCCCCGGGTCGCGCGGATGCTGGCGCCACACGTCCACGGCGAGCCGGGCGGAAGCTTCGCCCTCCAGCGGGCGCCCCGATTTCAGCAGCGTCCACGCCAGCAGGGCGTGCGCGGCGGCGGTGCGGACGTCGCGATCGCCGTGGAGGCGCTGCCGCATCGCCAGGGCTTCGCGCAGGCTTGCCTCGGCTTCCTTCAGTTTTCCCACCTGCTCCTGCGCGTCGCCCTGCAGGACCAGCGCCCGCGCCAGATCGTCGTCATCGCCGCGGTGGAGCTGGCGCTGGAGGCGCACCGCGGCCGTGGACTGCTCGAGGCCCACCTCATACTCGCCGAGGTCCATGTATGTATTCGCGATCACGGCGCGCAGCTCGGCCTCCACGGCGGGTTGATCGCGCAACTCGTCGGCGAGGTTCTTCGCCGTCTCGGCGAGGATTTCGCGCAACATCGTGGCGTCGCGCCCGAGCGCCTTTTCCACGCCGGCCTGGGAGAGCACTTTCTTGAGAAAGCGCGAGACCTGCTGGCTCTGCGCGAGCGCCGTCCGCTGGCGCAGCACCATCGCGGTGGAAACGGCGACGCCCGCGATGACCACCAGCGCGATGGCCGCCGCGGCGGTGACGGCCACGCGATGGCGCTGCGCGTAACGGCGCAGCACGTAGCCCGCCGTGGGCGGACGCGCGCTCACCGGTTCGTGGCGGAGGTGGCGTTCGAGATCGGCGGCGAGCGCGGCGGGCGAGTCGAAGCGGCGGGTGCGGTCGCGGTCGAGCGCCTTCATCGCGATCCAGTCGAGATCGCCGGTCACCGCCGCGATCAGCCTCGGCGGCTCGCACTGCTGCCCGGCGGCGGCTTCCTCCAGTCGCGCGGGGGAAAGGGAACGCAGCCGTGCCGAAGGCCGCTGCGGATCGCGCGCGTGACCCTCCGCGGGGCGCTCGGCAAATTCCCGCAGCCACTCCTCCGAGCCGAACGGCGTGGTGCCGGTGAGCAGCTCGTAGAGCACCACACCGAGGCTGTAAACGTCCGAGCGCGTGTCCACATCCTGGCCCAGCCCCGCCTGCTCCGGGCTCAGGTAAGCCGGCGTGCCAATGAGCCGGCCGGCCTGCGTCACCAGCGTGTGCTCGGTGAGCCGCGCGGCGCCGGTGGCCTTGGCGATGCCGAAGTCGATGATCTTCACCACCGGCTTTCCGTCCCCCTTGGCCACGAGGAGATTCGAGGGCTTCAGATCGCGGTGGATGATGCCCTTCTGATGCGCATGCTGCACGGCGTGACAGACCGCGATGACCAGCGCGAGCCGCTCCGCGAGCGGGACGCATGCCCGGGCGCAGTGCCGAGTGATCGGCTCGCCATCCACCAGCTCCATGACGAAAAATGGCCGCCCGGTGGGCGTCGCTCCGGCGTCGAAGACCTTCGCGATATTCGGGTGATCCAGCACCGCCAGCGCCTGCCGCTCCGCCTCGAAGCGCGCGATCACTTCGCACGTATCCATCCCCAGCTTGAGGATCTTCAGCGCCACCGGGCGGCGCACCGGCAGCACCTGCTCCGCGCGCCACACCGTGCCGAAGCCGCCTTCGCCGATCTGCTCGAGCAAATCGTAGCGGCCGATCCGCGTGCCGGGGCGTTCGAGGTCCGGAGTGCGGGTCGGGGAATCCTCCAACCGCGCGTCTTCAAACGCGCGGAAGGCATCGGAGATGGATTGTGCGAGAAAGCCCTGCATCGCGCTCCGAAGCGTGCCCGCTGAATGGGCCGGGGGTCAAAAAACTTTTGAAAAAGTACGAAATGAAACGGCTCAAAATACGAGAGAAACGTGTAAGCCCGGTTGTCGGAAGTTTGCCGACACCTGGCCTGAAACAGAAAAACACCGAACCGAAACCGAACCGCAGACCACGACCATGAAACCACTCCACTCCATCCTCGCCAGCCTCGCGCTGGCGGCGTTCAGCACGCCCGCCTGGGCGATCCAGATCCCCGTCACGCGCGACACCGCCGGCAACGTGACCAAGAACACCATCGCCAGGACCGCTGGCGCCGCCGCCACCCTGCCCATTTCGTCGAAAAGCACGCCGCTGTTTTTCTTCGATCTCAGCAATTCCGGCATCACCTCCGATGCCGTCACCGCCGCGCGGCTGATCGTTTATTTCCCGAAGGTAACCAAGCCCGGAAAGTTCGGCGTGCGCTTCCCTGCCACGGCGTTTCAGGAGATCTTTACCAGCGCCACCATCCCGCTTCCTGTCGTGGCGGGAAGCTCTCTAGACACGGACATCACCTTGGCCAATAGCAAGGGCTACGTCGTGATCCCGGGATTTCAACTCGCGGTGCAGACCTGGCTGGGCACGCCGGCTTCCAACCTGGGCATCGCCCTCGTCGCCGACACGGCGCTCGCCGCGCTGATCTCCTCCCGCGAAGGCGCGGGCGTGGGTGCCGCGGCGATCCTGGAGATCGATGTGAATCCCACCGGAACCCTCAGCACCACCACGGTGACCACGAGCGGCGCGATCACCTCGGGCGGGGCGCTCACCGTCACCGGCCTGACGGTCCTCAATGACAACGTGTTTATTCAGGGGAACAAGTCCCTGACCATTTCGGGAACGGGGACCATCAGCGTCGGCGGAAACATCGACTCCAGCAGCACGATCACGGCGAATCAGAACCTGCGGGCCAACCAGAATATCACCGCCGGAGGCAGCCTGACCCTCGGCGGCTCCACCTCGAAGTTTAACGTCAACACCACCGGCGTTGGCAACATCACCGCCGTAATCCGGTCCGACAGCGCGTCGAACCTTCCGCTCGCAGCGCAGGGAGCCGACGGCACCATCGTCTTTCAGGTTCAGGATCCACGACCCGTGGGCGGCAATACCGGCGTCGCCCTCTCCCTGCCTTTTGGCGTCGGCGGCCAGTCCGGCGGGGGCTCGTGGGCGAACACCTCCGACCGGCGGCTGAAGAAAAACATCGAACCCCTGAGCGGCGCGCTCGACCGCCTGATGCAGCTCCGCAGCGTGACCTACGAATACCGCGACCCCGCCGCCATCCACGAGCTGCCCGGCACGCAGAACGGCTTCATCGCCCAGGAAGTCGAACCCATCTTCCCCGCCTGGGTGGGTGAAAAAGCCGACGGCATGAAATTCCTCGCCATCAAAGGCTTCGAATCCCTCACCGTGCAGGCCCTCCGCGAGCTGCGCGCCGAAAAGGATGCGGAGATCGCCGCGCTCAAACAAAAGGTCGCCGCCCTCGAAGCCCGCGACGCCTTGCGCGTGGCCATCGACGCCACGCTCCAGGCCCGCCTCTCCCGCCTCGAAGCCGCCACCGGCAGCCCGACGGCCGTCGTCACGGCTTCCCTCGAGCAGGAATAAATCTCACCCGCGGTTTGGGTGCAGTTCGGTCCCGCCGCGTCGCGCCTCAGGGTGCGGCGCGGCGGTG
>Ga0105047_10019419_pt1 | contig 10484 bp, 6 predicted proteins | sample MAT04_FD_78384 | JGI IMG/M metagenome (GOLD analysis project Ga0105047, IMG submission 78384) | Freshwater microbial communities from Lake Fryxell liftoff mats and glacier meltwater in Antarctica - MAT-04 (megahit assembly) | ecosystem: Environmental > Aquatic > Freshwater > Ice > Liftoff... | reverse complement strand
TGGGATGCCATCCGCGACGCTCTGCCAACCTTCAGCCCAGCCGAATGCGCAAACTACTTCACCGCCGCAGGATATGAGCCGGAATGAGGGGAAAATGCTCTAGTGCCGGTGCCGGTGCCAGTGCCGGTGCCAGTGCCAGTGCCAGAGCCGGTGCCAGTGCCAGTGCCGGTGCCAGAGCCCCAGCCGCTCCCGCAGCCGGGCACCCCACCCGCTGCGCCGAACCTGCTGCGGATCGCCCTTTCAGGCGACAGCTGGCAGGAGGCGCCGCGCTACGTGGTCCTGCTCGACGGCGTGCAACAGGGCGGGGAACGCGCGGTCCAAGCCTCACGCGAGGCGGGCGAGCAGGAGATGATCACCCTTTCGGGCGATTTTGCCAGCCACAGCGCGGCCGTCACCATCCGCTTCCTCAATGACGCATGGGGCGGCAACGCGGGAGCCGATCGCAACCTCTATGTCGAGGGAATGTGGCTGGACGGCGTCAACCAGGGCAAGACTGCTAGCCTGCTGCAGAATGGCGATGCGGTCTTTCAGATCGCGCCGGCGCCGGTGCCTGCACCAGCCGATACCCGCGCACTTGCCATCTCGCTCTCGGGGCAAAGTTGGGCCGGCCAACCGATCGCAATAGTGCTGGTTGATGGGCAGGAGAGGTTCCGGGGCGAAATTGCGGCACAGCACGGCCAATCCACGGAGTGGCATGCGCTGGGCGACGTCAGCCGCACCAAAGCGCATGACATCACGGTCCGCTTCTCCAATGATGCCTGGGGCGGCCACGCGGCCGCCGACCGCAACCTTTATATTGACGCCCTCTTTGCCGATGGTGTGCCATTCGGCTCGACCGGTGAGTTGCTGATTAACGGCGATTTCAACGTACATCTGGCTGCGGTTTCGGCGCAGCCAGTGCCCCAGCCAATACCCCAGCCAATACCCCAGCCAGTGCCCCAGCCGGTCCCTCCACCGATGACGCCGGTCGCAGTGCCGAATTTGCTGAAGATCGCCTTGTCAGGCGACAGCTGGCAGGAAGCGCCGCGCTACCTGATCCTGATCAATGGCGTGCAGCAGGGTGGGGAAGGGACGGTTCATGCCTCGCACGCCGCGGGCGCGAACGAGGTGCTGACCCTGGCGGGCGATTTCTCCAACCACACCGCGGCTGTCACCATCCGATTTGTCAATGACGCATGGGGGGGCCACGCGGGAGCCGATCGCAACCTCTATGTCGAGGGGATCTGGCTGGACGGCGTCAACCAAGGCAAGACCGCGAGCCTGCTGCAAAACGGCGATGCGGTCTTCCAGATCGCGCCAGGTCCGCCTGTGGTGCAGAGCCAAGGCGCGGGGCCCGACAGCCTGCGCGTGATGATCTCGCAGGATGCCTGGCAGGGGGATGCACGGTTCCTTTTGCTGGTTGATGGTGTGCAGATGGGCGGCGAGCACGCGGCCCAGGCGTCCCGCGCGGTGGGCGAGGCCGAGATCTGGGAGTTGCGCGGCAACTTCATCGGCTCGCAGCCGAACCAGCTCGCAGTGCGATTTCTCAATGATGGTTGGGGCGGCGATGCGTCACAGGATCGAAACCTCTACGTCGAGCACCTGGCGCTCAACGGTTCGGACCTCCACGCGCAAGCGTCGCTCTTTGGCGCAGGCGATGCGGTTTTCGGCTTCTGAGAAAGCCGCGAAGCGGGCTGGCCGGCGCAAGGAGTGGCGTTACAAGAGGAGCTGATCCCAACACTGGCGCAGATCAATCCTGGGTATTGCCCCTTTCGTCCCCACGCGCCGTGCGGAAGGCCATGGCTAGGGGCGCAACACGTCAGGCAGGTTCTGGTGAGTTTGGCGACATAGGTCATTCACCACCGCAAAAGACCTCAACTTGGCCGTGGACGCGCAACCGCTGGAGCCTCAATTTTAAAACTTTCGACACGATGCGACGATTTCTCTGCAACCAATCAGCTCCTCCAGGCGTATTAATGACGTAAAAACGTCAACAATTATGCCTGGAGCGTATGTCCATGAACGCGTTGTCGAAAAACTTTTCGCTTGACGGGCTCAGCGGCCACCCTGAGCAAAATCATCGCATTAACGGTCACGCGCCGCCAGGCGGGGCTTTGGCCTTCCGCGTCAGGCCAGACGGCGCTTCCCCTCCAGCGCAGCGTCCGGCTTCCGACACGAACAATCGGACCCCAACGCAGGACGACGCTTGGGTCGGCCGCAGGATCAAGGAGGAGCGGCGCGCGGCAGGTCTTACGCAGAAGGAGATTGCGCAAATCGTCGGCGTCACGGGTGCGCAGTTCCATCGTTACGAGACGGGGCTGACCCGTGTCGCGGCAAGCCGGCTCATGTCCATCGCCGCGACCTTGAACATCCGTCCTGAGGCGCTGATGGGCGTGGCTGCGCCGGCGCCCGTCAAAGCACCTCTCCCCACGGCCATTCCCAACGGCTCCGACGACTTGCTTGAATTGGTGGAGGTCTTCGCGAGCATTATGGATCCACGGCGGCGCCATGCCCTGCTGACCATGGCGCGGATGATCGCCACCGAGGAGCGAGTGCCGGCGGTTGCCCCTGTTGAGACGTGAGCCGGACATGCGGGCTCGGCCCCGTACAGGCGCTATGGCGCTGTAGGCCGACGGCAAACGCGACGCTTTGCAGGTCTTGAAGCGCCGTCCGGACTGGCGGGCTGGACTTTCCTGCAACGCGTCGCGCCGCGCGGTCTAGGCCGGCAGCACTTGCGGATCGGTACAATTGGAGCTGAGGCGCCGGCGGCTAGCTTTCCAGCGCCAGCACGCCTCCAAGCAGGCTCGCTGTCCTCAGCTCCACAGCAATGAAGCTGTTCGGCTCAGGGTCAGACCAAGTGTCGCTCAATCAGGTCCAGGACTTGTTGCTTCAGAGCCTCCAGCGAGGCCCCGCTGCCATCAAGCACGAGGTCAGCCGCAGCGGGTGGCTCATACGGGCTGGTCACGCCGGTGAAGTTCTCGATCTCGCCGCGCCTGGCTTTGGCGTAGAGTCCCTTCACGTCGCGTTCCATACAGATTTCTATGGGGGTATCCACGAAGATTTCGAGGAACTCGAACTCGCCCAGCATCTCACGCACCATTTGCCGCTCGGCCCGAAAGGGCGAGATGAAGGACGCTAGGACAATAAGGCCCGCATCCACCATGAGCTTGGCAACCTCGCCCACGCGACGAATGTTTTCCACACGGTCCTGGTCGGTGAATCCCAGGTCACGGTTGAGGCCGTGGCGCAAATTGTCGCCGTCCAGCGAGTAGGTGTGGCGGCCTGCCTGGTGCAACGCCTGCTCAACCAGCTTGGCCACCGTGGACTTGCCAGAGCCCGAAAGGCCGGTGAACCAGAGCACCAATGGCCTCTGGCCGAGGGCTGCGCCACGCGCCGCCTTGTCAATCAGGAACTGCTCGTGGTGGACGTTGCTCGCGCGCCGCAGCGCGAAGTTGATCATCCCGCAACCCGCGGTGCGGTTCGTGAAGCGGTCCACCAGGATGAAGGCGCCGGTCAGGCGGTTCTGCGCATAGGGGTCCATCGGGACGCGCTGTGCGGTGCTGAGATTGCAAAGGCCGATTTCGTTCAGCGAAAGCCGCGTGGCCGATTGGTGATCCAGCGTCGCCACATCCACGCGATGCTTGATGGTGGTGACGGAGGCGGTGGTCCAGACATTGCCGATCCGCAACATGTACTGGCGGCCGGGAAGCATCGGCTCCTCATCCATCCAGAGCACATGGGCGGCGAATTGATCCGCCACAGCTGGCCGTTCCGCGATGGGCGCCAGCATGTCGCCGCGCGCCACGTCCACTTCATCAGCCAGGCAGATCGTGACGGCTTCGCCGGCTGTAGCGCGCTCCTGCTCGCCCGCCGGGCCAAGAATGCGGCTCACATGGCTGGTCACGCCTGACGCCGCGACCACGACATTCTCCCCCACAGCGACGGAGCCGCTGGCGACCGTGCCAGAAAATCCACGGAAGTCCTGGTTGGGGCGGTTCACCCACTGCACCGGGAAGCGAAAGGGAATCTGGGAGAGATCTTCCTCGACGCTCACGCTTTCGAGGTGGTCCAGGAGCGTCTGGCCGCGATACCAGGGAGTGTTGCCCGAGCGCGAAGTGACATTGTCCCCGAAGCGGCCTGATACGGGGATCGGCATCATGGTGCGGAATCCGAGGCTTGCCGCAAAGGACGCATACTCGCCGACGATCCGGTCAAAGATCTGTTGGTCAAAATTGACCAGATCCACCTTGTTCACCGCAAGCACCACATGCCGAATGCCGAGCAGCGAGCAGATGTAGGAATGCCGCCGCGTCTGGGGCAGCAAGCCCTTGCGCGCATCCACCAGGATGATGGCAAGCTCGGAGTTGGAGGCGCCCGTCGCCATGTTGCGCGTGTATTGCTCGTGGCCTGGGCAATCGGCCACGATGAAGCTGCGCCGCGGCGTGGTAAAAAACCGGTAGGCGACGTCTATGGTGATGCCCTGCTGTCGCTCCGCCTCCAGGCCATCAACCAGCAGCGCCAGGTCCACCTCCTCGCCCACCGTGCCATGCTTGCGGCTGTCACGTGTGATGGCAGCCAGCGTGTCCTCCATGATCATCTGGCTGTCATAAAGCAGCCGGCCGATCAGCGTGGACTTGCCGTCATCCACCGAGCCACAGGTGAGGACCCGAAGCAGCCCCCGCGAGAGCATGGTGGAGTCCATCAGAAATACCCCTCGCGCTTCTTGCGTTCCATGGAGGCTTCCTGGTCGTTGTCAATGAGGCGGCCGTGGCGTTCGGAGACGCGGGAGAGCCGAAGCTCCTCCAGCACCTGCTGCAGCGTTTCCGCACGGCTTTCATGGGCGCCGGTCAGCGGCCAGTCGCCCATGGTGCGGAAGCGGACCCACATCAGTTCAACCTGCTCGCCGGGTTCGAGCGGCATGCGCTCATCATCGCGCATGATCAGCGCACCGGACCGGCGCAGAACCGGGCGCTCGGCCGCAAAATAGAGCGGGACGACCGGGATGTGCTCGGCCGCGATGTAGTCCCACACGTCCAACTCGGTCCAGTTCGAGATCGGAAAGACGCGCATGGTCTCGCCGGGCGCGATCCGTGTGTTGTAAAGCCCCCACAATTCCGGCCTCTGCCCACGCGGCTCCCACACATGGCCGGATGCTCGATGGGAGAAGACTCGCTCCTTCGCGCGGGCCTTTTCCTCGTCACGGCGGGCGCCGCCGAGGGCCGCGTCATAACCGCCCATGTCCAACGCCTGCTTCAGCGCCTCGGTGCCCATGACATTCATGTGGACTTGGCTGCCATGGGTCAGCGGACCGATCCCGCGGGCCAGGCCGTCGGCATTGGTGTGGACGATCAAACGCGCATTCAGTTCAGCCGCCCGGCGATCCCGGAATGCCAGCATGGCGCGGAAATCCCAACCCGTTGCGATATGAAGCAGTGGAAAAGGAATGCGGCCGGGCCCAAAGGCTTTCATGGCCAGGTGCAGCAGGACGGAGCTGTCCTTCCCGATGGAATAGAGCAGGACTGGGTTGCGAAAACTGGCGGCAGTTTCGCGCAAGATGGTGATCCCCTCGGCCTCCAGCCGCCGAAGATGGGGGCTGAGCGAGTGGGGTTGGACGGGCCGCATGGATGTTTTCCCGTTCGTCGTAAAATCGGCGTGCTGCGAGCCTGTCATGGCAACATACCACGGATTCCAAACAGGCGTATCATGCCACCCCTGGGCACCCCGGCCACCTTGCCAAGAAGAATGCTGCATCTCCGGTTGGGTGTCATCCCATGTTTGAAACGCAGCTTAGCACTTGTGGAGGCTTGGCATTCGGGTTGGCTGGATCGGACGTCCCATTCTCGCTATCGTTCGCAGCAGACCCACCGAGGAGACTGCCATGCTGACCCGTCGCGCCCTGCTTGCATCGCCTGCCCTTCTGCCGGCGGCCGCTTCGGCACAAGCCTGGTTCCCCACGCGTTCAGGCCGGATCATTGTGCCGTTTACCGCAGGTGGTGCGACAGATGTCACCGCGCGCATCATGGCCGAGCGCCTCTCTATCCTGCTGGGCCAGAGCTACGTGGTGGACAACCGGCCCGGCGCCGGCGGCAATCTGGGCGTTGAAATGGCCGCCAAGGCCGAGCCCGATGGGCACACCCTGCTGATGGGCACGATCGGCACGGTTAGCATCAACCAATTTCTTTACCCGCGCCTGCCCTTCGACCCCGCGCGGGATTTCGCCTCCGTCGCGCTGGTGAACCAAGTGACCAATGCCATTGTGGTCCATCCGGCTGTCCAGGCGAATACCCTGCAGGAATTGCTGGCCCTGGCGCGCCGCCAGCCGGGCCGGCTGAACTATGCTACCCCTGGCAATGGCACCTCAGGCCACATGTCAGGCGAATATCTGAAATTCCGCACCCAGGTGGATATCGGCCACGTCCCTTATCGCGGCACCGGGGCGTTGATGCCCGATCTTCTGGGCGGGCGCGTCGAGGTCGCTGTGGATAATCTGCCGGCCTATCTGCCCCACATCCGCGAAGGGCGGCTGCGCATTCTGGCGGTGACGAGCCGCGAGCGATGGTTCGCCGTACCGGACGTTCCGACTGTGATCGAAGCTGGTATCTCGGACTTCGGGGCCGTGGCCTGGTTTGGCATCCAGGCCCCCGTCCGCACGCCCCGCCCAGCGCTGGACCGGCTGACCGCCGCCTGCCTGGAAATTTGCGCCGAGCCCGCGACGATCGCTCGCTTTCGCGATCTGGGGGCCACGGCTTCGCCGCTGGACGGCCCCGCCTTCGATCGCTTCATCGCGGCGGAGAACGAGAAATGGCGCGAGGTCGTGAGGGTTGCCAATATCCGGCTGGAGTAGAGGCCGCAATAAGGCCGTCAGGTGATCTTGGAAGCGATCCAGTCCTTCATTTGGCCCTTCGGCATTGCACCAACCTTGGTGTCCACCGGCTTGCCGTCCTGGAAGAGGATCATCGTGGGGATGCCGCGCACCGAATAGGTGTTCGGCGTCATCGGGTTGTCGTCTATATTCACCTTCGCAATCGTGAGCTTGCCTTCATACTCCTTGGCGATCTCGTCGAGGATCGGGGCCACCATGCGGCAGGGGCCGCACCATTCGGCCCAGAAATCCACCAGAACTGCTCCCTTCGCCTCCAGAACGTCCTGCTGGAAGCTCTCGTCGCTCACGGCCTTGGTCAATTCGCTCATGGGGGGACCCTCTGTTCTGGTCGCGCTAAGTTTGTATCTCACGCGTTCCAGGTCAAGCGGGCGCATGCTCGTCCAGCAATTCTGCCGGCAGAGGCATTACCTGCGCACCATAGGTCCAGACCAGGGCGCTCTCCACACGCCGCCCCGGGAAAGCCAGGCGCAGCACGGCCCGATAGGCAGCCATCTGCCGTAGATATGCCCGCGGTGACGCCGTGGGCGCGGCAGGAGGCGGACGGTTCGTCTTGTAATCCAGGATGGTGATGGTGTCCGATGTAATGAGAAGCCGGTCCACCTGACCCAGGATCAACCTGTCACCCACGCGCCCGGCCAAGGGTGCCTCGGCCAGGCTGCCAGGGCCAAAGGCAGCTGCGATGGCAGGGTGGGCCATCACCCCCAGCACCTCTGTCAGGGTCTCCGCCTGCTGCGCGGCACCAAGGCCGTGGCCCGGGCGGGCGAGGAAAGTGCGGCCAGCCGCTTCACGTTGATCGTCGGGCAGATCTGGCAGGGATTGCAGCAAGGCGTGGATCAGGTTGCCCCTCTGGAAGCGCCTGCCCAGCGGATCGCCCGGAGCATGAGGGGCCGCGGCCGGAAGATCTGCCTCCTCTTGCTGCATATGGGAGGGCGACGCGACACCCGGCGCGGGGGCGGCGGCAGCCGGCTGCCGAGCCCATACAGGCAGCGCTGCAGCGGTTTCGCCGGTGTGCCGGGCTTCCTCGCGGCGGACGTCACGCTGGGATGAAGCAAGGCGCCGCAGCGGGCCAGCGGCGAAGCCGGTGCCATCCGCGCCCCAATCGGCCGGGGTGAAGGGCGTATCCTCACCCACCAGGGCGAAGCCGGCCGCGACCTTCGCATACCAGCAGCCCTCGGCGGGCCCGTTGCTGCCATGCCAGCCGCAGACCAGCAGCCGGTCCTCGGCGCGGGTCAGCGCCACATAAAGCAGGCGATTGCTCTCCTCCGCCTCGCATACGGCGCGCTCGGCGTCTGCCTCGGCATAAGCCGGCGCATTGAAGCCGGTTTTGCGAGGCGCCCAGAGGGGAAGCTCCTCCTTCGTCCAACGCAGCCCGGCCGATTGCGGCGGCGCTCCGGTGGTGTCGGGCAGGATGACGATGGGCGCCTGCAACCCCTTCGCGCCGTGGACCGTCATCACGCGCACCAGGTTCGCGCTGGTCTCGGGCTCTCGCTTCACGATGGAGCTGGCGCGGCGCAGCCATTGGAGGAAGCCCTGAAGCGAGGCAGGGTGCGCGCGTTCATGCGCCATGGCGGCGGTGAGCAACTCGTCCAGCGGGTCCGCCGCATCTGGACCGAGGCGCGCCAGCAGCCGCGCCCGCCCACCGCGCTCGCCCAGGATTTCGGCGATCAGCGCATGGGCGGGCACATGATCGGCGCGGGCGGTGAGCGCGGCCAGGAGATCGGCGGCGCGGCCTGTGGGCGTCTCGCCGCCGCGCTGCGCCATCAGGGCGGCGTAAAGCGAGCCGGCGCGCCCGTGGGCGAGGGCAAAGAGCGCTTCCTCATCCAGCCCAAAAATGGGTGACTTCAGCGCCGCAGCCAGTTGCAGGTCATCGCCGGGCAGCAGGATGGCATCGAGCGTGGCGAGCACATCCTGCACCGCCAATTGCTCGATCAGCACCATGCGGTCCACACCGCCGACCGGCACGCCGCGCTCCTTCAGGGCGCGCACCAATTGCCCGAGAAAGGCGTTGCGTCGCCGCACAAGCACCAGGATGTCGCCAGCACGGATCCGGCGGCCTTCCGCGGCGTCCCCCTCATGGCGCGCATCCAGCCGCTCATGGCCGATCATGTGCTGGATGCGCCCGGCCAGTGCGGCGGCAAGCCGCGCGTCCGCGCCGGATTCCGCCATGGGGGCATCTGGCACGGCCCAGGCAGGCGGGTCCTCCGGCTTGTCCTGGGATTGCAGGGGCCAGAGCTCGACCAGGCCAGCGGCCCCCTCGCGGTCGGGCAAATGGCGCAGAACCTGGCCTTCGCCGACCACGCCGGCGCGTGCCGCACCTTGCTCGAACACCGCATCCACCAGGGTGAGGATGGGCGGGGCGGAGCGGAAGGAGACCTCCAGCGGGACTGACCGGAATTGCAGGCCTGCGGCAGTGATGTCGCGGGCGAATTCCTTTTCGCTGCTCGGCAGGCCACCGGCATCCGCACCCTGGAAGCCATAGATGGATTGCTTGATGTCACCCACCGCGAAGATGGTGCGCGGTTGCGTGTTCTCGCGCGTGCCCTGGCCGGCGAAGAAGTCGCCCGTCAGCGCGCGGGCGATGCCCCATTGCTCGGGGTTGCTGTCCTGCGCCTCGTCCAGCAGCACGTGATCCAGGCCGCCATCCAGCTTGAAGAGCACCCAGGCCGCGCCTGGATTTTCCAGCAGCTTCTTCGCTGCCGCGATCAGGTCGTCATAATCCAGCCGCCCCAGGCGCTGCTTGGCCGCGGCGAAGCGGCCCAGCACGGGGATGCCCAGCACCAGCGCGGCCTCGGTGGCGCGCAGCAGGGCCACGGCTTCGAGTTGTCCGCGCAGGCGCAGAATCCGCTCGCCCTCGCTCTCGCAGATGGCCTGGATGAAGCTTTGATTGGCGCCGGTCTTCTGGGTTGCGAACTTGACCCGCACCTTGCCCTTGTCGGTCAGGAAAAGCCCTTCCCAATCTGCAAGCATGGCTTGGCGGGCGGGGTCATCGTGGGCAAGCCAAGCCTTCATCGCCGCCCCGCAAGGTGCATCGGTTTTCTCGCTGCCCAAAGCGAGCATGGCGGCGGCACGCGCGAGATCGCGCTCATCGGCGGGGGTCGCGGCTTCGCGGCGCAGGCTGGCTTCGTCCGTCTCCGGGTCGAGGTCGAGGCGGGCGGCGATTTCCGCCACCAGAAGGCGCAAGCCACCCAGATGGGAAATCCCCGTCTGCAGCATGGGTTCCGCCCGGCGCAACTCGCCCATCAAACCACTCAGGCCCTTGGCGGTGCTGAGTGCGGCGAGGCGCTCCAGCGCGGGGCTCACCACCAATTCCGCTTCCCGCGCGCTGGCCAGTTCGGCCGCCGCGTCCATCTCCTCCAGCACGGCGAAACCGGGGGGCAGCCCGGCCTCCAGCGGAAAACCTCGCAGCAGCGACTGGGCGAAGGCGTGCAGCGTGGCGATGCGCATGCCGCCGGGCAGTTCCAGCACGGCGGCGAAGCCGGCGCGCGCGCGCGCCACCTCCTCATCGCTCGGCGCATGACCGAGCAGCTGGCGCAACTCCTTGACCAATGTTGGCAAAGCCGCGACGGCCCATCCGCCCAGCCGCGCATTGAGGCGCGTGGCCATTTCGGCCGAGGCGGCCTTG
>Ga0105047_10019418_pt1 | contig 10484 bp, 5 predicted proteins | sample MAT04_FD_78384 | JGI IMG/M metagenome (GOLD analysis project Ga0105047, IMG submission 78384) | Freshwater microbial communities from Lake Fryxell liftoff mats and glacier meltwater in Antarctica - MAT-04 (megahit assembly) | ecosystem: Environmental > Aquatic > Freshwater > Ice > Liftoff... | reverse complement strand
TGCCATGTCGTGCTTGGGCATCTCTATAATATTTGTGCTCAATCTGAGCGTCAGTTTTCTGCTCGCATTTGCCACGGCAGTGCGCGCCTACGAACTCTCGTCGCGCGAGTTGTTTCAACTGGCAGGCCTGACGCTGCGCCGCCTGCTCAGCCGGCCGTGGGAATTCGTCCTTCCAATCAACTGGCCCGCGCAGGATGCAAACGCAAAGCACTGATATTGGCTTGAACGGGTTTTCTTGCAGGGTTCGAGTCCCTCGCGCGTATCGGGCACTGCGCTACGGCGGTTGGAATCCACTCGTTTGATTCGCGTCTCCACGTGTTAGGTACTACCTGTGGTAGTTCAGAGACAGGCACTTACACTGGTTGCGCGAGTTTCGAAGAAAATGCTTGATTTGACCAAAATAGTTGACTGTGCAAACGTATTGGATTTAATGACTTGCATTAATTGCACGAGTGCCGAAAAAAATCCGAAAAGATTCTTGGGACAAATCGAAAATCTCAATCGTTTTAGTATAGTTGAGTGAACAAGCGAAACAACCGGTTCAAATCATAACTGACTCTGCGTGAACGACCCTGCCCGGCCAGAATCCATATTGCTAATTTGGAGCACATCCCCCGCTTGCGCGCGCGAGGGTTTCATAAGATAATGCATTGATGATTTCGGACCTGTCCCGTGAGATGGCTGCGGGTGACGAACTACCTCGGCGCGATGAACTGGCGGAACGCCTGCGCTGGCTCATTAATCTGCGCTGGGTGGCTCTGGCGTGCGTCTGCGTGGTTGTTTTTGTCGCGCGCAACCTGCTTGTTTCCATCTGGCCGCTGGTCTCCATCGCGCTGAGCATGGGCGTTCTAAACGCCGGCTTTCACGCATTGCATACGACAATGCCGCCCCGCACGCTGCGGGCGCTTTCCGCAGAAGCCCTGCTGCAGAGCGCCGTCGACGTCATAGGCCTTGCCCTGCTGATGTTCTTCGCGGGCGGGCTGCATAATCCCTTCGTCTTCTTCTTCTGTTTTCACGCGGTCATTGCGGCGATTCTGCTTGAGAAACGGCAGGCGTACGGCGTCGCGGTTCTCACCGCCGGCGTTGTCCTTTTCCTGGGCGTCGCCGAAGAATGGAATCTCAATGCGGCCTGGCAACTTGAGGGCGCGCTGGCCTCGGCGCGGCGCGCGCCGCTGGCCACCTTCGGACTTGTTTTCGCCATCGGGACCACGCAGGTGATCTCAGTCTACATGGTCACCGCGATCATGGAGCGCCTGCGCGCGCACTCGCGCGATGTGCGGCGGCTCAATGCGGATCTGGCTGATCGCGTGGAGCGGCTCGCGGGCGCCGAACGCAAGCTTGCGGCGGAGCATCATCGCGCGCGCGCGATCCTTGAGTGCATGGAAGAAGGCGTCGTCGTCGTCGATCTGCAAGGACAAGTGTTGCTGGCCAACACCGCAGCGCAACACAGCGCCCTGCTGGCGCTCGACGATACGTTGAGACAAGCCGGCTGCCACGAGCAACCTCATATTTCCGAATGTGAAAGCCACGATCACGCGGAGGGCGAAGACGCCTGCCCGATGGGCACCGCGGCGGCATGCTTAAGTGAGATACTATCAAAAGGCGGAAAGCTCTGTCCGGCCACGCTCGCGCTGCTCGGCGCCGACCCGCCGAAGGCACAGAACGCTCCCGTGCTGACGGCGCCCAAGTCGCCGACGCTGGCGCAGATTGAAATTCAAGGCCGGCGTTTTGAGAACACCGTCAGCGCCGTGCACACCAGCGCCAACGATATTCTCGGCGTGGTGATTGTCTCGCGCGATGTGACGGCGCGGCGATCGCTTGAGCGCCAGGTTTTCCACGCGGAGAAACTGCATGCTCTAGGCAATCTCGCGGCCGGCGTTGCACACGAACTGAATACGCCGCTGGGCACGATTCTGGGTTACGCACAGATGATGCTCGACGACGCGGCCAATTCGCGCAAAGAATTGATCGTGATCGAAGATCAGGCGCGGCGCTGCCGGAAGATCGTGCAGGGGCTGCTCGATCTTGCGCGCAAATCGAGCTCGGGACGTAGCGAGTTCTTGGCGAACGATCTGGCGATCAAGATGCGCGATGTGATCGCGCATACGCTGGAACTGCGCGGCATCCATCTGCATCTGGACCTCTGCGAGCCGGCGCCGCCGCGTATTCGCATGGCGGTAGACGAACTGGAGCAGGTGCTGGTCAATCTGGTCACCAACGCGGCCGACGCCATTGAGATGGCCGTGCCACTTGAGTACCGCCGGCATCCTGCCGGCCAGATGGAACACACCGGCGGGACGCCAGCGGGACGCGACGGCGGCACGACGACACTGGAAAATCCCACGATCTGCATTCAGACGCGCTGGCAAAATGGCGAAGTGCTGATCGCGGTCGACGATGACGGGCCGGGAATTGCCCCGGATGTTGCCGAGCAGATTTTTGAACCTTTCTTCACGACCAAAGCTGCGGGGCGCGGTACGGGATTGGGCTTGCCGATCGCGCGGCGCATCATTGAGGATCACAACGGCCGGCTGCTGTTGACGCAGCGCGCAAACGGCCGATCAGGTGCACGTTTTGAAATTCGATTGCCGACGCGTTCGGCTAATCAGGAATCGAAAAAGAATTAAACTATGAGCGATCTGACCGGAAAATTAGTGGCGGGTTACCCGATACAGCGGCTGGTTTACCGCGGCCCCTACTCCGACGTTTATCAAGCGGCAAGCTCCGGCGCTCCGCTGGCCATAAAGGTGCTGCGTGATGAACTGCGTGGTGATCCGGGCCTCAATACACAGATCGCTCGCGGATGGGACACAGCAAAAGTAGTGCAGCACGCCAACCTGGCGACTGTGTTCAATACAGGAAACGATCCGGCGGTCGGCGTCTACTGTCTGGCCGAATTGGTTGAAGGCAAGTCGCTGCGGCAGATGATCCTGGGCGGTCCGAAGATCGCGTGGCGCGATTGCTTGATCCTGGCCGAGCAGCTTTTTTCGGCAATCCAGGCCATGCACATCGCCGGGCACTGGCATGGCGAAATCTGGTCGGGAAACATCCTGATCACGCAGGACCAGGATTTGAAGCTCGAGGGCGGCGGCGGCATCGCTGCCGTTGATCGCGCGGCGATGCAATTGATGCAGGGGCCGGCAACGGGATACCTGGCGCCGGAGTTGATCCAGGGAACGCCGCCATCGCCGGAGTCCGATATTTATTCCGCGGGCGCATGCTTGTATTTCATCCTGGTCGGTCAGGATCCGTATCCCGGAGACGACGCCGATGTGATTGGAGAGGCCGTTCTGACACGCCGCGCCGCTCCCGTCACCGTGCTGCGCGACGACCTGCCGCCGGAAGCGGAAGAATTTGTAGCGCGGCTGATGGCAAAAGATCCGACGCAGCGTTACGGGCTGGCGGCCGACGTGGTCGCTGAGATTGCGCGATTGAAGAACAGCCAGCCGCTTGCCCCCTTAAAGGGGGGCAAACCCGCAGCGGCTCCGCGCATGCAACGCCGTGCGCACGCCGACCGGCCGAAATCCAGCGCGGGAAGTCTGTTGCAGCAGCAACGCGCCTCCGTCTCAGGCTTGCGTCCGGGGACGACCGGTCGCCCTGGATCGGGCATTGTTCCAGGCACAACGTCGAAAGTTTTCGGCCGGCTGGATACGCACGTCAAATCGACCATTCCGCAGAGCGAACCGGAAAAACGCGGCGATGATTATTTCCGGCAGGGCCAGTTGCCGCTGGCTCTGAACTGCTGGCGCGATGCATTTGAAAATCACACGCCGCACGCCGCATTGAAAATCAAGATCGAACTCGGCGAGCGCGAATTAAAAAAGGAAGCCTACAGCGCAGCGCTCGACGAAGCCAAGCACCGCCAGAAGATTGGCGATTTCAAGGCGGCCTTGAACCGCGCGCAAGAGGCGATGCTCAATGCCGAGAATGACCTGCAGCGCAACGAGGCCGTCCATCTCGAGAGCGAAATTCTTGCAAATTCGCAACGCTCGCAATCGGGCAATACCTTGAAAATTGCTGCCGCCGCCGGCGCCTTTTTCGGACTGTCGGTGATCCTGTTTTATTTCATGGGCGGGCCGCCAAAGGAGCCGGTCGATACACAGCCGCTGGTTGTTCCAGTGGTAGGGCCAGTAGTCGCGCAACCTGCGGTGGATACACAGCGCGCTTTCATCCCCGTCGCGAATGCGACTCTGCGCCGCCCTGGAAAATGGATTGCCACTAAATCCGGCGACCTGCGAGTCGATACTCCGGAAAAAGAAACGGCTGTTACGATGCGTATGGTGAAGTCAGGAGAAGGATCGGCATTCGCCGAACGGCGCATTGGTTTGCTTGCAGGTGGCGGGCTGGAAAGGCCGGCTAAATTTGAAGAACGCGACATGCTGATCGATTTTCAACAGGCCACCGAACTGGCCTTCCGTTATGGACCCCAGAACGAAAGACGGTTGCGCTACTTCTTTCTGATTAACGGCCCCAAGGACGCACTGCTGGTCGCCGAATTCGATGGTCGGGAAATTCTGTTTACCCCTGAACTGCAGGGGCAGGTGCATGAGATTATGAACTCCATGGTCTTCATGCGGAATTGAAATTTTCAACGGGATGGTGCTTTGCATGAACGTCAGAATCCTCCTTTTATTACTCAGTCTGTCAACGCCCTTGCGTTCCGCCGACGAGGCGCCGACGCCGGCAGAGTTGGAACAGAAGGCTCTTCAGAACATCCGCCAGATCACCTTCGACGGCGCAAAAAATGGCGAAGCGTATTTCTCCGCGGATGGCAGGGAGATTGTTTTTCAAGGCGTGCGTGAGCCTGGAAATCCGTTCTACCAGATTTACAGACTGCATCTGCCGACCGCGGAACTGACGCGTATTTCCAACGGGATCGGGCGAACCACCTGCGCTTATTTTCATCCCAAGAAGCAGCGCATGATCTATGCCAGCACGCACCTCGATCCGCTCAGCCCTGCCAAACAGAAGGAAGAGATCGAGAAACAGAAGTCGGCTCCGGCGCGCCGCTACAATTGGGATTTCGATCCGTTCTTTGAAATCTTCGAATGCGATCCCGATGGCAAAAATGCAGTGCAACTGACCCGCAGCGAAGGCTACGACGCCGAGTGCGCATACTCACCTGACGGCAGCAGGATTGTGTTCTGTTCGATGCGCGACCAGGATCCTGAAATTTACGTCATGGATGCCGACGGTAATAATCCGAAACGACTGACCAATGAAAAAGGCTACGACGGCGGCCCCTTCTTTTCGCCCGACGGCAAGCAGATCATCTGGCGCCACTTCGACGATGCCGCGCAGAAGGTCGCCGAAATCTGGATCATGGACGCCGACGGGAAGAACAAGCGCCAGGTCACAGACCTGAAAGGATTGAGCTGGGCGCCGTACTTCCATCCATCAATGAAATGGATCGTCTTTGCCGGCAATCACGAAGACCCGGCCTTCGAGCTCTACGCGATTCGTCCGGACGGAAAAGATCTGACACGTCTGACCTTCAGTAATGGATTCGACGGATTGCCCGCGATCTCGGCTGACGGCAAGAACCTGATGTGGACCAGCAACCGGACAGGAAACAAGAGCCAGATTTTCATCGCCGATTTGCAGCTTCCCGGCGATGCCGCCACAGTTGCGGTCGCCTTTCCGGCGCCCCAAAACACGTGGAATGCAGAGGAATGGGCCAAGCGTAAATGGCAGATCGTGGCCGCCGGCGAAGATCGGAACATCGAGCATGAGCTGGGCAAACAGTTGAAAGTAGCCGGCGTTTATCCGCCCGGAATGAACACGCTGGATAAAGTGGAAGAAACTTATTACGTGCAAGGTCCCAGCGTGGCCGGCTGGACTCCGCCAATTGGCAAACGCAAAGATATCATCGTTCTCTCTGCCGCGTTGAAGAACGACTACGACTCCTGTCTGGCGATCGCAACGGTGGTCGATGCGGCTCACGCGACGGTCAAACGCAAGAAAGAAAATCCGGCAAAAGATCTGGCCGGCCTGTTCTGTTCGGTGGCCGATCCCGATGAGTTGTTGCGCCTCTACCCCGCTGCGCAGGGCGCGGTCAGCAAGTTTCCCAGTCCCGAAGGCCCGATTGGAATATCGACGTATCTGAATATCGCAAGCCTGGCCAACGTTGTAAATCGCCAGCTTGTGATTCGCGGGATCGGCAGCAGCGCGCAGTGGCGCGGAGTGATCGAGCGTCTCGCGTGGCGGCATCCGAAAGTTCATTTCGTGCTCGAAGACGATCCGGCAACTGCCCCGGAACTCGAACAGTTCGTCAGCAAAAGTATTCCCTGCCTTTCCATCGGGCCCTTCGAGCCGCCCACATTGATGTGGGAACCCGAAGAGGCCAAGGCGCGCGCCGCTGACCGGCAGAGCGTCGTTTCCGCCGTCGCAGATTTGATCAGCGTGCTGAGTCAGGAGCCGCCGCTTCAATTTTCAGCGTATGACGCAGCCGCCGTTCGGGCCGCCGCCAGCGCCTCCGCTCGTCCATATCTGGGCACGATTCCGGATTACAAAGCAGAAGGCGTTAAAGGCGTGAAGATCAGCGGCGTACGTCCGGCGTCTCCGGCGGAGCAGGCCGGACTGAAAGGCGGCGACGTGATCGTTGAAGTGGGCGGCATGGCCGTCAAAGACGTCAACGATTATTTGAAGGCGCTCGAGAACTTGAAGCCCGGCACCGAAACAACGCTTCGCATCGAACGCGACGGCAAAGCCGAAACAGTGAAGGTGACGCCCGCGGCGCGGTAACGTAGTAAACGTGTTGCTTGATATGATGCGGGCCCCATGGAAATGCGGCGATGAGCCTGCGCGGAAAACTTCTGAGTTATGTCGTGGCCGTGATGGCGATCGTCTTCATTATGGTGCTCGCCACGCTGACCCCCGACGCCTTGAATGAAACGCGCGTGCGCGCCACCACCGGCCACGACACCGCACAATCCTTGAAAATTGTTTTCGAACAACTGAGCGCGGCACAGCGCGAAAAACTGCTGGCTGGCGAAACGAATTTTTTTACCGGCCAGATGCTGGATGGCTGGTTCCTGGCATCGAACGACGGGAAAATTCAGGCCTGGATGATGCGCGGTCCGCGCCCTGATTCGTTAAACCAGATCCAGATCGCGCAGGAACACATGGACCATTTTGAGCAGGTGCTGACCCCCGATGGCCAGAACCTGATGCTTTATGCGCGAACCAATATCAGTTCGCTGCGTCCGTCTCTGGATGTCTGGAATATTTTTGTAGTGATGGCCGTGGGAACGCTGCTGCTCGTCATGGTGATCTACGGCTTGATGCTCCGCCTGGTGGTCAAGCCTGTCGAACATCTGGCGCGTGCGAGCCGCGCGGCCGTGGCCTCTGCAACACTCGCCGGGCGCAGCGGAGTTCTCAGACCTCTCTTGCCGCCCGTTCCGCACACCAATCGGCTCGACGAAATCGGAGAACTTGTTCGCGCGTACAATAAAATGACCGACGAGGTCAATGATTTGCGCGTAAATCTGGAGAGCCGTGTGACGCAGGCCAAGCGCGAACTGGAAGCGGCGCAGAACCAGATCGTGCTCAGCGAGCGGCTCTCGGTCGCCGGCCGCCTGGCCGCGGGCGTGGCGCACGAAATCAACAATCCGCTCGGTGGAATGCTGAACGCCGCGCGCACGTTGCAAAACAAAGCTGCCCCCGGCACCCGCGAGCACGAATATCTCGAACTGATCATGGAAGGACTGGGGCGCGTGCAGGGAATCGTGACGACGATGCTCCAATTTTCCAGGCCGGCGAAAGAGGCCAGCCAAGTCGAGCTGCCGGCGGTCATCGACGGAGCGTTGCTTTTCTGCGCGCACCGCTTCGGAAAAATGAAACTCAAGCTTGAGAAAGACTATCCCTCCGGAGAACCGCTCTGCGTGTGGGGACATCGCTCCGAACTCGGCCAGGTCTTTCTCAACCTGATCGTCAATGCGCTGGATGCGATGGATGGGAACGCGAGCGCCCCGCATAAACTCACCCTGCGCTTGCGGCATGATGGCTCGGCAATGATAGTCTCTATCGCAGACACGGGTTCGGGCATGTCGCCTGAAGTCCGCGAGCACGCCGGAGAATTTTTCTTCAGTACCAAGAAAGAAGGACACGGCACCGGTCTTGGATTGGCCGTCGTTCAACATATCGTTTTGCAGCACGGCGGAAGTATGAACATCGAAAGTAACGAGCAGTCCGGCACAACCATCACTCTCAAGCTGCCCGCCGAACAGCCCGTGTTAATGGAAAAAATTCTGGAGGCGCCGCATGCCGCGTCCACAGCTTCGTGAGGTGTGGCACGTTCAATTGTTGAACTGCCCGCGGTCGCCGGACGAATTTCGCAAATGTGAAATTGCGCAACGGAGAACGATTTTAGAATGCGTGTACTTCTGGTCGACGACGAACGCAGCATTCGCATGACGCTGGGCGATGCGCTGGAGGAAGCCGGCCATCAGGTGCGCCGCTGTGAAAACGTCGCCCGCGGCCGGGATGCTCTGAACGAAATCTCCGTCGATTGCGTCGTCACGGATCTGAATCTGCCCGATGGATCGGGAATTGAACTGCTCCCGCTTGCGCGCGAACGCAACCCCGAAGCCTCTCTGCTGGTCATCACCGCGCACCAGTCGATTGACACCGCCATTCAGGCCACGAAGTTCGGCGCCGACTACCTGATCAAGCCCTTCCTTAATGAGGAAGTGCTGGTCCGCCTTCAGAAGATGGAAGAAGTGCGCCGTCTGAAAGCTGAACTGGCCGAGCTCAAGACGCAGGTCATTGAGCGCCACAAGATCGATCGCATCGTCGGCAAGACGCCGCAGATGCAGGAACTGTTTTCCACAATTGAAACGATTGCGCCGTCGGACACGACCGTGCTCGTCACGGGCGAATCCGGCACGGGCAAGGAACTCGTCGCGCAAGCCCTGCACAGAAATTCACCGCGCTGTAACAAGCGCCTGATAAAGCTCTCCTGCGCCGCGCTGCCGGACAACCTTCTGGAAGACGAACTTTTCGGGCACGAGAAAGGCGCCTTCACCGACGCCAAGGAACGCAAGCCCGGGCGCTTCGAAATGGCCGACGGCGGCTCGATCTTTCTCGATGACATCGACGATATGAGCGTGCAGACGCAGGTGAAATTATTGCGCGTGCTGCAGGAACGCGAGTTCGAGCGGCTCGGCGGAACCAAGACAATCAAGATTGATGTGCGCGTGATCACCGCAACCAAAACCGATCTCTCGTTGCTCGTGCGGCAGGGGCGTTTTCGAGACGACCTTTATTTCCGGCTGCGCGTGATTGAATTGCGCCTGCCCAGTCTGCGCGAACGCATCGCCGACCTGCCACTGCTGGTGCAGCATTTCATCCGCGCGCATTCCAACGGCCGCACGTATCACGTCTCTCCCGAAGCCTTGCAGCGCATGGGTCAGTACGCATGGCCCGGGAATATTCGCGAGCTCGAGAATGCTGTGTTGCGCGCGATCGCGCTGGCTGGAAAATCCGACATTCTCGAAGAGCGCTATTTGATGCAGACGCCGATGGCCATGCGTGACGACGCCGGCGGAAACAGCACTCCGATGGTCGGCGGTACGATGCTCTCTCCGGAAACCGCCGTGCCCGAACGACCTGCGTTCGTGCGCGTTCCCACTCCCGCAATGTCGGCAGTTTCAGCACCGCCTTCGCCGCCTGTTGCTGCAGCCGATCGCACTCCCGTTTTTGCGGCGACCGACGAGCAAACCGCACCGATCAGCCTCGCGGCCCCGGAAAAATCGGAATTGCACTTTCGCCCGCTTCGAAACAGGGTGGCCGACGTGGAGAAGGCGTATATTCAAGAAGTGCTAATCCACACCGGCGGAAACAAAACGCGCGCCGCCGTGATGCTGGATATTTCCCGAAAAAACCTGTGGGAAAAGATGCGCGACTACGGGCTACTGGAGTAACGCAAACTTTCCAGTTTGCGAGATCGTGCAACCCACGGGGTGTTGCCGGCACTCGCAAACTGGAAAGTTTGCGTTACTTCTTCGCAAGCGACTCTTTCACCTGCTGCTCGATCCACAGATACGTCTTGCGCAGTCCGTCCTCCAGAGAAATCGACGGCTCCCATTTCAGGATTTCGCGCAGGCGCGTGTTATCGCTGTTCCGGCCGCGTACGCCCTGCGGACCGGAGATGTGCTTCTTGACAATCTTGATATTGGCAATCTCCGAGACCAGATCGGCCAGACCGTTGATGCTAATCAGACGGTCCTGTCCCATGTTGAGTGGCTCGGCGTGGTCAGAGCGCATCAGGCGGAGAAGCCCTTCGGTGCAATCATCGATGTAGCAGAACGAGCGCGTCTGCAATCCGTCGCCCCAGATTTCAATTTCATTGTTGCCTGTCAGTTTTGCGTAAGCGATCTTGCGGCACATCGCCGCGGGTGCTTTTTCGCGTCCGCCTTCCCACGTTCCGAGCGGTCCGAAAATATTGTGGAAGCGAACGATGCGCGTCGGCAATTTGTAATCCT
>Ga0105047_10019417_pt1 | contig 10485 bp, 9 predicted proteins | sample MAT04_FD_78384 | JGI IMG/M metagenome (GOLD analysis project Ga0105047, IMG submission 78384) | Freshwater microbial communities from Lake Fryxell liftoff mats and glacier meltwater in Antarctica - MAT-04 (megahit assembly) | ecosystem: Environmental > Aquatic > Freshwater > Ice > Liftoff... | reverse complement strand
TCGACCAGGCGATGATTGGCGCGTCTTGAATGGCAGAGGTATTTGACCCGCTGCTAACGACCAGCCACGTCATCAGCACGCCCACCAGCACCAGCGACAGTCCGCCGGCCAACCGCGGTCCATGGGCGCGAACTTTGAATCGCAGCAGGTGCGCCGCCAACAGATTGACCAGCATGGCGCCGCCGATGACGAACCCGCCGGGGAACGGAAACCAGACCGTCGTCTCGCCCATGCTGAACCACGCTCGCGGAAAGAAAATCCGCGGATCGATCTTGGCCATAGGCGTGCGGAAATAATCGCGAGTGACGTCCCAGATATCCATTTCAATCTGGGCGAGCGTGCCCGCCAGGATCAAAAAGATCGCCGCCGCCATCGACGCCACCGTCAGCTTGAGCGACGCAAGTGGCTCCAGCACCGCGACCACTGTCGCCCAGGGGGAACCGGCTTGTGGGCGCACGATGCCGTGCGAGGATTCTTCGTCTAGCTCTTGCTCGATATCAATTGACATAGGGCCAATTCCGTAATGTAGAGATGCGCAGTCGCGCTATTTTGAGTTGGGAGAAGAATCAGGCTCCGCGGTCGCAGGGCCAGTGGGCGCGGCGGGAGCAGAGGGCGCCGCCGGACCAGACGCTGGAGGCAGTGCGGGGCCAGTCGAAGGCGCCGCAGGCGCCGGGGGCTCGACAGGCGTCGCGACCGGAGACTTTTCGCTCGCGCGAGGGGCTTCTGGCGTGGCTCGCGGGGACATCGGTCCGCCCGGCGGACGCGCTCCCGGCGCCATGGGCCCACGCGACATGCCGTCGTCCGACTTCTTGCCAGAGATGTCGACAAGCGTGGCCGTTAGTCCTTCGCCCTTCAATTCCTCGATAGCGTCTTGCAAGCGTAGCGGTGGCAAGGGCGACAGGCCCAACTGGCCGCGCCAACGGTTGAGATTGGCCAGCACGTAGGAATCAAAGTCGTTCTCGGCGCCGGGGAGCACGCTGACGCTAAGATCGAGCGGCGGGGCGCCATCGGGTGGGATTTCGATCGTGGCGAATCGGAGGCCGCTAGCTGGCTGTTGTTTCCAACCTTCGGGGAGCGTCCATTGCGGCGCTTCCTCGGTCTCAAAGCGGGTCGATTGAACCAACTGCTTGAAGGAGTCTAATTGTTTGCCAACGGCGGCCACCGGCCCGGTCAGGCGAAAGATCCAAGCCCGCTGGCCGCGCGGAATAATGGCCGCCACGATCCGATCGGTGGGTTCCTGTGGTGTCGATTCCTTCTCGCCGTCTGCCGTCAGTCGACGGATGACGTCTTCTTTGGGAGTTTTATAGTGGCCGATGGGCTCGACGCGGTCGCATCCGGCGCTCGCCAGACCGACAAAAAACAACAACAGCGCGATCGGGGGACGAGGGTTCACGGGAGAGACTTTCAGGCGGGGATGCGCGGATTGTGCCAGCCACACATACACAGCCGCGCAAGGAGGCGGGTCTGACGTACTCTTTATTATAGCGCCGCCGCCGCTCCCAGGTATAGGAGCCATGGCGGGTCCGCGACGTATCGCGTTGTGGCCAATGGAAGTTACGTCGAGCACGATTGTGTCGGTTCTAGGGCCACTGTGGGTTTTGCGGTTGCCAGTCCGCGCGCGGTTGTTTCTAATGATTGGGCCGTAACGCCGCCCCTGTGGCGCCAAGTCACGCGTTTTACGCCGCGCGGCGAACGGGAACCCATAATATCTCATAGGCGGAACGAGCGAGCCCGCCTCCGAAGCACCGTCCAACGCGAAGGGAACATGAAATATGAGCGCTGACGTCTCGAAGAAGCCGCCTAGCAAGACCGAGATTCTCAACACGATCGCCGAGAAGACCCAGCTCACGAAGCAGCAGGTTTCGGCCGTCCTCGACACTCTGCACGAGGAAATTGGCCTCTCGCTGAGCGCCGTGGGATCGTTCGCGATTCCGGGTCTGGTCAAGATCGAGAAGAAGGTCGTCCCGGCCAAGCCGGCCCGCACCGGGGTGCCCAACCCATTCAAGCCAGGCGAGCTCCGCGATATCGCGGCCAAGCCAGCGTCGACCAAGGTCACCGTGCGAGCGCTCAAGCAGCTCAAGGATCTGGTCAAGTAACAATCGATCGCGGAAACGAGCTGCCTAACGGGTTCGCGAAACTTGGTTGCCATCGGGGCGACATTCGCAGGACGAGAAGGCGGCAAACGAAATCGACCGAACGAGCCCGGAGCAATCCGCGGCTCGTTTTTTTGTTACAAGCGCATGGGAACGAATTCCGCGCGCGTTCCGACCGCAATCTGCTTGCCGCGTTCTCGCCGAAAGCAGATAATTGAAATTGGCGAGATTTTCCCTCGCCTTCTTGCGACCGGAACTTGGAGACGCCCGATGTTGCGTCACGCGCTCGTTCGATGTGCGCCCGTTGTGTTGGGTCTGGCGATCACGGCCGGCCTGGTGGGCGTGGCTGACGCTCAGCGCTACTATGGCGCAGGGGGCGCCCGTGTCGGCGGCCATGCAAGTGGCGGCGTTGGATTTTCGGGCTCACCTGGTTTCAGCCAGAACTCGGTCCACAATCCGTTCAGTCACAATTACAACGCGCTATTACCTGGCAACACGGGCTGGCGCGGCCGGTCGTTTTACGGCGGCGGCTCGTTCTACAACGGGTTTGCATTTGGGACGGGCGGCTTTTACGGCGGGTACTACTCGCCGTACGGCTATGGCTACGGGTATCCCTACTATCCGGCCGTCACGGTCTCTCCGTTGTTTGTTCCAGCCGAGGTCAACTACGGACCTTTGGCGGTGCAGCGATTCATGGGTCTGAACGCCGGACTGGCGCCGCTGGGAGCGGACATGGCGCCACTTGCGCCGTTGGCGCCTCTTCCTCCGGTGGCCGGTGGATTTGGCGTGCTGGCGAATGATCCGCCTGAGGAAAAAGTTCGCAACAAACCGCGCGCGAGCACGGCCGAAGCCAAGACGCGCGCCCAGCGGCAGATTGAATTGGGAGACGCGTCATTCTCGCGCCAGTCTTTCCTGGACGCGACGCAACATTATCGCACCGCGGCAGTCACTGCGCAGGACATTCCGGAGCCGCTGTTCCGCCAGGGATTCTCGCTGTTTGCGCTCGGTCGATACGATCAAGCGGCCAAGATGTTTCGCAAGGCGTTGGAACTCGACCCCAACTGGCCGACATCCGGCTTCCGTCTCTCCACGCTCTATGGTGATAACCAGCTCTCCAAGGGAGGGCACTTGGACGCCTTGGCGCAGGCCGTGACTAAAGGGCAGAACTCGGACCTGTTGTTCTTGATGGGCGTGGTCCTCTATGCGGACGGAGAACCGGGCCGTGCGGAACCATTCTTCTTGCGGGCGCGAGATCTCAACGTGGGCGATGGCGCCCATCTGGCCGGTTTCTTGAAGCAGATTGAAAAGCAAGCGGAGCAAGTCGCCGCGCCTGCCGGAGCGCTTCAGAACCCAGTGGCGCCTGAGCAACCGCCGATTGCGATCGACGCGCGCCGCCCGGCGCCCCTTGCGCCGCCGCCGAAAGCAGAACCCGCTCGCCCCGCTAAGCCGGGTAGCGTTGATCTGTAAGCGTGTGAGCGGGCGCCATGCTGTCTTCTGCGCGCACTAAGTGCGCGGCGCGATACGGCGAGTTTTATTGGTCGCCCGTAATTCCGCGTTTACGTTCTCGATAGGCTGCCTGGCGTTTGAGTCCACTGCGCATCAGTGGCCCCAGCAGCCAGCGCTCGCAATCTGGGGCGACTGAGACGAACTTGGCCAACCAGCCACGGCGGCGCGGCAACAGAATCTCCAGCGGGCGCTTCACGAGCGCACGATTCAGAACCGTGTCCGCGACTGCGTCGACCGTCAGCGGTCGATTGGAACTAAACGCCAAGGCCGCCTCTGCGTGATCCATTTCCAGGTCGAGCATCGGCGTCTCGACGGCGTCCGGACAGACACAAGTTACGCTGACCCCGTGGGGCCGAAGTTCGTGCGCCACGGCCAATGTGAATCCGCGGACGGCGAATTTCGAAGCCGTGTAGGCGGCGATCCCCGGCACGGGCGCCACGCCCGCCATCGACGCGATGTTAACGATGTGCCCGCTGTTTTGCTGGGTCATCTGCCGCGCAGCGGCTTGCGTGCCGAGCATCGTGCCGCCAGCGTTAACTTGGAGATGGACGAGCAATTGTTCCGGCGTGATCGTTAGCACATTGCCGGGCTGCACGATTCCGGCCACGTTCAGCAGCACGTCCAAACGACCCCAGCGCTGGACGGCCATTTCCACGGCCGCGCGCCATCCGCCCGGATCGCAGACGTTGAAGGCGTGACAGGCGACGCGCGGCAGGCTCCAGTTCTGATCTGACGCCACGGCGGCCAGTCCGGCTGAATTGACGTCGGTGGCCAGGAGCGAATGTCCGGCCGCGGCGACGCGTTCGGCCAGTCGCCGACCGATGCCGCTAGCGCAGCCGGTAATCAAAAAGACTTTGGCCGCCGCTGGCGATTGTTGAGTCCTGTTTTGCATTCGTCTTTGCACTGGGCTGGAAGTTGCTTCGTCGAACGGCCGGAATTGCTCAACATACCGGCTTACGCGCCTTGGACAACGCGCCCGGACTTTAGTGGCCCGACAATTGCTATGAGCTAAATTAGTGTGTCGGACGTCGGCCCCTTTTCTGTCTGCTTCTTCCCTGCGGGAGCCTGGGTTATGTCTTACGGTCAAAGTCGCGGTGGCGGGATGTCTTCCCTGAAGATGCGGCTGATCATCGCTGCGGTCATTGTCCTGATCTCGATCGTCAGTTACTACGGCTCGACCAGCCCGAACGAGACAACGGGCAAGTCGCAGCGAGTCGCAATGACTAGCCAGGAAGAGATCGCGCTGGGATTGCACGCTGAGCCGGAGATGATGCAGCAACATGGCGGCCTGGCCACGGACGCAAACGCCCGTGCCTTGGTCGACCGCGTCGGCAACCAGCTTCTGGAGGCCTTGGACAAAAAGCTCGCCAGCGCGAATCACAAAAATCCCTACCCGTTCAAGTTTCACTTGTTGCGAGATCCGCAGACGATCAACGCCTTTGCGCTCCCTGGTGGCCAGGTGTTTATCACGTTAGGACTCTTCAAGGAGCTGGAGACCGAAGGGCAATTGGCGGGCGTGCTAGGGCATGAAGTTGGACACGTGCTCGATCGACATGGCGCGCAGCAGTTGGCCAAGCAACAACTCACGCAAGGCCTGGTCGGCGCCGCGGGTGTCGCCGGGGGCGGATACGATAGCGCGCGCATGGCGGCGGCGATTGGTCAGATGGTCAACATGAAATATGGCCGCACCGACGAGTTACAGGCCGACGAGTGGGGCGTAAAGCTGATGGCCGGCGCCGGCTACGATCCGAACGCCATGCTGGGCGTTATGAAAATTCTGGCAAAGGCGTCCAACGGAAACGCGCCTCCCGAGTTTTTAAGCACGCATCCCAACCCGGCCAATCGGGAAGTGGAAATTGAGCGAGTGATCCACGAGGAATTTCCGAGCGGTTTGCCCCCCGGCTTAAAGCCGTAGCCCGGCGCCGCCGCAGGCAAACGGCGCGCAAACGTCAGCGATCAGCCTCCGCCCATCTCGGCCATGGCGGTGTCCGGAATGTTGAAGTTCGCAGCAACGTCTTGCACGTCGTCGTGGTCGTCCAGTCGTTCCATCAGTTTGAGCACTTTGCGGGCGGCGTTCGCGTCCAGTTCGACGGTATTCTTCGGCAGGCGCGAGATCTGGCTCATCTCCGGCTCCAGACCTTGGTTCTTCACGGCTTCGAGCACGGCCTGGAAGACGCTGGGATCGCAGGTGACCTCGAATGTGGCGTCGGTCCGTTTGACATCGTCCGCGCCGGCCTCGAGCGCTAGATCGACCAGCGCGTCTTCTTCGATCTTGGTGGCCGGCACGACGATCAAGCCCTTGCGATCAAACATCCAAGCAACGCAGCCGGTTTCGCCGAGCTTGCCTTCGGCCAGTTCAAAGATCTTGCGGATCTCGCCAGCGGTCCGATTGCGATTGTCCGTCAAGATCTCGCAGAGCACGGCCACTCCGCCCGGGCCGTAGCCTTCATACATGCATTCGTCCAGGTTGCCCCCGTCGAGCTCGCCCGTTCCTTTTTTCACGGCGCGGACGATATTGTCCTTGGGCATGCTGATCGCCTTGGCGGCGTCGATCGCATAGCGTAGCCGGAGGTTCATCACCGGGTCTCCGCCGCCGGTCTTGGCGGCGACGATGATCGCCTTGGACATCTTGCTCCAGACCTTGCCGCGCTTGTTATCAATCAGCGATTTCTTATGGGCGATATTCGCCCAATGGGAATGACCTGCCATAGAACGCTACTGCTCCGCATTGCTGTCGGCCGGCGCGCTCGCGGCTGCGCCTGTTGGCCGTGGATGAAGTGTTGAATGATCGGGGAGACGCCAAGCCGAAGTTCAGCCGCCGTCTGGCTTGCTTTCGGTCAGCTTGCGGCGAACGGCGACGGCCTTGTCGCCCTCTTTCTCGCGATCGAACGCGGCCCCGGCGCGCTCCCAGGATTCGCGCGCGGCGTCCATCTGGCCCGCCTTTTGTTGCGCGTCGCCCAGATGCTCCAGGATAACGCCGTCCGGGTCTTCCTTAGCGGCCGCTTTTTGCAACTGCTCGACTGCTTCGGGATATCGCCCCAACATATAAAACGCCCAGCCAAGGCTGTCTCGATAGGCGGCGTTTTCTGGACTGTCCGTCACAGCTTGCTGAATCATGCCCAACGAGCGTTCCAGGTTCTTCCCCTGCTCTGCCCACAGGTACCCCAAGTCATTGAGGGCGGAGATGTTCTCTGGATACTCATCCAAGACCTGTTCCAGGAACTCTTCCGCTTCAGGCATGCGTTTTTGTTGCACGCGAATATTGGAGAGCGCCAGCCGAGCGTCACGCAACAGCGCGCGGGTGTCCTCTGACTGATACTGCGAATCAAACCGCTCGATCAAATCTTCGTAGGCCTTGGACGCCTCGTCCGTCCGTTTGGCGTGATACAAGATCCACGCCAACCGCGAGTACAGCCGCGGAGGCGGATTCGGCATGGCGAGCGCCGCCTGCGCGGCGGTGAGCGCTTCTTCTGTCTTGTCGGCCATCTCAAGTGCGCCGGCCAGGTAGAGATGAAACCCGGTGTTGCCCTCCGGCAGGACTTTTTCGTCGATGGCGCGTTGAAAGATCTTGGCCGCTTCCGAGTATTGCTCCGCCAACAGCAACCCGATCCCCCAAGACTCGTAAATACTAGGCGCCTCGTCGCGCTTGGCCTTGAGCGCCAGTTCGAAGAATTCGGCCGCCATGTCGAACTTCTTGGCCTGGATCCCCAATAGGGCCAGCGCCAATCGATCGCCGTAGGCCAAGGATTCCGGCTTGTCGGCCAGTAGGCCGCGGGCCGCTGCTGCTAAACCGTCGACTGCCGCCGCGTCGGTCGCCAGTTCCTTGATCTGCTCTTCCACTACGTCCAGCGAAGCGCCATCCGTGGCCGCCACGCCCAGTACGTTGAGCAATTCAGGGTACTGTTTGCGTTGGCGGTAAACAGTGATCAGGCCTTGGTAGACTTCGTTGCTGGGGGCGTCCTTCAGCAGTTCCTTGAAGGCGGCCTCGGCCTTGTCGTGATTGCCCGCGGCGAGTTCCGCCTTGGCCAACACACGCAACAGCGCCCGGTTCTTGGGCTCCGCAGCGGAGAGCGTGGCCAACTTTTCGACGAATGTTGCCTGGCGATTCAGAGATGACAGCGCCTTATCCAACAGCTCGTACGGACCGGCGCCGGCGATCGTGGCGTGCTCGTCAAAATAGATCTGCAATTGCTCGAGCGCTTTTTCGGACTCTTTCTTGTGCTGACTGACGCGGGCCAGATGGTAGGCGTGCAACGCCTTGTCCGGGCGAAGCTTTTCCAGACGCTCGTACGCGGCCAACGCGTCGTCCGGACGGTCCGCGGTCAGGAACGCCTCGGCGAACAGCTCCAGGTTCTTACGCCCTTCGTCGCCGATCAGTGCCTTGCGCTGCGTTTCGTTAAGGCCGAAGTCGCCTGGCTTGTCGAACGCTTTCATCACGTCGGCAAAGGCGTCGGCCGCTTCACTCTGCTTTTCGGTGACAAAGCAGAGCCGACCGAGTTCCATGGTTAGCAGGATGTACGCGGCGGTCTTCGGTTGCTTCTCCAGACGAGCGCGGGCTTGCTCATAGAGCTTGAGCGCCTGTTCGTACTTGCCGCTCTCGGTCAGGTGGAGTCCAAGCTGGCGCAACAGGAGTGGATCGCCCGGTTCTAATTCGGCGGCCTTGAGCGCGTAGCGCACGGCTTCGTTGGGCCGGTCGAGGCTGAAGGCGAGTGGGATGATCTGGCGAATGATCGGCGTGGCGTCCGGCTCGAACCGCAGCGCCCGTTGATAGAGCCGTAAGGCCGCCGCCAGATGCTCGTTCTGTTCGGCGATCCGCCCGGCGCCAAATAGACTGAGGGCTTCCAGGTGGTTCTTTTGCTGCTCCGTCCGCGGATTTTTTTCCGAGATGGGGGCCGGGGGCTCATCCAGCTCCGTGGCGGATTGTGCCTGCGGGGCCGCGGGCGCAACTTCCGGCGTGGCGGTCTGCGGCGTCGCGGCCGCCAGGGGACTGTTTGTGGCTCTGTCGAAGGCGCTTGCTCGCGTGATGAACGCGGAGCAGCAACTCACTGCGATGAGCAGACAACAGACCAAACGTCGATCTGCCAAGGCCGGCTCCTCAATAGAAAAGGAAGGGATCGAGCGACGCGCCAGGCAGGACGGGCGGGCGAAAAAAACGAGCAGCCCGTCCGCAGCGCGAGGACTTCGTAGACCTTAAATTCTACCAAGCAGCCCCAGCGGATGCCACAGTTGGCGCTGGCCAGTAGTGTCCTAATTATGTGTCCTTATTGTGTGTTGCTGGATTCTTCTAAAGTTCCGGATACATGTCGCCGCTGATCGTCAATGCCAAGCCGCCTTTGATCGCCCGCCTGCATGCATCACCGAATTCTGCGATTTGCGGATGCGCTATGCCGGATGCAGCCAGGCCCCCAAGCTCCCGGTCAAGCATCCCTAGTCGGTCATTAGAGACAATTAAAGTCGGGGCCTTGTATTTGAGGAATGCGATGTCATGCAAAATCGGGTACGAGTCATTTGCAGATCGGCAAATCTCGAAGATCAGTTCGTAGAATCGCTGATCCAGATAGATTGCTTTGTGCTCGCAGTGGTCGTCCGGAGGATTCCGCGAGTAACAAACCAGAAATGCCACGATAGAATCTCCTAGTCAAGCTATGCGCTCAGTGCAGCCTCGAACAACTCGTCGAACGACCAAACGTGGCTGGTTTGCACCCATCATGTAAGCCGTTCCTCGCTTCTGACCGGACTTACCCGGCTTGCGGGTTTGTCAGCAGAACTTGTAGTAGGCCGCGAACATGGCGAAAGCCGCTTCCAGGTTCTTCAGCTTCTTACTGAAGCATAGCGTCAGGCGATTTAGCCGCTTCATACCCGCTAAGTGTAATTCATCTTGGCGTTATGAAACTCCTTGATGATCTGGCCGCCGAGTCCTCGCCACCGGACGATCCGGAAGACGACGAGTAGTAGCCATTCACTAGAGCCGCCTGCGGGCGGCTTTTTCATGCGCTGGCGGGGCGGTTAGAATTGGGGGCATGCGTGAAGGGCACGAAATCTATGGCGCCGCGAGGAATGGTTGAGATGCTAGCATTCGAGATTTTAGTAAACGGCAAACGGCTGTGCCTTGCCGGCACGGATGCGCACAACGTGTTTTCGACTATCGTGTCCTGGGGGCGGCGTGCTGACGACAGGATAAATTTCCACGTTGGTGGCATCGTGTCTGGCGACTCCCACGATCATTACGAATGGACGACTCCCGCAATCGGCATCGGGGATGAAGTCACGATTCGCATCATGGACTCGGAAAAATGCGACGAGCCCGACCGAACGTATCAGCCACCTTCTCGGCAGTGCGATGCCTGATTCATTACCAGCACCACACTGTTAAGAGACTACCCGCTGGCGTTCCCACCGTGTACGCCGGCGGCGTCGCACAAACCCGCCAGTTTGGATCGCTGCTGGGAGGGCGCCCGGATTGATTCTAGCGTGGCGCCCTGCACGCGCGGCGTGAAGTAGCATTGGAAGAACGGGCGCCGCGCTGGCGACAAAGGCTGAAGACCGCGACCCAAACCAACATGCGCTGCTGGCGCGTTTTGCGATCGGACGTTGGTGATGGCGCCTTCTGTGTTTTGGCTGTAGCCCTCACCGTCTCGGTGAGGGTTCGTATTTCGGCGCTGCGAAATCTTTTGACGCTGCGAGTTCTTTCGGCGCTCGAACGTTGTTGATGGGTTCTTGCCTTCCACAAACGTTCGCTTCATCACGGAGGACCGTGATGGCCACAACAAAGATCCCTCACTGCGTTTTGGGCTGGGAAGGACGTGCGCGCGGCTAGCGAATTCAACCCAATCGCAGCGCGGCGAGCGCTCGATCGTATGTTCCAACCCGAGCGCAGCTCGGCCCT
>Ga0105047_10019413_pt1 | contig 10486 bp, 11 predicted proteins | sample MAT04_FD_78384 | JGI IMG/M metagenome (GOLD analysis project Ga0105047, IMG submission 78384) | Freshwater microbial communities from Lake Fryxell liftoff mats and glacier meltwater in Antarctica - MAT-04 (megahit assembly) | ecosystem: Environmental > Aquatic > Freshwater > Ice > Liftoff... | reverse complement strand
GCTTGATATGATTGCGACTCATGTCGCAATTTCCCGCTTGGGATCACGAAGAGCTTCCCCCACCGCCTGACCTCTCCCGCCGCCCCTGGACCGCGCTCATTGGCCCCGGCCTGCTGATGGTCGGCGCCAATATCGGTGGCGGCGAATGGCTCTTTGGCCCGCTCGTTACGGCCCAATACGGGGGCAGTGTGATGTGGCTCGCCACCGTCTCCATCCTGCTGCAAATCTTCTACAACCTGAGCGTCATGCGCTACACGCTCTATACCGGCGAGCCCGTAATGATCGGCTTCTTTCGCACCTGGCCGGGGCCGATGTTTTGGGGCGTCTTCTACCTGATGTTCGAGTTCGGCAGCGTGTGGCCCTACCTCTCGTCGAATGCCGCCGTGCCGCTGGCTTCGGTGATCCTGGGTCGCTTGCCGGGCGCGGCCGATAGCGATTTGGTGCGTGGTATCAGTTACGGCGTCTTTCTGACGGCCTTTGTCCCATTGATCTTTGGGGGCAAGATCTACAACACGCTGGAGCGGGTGATGGTGACGAAGCTGGTTTTGATCCTGGGCTACCTCACCTTCGTGACCATCTTCTTCGTCAGCGCCACCACTTGGAAAGAGATCGGCGTGGGCATGGTGCAATTCGGTACGCTGCCGCCGGGTAACCCCAACTGGGCGACCTTGGCCGCCTTCGCCGCCATTGCCGGCGCGGGCGGACTCACCAACATGGGCTTCTCCAACTACGCGCGCGACAAAGGCTGGGGCATGGGCGCGCGGACGGGGGCGATTCCGAGCGCGATCGGCGGACGGGAAATCAAGCTCTCGCACACGGGCAAGGTCTTCGATCTATCGCCGGCGGCGCTGGAGCGCTGGCGCGGCTGGCTGCGCCATGTGCGGCGTGACCAATTGCTCCTATGGGCCCCGGGCTGCATTCTGGGCGTGGCCCTTCCTGCCATGTTCTCACTCGAGTTCATCCGCGGCATCAAGAATGTGGATGGCAACGCGGTGGCGGCGATCACGGCGCAGGGCATCGCCGACCGGCACGGGGCCATCTTCTGGTATCTCACCCTGCTATGTGGCTTTCTGATCATGGCGCCCACCCAGGTAAGCCAATTGGATGCCATCTGTCGCCGTTGGACCGATGTGTTGTGGGTGGGCTCGAAGCGGCTGCACCGGCGCGAAGGCCACCAAGTGAAGTATGTCTACTACACGATTCTGGCCGCTTACGGCGTCTGGGGGCTCGTGGCCTTGCGCCTGACACCTGATCCCTTGGTGCTGGCCATTGCGAGCGGCGTGATGATGAACTTCGCCCTGGGATTCTCTTCGCTGCACACCATCTACGCGCTGCTGGTGTTGCTGCCGAAGCCATTGCGGCCGGGCTTCGTGCAATGCGCGGGCCTGGTGCTGTGCGCCGTCTTCTACATCGGCATTTCGGTGATCGCTTTTGGGCAGCAATGGCCAAAGATTCGGGTGTGGCTGGGCGTTTAGCCACTATGCTACACTTCGTCTCCATGTGGCGTTCCCTCTTGTTTTTCGTTTGTTTCTCGACGCTCGCGCCAGCGGCGACGCCCTCGAAGGGTACCGAGATTCTCTGGGACCGCTACGGCGTGCCCCATATTTTCGCGCCGGACCATGCGAGCCTGTTTCATGCCTATGGCTACGCGCAAATGGAAGCGCACGCCGAGTTGCTGGTGCGGCTTTATGCCCAATCGCGAGGCCGTGGGGCGGAGTATTATGGCAACTTACAATCGTCGGTGCGCGCGGGCGGCGAATCGTATCTCGATACCGATCGCTGGGTCCGCGTAAATGGTTTGCCGGAGCGAGCCAAAGAATGGGCCACGCAGCAAACGCCGGAGTTTCGCCCTTTGCTCGAAGCCTTTGCGACGGGGCTTAATGCCTGGGCCACGAAGCATCGCGCGTCTTTGAGCGCACCGGCGCAGGCGGCCTTGCCATTGACGGTGGAAGATGTATTAGCGCATAGTTTACGCGTGATTCATTACGACTGGATGGTAAGCCGCGTAAAGGTGGACCAGATGGTGAATCTAGGTACGGCAGGCGAAGTGCATGGGTCAAACGGGTGGGCAATTGCGCCGGCTAAGTCGGCCAGTGGACATGCAATGTTACTGAGTAACTCGCACTTACCCTGGGGCGACATGCACACTTACTTCGAAGTGCACTTACAAGCCCCGGGAGTTAGTTCTTCGGGCGCGGTGTGGGTGGGTTTTCCGACCTTGCGGCTGTGCTTTAACGACCGCCTGGGTTGGGCACAGACTACCAACGCCGTCGATGGCGCTGACCTTTACCGCCTCACCTTGCGCGGCAAGGGCTACGTGCTCGACGGCAAGCTGTTGCCGTTTGAGCGCTCGCAGCAGGTGATCAAAGTGAAGGGCGCCGCCGACGTGCCGGTAGATATCCGGCGGACGGTGCATGGCCCGGTGGTGGTGGATCGCAATGGCGTCACCGCCGCGCTGCGGGTCTCGGCGCTCGACCGGCCGCGTATGCTCGAGCAGATCTGGCGCATGGGGCTGGCGCAGAATCTCAAGGAGTTCGAACAAGCCATGCGCATGGTGCACCTGCCCTTGTTCAACACGATGTACGCCGACCGCGACGGTCACATCCTCTATCTCTACAACGGCGCCGTGCCTCAGCGCGCGCGCGGCGACCGCAAGTTCTGGGCCGGCATGGTGCCCGGCGATGACTCGTCGCTGATCTGGCGGCAATTACACCCCTACGAAGACCTGCCCCGCGTCGTCGACCCACCGAGCGGCTTCGTGCAAAACTGCAACGACCCGCCGTGGACCTCGGCCTATCCGATGCTGCTGGACTCATCGAAGTTTGCGCCCTACATGGCGGCCTTGAGCGGCATGGGTCCCCGAGCGCAGCGTTCGACGCGCATTCTGTCGGAGGCCAAGAAGATGACCTTCGATGATCTGCGAGCGGCGAAGCTATCGACGCGGGTGGAAATGGCGGACCACTTTGTCGAGGCCCTGGTGGCGGCGGCGCAGCGGCACGGCACCGAGCGCGCCAAGAGTGCCGCCACGATTCTGGCCCAATGGGACCGGCAAGCCGAAGCCGCCAGCGACGGCGCCTTCCTTTTCTATCGATTTCTGCAACAAGCCGGCACAAACTTTGGCGCCGCGGGCGGCTACGCCGTGAAGGCTGACGACCGGCAGCCGCTCACCACACCGCGTGGCTTCGCTGACCCAGCCCGCGCAGCCGCGGTGCTGGACCAAGTGGCAACGAAGCTCGAGAGCGACTATGGCTCGATGCACGTGAAGTGGGGCGATGTGATCCGCTTGCGCCGCGGAACGGTCGACCTACCGGCGAATGGCGCGCCGTCGGTGATGGGCTCCATCCGCACGATCAACCCGGGGCCATTTGCGGGCGGCAAGGCCGATGCCGTGCACGGCGACACCTACGCGGCGATTGTCGAGTTCGGGCCTACGGTGCGGGCAGAGGCGCTGCTGACTTATGGAAACTGGTCGCGACCGGGGTCAAAGCATATGAGCGATCAATTGCCGCTGGTGGCGCAAAAGGTAATGCGCCCGGTGTGGCGGACGCGGAAGGAGATTGAGGCCAACCTCGAAAGCCGCATGGTGTTTTAGAAGGTTTGGTCGGGGCGGTGGGATTCGAACTCACGACCCTCTGCTCCCAAAGCAGATGCGCTACCAGGCTGCGCTACGCCCCGACTTACATCCACTAGCGTAACAGCTTCCGGAGTGTTAAGGTTGACGCCGATGGATTTACGTAATGGGTATTGGCGGCAGCAAGGCCTCGATGGCAGTTTGCAAGCGCTGTCGCCTGGCGATGAGTTGGCGCGGACGGGCTGGGCCTGCCACCGCCGACGAGTTCCAATGGTTTTCCGGCCTTGGGGGTAAAGAAAGCACAGGCCGCGATGGCCCCTTTGGCCCTTGAACGCTTCGACGAAGAGCGTTGGGTGTTGCCGGGGCAGAAAGTGACCGCGGCGAAGCCCGATCAACGGGTAGCCATGCCGAGCAGTCTGAACCTCTCTTCCTGCTGCGCCGCAACGTCAAGGACTTCGTCGATGCCACCGACGCGGCGCGGGAAGTGCGCGGCGAGAAGCAGCTCTACCAACTGGGCAGTAGTCCGAAGAGCCGCCAAACCGCGCATCGATTGGCTACGCGGGCAGTAGCTCTTGGTAGACCTGCCAGGTGGCGTCGACGGCGCGCTCCCAGCCGCAATCGGCCACGCGCGCATGTCCTCGCGCTCGCCATTGGTCGCGCAAAGCGGGGTCGGAGGTGAGTTCGCGCAAGGCCGCGCCCCAGGCCTCAGTATCCTCGGGATCAATCAGCCAAGCCGCGCCGCCAGCGGCTTCAGGCAGGGCCGAACGGTTGGACGTGATCACCGGCAGACCGTGGGCCATCGCCTCAAGCACCGGAATGCCGAAGCCTTCGTCGAGCGAGGGGAAGGCAAAGATGGCGGCTTCGCCATAGGCCGTCTTCAGCTGGTCCGGCGATAGATAGCCAGGCAAGAGAATCCGGTCGCGATGCGGACTCCGCTCGATCGCCGCCAGGACTTCTTCGGCTCCATAGCCCATCGAACCGGCTAGGTGCAACTCCCAAGGTGGGGGCACCTGCGCAAAGGCATCTACCAAACGCCCCAGATTCTTGCGCTTCTGGATCGCCCCCAAGTGCAGGATGATGGGCCGTCGGCGTTCAGCAAGAAAGGAGGGATCGATAGTCGCCACGCCATGGGGGATAACGCGAATGCGGCTCGCCGATACCCCCAAGAGGTGCTCGACTTGTGAAGCTGTAAACTGCGAAACGGCAATAATTAAATCGGCCTGACGGGCTGCCAAGCGGGCTTGGGCGGCGAAACGCTTGCGGAAATCGGCCGTGGAGTACTCGGCGGAGAGGACGAACAGATCGTGGAAGGTGGCGAGGGAGGGGCAGCGCTTACGCTGGGGCAAGCGCTGGTTGAGACCGTGAAAAAGTTGCGGGGCGCGCCAAGTGAGGGGGCCGGACTCGAGCAGCAAGCGGCGGCGGCAATTGACGGGGGTTGCGGGCACCCCTAAGAAACGGTGCGGCCGATAGCACCAGGCAAAGCGTTGATCAGGATGGGCGGCGGCTAACCCTTGCAGCAATTGCTGGGAGTAGACGCCGACGCCGGTGGGTTGCGGGTCCAGCGAGTAGGAGGCATCGAGCGCGATCAAGCGCTAGTTATAGCACGAGAAAGGGTGGTACGGCCCTGATACTCCTTCAACTTGCGATAGAGCGTGGTGCGCCCTATGCCGAGGAGAGAGGCGGCCGTAATGCGGTCACCGCGCGTGTATTCGAGCGTACGGAGGATGTGCTGGCGTTCCAGCTCGGCCAGACGCAGGATGGGGCCGGTCATCCGGGGAGCGGGTGGGCCGGAGTGCGAGTGGATTTCCACCATCGGGGCGAGGCCGGGTGGCGCAACGCTGACACTACCGCCATTGACGCCGGCGGCGGCGGCCCGCGCCACGCGCTGCTCACGCTGCATGGCAAAGTTCTGCACGCTGGTGGGCAGGTCCCGCACGGTGATGTAGGGCCCGGAATTGACGGCCACCATATGCTGGATGCCGTTTTCGAGCTCGCGCACATTGCCCGGCCAATCGTAGGCCAGCAGCGTTTCGAGCGCATCCGTGGAGAGCTGATGGCGCCCGCCGTGGCTCGCCAGGAAATGAGAGACCAGGGCGGGAATGTCCTCGCGCCGCTCGCGCAGCGGCGCCAGGCGGACGGTAACCACGTTTAAGCGATAGTAAAGGTCGCGCCGGAAGGTGCCCTTCTCGACTTCTTTGGCCAAATCGCGGTTGGTGGCGGCGACGACGCGGAAGTCGGCCTTGCGGGCACTCACCGAACCGACGGGCCGATACTCTTTTTCCTGAAGCAAACGCAAGAGTTTCGACTGTAAGTCGAGGGGCAGTTCGCCGATTTCGTCAAAGAACGCCGTGCCGCCGTTGGCCGCCTCCACCAATCCCAGTTTATTGGTCTGGGCGCCGGTAAAGGCGCCTTTGGTGTGTCCGAACAGCTCACTTTCCATCAAGGGCCCCACCATGGCGGAGCAATCGATCGTCACGAAAGGCCCGGCGACGCGGGCGGCATGGAGGCGGCGGGCAACTACTTCTTTGCCCGTCCCGGTCTCTCCCATCAGAAGCACCGGCCATTGCGCAGGGCCGAGTTTCTCGATCAAGCGAAGTAGTTGGCGCGTACGCGCGGATTGGCCGATTAGGACGCGGGTTTGGTCATCTAAGTTCATGGACACAAGGTTCTGGGGGATACGGACGGCATCCGGTTCAGTTCGGAACTGAACTCGGTGTTACATCCGAACTCAAAGGTTAGAGGAATTCCCAAAGTTGCACTAGACCGCAAGGGTAGGCTTTCTTCGAATTGTGTGGGGGGGGCACGCCTAGTGAATGGGGGTATTGGCTGGCGGGAAAAACGCGCTCTCGGGCTCGGCCCGACGGCTCTCTCGCCGCCAGCGCCGGGGGTGCCGGAGAAAGGCAAAGCGCTCTGGGGGAGGGTTCGCCGCAGCCCGCACTTGTGCCGGGGCCGCGATCACTTTTAGGCGCACGCGGGTGATGCCGGGGGCGAGTAAATCGATCTGGCGCGCCGCGGCGCGCGAGAGGTCGACGATGCGGCCTGCCACAAAGGGCCCGCGGTCGTTAATCTTCACATCGACACTCTTGCCGTTGCCGAGATTGAAGACGCGAGTGGTCACGCCGAAAGGCAGGCGCGGATGGGCGGCCGTGAGGTGCTCCATGTCATAGATTTCGCCGCTAGCGGTAGCGCGCCCATGATACGGACGGCCATACCAACTGGCGATGCCTTGCTCTTCGTAACCCAGCTTCACGCGCAACATCGCCGACCCACGGGGCGCCTTCTTCCGGGCACAACCCGGCATTGTGGCAAGGGCCAAGAGTGAGGCGCAAAGCAGCAGTGTGGATGGTAAGCGCATGGAACCTCTGAAACAATTGTAGCCCTTCGTGTTTTTGCGATTTCCGGCCCTTATGCGATGATCGCGAAGAAGCCATTTTTCTTCTTGACATTGTTTCCAAAACCTTTTATACCTGGATCACATACGCGATCGTTTTCGATCGTAATTTTGATGTTAGGGAGAATGGTTCGATGAAGAACGCGACCAAGAAAGCAGCGAAAAAGGCTCCGGCCAAAAAGGCTGCTAAGAAGAAGTAGTAGTTAAAGCTTTCGCAAGAGAGTCAAACGGAGAAAGGCCCCACGCCAGTGGGGCTTTTTTCTTTACCGTGGTCCATCAGGGGCGAAAAAAGCCGGAAAAAGGCCTGTTTTCGTCTTCGCGTCCGTTATGATAGCCAGCATGAGACTTCTGCTCTGTGGTTGTTTGCTCGCTGGCGTGCTGCATGCCGTGTCGCTCGAAGCGGAAGTGAAGGCCGTGCTCACGCGGCAACAAGAGGCCTGGAATCGCGGCAACCTGCGCGCCTTCATGCAAGAGTATTGGCAATCGCCGGAACTGGCGTTCATCGGCAAGCAAGTGGCACGTGGTTGGCAAGCCACGCTCGAGCGTTATCAGAAGACCTATCCCACGCCCGCCGCCATGGGCCGCCTGACGTTTTCCGAGGTCGAGGTGCATCCCTTGGGCCAGGACCATGCGTGGGTCTTCGGCCGTTTCCATTTGGCCCGCACGGCCGAAGGCGGCGGTGATGCTCGCGGCCGCTACACGCTCATCTTTACGCGCACCAAAGAAGGCTGGAAGATGGTGCTGGACCATACGACCAATGAGTAAATCCTAATTTCGCTGGAGTTGCGCAATCAAGAAAATCACCAGCAGCACCGCGATCGCCAACAGCGCAATCTTGAGCGCACTATAAGGCCGGTCACCTTGTACCTCGCCCGTGCGGGCATTGACGGCGATCTGAAAGACGCGCCCCTGGAAGCGATAGGCCCCAATCCAGACGGGCAAGAGTAAGTGCCGAAAGGCGACATCGCGGTATTGGGTATCGCTTGCCAGAATGCGCTGCTCATTTCCGCCGATATCGGCGCGGATCCACGCTTCGATTTGCGGCTGCATCCGCTTTTTGGCGAGGACGAAGCCCGCGGGTAAGTCCACTTGATAGCGCTGGGCTTGAAAGCCGGACAAATAGGCGGGCTCATACGGGGTAAGTGACTCGAGATCCCATGGCTCAAGATCGGTGACGCGTTCGTCCACGACTTTGGTCGCGACGATCAACACATCGCGATGCGGCCCTTGCACTACGCCCTGTGCGCCGCTCCAACGCACGCGGACGACTTGCTGCTGCACGCGCTGGCCTTGTTGATTGGTGGTGGTGACCACTTCGGTGTAGCGGTCGCCGCGTTCGCCCCGGTATTGGGTGATAGTGCCGGCGGAGTAACTCCAGTAGGGGAGATAAACGCCCTGTTGCGCCGCTAGCTGTGCCATTTTCTTCAAAGCGCTCGGCGCGAACCAGAGGCCATCGATCCAACCACGCACTAAGTTCTGCGCGCCGGCGTGCGGAATCTTGAAGGGCAACAGCGCATTGGGGGCCACCAGCGGACTGGCCGCTTTGGGCTGCATCACGATGCGCGCCGTGCAGAAGGGGCAAGCGCCGGCCACTTGTGGCGGCTCAAAGGCAAACACCGCTCCGCAGCCATCGCACTTTACTTCGAGCGCGCCGGGAGAGATCTGCTGCTGATGACTTAAGGCTTCTTCGAAACACTGCTCACCGGTATCGCCCGCCGTGGGCGGCAAGCTTTCTAAGTTGCCGCAGGCCGTGCACTTCAACTGACCCTGGCCCGGATCCCAAGCCAGGTCAGCACCACAGGCCGCGCAGGTGAAACGTGCTTGCGCCACCGTTCGTTACCGGATCGGCCGCACGATGATCTTCGCAAGCGAACAGCCGCGCTCCACCTGCGCGCTGCAGGTGCGGAACTTGAGGTTCTTGTCGAAGCAGACCTGCACCTCTTTCAAGAACCTTCCACGGCAATCGACGGCGAGCATGTTGGGCTTCAAGCCCGAATTGGCGGCGACGAACTTCTTTTCGAGGTCCGCCGGCGAGAACTCCACTTCGGACGCCGTCAGATTCTTGAGCTCTGGAGGAATGCGGACGTTGGCCCACGTCGTCAAGATGCCTTCGAAGTACTGCTTCGGCGTGAGACCGCTGCAGGTGCCGTGCTTGCGCCACTCATGGTTCATCAGCCGCTCGGAGGGCATAATCTCGAGGATATCTTTCCGCAAAGAGGCCGCAAGATTGAGCCGGTCGGTGGTGCACTCTTCGGGCCATCCGCGTTCGAACTGCGGCCACAGGCCATGCACGACAAAGCCGTATTTGCGCGGCCCGGCGCACTGAAAGCGGTCCCGCGCACCGGCGGGGCCGGCGCAGTAGTCGGGAGACCAGGAAAGGCTCAGCACGTAGAAGTCGAACTGGCCAGGCGCGGTCCGCCGGGGTTGCGCCCCAAGAATCAGGCCCGCGAGCAGGAACAAAAGGATACGGCTCATCACTCGATTATTATAAGGACTCATGCACACGCAAATCGAGAAAGTATCCTGGGGTGGCTGGCCCAACTGTTATCGCCTGATGAGCGAGGGGATGGAACTCATCCTTACCAGCGACATTGGGCCGCGCGTAATGCGCTGCGGCTTTGTGGATGGGCCCAACGTCTTCAAGGAGTATGCGGAAGAGCTCGGCGGCACCGGCGAATCCACCTGGAAGATCCGCGGCGGCCATCGCGTATGGGTGGCGCCGGAGCGGGCCCAGATCACTTACGAGCTCGACAATCATCCCGTTCAAGTCACCACGGCCGGCGATACGGTCTTTGCCACCTCGCCCGTCGACCCGCGCACCGGCTTACAGAAGACCCTGATTGTGAAGCTCGCCGACGGCCGCGCCACCGTCACCAATCGCCTCACCAACACCACGCTCTTCCCCATCGCCTGCGCCGCCTGGGGACCCACCGTCATGGCCCCCGGCGGCCTCGGCATCACCGGCTTCCCACCACGCGGCACCCATCCCCAAGACCTTGAACCCGTCAATCCCCTCGTCATGTGGAGCTACACCGACTTCAGCGATCCCCGCTGGCGCTTCACCGCAAAGTACGTCACCCTACGCCAGGATCCCCAAGCCAAAGCGCCGCAGAAGCTGGGCCTCTTCAATCCCCATACCTTCGGCGCCTACTTACTCGACGACCAACTGTTCCTCAAGCAATTTCACCCGGACCCCGCCAAGACCTACGCCGACCTGGGCTGCAGCTATCAGTCGTTCTCCAACTGCGACATGCTGGAGCTCGAAACCATGGGCCCCTATGAGCTAGTCGCACCCGGCGCCCATACCGAGTTCACCGAAACCTGGACTTTACACCGGGGCGTCTCGCTCACCGAAATTAGCGATGCCGCGCTCGATGCGTTCCTCTTGCCCCGCCTGATCTACTGAATACTACGCCGCAAACGGTCACAGGCCTTCTGCGCCTGCTCATACTCCGGCTCAATGTCGAGCGCGGTCTCGAAGCACTCGGTCGCCTTGCGGTAGAGCTCCTGCGTCACATAGACGC
>Ga0105047_10019412_pt1 | contig 10486 bp, 11 predicted proteins | sample MAT04_FD_78384 | JGI IMG/M metagenome (GOLD analysis project Ga0105047, IMG submission 78384) | Freshwater microbial communities from Lake Fryxell liftoff mats and glacier meltwater in Antarctica - MAT-04 (megahit assembly) | ecosystem: Environmental > Aquatic > Freshwater > Ice > Liftoff... | reverse complement strand
TTCCGTTCCACTAAGCTTACAAAGAGGAAAAATGATACTGTTCGAACTGCTGGACGCCAACAGTGGAAGGGTGGCAATGGAAGGTCTGAGCCGCCCCCCGCTCTATAAAGAGCTGCGAGAGAAATATGGCCGCGAACCGAAGCAAGCGATCAAGAGTGGAGATTGGGTTATCCGGCCTCAAGAGTACTGGTTCCAACCGCAGCGGTACGTCGACACTTTCGGAAATGGAGTTTACTCCCCGACGACCTACGAGGAATGCTACAAAGCCCAATATCCCGAATTCGAAACGCTCAATGAAGCAGTTGATTTTCTCGAGAGCCGCAATATTTTCGGCGCAGTTCAACGAATGGCCATTTGCACCCAGGCGGATGGGAACAAGGTTCGTTGGACTGCTGGCGTAGTCTACACCACAAAGGGGGCCCCGCCCTCCACTTTGACAGAGCTGACATCTCGCCCGAAAAGATCGCGGCGAGGTGGGACTCGATGGGATACAACTCACCCGGCCTTGAAGTTCGATCTGCTTTGCAGGGCTGGCGAGGTGGTCATTGACGCATAAACCCTATCAATTCTAAAACTCAACGAAAGGAGATTTCGTTGAGGCTGCCTTTAAGCCTCTCCGAATAATTTCACTATGTCATTCACTCATCTGCACGTTCACTCGCAATACTCTCTCCTTGACGGTTTTTCCGATCTGAAGAAGCTGGTCAAGCGGGCCAAGGAACTTGGCATGGCTTCAATCGCTCTTAGCGATCACGGCAACATGCTGGGCGCAGTCGATTTCCATGATTTCTCTCTGGAAGCCGGTGTCAAACCGATCATCGGAATTGAAACCTATGTCGCTGCTCGCCGGCTCATGGATAAAGAATCAGCATTCGACAAGCATTCCTTTCACCTGCTGCTCCTTGCTGAAAACAGAACGGGGTATCTCAATCTCAACCAGATCGCCTCTGTCTCTCAACTCCAAGGGTTTTACTATCATCCGCGGATTGACCACGATTTCTTAGCCTCTCATTCTGAGGGCATTATCGCCACATCGGCTTGCATGGGTGGCGAGATCCCGCAGGCTCTGCTTCACGGCGAGAACGATAAGGCGGAGTCGTTGGTCCAGTGGTACCGCGACGTTTTCGGCCCGGATCGCTTCTTCTTGGAGCTACAGGAGCACGAGGCTATTCCGGAACTTAAGCCGCTCAACAAGCAGTTGATTGAGATGGCGCGCAAATACAACCTTCCGTTGATCGCTACCAACGATGTTCACTACGTCAACCGGAGCGACGCGCACCTGCAAGAAGTTCTGCTGGCTATTCAAACCGCGGCTAAGATGTCCGATGAAAAACGGTTCAAACAGGGCGACGATTCCTACTATCTGCGCTCGCCCGAAGAGATGTCAGCCCTGTTCTCGGATGTGCCAGAAGCCCTCTCCAACACGCTTTTGATCGCAGAACGGTGCAATGTAAGCCTGAAGAACAAGGCATATCACCTTCCAGAATTTCCGGTCCCCGAAGGTTTCACGGCCGAGACTTATCTTCGCAAGCTTTGCCAAGAAGGTATCGATCGGCGCTATGGAGCGCGCGCCAATGATATGCAGGTGCAAGAGCGCGTGAACTACGAGCTCGAGATCATCCACAAAATGGGTTTTGACGCCTATTTCTTGATCGTGTGGGATCTCTGTAAATACGCCAAGCGGAACAACATCTGGTACAACGCGCGCGGATCTGGTTCCGGGTCAATGGTTGCTTACTCCCTGGAGATCACCTCGGTTGAGCCGCTCGCCTTTGGGCTGATCTTCGAGCGTTTCCTAAATCCTGGCCGCGTCTCGATGCCTGACATCGATCTCGACTTCCAGGATGACCTTCGCCCGCGCGTTATGGCTTACTGCGCGGAGAAATACGGGGATGATCATGTAGCATCCATCATCACCTTCTCGACGATGGCGGCGCGTGGTGCCTTGCGCGATGTGGGTCGTGTTCTGGAGATTCCGCTCTCCGATGTCGACCGGATTGCCAAGCTGGTACCAAGTGGGCCGAACGCGTCTTCCCTTTCCGAAGCCGTGAAAGCTATTCCGGAGTTGGCCAAGGAAAGCGAGAAGGCAGAATTCAAGCAGCTGATCGCACTCGCCTCCGAAATGGAAGGAACGATCCGCGGGGTTGGAACCCATGCGGCAGGCGTGGTCATCACTGACGTACCTATCACTGAATACGCACCTCTCTACCGGCCGACCGGGAATAACGATGAAGTTCCTATTAAGCAGGTTTGCCAGTTCGAGATGCACGTAGTCGATACCCAAGGCTTGTTGAAAGTTGATTTTCTCGGGTTGGCGATGCTCACTATCATGCAGCGCGCATGCAATATGATCCAGGCGCGGTACGGAGTATATCTTGACCTGAACAACATCCCTACCGATGATGCGGAGACCTACGAGTTGCTTGGTCGCGGTGACACGGCCGGGGTGTTCCAGGTTGAGTCCGCTGGTATGAAGCGCTACTTGCAGGAGATGAAGCCGAAGGCACTCAACAATGTTATCGCGATGGTAGCCCTCTACCGTCCCGGTCCGTTGGACTTCATCCCATCCTATATCCATCGCATGCATGGCGATGAGGATGTTATCTATCGCCATCCAGATTTGGCCAAGTACTTTGGCGACACGTATGGGATCCCGGTCTACCAAGAGCAGCTCATGTTCACCGTCATGGGGATGGCTGGCTACACAGCTTCACAGGCTGATGATTTTCGCAAGGCCATTTCCAAGAAGAAGAAGGACAAGATCCTGGAACACCGCGAGAAATTTGTCAAAGGGGCATCCGAAAGAGGAATTGCCCCTGAGATTTCAGCGTCGATCTTTGACGACTGGGAAGGTTTTGCGCGTTATGCCTTCAACAAAGCTCATGCGGCAGATTACGGGATCATCGCGGTCCAAACGGCGTGGCTGAAGACGCACTACACAATTGAATACATGACCGCCCTTCTATCGGTCAATGCTGGAGACGCGAAGAAGGTTGCCAAGTACGTGGCAGAATGCCGCCGGCTGGGTATCAAAGTCGTACCGCCCAGCGTCAATTCCAGTGAAATCGGATTTTCGATCGAGGATATTGCTGATGGCTCAGTGATTCGGTTTGGGCTCGGTGCGATCAAGAATGTAGGTACTAGCCCGATCGATGTAATCACCCAGGCTCGTGACGGCAGGCCCTTTGAGTCCCTCGTGGATTTTACGGCCCGTGTCGACCTGAAAAAGGTTGGCAAAAGAGCACTCGAGTCGTTGATCAAAGCCGGTGCGCTGGATTGCATTGGAAGCCGGATGCAGCTCCTTGAAACGCTTGACACCATCATGAAGCCGCCGTCCAAAAAAGCCGGAAAAGGCGCGCAGCAGCAGCAACTGGATTTTGGAGAAGTTCAGGCTGCGCAGGCTTACAGCACAATGCCCGCGGCTGAAACGACTGCCCAAAAGAAGCAGAAGCTAGCCTGGGAGAAAGAACTCCTCGGCCTGTACGTTTCTGAGCATCCTCTCAAGCCTTATGCAAGCCAGCTGAGCAAGTTGGTCTCGCATTATTCTGGAGATCTGGGCGATGACATGGGCGGCGAAGAAGTAAAGGTTGCTGGCGCGATTATGGAGATCCGGATCAAGACAACCAAGACCGGGCGTCCGATGGCTTATGTAACCGTCGAAGATATCCAGGGTGAAATGGAACTGGTTGTCTTCCCCACCACCTGGGATGATTACAAGCATATGATCGTTGAAGGGAATGTGGTGCTGGTCTTCGGCAAGGTTGAAGATAGCGAAGGCTACGGGGCACGGGTCGTTGTACAGAGGATTTCCACTGACCTCCGCGATCCTGACGAAGGTAATTCTGGACCGGTTGTAACGCAACGGGCGAAGGCGATGGGCAAACCCATGCCGCTCGATCGTGAAGCTCGCGAATTGACGCGGAAAGGTGCAGACCTGCCGCTAAGTACGCTGGCCACAAGCTTGCTGGATGACATTCCTCTCGAGGAAATGGTTCGTCTGTTCGAGAATCATACGTCGTCCCAGGTCCCCTTCGATGGGACGTTGGTCGTGGATATCAAGAAGGGATGCGATATGCAGATAGCCCGCAAGGTGTTCCAGGCGATGATGAAGGCCTGCACCATGCATCCGGGCAACCAGGCGGCGGTGATCCGATTCCACTGCGGCGAGATCACCTATCAGCTCGATGCTCCCAATCAGAGGTTTGATTGTTCTGCCATTGATGTTATCGCGATGGTTGATCAGCTCGCCTCAAGCAATGCGGTTGTGAGATTCGAGTAAGAACAAGTAGAGCGAGAGGGTATTCTCTCTCGCCCTACTCTTTTGAATCAAAACAAAGGAGGTCCGAATGTCAAAAGCAAACCCGATGAACTTTTATCGCAAAATTTCAAAAAAGAATGCTGAAGTAAGCAGCGCTTTACAGAAGGTTCTCGAAAGTGGCAACGTTGATGTGTCGACGGTCATGGCTCATTACTTCGAGACCTACTGGAACGATTTCAAGGCTTTTTGGGGGGAGTCTGGGGAGAAAATCCTTTGGGTGACATTTGCCCTGGCGCCCCACAATGCCACCTGGCTTGTCCAATGGGTTTTTCACCATCACGCCAATGTGATGGAACAGGTGGAATCTGACATGCGCAGCGCCGGCTGGATCCAATAGCCCTTGGCACAATAAGCCAAGTCATAAAAGGAGAAAAATATGGACAGTGGAACTTTGGTCAAATTTTTGGTTGAACAATGCCAAGAGCATTTATTGGATATCGAAGATACCGAAAGTGATGTTCACCCAGAAACGCAGTGGGTCTATCAGTCTCACGCAGTAATGCGAACAGCCTTGATATTCGTTGATCGCGAACGGGGTCTGGTGAATACAGACGACGATTACGGCATCAATCCAGACTCCGAGTTGGGCATCTTAGGGCAACTTGAAGCCAAAGGCTACCTGGCCTTGAATGTCGCGAATTTGTTGAACGTACACCGGTCGATGCTCTACGTTGAGGGTCACGAAAATAAAGTCCTGCTTAAGGTTGCGGCTGGGATGGCCGAAGAGGTTTTGCCGGAGGTAAACGAAACGCGATCCATCGCTCCGCTCGTTCACGCAATTCATAATGCGATCTGCGAAACCTGGTGGGGTTACTTCGAAGAGCCTCCAACCACATCTTTCCTTAACCAGATGGGCGAATCAAGAGGTGAGATTCTTCAGTTCTTCTGGATGTGGCTGATCTCCCTCGCTCACGGCCTGGAGTAAGTAGCTTCAAATCCATCAAGAGTGGCTGGGCAGGGTACTTCCTTGTCCAGCCACTTGAATTTAAAACTTCGGTGGAGCTGTTTGTTTCCACCCGAAAAAGGAGTTCATATGATAGGAATTGCCGGTCTTGATGCAACAAGCCGAATCGAAGTAGTAATGAATGCGCTGGGATTAAATCAAACCCAACGGGATCCCGCCCGTGATGAGCAGAACCATAATGGAAAAACAAGCCAGCGGCTCGGTGACAGGGCGCGGAACCTGGCGTACAAAGGCGGATTCGCATTTTCCGACTACGCCTATGCGGTAAAAACCTCGTCTTCAGGGATCGCCTGGCGTGAGGGGCGCGAAGCGATATTTGGGCGGCCATTCAGAAAAATCCCGTTCATGCTCGACTCAAGTGGATATCGCCGTGAGATCAGCCGAACAGCACTTGGGTGGTCCCACGAGTTTGAAAATTATCTCGCTTCCATCGAACTGACCGATCCCGATGGTTTTGCCGCCTGGGATTACCCCAACGACCGGGCAAAATCACTGGAGTATTTGGCCCGTATGGAATCTCTGTTTCCGGGTGATCAGAGACTTTGGCCCATCTTCTCGATTCGGTGGACATGGGACGATAAGGCTCACCTCGCGTTTTCTCGCACACCCAAATGGGCCGGAAAGAACCTGACTTATCTGATCCCCGCAAACCGGACGCAGCGCCAGTATGCGGAGAGCAGCCGGGAACTGTGGGTCAGGCAAGCGATAGCGAATGCTATCGTAGTTGCCAACGATCCAGACTTCCGGATGATGGCCGATAGGTTCGGCAAAGTCATGCTTGGCGGGATGGTTGCAGGCCCCTGCCCGCGGTTATCTCGGCACGTATTTCTTGCCGCAATAAGTCGCATCCGACCCGATGTCAAATGTTGGGCCCTCGGCCAGGCACATTACGCAGCGATCAATGGCTTGGCACAACTCGGAATGCTGGATCAGGTTTTTTGTGATGGCAGTTGGTATTTGAGAGACGCAGCTGCGGAACGTATGGCAATCGTTGAAAAGGGTTTGATCACCATGATCTCTCTGGAAACTCGGCCAGGCGAAAGATTAGTAAACGGGAGGCGCGAAAGTTTTTTCACGTTCTCGGAATTGATGGCAGCCAATCTGAGATCTTTGCTGTCGGCTTATGCCGGGCTGATCAAGTGGCCGAACATTGAATGGCCTTCCGATTTACCACTATCCCCTCTTCCACTTGAAAGGGCTAAAGAGTTACAGGCCCACTACCAGGCTGCTCAGTTGGAATTGGGCCTGTAAAACGAGGAGGAGTGATGAACGAACTTGGTCAGCCAGTAGGCCCAGAGCCGAACGGAGAAATTGCGTACCCTATTCTTGGTTGCAGCCGTGGCTGTCGATGGAAGACCAGTCATCCTTTCAATCGCCATCTAAAGCCTGGTGACCGCTGCCCGAATGTTACTGACTACGATCGTATTGACGGCACAAAATACTGCCGGCGGAAACTGCGAATCGTTGGTTATGTAACGATCAATAAAAGCGAGTGCGTCGGCAATCTCCCACCCGCCCCATGACAGAAGGAGAAAAGCAATGGATTACGGCTTTTCTCCTTCTGTCATTTTTTACATCAACAAACGGAAGGAGAGATATGGAAATCACGAATTTGATCTTTGGCGTAAATATCGATTTTGCACCTGACGATGAAATCAAATTCAGGTTCATGATCCAGGATGACGGCACCTGGCACACAGAAGAGGATGCTTTTGATTTCATAGTGATCCCCCAAATTACCAATGTCCTCAAAGAGGTCCAGGGACATTTGAGGGCAAACAGAAAGAGCCTCAAAACTTTTGCGGACGGGGGTGCTGCCGCAGAACTTCGCGATGCAAAGTCCAAACACAATAAGAACGCTTTCTTGATCTACCTGTTTTTGAACTCGAGCCCCATCGAAGCCATTCGATATGGACAGGATTGGAACCCAATCCTCATTGAGCTGATGGAAGATGCACAGCGTTATTGCGAAAGTCTGGGTATCAACTTCAACAACCCAGCACCCCAATCAAGCGATCAACATCAATAAAGAGGTTTTATGGCAACGCTAATTATCATTCCTTGTGGGAAAACCAAAGTCTGGGACAAGAGCCCCAACACCAGTCCAACAGAAGCAAAAGACGTCTACACCGGTTTGCCATTTCAGCTCTCGCGCTGGTACGCCGAAAAGAACGCCTCCTACTGGCTTATTCTCAGCGCCAAGTATGGCCTTATTCGCCCCGACTTTTTGATCCCAGAAAATTACAACGTGTCTTTCAACGATCCCGAGACCGAACCCGTCACTTGGGAGTACGTAATGGATCAGGTTGCGGGAATGGATCTTGACCGTTTTGAAACTGTAATTGGCCTGGGCGGAGGAAAGTACCGCGAGATATTGTCGCAAGCGTTTGGGAATCGCACGGTTGAGTTCCCGTTCGCAGGTCTGCCAATTGGAAAGATGAATCAGGCCATCAAGAAGTCTGTAGAAGAAGACCCGGCTCCGCCGATTTCTCTCGATGAAATGCCGACCGTTCTCACCAGCATCGAGGTGGGAGTAAGCTACCCACGTCCAGGTGGCGACATCGACAAAGTGCCAACGCACTTCATCCCTCGGTGGAAATTTGAGGAATTCCTGTGAGAAGCAAACGCACATCCTCAAATCAGGTCTGTTGAAGATCGATCGATGGAGATCCACGGGATGGTTTACGCCACCTTCGACTGGGATCCCAACCTTGGTATGGACGTTTCGGCCTTCAAGGTCTGGGCTCAAGCTGAGCTTCAGAAGATCGTGGCCAAGTACCTTGTCCCGCTTTACCAAGAAAAATGGCACGACTATATTCAAAGGAAAAAAGGAGACGATATGAAAAACACAGTATCGTTCGGTAAATTAATGACCAGCAGAGCATCCATTCGGTGGTAATATTCATCTTAGGGGTCATCCCATGAGCTTATCAGCTAATTCACTATTTCGCTACCTTTTTCAGCGAATGGACAGGAGTAAGTTCGTGTTATGGCATTAATTAAATAAGAGGCAAATTGATTTGTGATTCCATCCAAATTTGAAATTCAACCGTCCAAAAGTATATTGAGAGCTGACCCGATGCGGGAGATTCTTTCGGCTTTAACACAAAGAAAATTGATTCGGTTAGCAAGAAAATTCTATATCCCTGTTGGTGGGAAAACAGAGGATTTAATTTCCAGGTTTCTAACCAGTTACGCGCCTATTAAGATGATTTTAGAAAATATTGAAAATAAAGATGATTTAATCATTATTTGCAAAAGTTTAAGAATATCCCCTTTACCACGAAAAAGGCAGGATTTGGAAGATCTTATATACAACAAAGTCATTGAAGGTTTCCCAAATAATGACTTAATAGAATGCCTCGGATCAAAATACCAATTTATTAGGAATCTGGCAGAAGGTGGGCAAGGTAAGGTTTTATTGGCGCGCGAATCAATAACTGAAAGAGTCGTTGCAGTGAAATATTCACAATTACCTGAGGTTGCAAGTATTTTACAAAGAGAATTAAAAATTCTTGCATCTCTCGATCATAGAAATATAGAAAGATTGTACACTTTTGAACTGGTACCTAAACGCCCCAATTTATTGTTTTTAGTTTTAGAATATTGTGCTGGTATAACCATCAGTGACAGCATTTCTCAACACAATAAACAGTTAAACTGGGAAGTCAAAATCGCGGTATTTCGCCAAGCATTAGACGGACTTTTCTACTTTCATTCAAATGATATTGTGCATGGAGACATTAGTTCAGGGAATATAATCCTATCTCCCCCAAATTATAAATATGATAATTGGCTACTTAAATATATTGATTTTGGCGCAGCGCGGCTTGGCTCTGAACCAATTACAACAACTGTTAAAAACGAGAGATATTCAGCTCCAGAACTTAGATGTGGCCCACCTACGTTATGTTCAGATGTTTTTTCTTTGTCGGTGGTAATGACCGAATTCTTAGGAAATTTTTTCTTGTTTGACAACGAAAAACAAAAGAATGATTTTGACTTTATTAACAATAACGTGCAAAAACACATTCCCGAAAAATATGTTAACTTGCTACTGCAAGGGCTACATCCTGATCCAAGCATAAGAGTGAAAAATGGCCGTAAACTATATGATTTATGGCAGAAGGTTATAAACGAATCAGACAGAATACTTAAGATTGTGTAAATTAGAACCAAGTAACAGCTTGTTGGGGAAAAATTATTATCGCTTCGTTTAATTCGAGTTTAGTCAACATGAACGGCTTCACCACCAAGCATGAAAATGAGCAAGTACAGCCTATTTTCAAGTTAGACAAGCATCAGTAACCTGACAATTGTGTCAGGCTGAAACAGCACCTTACCAACCGAGTTTTAAGCCGTTTTTTGCACGACAGACGTCTTTTTCTCCACCCGATAGCGTGGTTTTGGCGTTCTACGCCGACCTTTGGGCCATCCAGGCGGAATTCCGCGAGTTTTTGGCGGACGGGCGGGTGTGCCAATCAGTGCGAAAATCGGGCGGATGCTCTGTTGCACACGCTGCGGGGTCAATCGCTGCTGAGGTTTCTGCCAGGGCAGCGGATGATCCGCAACCAGGTTTCGCGCCAGGAAAATCACCCAAGCAGCCAGCGCCGTGAGCCAGGTCCAGCGGTCTCCCGCCTCCTTAGTTTGAAAACGCGGCATTGTCCAACCCAAATTGTCTTTGCGAAAGTGAAATCCGGGTTCAATCGGCCAGCGCGATTCATAAGCGCGCCAGATCGTTTTTGCCGTGACTGTCAGCCCTGACGGGATCGTCCTCGGGGGCAGCCAGGCCAACCAGAGAGCCGCCGGAGGTTTTTCTCGCTCCCGATGCACACTGGCACGCAGCACATCATAGGGAACGTCCGCCCCTTTCTTTTCGTGCAGATTGTTCCAGCGTTCCAGGCGCACTTGACCCCAGTATGGGTCTTCCAACTAAAGCATCTTGTCTGGTTCACCCCAGGTGTCTGGTTCTTTGAAGGCGAAACGTTTCCCGTGCTTTTTGTTACGGCCACGTTTGTGCACTTCTCGCGGCGGGGGCGGGCGTTTCAAGACCCGGTCACACAGCAAGCGAGCGACAATGCCACAGCGTTCCTCTTTCACCGAACGCAGGAAACCGGCGTTGCCATACTTCCCGTCACAGGCCACGATGTCTAGTACCTCCAAAAACGCCACTCGGGCTTGGGACAAGTTTTTGATTTGCGCTG
>Ga0105047_10019411_pt1 | contig 10486 bp, 9 predicted proteins | sample MAT04_FD_78384 | JGI IMG/M metagenome (GOLD analysis project Ga0105047, IMG submission 78384) | Freshwater microbial communities from Lake Fryxell liftoff mats and glacier meltwater in Antarctica - MAT-04 (megahit assembly) | ecosystem: Environmental > Aquatic > Freshwater > Ice > Liftoff... | reverse complement strand
GTGTAAATTACACATTTTTAGAGAGACCCCATGCGCCTTAGCTTGATTCCCCTGATACTCGCATCCCTGTTGGCGGGCTGTTCCAATACAGCCCGCTATTCATCCGGCGAGGCTTATGCCACGGCACGCGACGTGATGGACTTGCCCTTGTCGATTGACGCCGAAATTGCCAAGGCCACCGGGGTCGAACCGCACCTGCGCTTTCCAGCGAAAATCGGGGTCGCGCGCATTGTGAACGGAACCCTGACCCTGCCCTCGCCCGAGAAGGTTGACCTGTTTGCCGGGTTGGCCGAACGCCATCAGGCCCTTGGCGGTTTCGAGGCCGTCAGTCCGCTGATTGCAGGCATGCTGACGGATGAGGCCGGCTATCGCAACGATACGGTCAATGTGGTGCGCAGCATCCGACTGGGTGCCGCGCGGCAACATCTGGATTATGTGCTGATCTATGAGGCGGGCGCGCGCAGTCGGCAAAGCGATACGCCCTTTGCCCTGGCGGACATCCCGCTGATCGGGGCCGCCCTGCTGCCGACACGGTCCATCCGGGTAACAGGCATTGGGCAGGCGCTTTTTCTGGATGTGCGGAATGGTTATGCCTATGGCAATGCTCAGGCCATGACCGACCTTTCGGGCTTGGCGACCAGCTTTGGGGCGGGGCGGCAACGTGACACCTTGCGTGACAAGGCGGCCATAAAGGTGACCGCCGCGCTGATCCCGGAAATCGAGGCGATGTTGGCCAAACTGCTGGCGGCTGCGCGGTCCTGACCTCCGCCGATCCGCGCCCGCACTTAACGGATGGGCAATCTGCCCATCTTGCTTGCGAATCCTCCGAGGCGCACTTATGTTGTTTTGTGAGAGGTTGGCGCGGGCAGGTGCCTCGCCAACCCGGTCAGGTCCGGAAGGAAGCAGCCGTAACGAGCCCCACTTGGGTCGTTGTCAGCCTCTCACCGTTGTTTTGACGCCGAACCGGAGGAGTGAACATGGCAGCCATTGCATCCTTCTGGGCGGGGTCGTTCTGAGCATCAGGCTCACCTCGCCCATGTTTTTGCTGAACCGGCCCTTTGGGGCATCTGCAACTCAGGCGAGGATACTTCCTTGAACACATCGAATTTGCTGGCCGACCTTGGCTGGACCGCCGATTTTGTCCGCCAACTGGCGCTAGACGAGATTGGCACGACGACCCCTGCCCGTGTGACGGGCGTGCACCGCAACCGGATTGACGCCTTGGGGGGCGATGGGGTGCTGGAACTGATCCCGGCGTCCGATCTGAACACCGGCGATGTCGCGGTGGGTGACTGGATCCTGTCGCGCGGCATGGTGGCGCTGCGGGTGCTGGACCGCCGCTCTGAATTGCAGCGCAAGGCGGCGGGCACCGGGATGGTGCGGCAGCTGATCGCGGCCAATGTTGACACCGCGCTGATCGTGTCGTCCTGCAACGCCGATTTCAACGTGGGCCGGTTGGAGCGATATCTGGTTCTATGCGCCAGTGCGGGGATCGAGCCCGTGCTGGTGCTGACCAAGGCGGACATGTGTGCGGACCCGGAGGAGTTTGTCTCGGCCGCCCGCAAGTTGCAGCGCGGGCTGGCCGTGGTGGCCCTGGATGCCCATGCCGGGACGGTGCGGGTTGACTTGGGCGAATGGTGCCGCAAGGGGCGCACGGTCATCCTGCTCGGGTCGTCGGGTGTGGGCAAGACCACGCTATCGAACGCGTTGACGGGTGGTTCGGCCGCAGTGCAGGGCATCCGCGAGGATGACGCCAAGGGCCGCCACACTACCACCGCCCGCTATCTGGTGGCGATGGCCGAGGGCGGCTGGCTGATCGACACGCCCGGTGTACGCGAGTTGCAGCTGACCGATGTGTCGGACGGAATCGGGATGCTGTTCGATGATCTGACCGAACTGGCGCAGGCTTGCCGGTTCAACGACTGCACCCATGATGTCGAGCCGGGCTGTGCCGTGCAGGCGGCGATTGCGGCGGGCGATCTGGACGCGGGGCGGCTGGCCCGCTGGCAGAAACTGGTGCGCGAGGACCGCTTCAACAGCGAAAGCATCCATCAGGCACATCAACGCAACCGCGCTTTCGGCAAGATGCACCGCAAGGTGGTGGACAAGCGGAAACCCAGCATAAGGTAGGGTGCGCTTCAGCGCACCATGGGGGTCAAAGCCGCGATCAACCGCTCCACCCCCGCCTCAGTCGTCATCACACCCGGCGACAGGCGCAGGGTCTGGCCACGCGCGTCGGTGCTGATGCCCATGGCGCGCAGACCGCCCACCACACCCGAAGCCGGCAGGTGGTCGGGCAGCCGCAGCATCACCGACCCGCCGCGTTTGGCGGGGTCACGGGGCGACAGCAGGGGCAGGGTCAGCGCGTCAGCCGCGTCAATCAGCCGGGCCGACAGCGCCCGGTTATGGGCCAGAAGGGCTGTCTTGTCCTGCGCTGCGTGCCAATCCATCGCAGGCAGGCTAGCCAAGGCTGCCATCACCGCCGGGGTGCCATTGTCGAACCGGCGGATGTCCGGGGCATAGTCGAACCGGGTGATGTCCCAGTTGAACGGGTTCGTCTGGCTGAACCAGCCGCGCAGTTGCGGGTGGCAATGCGGGATCAGCCGGGGCGAGACATACAAAACCCCCGCCCCCGGCGTGCCGCACATCCATTTCAGCGAGGTGGTCACCACAAAATCCACCTCGGGCGCTTGAACGTCAAACGGGATCAGCCCCACCGCCTGCGTCACATCCACGCCCACCAGCGACCCCATCTGACGCGACCGCGCCACCATCGGACCCAAGGCGATGCGGTGGGACGAGGTGGACGAAACCCAGGTCAGCAGGGCCAACCCAACGTCCGGCGTCCAGGCGTCCAGAAAATCCTCATCCTCGACATAGGCCGCACCTTGACGCAGGGGCACGGTTTTCAGGGTGAACCCCAGCGCCTCGGCCATACCATTCAACAGGAAATGATTGGACGGAAAGCAATCGGCCCCCACCAGAACCTTGCGCCCGCGCAGATGGCCGGGTGGCAGGGCGGTCAGCAGGGCATGAAAACCGGCGGTCACATTCTCGAACGTCGTCACCGTGCCGGGATCCGCGTGCAAGATGCCGCGCCAACGGTCGATGAAGCGTTGCCGCAGGCCCAGAACCTGCCCCCATTGGCCATCATCGCCCGCCGACCAGACCATGGCAAACTCGGCCATCGCCCCGGCCAGATCACGGGCCTTGCCGGGATATTGGCCGATGGAATGGTACAGGAAATAGGCCTCTGACATGACGCGCTCCTACAAGGGTTTGCTATGGCTAACACCACAGGCCCGGTCTTGCCAGTGCAGCGCGGATCGGGCAAGGGACCCACATGATTTACCATCGCCCGATCCAGATTGAGTTCAACCACTGCGACCCCGCGGGCATCGTGTTCTTTCCGCGGTTTTATGAAATGGTGTCCTCGGTCTGCGAAAACTTTCACCGTGATGTGGGGGGCCTCAGCTATGCCCAGATGATGGCGGCGCAGCAGGGTGTGCCGACCGTCCGGGTCGAGACGGATTTTCACGCCCCGGTGCGGTTGGGCCAGACCCTGGATTTCCGGCTGGAGGTGACGCGTCTGGGCCGGTCGTCGATCACGTTGGTTGTGACGGGCTGGACGACCCAGAAACACCTGACCGTCACCCTGACGCAGGCCTTTGTCGAAGGCCTGAAGGCCCGGTCCTGGCCCGACGACGTGCGCGCCCGGATCGCGGTGTTTCGGGACGCAACCTGAAAGGCTGGCTCGTCAGATCGGCCTGACCGTCAAAACCCAGTCACCGCTGTCACATGGACCCGGGAAACGGCACAAAGCGCCGCCGATCCCATTCGGTAAACCCGCAGCGGCGGTACAGGGCGATTGCACCTGTGTTCGGGCTTTCAACCTGCAACGCGATCATCGGATGCAGGACCGGGTCAACTTCGGCCAGGTCAATCCGGCCATAGGGGTCGGACTGGGAAAAACCCACGATGGCGCCCACCGTCTGGCCCTGCCGTTCGGCCTCCAGCCATTTTGCAGTGATAGCTGGTCACATTGGGCAGATTGCGGAACCGGTCGCGTCCACCCTAGAACCGCGACTGGCCAAAGGCCGCCATGGTGCCCCAATACCATGCGGAGTGCACCGGTATGCGCCATCAAACTGCACGGCAAGGTCTGCGCCGTCAGCCGGTTTACCGGGACGAAACGAAAGTTCCGTCACGGCCCCCCCCTTTTGCCAAAGGTTAAGACAAAAGCGTGCGTCTGTTGATCGCGCGTTTTCCGGCCGCCATGTCGTTTTCCGCCCCCAAGCGTCGGGCAGACTTGCCCTTGCGGCACCGCTTAGGGCACATATGACCCAAACATCCGCGGAGAGTCTCATGAAAACCCATGTCAAAGCCTTGGTCGTTGGCGGTGGCGCTGTTGGCACCGGCATTGCCTATCATCTGGCCAAGGCGGGTTGGGATACCATGCTGGTCGAGCGGGACGAGTTGACGGCAGGGTCAACCTGGCACGCGGCGGGGCTGCTGCCCCTGTTCAACATGGGCTATGCCACCACGCATATCCACAAATACTCGGTCGATTTCTACAAGGGGCTGGAGGCCGAGACGGGGTTGAACCCGGGCTTTTATGTCGTCGGAAACCTGCGAATGGCCCAGTGTCAGGAGCGGATGGATGAATACATGCTCTATTCCTCGGTCGCCGAAACCGCCGGGGTTTACCACGAATTCCTGACGCCCAAGGACATCAAGGACCGCTGGCCCCTGGTGCGGACCGAGGATCTGGTGGGCGCACTTTATCACCCACAGGACGGATACATCAACCCGGCGGACGTGACCCAAGCCATGGCCAAGGGCGCACGGCAGTTTGGCGCAACGTTTGAACGCAAGATTCAGGTGAACGGTTATCGCTGGACGGGCAGCGAATGGATCGTGTCCTGCACGCGGATGCATGAGGTGGGCGGCAATCTGGTCGCATCGGACGACCATTTCGAGATTCACGCCGAGCATGTGGTGACGGCAACTGGCAACCACGCACAGCGTACAGCAAAGCTGCTGGGCATCAAGATCCCGGCAATTCCGGTGGAACATCAGTATATTGTCACCGAACCCGACCCGATGCTGCAGGAATGGCGCAAGTCCAACCCGCAGCACCCGGTTCTGCGTGATGCCGATGCCAAATGGTATGTGCGTGAAGAACGCGGCGGCTGGATCCTTGGACCTTACGAAAAGGGCGCCCCGGCGCGGTTCCAGTATGATGTGCCCGCCTCCTTCCGCGCCGATCTGTTCCCGCTGGAACTGGAGCGGATCGAGCAGGAATACATGTCCTTCATCCACCGGATTCCGTCGTCTGAAACCGTGGGCCTGAAGGACGATTTCAACGGCCCGATCTGCTATACCCCCGATGGCAACCCGCTGGTCGGCCCCGCGCCGGGCCTGCGCAACATGTGGTTGGCCGAGGGCTTTTCGTTTGGCATCACGGCGGCGGGTGGCACGGGCTATTACCTCGCGCAGATGATGGTGGCGGGTGAGGCCGAGATTGACATGGCCAGCCTGGACCCCAAGCGGTTCGCGCAAAACTGGATGACCACCGAATACGCGTCGCGCAAGAACGAGGAATGTTACGACCACGTTTTCATCCTGCACCACCCGGATGAGGAGCGTGAGGCCGCCCGCCCCCTGCGCACCGCCCCGGTCTATGACCGGCAAAAGGCGCTGGGCGCGCAGTTTGGTCAAGTGAACGGCTGGGAACGGCCAATCTATTACGGCCCCCTGAACGCGCCAGATGATTTCGATCACAATTCGCGGTCATTCCGTCGCGGCGGCTGGTGGCAATATGCGGTGGACGAGGCAAAGGCCATCCGCGAAACGGCGGGGCTGATCGACGCCACGGCATTCACCAAACATTGGGTCAGCGGGCCGGGGGCGACGGCTTTCCTCGATTGGTTCACCACCAACACCCTTCCCAAGGTGGGCCGCATCAACCTGACCTATGCGCTGACCCCGCAGGGCACCACACGCACCGAATACACCATCGTCCGCAAGGCCGAGAATGGCTATTACCTCGTCTCGGCCGGGGCCTGGACGGCCTATGATCAGGATTACCTGATCAAGGCCGCCGAGGATTTCATCGCGGCAGGTGGCCCTGGTGTGATGATCAGCGATGTTACCACCAAATACGGTGTCTTTGCCCTTGCCGGGCCGAACAGCCGCAAGATTCTGGCCGAACTGATCCGCGACGCTGACCCCGCAACCGCCTTGTCGAACAAACGCTTCCCGTGGCTGTCGTCGCGCGACGTTGAACTGGGAATGTGCCCGGTGACCGCGATCCGCGTGGCCTATACCGGCGAATTGGGCTGGGAATTGCACCACCCGATCGAGATGCAACGCTATCTGTGGGACCAGTTGCTGGCCGCCGGAGCCAAGCATGGCATGAAGCTGGTGGGTGCGCGGGCACAGAACTGGCTGCGCCAAGAGAAATCCTACCGTGCGTTCGGAAACGAACTGGGCCGCGATGCAAGCCCGCTGGAGGCGGCGCTGGACCGTTTTGTGGACCTGAAGAAAGACTTTCAGGGCAAGGCGGCGATGTTGGCTTTGGGCATCCGGTCCAAATGTTGTACCCTGCTGATCGACGGGCCTTCCGACACCGATCCTTGGGGCAAGGAGGCGCTGCTGCTGGACGGCGAAAAGATTGGCCGCCTGACCTCTGGCGGCTATTCGGTGGCCTTTGGCAAGCAGATCGGCATGGGTTATGTCAGGCCCGATCTGACCGAGGTGGGCACCAGGCTCAAGGTGCGGATGAACCGCGAGTTATGGGATGCGGTGGTGGTCGAGGACAGCCCGTTTGACCCGTCCAACGCCCGCATCCGGATTGACGGCTGACCCATGAGCGGTGCGGAATGGGCCTTTCGCGCCGTTACCGCCGAGAACTGGGATGACATGACGGCGCTGTTTGCCGGCAGGGGCGGGCCAAAGCACTACTGGTGCATGTTGTGGCGCAGGGATGCCAATGGACAGGCTGCGCCCGCTGCGGCACCGGATCGGCGCAAGGCGTTGCAGGGTCTGGTGCATGACGGCAAGGCCATTGGCATGCTGGGCTATGACGCAGGCGTACCTGTGGCGTGGTGTTCCATTGCCCCTCGTCCGCTGTTCGATGCGGGGATGGCACCAGATGGCGCTGAACCGGGCCTGTGGTCCCTGACATGCTTTTTCATCCGGGCCGATCACCGCAAACAGGCGGGCTTTGTCGCCCTGTTGGCGGCAGCCGAACAGCACGCCGCCCAAGGCGGGGCGCACATGATCGAGGCCTATTCCGTTGACCCTGACAGCCCCAGCTACCGATTCAGCGGGTTCTTGCCCTCTTTCGAAAAGGCCGGGTATCACGCGGTGAACCGCGTCGGCTTGCGGCGTCATGTCGTGCGCAAACGGCTTTAGGGGACGAACGTCTAGCCGGTTCTGCCGCTGGTCATTGCGCCTTGGCAGCCGCCAGAATGGCCCGCGCCCGGGTGATGACGGGCGCATCCACCATCGCGCCGTCATGCTGGAACAGAACGCCCTCGGTGCTGGCCTTGGCCAAAATCGCGGCGGCCCATAGACGTTCCGCCTCGGTCGGGGCAAAGGCGGCGCGGATCACCGACAGTTGGGCGGGGTGGATGGCGGCGACGGTATTCATTCCGAGGTCACGGCCCTTGGCGATTTGCGCGGCATAAAGGTCAAGGTCGCGGAAATTGGCGATAGAGCCAGGGAAACCGACGGCCAGCAGGCCACGGGGCGCTGCGGCGCTGGCGATGTGGGCCACAGGCATATCCAGGGCAACCCGGTTCGGGTCCGCACCAAGGGCGGTCGCGTAATCCTCGGGGCCCAGCATCAGGCCGATGCACTGGGGCACGGCGGCCATGGCGGGCAAGTTGGGTAGGGCAGCGGGGTTTTCGATCAGGGCGATCAGGCCGCGCGTGCCGCCGGTCAGGTCGGCAGCGTTCAGCAGGGGCCGATGATCCGTGCATTTGGGCAGCATGACGGCATGCAGCAGGTCCAGGTCAACGGCGGCCAAATCCTGCACCATGGTGGCAAGACTGGCGTTCACGCGCAACACGCAGGGGATGCCTGCCTGCGACAGCGCAGCCTGCGCGGCAGGCAAGGCGGCGCGGGCGGCGGATTTGGCCTCGGGCGGGATCGCATCCTCAAGGTCCAGAATCACCGCATCGGGACGGTGGCGGATGGCCGAGGCCAGAACCCGGTCATTTCCGGTTGGCGCAAACAGCAGGGCGGTCCAGTTGGGCGGGGTCATGGTCATCCGAATTCGTGGCGCAGGGCGGGGCCGTGCTGGTTGAGGGCGGGAACAGGGCCGGGGGCGGCATCCGTTCCGGCGACACTTGTGCCGCGTGCCATCATGGTGACCGATCCGGCAGGGCTGTCAACCGTGATGCGGCGGGCCTGGGGGTGGGTGGTCATGTCCTGCATCGACGACAACCGGCCGCAGGCAATGCCCGCCCCGGTCAGCACCCCAATTGCGGCCTCTCGGGTCAGGCGCGCAAGGATGGGCCGGATCATCCCCTCGATCACCGCCCGGTTGGCAACGCGGTCGGAATTCTGGGCAAAGCGCGGGTCGGCGCCCAGGTCCGCCTGCCCCAGAATGCGGGCGGCAAAGCTGGCCCATTCCCGGTCGCTTTGCACCGACAGCAGGACCGGGCCATCGAGACAGTCAAACGCGCCATAAGGCGCAATCGAGGGGTGGCTGAGGCCGACCGGGGCAGGGGCGCGGCCGGAATATGCGGTTTGCAGATAGGGCACGTTCATCCATTCGGCCATGGTGTGGAACAGCGACACCTCGATGGCGCGGCCCTGCCCCGTTTTGTGACGGGCGAACAACGCCTGCAGGATGGCGGCATAGGCGCTCTCGCCCGCCGCAATGTCACAGACCGATATGCCGACGCGGGCCAACCCCTCGGGCGTTCCGTTCACCGATAACAACCCGCTTTCGCCCTGGATCAGCATGTCATAGGCCTTTTGGTCGCGGTAAGGGCCGTCCTCGCCATAGCCAGAGATCGAGGTGTAGATCAGGCGCGGATGGGCGGCGCACATCTGGGCTGGCCCCACACCCAACCGGGCGGCGGCACCGGGGGCCAGATTTTGCACGAACACATCGGCACGGGCGATCATCGCCTGCAAAAGGGTTAGATCAGCAGGTTGCCGCAGGTCCAGCGCGATGGATTCCTTGCCGCGGTTCGCCCAGACGAAATAGGTGCTTTGGCCCATCACATGGCGGTCATAACCGCGGGCAAAGTCGCCCTCGGGGCGTTCGACCTTGATCACCCGCGCCCCGGCATCGGCCAGACGGGCGGTGGCGATGGGGGCGGCGACCGCCTGTTCCAGCGAGACGACAAGGATTTCGGACAGGTCAGACATTGGGCCTCCATCGGTTCGCCTCAGGCTAACCAGCGCCGGGGGCCCCGGGTAATAGGGCTTTCCTTGACAGGCTATAGGATCGGCGTCTAACCCATACGGAATGGACATCAGGCATCTGAAGTATTTCCTCGCAATCTCCGAGGCGCCCTCGCTCTCGGTCGCCTCGCATCGCCTGGGCGTGGCGCAGCCGTCCCTGTCGCAGCATGTGATCAAGCTGGAGGAGGAGTTGGGCGTGGCCCTGCTGGTCCGCTCGCCCCGTGGCGTGGTGCTGACCGAGGCGGGGCGGCTGCTGGCCACCCATGCGCGGGGCATCCGTCAGGCGCTGGACACCTGTCTGGCCGAGGTGCGGGCGGTCAGTGGCGTGGCACGGGGGACGGTGGCGTTCGGCATGCCGCCCTCGGTGTCGATGGTAATGTCGGTGCCCCTGGCCGAGACGGTACGCCACGACCACCCCCAGATCCGCCTGCAGGCGATCGAGGCGATGAGCGGGTTCATCAAGACCTGGGTCGAGGACCATACGGTGGACATCGGGTTCCTGTATGACCTTGACCGCAAGGAACATTTTGCCGCGACCCATGTGCTGGACGAGGAGTTGTGTTTCTTCTCGGCCCCCGATGCGTGGCCGTTTGACACCCCGCCGGGCGCGCCTGTGGCGCTGGCCCGGTTGCAGGGGTTGGAGTTGATCCTGCCCTCGCCCTTTCACGGGTTACGCAAGGCGATTGAGCGGCACGCGGCGGCGGCGGGGGTGGTGTTGACCGTGGTGATCGAGATGGACGCGATGACGCAGATCAAGGAGCTGGTGGCGCGGGGGTCGGGGTACACGATCTTTGCCCCCGCTGCCGCCTATGACTTTGTCGCGCGAGGCGAGTTGGTCAAATCGCCCATCACCGACCCCGTGTTGGCGCGCCCGGTCTATCTGGTACGCAACCCCGCCCATCCCCAAAGCAACGCCTGCAGGGCGGTCGAGGCGGTGGTACTGGACGTCGCCCGCGATCTGGTGCGGCGCGGGATTTGGGAGGGGCGGCTGGCGCTATAGGCAGGCGGTCTGACTGACAGACGGGTTTCCTATTTCCCTGTAGCGGTCTGGACTGTCAGC
>Ga0105047_10019410_pt1 | contig 10486 bp, 8 predicted proteins | sample MAT04_FD_78384 | JGI IMG/M metagenome (GOLD analysis project Ga0105047, IMG submission 78384) | Freshwater microbial communities from Lake Fryxell liftoff mats and glacier meltwater in Antarctica - MAT-04 (megahit assembly) | ecosystem: Environmental > Aquatic > Freshwater > Ice > Liftoff... | reverse complement strand
GCGCGAATACGAAGACCGCATCGTGCAGCTGCTGGAAACCGTGGGCCTGAGCGCCGACCACCTGCGGCGTTTTCCGCACGAGTTTTCAGGCGGGCAGCGCCAGCGCATCGGCATCGCGCGGGCACTGGCGGTGAGCCCCAAGCTCATCGTCTGTGACGAGGCCGTGAGCGCGCTGGACGTCTCCATCCAGGCTCAGGTCATCAACCTGCTCGAAGACCTGCGCGACCAGTTCAAGCTGAGTTACGTCTTCATCGCGCATGACCTGAGCGTTGTGGAACACATCAGCCACCGCGTGGCGGTGATGTACCTCGGCCGCATCGTCGAAATTGCACCGGCTACTGCGCTGTACACGACCCCGTTGCACCCCTACACCGAGGCGCTGCTCTCGGCCGTGCCCATCCCCGACCCGCGCGCAAAGCGACCACGCATCCCGCTGGTCGGCGATGTGCCGAGCCCGATTCGCCCGCCGCCGGGCTGCCACTTCCACACGCGTTGCCCGATCGCGAAGAAGGGGCTGTGTGATGTGGAAAAGCCCGAGCTCAAGGCGGCCGGCGGTGGCAGCGGCCACTTCGTAGCCTGCCATTTGCGTAGCTGACGCGTCAGACCTCGCGTGCGCCACCACGCGAGCACGATGTGTCATCCCCAGCCCCATCAGATGCTCATCGCGCGAATTGCTCGGGTCAGTCGCCTTGGTACTCGAGACCGTAGTCCGTTGTCTCCAGGGTGGGATGTGTACACGTGCCCTTCAGGATACCCGTTTGCCCTTTGGCCTTCAGTACGCAGTTCCAGCCTTCGTGCTTACCGGAATAGGTCATGGTCCATGTGTAGGTGGCCAGATCGATCTGGCCAGGGCTTCTTTCGCCCTGCGAGTTCACCGCCTCGAAGTCATAAGTCGGGGTGGTCCCGACCGCAGGGGAAACCGTGACGACCTCGCCGTCCGTCGATCTCCATGTCCCCACCGGATCCGCGAGTGCGATCGGCTGAAGACCCCACCAGATACCGGCGACTGCTGCGACAAGAACCCCCCCGGCGGCGCCCCACACGAGCTTCTTTGATCGCCCCGTCGGCGTGGCACGTCCGCGCATCGTCAGGCCAGGCACCTTCGCCAGCGCCTCCACGAGCCTCTGGATGTCGCTGCGCCAGCGGCCATCGGACAACTCAAAACCCTGGCGTGCGGCCAATCCACGCATGGGTTCGGGCAGGGACTGAACCGAAGGAGCTGCGGCACCCTCAATCAGCACGGGTATCACCCGGATGTCACGCTGAAGGGCTCGGACGACCTCCAGTCGCACGAAATCATCAGGATCTTCCAGTCTGCGCTGGCTGCCGTCGCTGGTTCGCACATCGGCCCATTGCTTGTCGACCAGGATCAACATGACCGCACTGCTGGCCAATGACTTGTCCAGCGCCTTGGTGAAGTCAAGTCCCGGCTCAATGTTCTCGATGTCCCGGAAGACATGGGTCGGCGGCTCGAAGTACTTGTCGAGCTCGTCCTTCAAACGCCCGGCAACGTACTGGGTGTGGCTGCGGCGGTAGCTGATGAAGATGTCGTTGGCCATGGTCAGTGCCCTGCTACCGGCAGCCCTGCGCCGCTATCACCTGCAGCGGTGCGCCGAAGTACCTGCACAGGTTTTTGTCGAGCGAGTCGCGCTGGGGCGGGCCGCCGCAGGCCGGGAGGCTCGCTGCACACCGCAGCATGCTGGGGTTCACGGGATTCAAGTGGGTGCCTCCGAGTGTTGCGGGTGGGGTGATGCCCGCACGGACCGCGAAAAAGTTCAGCGCCTGCGTTCCTGCCTGGCGCCCGACAAGGTGTCGAAAACGCGCTTGAGCGTTGGCGGGGCTCACGTGGCGCGCCTGTGATGCAGAAGGCATGAGTTTCGAAGCTGGCGGCCGGTTCTGGCCGCAGGCCGCTCAGCGCTTTGGCCAGACGGTGAAGTGTTCGGTCGAGCTGAGACCGAGCTACCGGCCTAGCCTCAGGCACCGCTGTAGTCGAGGTAGCCCTTGTTGATCTCCGCGAGCTTGCGGGTCAACAGGTAGACGCCACCGCCCTCTCGCGACCTTGAGGCATCGGTGTTGCCTTCCACCGTATCGACATGACCGCCGCGCACGGCAACAATGAACCCGGTGTGGCCCTTGCCGCCGCCAAAATCCATGATGAACACCATGCCGGGCTTGAGCAAGCCCGGATTGTTCCTGGCGTCGGCCGCGCTGATGCGCTTGGCTCCCTTGGCCGGCGCACCGTTCCAGTGGGCGAGGCAGCCGCCGGTCCTGACTGTCGGGTTGGCGCGGCCCTTGGCATTGGCTGCCACGTCGAAGCACCAATAGGTGAATGCGCAGCACCAGGGGTTGCCCTTGCCCAGACCGACACTGCTCAAATAGCCCTCGACCGCCGGGCCGCGGTTGGAATTGGGCGGGATCTCGCGAATCTTCTTGGCCTCCTCGGCCAGCGCCACCGCCAGCACCTCGCCCAGAAACTTGTCGGCCGGCTTGTCGATGTTCGCTACCGTTCTCTGGCCGAACAGCACGCCCCAAGAGATGGCACCCAGTTCGCCGTCCGTCTTCAGCGGTCGGCCTTCCTCGTCAACATGGCCGGCCTGAAACAACTGCACCGCCTGCTTGACCTTGGGACCGAATACCGGGTTGGTTTCGTCCAGCTCAATCTTTTGATCACCGGTCAGTGACAGGCTCTTGTTGAGCTGGGTCTTCAAGGCGCGGACGATGCTCGCCTCTGACTCACCCATCTTGATGACGCGGCCGGGATATTTCATGCGCTGATCCTTTTTTGTCGAAGCGAGTGTGCATCGGCAAGCCTCTGGGTGTAAAGGGGGGGGGAACTGCGGGGACTGGGGGGCATGAGCGCCATCAAGTGACCGCAAGACATCGAGCGCAGCGATCGCGCGGCGTCGGCTTGCCGCGGCGAACGCACGAAGCCGTCGATCACCCAGGCGCGATTGCGGTTGGCGTTGCCGGCTGGCCGTGCGACTGCCGCCAGCCCGCGCAAACTGGCGACTCAGTCCGGGCGCCCGGCACTCGAAGTAGACCTCCGCAGAGCTGTCATCGTCGTACCGAGTCCTGTCTGCGCTGGGACGCCGACGAATTTTCGCGACGGATAGCCCCCACCGAATTCCTGACCTTGTGCATGCGCGACAGGGCCGCGCTGCGCTTGCTGGCCATTGCCAGCACGCCGGCGTTCATCGGCTCAAGACTCGGCGAACCGGAGGTTGAGCACCCGCTCCAGCTCGACGATATTGATCGGCTTGGTGAAGTGGAAGTCAAAGCCCGCGCTGATGGCCATCTGCTTGTCGCCGTCTGCGCCCCAGCCGGTCAGCGCCACCAGCACGGCGTTGCGCAGCTGCGGGTCGAGACGCACGCGGCGCGCCAGCTCGTAGCCGTCCATGCCCGGCAGGCCGATGTCCAGCACCATCACATCGGCGTCGAAGCTGCGGGCCAGCTGCAATGCCGACGGGCCGTCGTGCGCGATGCGGGTCTGAAAGCCGTACATCGTCATCAGCTCGCCCAGGCTCTCGGCAGCGTCGACGTTGTCATCAACGACCAGCACACGCCTTGCCGGCGTGTCCGCTGCGGGCTCGACGGCGGCCGGCGACTGCACTGCAGGCGCCGCCAGCGCGGTGGCCAGCGGCAGACGCACCGTGAAGGTGCTGCCCTGCCCGATGCCTGCGCTTTGCGCCTCGACGCTGCCGCCGTGCAGGTGCACCAGCTGCTTGACCAGCGACAGCCCGATGCCCAGGCCGCCCTGCGCCTTGTGCAGCGTGTCGCGCACCTGTGTGAATATTTTCCACAAGGTGGGCAGCACCTCGGGCGCAATGCCGATGCCCCGGTCGCTGACGCGGATCACGACCCAATTCGCTTCGCGGCTGGTGCTGACGCAGATGTGGCCGCCGGGTTCGCTGTACTTGGCGCTATTGACCATCAGGTTGACGACGATCTGCACCAGCCGTGTCGGATCGGCGTCGACCGTCAGCGGTTCAGACGTGGCCTCGACCGTGATCTCGTGCCGGCCGGCTTCGATGACCGGCCGCGTTGCCTCGACCGCGGTGGCAATGGCCTGCGCCACGTTCACGCGTTCGCGCCGCAGCTCGATCTTGCCCACGCTGATGCGCGAGACATCCAGCAGATCGTCCAGCAGCGACACCAGGTGGCCGAGCTGGCGCTCCATCATCGACAGCGTCAAGTCGTTGGCCCCACTGGGCGCCAAGCGGCGCAGGATGGCCACGCCGTTGCGAACCGGTGCCAACGGGTTGCGCAGTTCGTGCGCCAGCGTCGCCAGGAATTCGTCCTTGCGCCGATCGCCCTCGACCAGCGCACGCTCGGCCCGCACCTGCTCCGTGCGGTCCACGCCGTGGATCAGGATGCCGGTGACGGCGCCGGCGGCTTCGCGCAGCGGCATGTAGGCAAAGTCGACAAAACGCTCCTCCAGCGCTTGCCCGGCCTGGCGCGCCAGGCGCACGAGCATGTTCTCGGCGTGGAACGGGACGCCGCTGCGGTAAACCTCGTCCAGCAGGGCAGGAAACGGCTGGTCGGCGATCTCGGGCAGCGCCTGCAGCAACGGCAGGCCCAGGATCTGCGGGCCGCGGCCGACGAGTGCGTAATACGGTTCGTTGGCCAGCTCGAACACATGATCCGGACCGTTCAGCACAGCGGTGAAAGACGGCATCAGCTGGATCAGCTGCTGCAGCCGCAGTTCGTTCTTGTGACGCGCAGCCTCGGCGGCCTTGCGCTCGGTGATGTCGGCCGTCACGCCCACCACGTAGCGGCGCTCGCGGGCCGCGTCGATCAGCGACGCGGTCTGGCATTCCAGCCACAAGGCGCTGCCGTCATCGCGCACGATGCGCAACTCGCGGCGCAGCGGCGCGTCGTGCTGCTGCAGCGCCAGGATGTCGCGCCACCCCGCCGCGCGGTCGTCCGGGTGCAGCAGCGGCAGCAGGGCGACCACCGGCACCGACTCGGGCGGGTCAGCCAACGGCAAACCCAGCACCCGGCGCATCGTGGCGTCCAGGTGCACCACTGAAGAGCCGAACTCCCACTGCCATGCGCCCAGACCGCCGGCCTGCAGCGCCAGACCCAGGCGCAGGCTCTCTTCGCCAAGCCGAACCTCGGCGCTGGCGTGGTTGACGATGACCAGCGTGCGCTCGGCGACCTCTTTCACAAGCTCGATTTCCTCACCGGTCCAGCTGCGTGGCCTTGCGTCGTGCACCGCCAGCACCGCTACCAGCTGCCCGGATCGAATCAACGGCACCGCAAGCTCGGCAGCGATCGCCAATGCCTGGTGGGCGGCGCGCTGCTCGACGGTGTAGTTGGGGTCGGACTGCAGGTCGCTGACAACCAACACCCGCCCCGCTTGCAGCCCTGACAACAGGTGGTCGCCGTAGTCCTGGATGCAGAAGCCGCCCTCAATCTGAGCGACACCGTCGACATAGCCACGCTCGACCAATACGCTGCCGTCGGGGTGCACCTCGGAAAAGACGCAGCGGCTGGCGTTCAGGTGCTGGCCGAGCAGCCGCGTGATCTGCGCCTTCACGGCCTGCGGGCCGGCCGCGCCGCGCGTGGCCTCGGACAGCGCCAGAAAGAACTCGGTGCGCAGCGCGATGCGGCGCAGTGTCTCGTTGTGCTGCCGCAGCTCCAGCGCCAGCGCCCACCGGTCGCAGGCGTGACTGACGGCGCGTGTCAGCAGCGCCGGTGTCAGGCCGTCCTTGGCGATGTGATCTTGCGCGCCGGCACGCAACACCTCGCGCCCGAAGTCGAGCGAGGCTTCGCCGGTGACCACGACCACCGGGCACAGCGGCGCACCCTCGGCCGACTGCATGCCGGCCAGCACCTCCACGGCGTCCATGTCGGGCAGGTGGTAGTCCAGCAGCACGCAGTCGGGCGGGCCGTCCGTGCCGGTGTGCAGCGCGGCGATGGCGGCGCTGCCCAGCGACAGTTCGGTGAACACCAGTCGGTCGTCGGTGCCCAGCAACAGCATGCGCCGCAGGTCGGCGCGATCATCGACACTGTCGTCGACGATCAGGATGCGCCGTGTGGTCATCGGCCCACCTTACCTGGGACAGGGCTGCGGCATTGGCAACTCTACGCGCCGCAGCCAGTACTCGAACATCGCCGTCATGGCGTCCAGATGTTCCAGGTGGTTCACCGGCTTGACGTGATACGCGTTGACGCCGGCCTGGTAGCAGAAGTCGACGTCGCGCGGGTTGGCCGATGTGCTGGTGACCACCACCGCCACGCCCGACAGCCGCTGGTCGCGCCTGATCTCGCGCAAAGCGTCTCGCCCGTCCAGGCCGGGCGTGCCGAGGTCCATCACGATCAGTGAAGGCAGCAGCCCGGGCACGCCAGTCAACAGCGCCAGGCAGGCCTCGCCGCTGATGACGCGCTGCATGCGCGCTGGCAGCAAGGTGCGCCGCAGCGCCTCTTCGGCGGTGTCGGCGTCTTCGTCGCTGTCCTCGACCAGCACGACGTGAGTCATGGCGTCATGCAGCATTGGACTTCGCTGCCGGCACGCGCGGGATCGTGAAGAAGAACGTGCTGCCCTGGCCAAAAGTCGACTCGAACCAGACGTCGCCACCGTGGCGTTCGACGAGTTTTCGCACGATGGTCAGCCCAGCGCCGGTGCCGCCGCCGAACTCATCGCGGCCATGTAGCCGCTTGAACATTTTGAAGACCTGATCAACGTGGCGCGGGTGAATGCCGATTCCGTTGTCACGCACGAAGAACGTCACACCCGGCGGGCTGCCGTCGCCGGTCGGTGCCTGTGGGCCGGCGACGGTGCACCCGATCTCGACCTGCGTGATCGGGCTGTCGTTGTATTTGAGCGCGTTGGACAGCAGGTTGACGAAGACCTCGCGCAGCCGCACGCGGTCGGCCTGTACCACGGGCAGCCGAACAGGCACCACGATCTCGGCCGGCTTGTCGCGGCGGCGTCCGTCGACCATCTCGATGGCTTCGGCCACCACCTCGTTGACATCCACCGGTTCCAGCAGCAACGCGACGCGGCCGACACGCGAGAAGTGCAGAAGCGAATCGAGCAGGCTGTCCATGCGCAGCGCCAGCCGCAGCAGGCCGGCCAGGCGCTCGCGGTCGGGGTCGTTGCGCTCTGCGGCATCGGTGGCCATCTGGTGCGCATACTTGTAGATGCCGCGCAGCGGCTCCTTCAGGTCGTGGCTGGCCACGTAGGCAAAGGCATCCAGATCGTCGTTGCTGCGCGCCAGATCGGTGTTGAGACTGGCCAGCTGTGCGGCACGGCTGACCACCAGCTCCATCAGGATCGCGCGAAACCGCACCGCAGCGTCCACTTCCACCGACTTCCAGGGCAGCGAGCGGCCGCGCACCGAATCCACGAAAAGCTCGAAGCTGCGCCGTGGCGTCAGCCGCATGCCATGCGGTCCAGGCACCCGCGGCTTGTCGTCGGGGTTGCCGCCCCAGCGCACGGTCTGCAAGGTTTCGGGGCGAAACCAAAGCACCATGTCACCCAGTGTTCGCGACAGCGCAATCGCCATCAGCCCGCCGCCGCAGCCGGCCCATGCCGCGGCAGGCGGGTATTCGCGCGCCAGCGCATCGGTGACGAAAATCGGCCGCTCGACGTCGATCAGCTCGGGCCTGTTCGCCAGCCACGCGCCCAGCGCCTGCAACTCGGGTTCGGGCGGCACCGCGCCGGCGCGCGTCCAGCTGTCACGGTGCAGCAGCGCCGCGCCGCCGGCGGCCATGGCGTCCAGCAGCGTCGGCGGGCCGTCGAGCAGCGCCGACAGCCCGCCTTCGTGCGCCGCCTGCGTCACAAGTTGCTGCAGCACGTTGTCCAGCTGCAGCCTGTAGACCAGTTCTTCGCGCTCCTGTGCGGCACGGTGCTGCAGCGAGACCACCACCGCCAGCAATTCGCAGGCGGCCCGCATCTCGAACGACATGTCGTGCGGACCGCTGTAGTGGTGGCCCGCGATCAGACCCCACAGCTGGTCACCGCGGCGGATGGCCAGCGTCAGCCCGGCCGTGACGCCCATGTTCTGCAGGTACTCGGTGTACATCACCGACGGCCCTCGCAACGCGCAATGCGTCATCGTCAGCGGCCGGCCGGTGTCGGGGTGGGCCAGCGGCACCAATTCGGCCAGTGGCGCGCCCACCTCGCGCATCGGGCGGATCCAGACCCGGCGGAAGACCTCACGCGCCGGCTCGGGAATGTCCTGCGCCGGGTAGTGCATGCCGAGCCACGGCGCCAGATCGTCGCGGCGGCTTTCGGCCACGACCTCGCCATGACCGTCGGCGTGAAAGCGGTAGACCATGACGCGGTCCAGCCCAGTCAGCGAACGGATCTCGGCCGTGGCGATGTCGCCCAGCGCCTGCAGCGTGTCGGCCTTCTGCAAACGCGCCACGCTGTGCTGCACACGGCCGATCGGATCCCACGACGCAGGTTCCGGCCTGGGCTGGCTGCGCCCGGTGGCCTCGAACTCCACCACCACCACCCCGTCGACCGTGTGCACCGACACGTCCAGCGCCGGGACGCTGTCGTGCGCGGGCAAGGTACAAAGGTAGCGCGGGTTGTGCTCGCAATCGTCGCGGCCCAGCAGGCGGCGCAAGGACGCCTCTTCCTGCGCACCCAGCACCAGCGACACCGGCTGCCCCAGCAGCGCCACGGCCGCGCGGCCCAGCAACGCATCGCTGTTTTCGCTGGCCTGCGCCACGCACAGATCGCTGCGGTTCAAGACGAGCAGCGCGCCGTGGCCCTGGATGCAGCCGGGCGTCTGCACCGGCTCGGTGTCGCAATTGGTGATGGTGACGCCGAAGCGCTTGACGCTGTAGGCCTGGCCTGCCCAGGGCAGGTGGCCAGCCTCTGCTTCGTCACCGGGGTGGCGGTCGGCTGTTGTGTGGTTGCTCATGTACTGCTTGCCTGTGCTGACCGTGCGTGCTGATCGTGCGTGCTGCTCATGCGCGCTGATCGAATGGTCAAACCGCTGCTGCAGCTGGCATGAACATGCGGTCTCGACGGCCTGAATTATGTTAACGGTGATTTGTGCCTTCGCTGGGCGCCCTTCAGCGTTGGGGGCCAAGAATCTGATTGCCGCTTGACACTGCGCCTGCACGCATAAACAGCCTGTGAGCCACAAAGGACCGCCACGATGACAACGCGCGGCTTGGTTTCCGCTGCTGCCTTCTCTCTCGCTGGCTGCGCTTCGGCGCCGCTACTGGCCGCACGAGGTGCGGATGCGTTGCTGCGCGAACTTGTTGAGCGCCATCGCTTCCAGGGCGCCGTGGTCATTGGTCATGGGCCGCGGAGGCCAGGTCGAGTACGCCGCAGGATTCGGCTTTGCCGACATCGAACGGCAACTGCCCTTCACGCCAGACACGCCGACCGATGGCGCCTCGATGGGTCCGCAAGGGATCGTGCCGCCCCGGGGCCCGGCACGGCTCGAAGACGGGCGCAGCACAGGCATCACACTGGGCAGCTGGCACGGCTCGGCAGACGGCAGACGGCAGACGGCAAACGTGAAACGGCAAACGGCAAACGGCAAACGGCAAACGGCAAACGGCAAACGGCGCTACTACACCGGCAGCCACAACGGCTTCTTCTGTTTCGACTGTGTCGATGAAGCCCGGAACATCGCCATCGCCTGGGTCGCCAACGACGGACCGCCGTCATGGTTGCAGCCGGCGTTGTCCCGTGCCTTGATGGCCATCGCCGAAGGTCGCGTTCCAGAGCCGCTGGTCGCGCCTCAGGCCGCAGATCCAACGGTAGATCCATCGGTAGTTCCAACGGTAGTTCCAACGGTAGATCCATCGGGCAGGTATCGGGTGAACGCAGTGGGCGAGGTCTCGGTGCAACGCGACGGCCAGCAACTTCATGTACGTCACCGTGGCGTGCAGTACCAGGGGTTCCCGGTGGCCCGTGGAGTGCACGATGTGCCGGGGCTCGATGCCTGTCTGCGTTTCAGTTCGACTGCACAGGCTCCGGCAGCGCTGTCGTGGGACTCCGTGTTCGTCGCGGTGCCATCCGTCGCCCGGGACGGCCCAGACGCGGACCGATAGACGAGGATTGCGCGAACGGAGCGTGGCGGCCAGCTTGGCGCGGTCGGCAAGCGCGGTCGGCAAGCGCGGCCGCAGCGCCTGCGCGGGTTCAGAGCTTGTGGCCCAGCAGCCGCGCCGGCAGCATCAGCAGCGCACGGCATAGCGAAAAAATCGCATCGAAGGTGATGCCGATCAGGCGCAGCGGCAGCGAGAGCAGCCATACGAAAGGCGCCAGCACCAGAGCCAGCAACGCGAGGGGCCAGTTCAGCACAAAGAGCAGACACCAGCCGACGACGAGGATCAACAGCTTCATGCGCGAACGCTGCTGTTTTGCGCAGCCCACAGGGTGCTGGCATTCGCGGTGGCCGACTGAGACAGGCCGCCCAGGCCCCCCAACATGCCCAGCGCCATCACGGTGGCCAGCGAAAGGGAAAGAACGCGGTGGGTGATGCGCAAGAACATGGTGGGCTCCGGTCTGGGT
>Ga0105047_10019409_pt1 | contig 10487 bp, 6 predicted proteins | sample MAT04_FD_78384 | JGI IMG/M metagenome (GOLD analysis project Ga0105047, IMG submission 78384) | Freshwater microbial communities from Lake Fryxell liftoff mats and glacier meltwater in Antarctica - MAT-04 (megahit assembly) | ecosystem: Environmental > Aquatic > Freshwater > Ice > Liftoff... | reverse complement strand
TGAAGCTCGCGGGTGTCGAAGTCCAGCACCGGCTCGGCCACGCGCAACAGTCGGCTATCGCCCATTTTCAAAATCTCGTGAACGGCCATCGTCAGGTCCCCATTTCAGTTTCAGCCACGGCGGGCGCTGCCAACAGCGCCAGCAGCCCCGCCTCGTCCAACACCGCCACGCCCAGCTCTTGTGCCTTGGAAAGCTTGCTGCCAGCCTCGGCGCCGGCCACCACGTAGTCAGTCTTCTTCGACACCGACCCCGCCACCTTGCCGCCTGCGGCTTCGACCCTGGCCTTGGCGTCTTCACGCGACAGCGTGAGCAGCGTGCCCGTCAACACCAGCGTCTTGCCCAACAACGGCTGCGGGCCGAGTGCGGCTTGGTGCTCGGGCCAGGTGATGCCGGCAGCGCGCAGTTGTTCAGCCACTTCCCGGTTGTGGGGTTGGTCGAAGAAGCTGCGGATGCTGCTGGCCACGACCGGGCCGACGTCGGTCACCTGCAGCAATTCGTCCAGCGGCGCGTCCATCAAACGGTCCAGGCTGCCGAAGTGTCTGGCCAGGTCCTTGGCCGTCGTTTCACCCACCTGGCGGATGCCCAGAGCGTAGACAAACCGGGCCAGCGTCGTCGTCTTGCTGACCTGCAGCGCAGCCAGCAGGTTGCTGGCGCTCTTCGCAGCCATGCGGTCCAGTGCCAGCAATTTGGCCACACCCAGGGTGTAGAGCTCGGGCAGCGCGCGGATCACCCCGCTGTCCACCAGTTGGTCCACCAACTTGTCGCCCAGCCCTTCCACGTCCATCGCGCGGCGGCTGGCGAAGTGCAGCAGTGCTTGTTTGCGTTGTGCGGGGCAGAACAAGCCGCCGCTGCAACGGTGATCCATGCCCCCGCGTTCGCGCACCACGGTACTGGCGCACACCGGGCACTGCCGCGGCAGGTGGAAGTTGGGCACGTAGGCAGCCCGCCCGCCGGGGACACGGCCGACGACTTCGGGGATGACGTCACCAGCCCGCCGCACGATCACCGTGTCGCCCACACGCACACCCTTGCGCCGCAACTCAAACACGTTGTGCAAGGTGGCATTGCTGACGGTGGTGCCGCCCACAAACACCGGCTCCAGTTTGGCCACGGGTGTGAGCTTGCCGGTGCGGCCGACTTGGATGTCGATGCCGTTCAGCCGCGTCAACTGCTCCTGCGCCGGGTACTTGTGGGCCACGGCCCAGCGTGGTTCTCGCGTCACAAAGCCCAGGCGCTGCTGCAAGGCGATGCTGTTGACCTTGTAGACCACGCCATCGATGTCAAAGGCCAGGCTGTCGCGGCGTGCGCCCATTCGTTGGTGGAAGTCGGTCAAGCCGGCGGCCCCCAGCACAACCGCGCGGTCAGCACACACCGGCAGCCCCAGCGCAGCCAACGCATCCAGCGTGGCACTGTGCGTGGCCGGTTGCCCGGCTGAAAATGCCCAGCCTTGTACGTCACCCAGGCCGTAGGCGTAGAAACTCAAGGGCCGTTGCGCGGCGACGGCCGGGTCGAGTTGGCGCACGGCACCGGCAGCGGCATTGCGCGGGTTGACGAAGGTTTTGCCCGCCTTTTCGCGCTGGCGCTGGTTCAAGCGCTCGAACGCATCGCGCCGCATGAATACTTCGCCGCGCACCTCCAGCACCGCTGGCGGCGCCTCTCCCGCAGGCAGCTCCAAACGCAAGGGAATGGCACCGATGGTGCGCACGTTCTGCGTCACATCCTCGCCCGTCTGCCCGTCTCCGCGGGTGGCGGCTTGCACCAGCACGCCGGCCTCGTAGCGCAGGTTCATGGCCAGGCCATCGAACTTCAACTCGGCGTTGTATTCAACCGGCGCGGCGTCGTCGGCCAGCCCGAGCTCGCGCCGCACCCGCGCATCAAAAGCCTTTGCGCCAGCCGGCGTGGTGTCGGTTTCGGTGCGGATACTGAGCATCGGCACGGTGTGCTGAACCGGCGCAAAGCCGTCCAGCACGCGGCCGAGGACACGCTGCGTGGGCGAGTCGAGCGTGACCAGTTCTGGATGAGCGGCTTCGATGGCCTGCAGCGCCTGATACAACCGGTCGTACTCTGCGTCAGGCACCTCCGGCGCGTCCAGCACGTAATAGCGGTGCGCGTGGTGGTGCAGCCGGTCGCGCAGGGCGGCGGCCTGATTGGCAGACGAAATCTGCGTGTCAGTGTCAGTGTCAATGTCAGCGGCCAAGGTCATCGGGCGAATTTTGCGTCACGACCCCACGCGCCAAACGCTGCAGCACCTGCTGCCCCGACAGCGCCACCTGCTGCATCGTGGCTTCGAGCAGAGCCATGTCGTGGAACGACTTCGCCAGGGCCTGCATTTGCACCGGCATGTCGCCCGCCAGAGCACCTGTTGGCTCGGCGCCGACCACCTGCTGCAAGGCCTCGGTCACGGCCACGAAGCTTTGCCGCAAACGCCCGACCTGCTCACGCATCACCTCGTTGGTAGCGCTTGACACAGCCGCAGCGTCCGGGCGGCTCGCCATCGCAGCGATGGCGTTCAAGGTGTGAGTGAGGCTGGCGTCCAGCGCCTGAAAAGCGCCAGTCTCATGACCTGCCCGTTGTCGAGCGGCCGACTGAGCTTGACCGATGCGCTGCTGCTCGCCCAGCGATGCCTTGCGCAAGTCATCGAGTTGCTGTTCCAGGCCGAGATTCAAGCTGCCCAGCCGCTGGCCGACGGTCACCACTTCACTGAGGATGCGGTCCAGGTCGCGCACCACCTGGCCGATACGGTCCAGAAAGTGGTTCAAGTCTTGCGCCAGTTCACCAAACTCGTCGTGAGTACGAACCTGCGCCCGTGGCGACAGGTCCATCACCCCTTTGGCCAGGCCCGATACCGTCGAACGAAGTGCCAACAGCGGCGCCATGCGCACCCGCAGCAACAGCAACAAGACGATGGTGTGGACCAGAATCTTCAAGCTCAGCGCACCCGCAGTCAGCCGCACCTCTTGCCACCACAGCGCTTCCTTGCGCGCCAGGTAACTGCGCACGGCGACGATGCCCAGCACGTCACCCACCTTGGCCTTGACGTGGCAGTTCAGGCAGAACTGCTCGGCCTGCACCGTCACCAGGCCCTGTTGGTACGTGCCATCGGGCCATTGCGGCATGAGGCCTTCCACCTCCATGTTGAAGGTGGCCCTCATCGACTCCACCGTCACGGTCGACGGCAGCACCGCGATCGACAAGCCCAGGTCCTCGTAGTTGCGGTTGAGGATCGGGTAGACGGTCTGCGCGGCCAGCGGGCCACCGGAGTTCAGCATGATGGCTTTGATGTCGCCGGCCAGCTTTTGGGTGGCGCTCTCGACCCGGGCTGGTTCATTGGTGGCGAAGTCATAGCGCAGCGCCAGGTAGCGGATCGTCAACTCGGCCACTGCCACCAGCAGCAGCAGCAAGAAGAAGTCGCGAATCATGTGGAACACGAACGACTGCTCGAAACCTCCTATCGTCGCCGCGTTGTTGATCCGCCCGACTGCTGCACTCTCTGCCATGCCCTGCCCCACATCTCAACACCAGCACCTGGGGTGATGCCCACGCACAGCTTGAATGATGGCTGAAACTGTCCGCGCAGTCCCCCCGGTGTAAGGTGCAGAGCACCGTTACCACCACCCGAGGATCTGCATGAACCATGACTTTGACCTGTTGGTGCTGGGTGCCGGCTCGGGTGGCGTGGCCGCATCGCGCCGTGCGGCGCGCTTTGGCGCGCGTGTGGCGGTGGTCGAGGACAGCCGCGTCGGCGGCACCTGCGTGATTCGCGGCTGCGTGCCCAAAAAGCTGCTGATGTACGCCGCGCAGCTGGGCGAGGGGCTGGCGCAGGCCCGCGGTTATGGCTGGGTCATAGGCGACACCCCATTTGAGATGGCCCGTTGGGCAGCGACCAAAGCCCGCGAAATCGACCGCCTGGAAGGCATCTACCGGAACATGCTGGCCGGCGGCCAGGTGACGCTGGTCGAAGGCCGAGGCCAGATCGTCGCTCCGCACACGGTCAGCGTGGGCCAGCGGCAGATCACGGCGCATCACATCCTGATCGCCACGGGCGCTGCGCCCGTGCGCGACAGCATCCCCGGGATTGAGGCCTGCGCCACGTCTGACGATCTGCTGGACCTGCAAACCTTGCCGCAGGAAGCGGCGGTCATCGGCGGGGGCTACATCGCCGTGGAATTTGCCAGCATGCTGGCCCGCCTGGGCGTGCGCGTGGCCATGTACTACCGCGACCGCCTGCCGCTGCGGGGCTTTGACGAGATGCTGCGCACGGGTGCTGCCGCTGCGCTGCAGGCCGCCGGCGTGGAACTGCACCCGGCCAATTCGCCCAAGGCTGTGCAACACAGCGGGACCGGGTTCGTGCTGCTGCTGGGGGCTGAACGTGTGCGCACCTTCCCCTGGGTCTTGAATGCAACCGGGCGCCGGCCCAACACCAGCGGCCTGGGCCTGGAGAACGTCGGCATCACGCTGGACGCAACGGGCGCCGTGCCGGTGAACGACACGCTGCAAACCACTGCTGCCAAGGTCTACGCCGTCGGCGACGTCACCAACCGCAAAAACCTCACACCCGTGGCCATTGCCGAAGGCCGGGCCGTGGCTGATGCGCTATACGGCCCGGGCGCGCGGCACATGAACTGGCAGCAGGTGGCCAGCGCGGTGTTCACCCTGCCGCCGATCGCCAGCGTCGGCCCCAGCGAAGAACAGGCACTGGCCGCAGGCCACCGCTTGCGCATCTTCGAAACCGACTTCAAGCCAATGAAACAGGCCTTCATCGGCGGGGCCGAATGCACGCAGTTGAAGCTGCTGGTGGACGCCGACACCGACCGCGTGCTGGCCATCCACATGCTGGGCGCCGACGCGCCGGAGATCGTGCAAAGCCTGGCGGTGGCGCTGACGGCGGGCGCCACCAAAGCACACTTTGACAGCACGGTGGCCGTGCACCCGACAGCGGCGGAAGAGTTCGTGTTGATGCGCGAGGTCAGCCGGACAGTCGAGCCGGTGGCTGCGGCGACGGCAGCCGACGATCCGGGACGCGCCCAGACGTCGTAGGGAAATCAGGAAAAGAGCCGCCTCGCGGCCGCGCTACCGGCTGCCAAGTCCAGGGCCTCGAGCTGGCCATACAACTGCTTCAAGTCTTTGGCGATGGTGGCGAAAGCCGCCAGGACAACGGGCTGTCCGTGGTCATCCACCAGCGTGGCGTCCATGTCACTGGCCAAGGCCGTGGCCGCGCCGTGCCAGGCTGGGTAAGGCTCGGCAGTCTGTGGTGTCTGGGGCACGTCCAACAGCAAGTTGACGCTGCGCACGCCAGTGGACTGCGCGGGGTCGTCGAGCTCGGCCAGTGCGGCCTGGGCATCCACCGTGAGTTGCAGCACTGGCGGTGCCCCATCCTCAGCCGATGGCAGCACAAAGCGGCCCGCACCCACGCCAGGCACAAAGCCATGGCGCGCGGCGCATTGCTGCACATAACGCACCGACCAGGCCACGCTGTTGCTGCGCAAGGTGAGCGTCAGTTGTGCGTCAAGTTCGCTGGTCAGGCCGTCGAGTTCGCGGGCACGCGCCACCACCTCGGTCATGTCGGGAAAGTCCGCCGCCGCACCGACGGCATCGGCAAAGGTGTTGATCGTCTGCACGAACTCGGAGTATTCAATCTGATTCAACGGCCCGGTGCGGTTGGCCAGTTGCACACCGGCTTGCAGCTCGCTGTAGCGGCGGCCGGCCTCGGGCCGTTCCCATTCGGCGCTGTAGCTGTCCAGGCCCTCGATGTAGAACGGCTTGGCACCGGCTCGACGGGTGGCAGGCAGGTGGGCCAGCACCAGATCACCCGTGACGGGTGCTTCCAGCGCCAACGGCACCATTGCATCGATCAGGGCGTCCAGCCGGACGCCTGGGCGTGTGGTCGATCGGAACCCCGGTTCGCCAAGCTCCGGCTGTGTGTCCGGGCCCCCATCGGGGTGGGTGTCATCGTCTTCCGGGTTGGCGCCCAGCGCGGGCTCCAGCCTTTCGCCAGGCGAGGTCAAAACCGGTTCTGCGGCCTTTTTGACGGCAGCGCGGCGCATCTTCCAGGCTGCTTGCAACAGCACGGCCAGCAGCACCAGGCCGGCCAGGATCATCAAGGACTGGGTCAGCGTCAGGGTGTTCATGCTGCGTTTGCGTTCACGGGTACGGCTGCCGGCCTCACGCGGCCTCGGCTTGGGCCACGGCGGCTTCCATGTCCACCGCCACGATGCGCGACACGCCCTGTTCCTGCATGGTCACCCCAATCAGCTGCTCGGCCATTTCCATGGCTATTTTGTTGTGGCTGATGAACAAGAACTGCGTGCCCCGGCTCATCTCGGTCACCAGCTTGCGGTAACGCTCGGTGTTGGCGTCGTCCAGCGGTGCGTCGACTTCGTCCAATAGACAAAACGGCGCCGGGTTGAGCTGGAAGATGGCAAACACCAGAGCAATCGCGGTCAGCGCTTTTTCGCCACCCGACAACAGATGAATGGTGCTGTTCTTCTTGCCCGGAGGCTGTGCCATGACCTGTACACCGGCATCCAGGATCTCGCCGCCAGTCATCACCAATTTGGCGTTGCCACCGCCAAACAGCGTGGGGAACATCCGGCCAAAGTGTTCATTCACCTGGTTGAAGGTGTTGGCCAGCAAGTCCCGCGTTTCGAGGTCGATCTTGTGGATGGCGTCTTCCAGGGTGGTGATGGCTTCGATCAGGTCGGCGTTCTGCGCATCCAGGAACGTCTTGCGTTCGCTCGCGGCACCCAACTCATCCAACGCCGCCAGATTGACCGCGCCGAGCGTCGCGATCTCTTTGTTGATGCGGTCGATCTCGGTCTGCAAACCCCAGAGCTTGACGCCACCGGCCTCGACACCTTGTGCAAGTGCTGCCAGGTCGGCCCCGGCTGCGCTGAGCTGCTCCAGGTATTGCGCACCGCCCAGCTGTGCGGCCTGCTGTTCCAGCTGCAACTGGGTGATGCGTTCGCGCAGCGGCGCCAGGCTTTGCTCGAAGCCCAGGCGTTGTTCGTCAGCCCGGCGCAACTGCGCACTCAAGTCGTCATAAAGGCTGCGGGCTGCGCCCAGATCTTGCTCGCGCTCGAGCTTCAGCGCCAGCGCCGTCTGCAAGCCGGCTGATGCGGCCTGGTCATCAAACGCGCTCAACTCCAACTGCAGTTGCTCGCCGGCTTGCAGGTTGGTGGCGACTTGCTGCGCAGCGGTCTGAATGCTGCGTTGCAACTCGGCTTGGCGTGCGCCCAGGCTGCGGGCCTGGAACTGCGCTTCCTGGGCTTGCCGTTCCAGCGCGCGTTGTTGTTCACGGGCGTCGCTCAGCTGACGCTCGGCGGCGATCACGGCGTCCTCCAACTCGGCGTGTCGTTGCTGCGCCGTGGCCAGGCCCATGTCAAGTTCGTCAAAGCGGCCTTCGCCCAGGACGCGGCGCTCCTGCAGGCCTTCCAGTTGGGCGTCGATCTCGGCCAGCTCATCGCTCAACTGGGCTTGGCGCGTCGTGGCAGCGTCGGCTTGCTGGCTCAAGCGCAGCAACTCCACGTTCAAGGCATGGGCACGGGTCTGCGCTTCGGTGGCGTCACGCCGCACGCTGGCCAGGCGTTGGCTGGCGTCGGTGTAGGCGGCTTCGAGTCGCACCGAGGCTGTCTTGCTGTCGTCCGCCAGCATCACCTGAGCGCGCTGTTGCCGGTCGAGGTTCTCGATCTCCTGCGCGCGGGCCAGCAGACCGGCTTGTTCGCTGTCGGGCGCGTAGAAGCTGACGGCGTGCTGCGACACGGCGTGGCCTTGCCGCGTCATGATGACTTGGCCGTGCGCCAAGGCATGCCGAGCTGCCAGAGCTTCTTCCATGCTGGCAGCGGTGAAGACACCCTCCAGCCACTCGCCCAGCAGCGATTTCAGGCCGGCATCGCCCAGGCGCAGCAGATCGGCCAGCAGCGGCAGGCTGGCAGGGGTGCGGGGCGTCTGGCCCAGGGGCAGTGCGTAAAACGCCAACTTGCCCGGTGGTGCATCAGCCGCAAAGGCCCGCACCATGTCGAGCTTGCCCACGGCCAGCGCGTTCAGCCGTTCGCGCAGGGCCGATTCAAGTGCGGGTTCCCAGCCTGCTTCGATGTGCAACTGCTTCCACAGGCCAGCCAGGCCATCCAGCCCATGGCGCTGCAACCAGGGTTTGAGCTTGCCCTCGGTTTGAACCTTGTCCTGCAAGGCGCGCAAAGCGTCCAGCCGCGCTCCGACATCAGCCAGGCGGGCTGACTCCTGGCTGGCCACGGCTTGTGCGGCGCGCCGCTGTTCGTCCAGCGCCGGCACGTGTTCAGCCAGCTCTTGCAGCCGAGCCGCGCACTCTGCAAAGGTTTGTGCAGCGGCCGCGTCCTGGGCCTTGAGGGCCGACAACTTGTCGGCATCGGGCGCCTGCAGGCCTTTGCGTTCGAGCGCACGGCGTTCGCGCTGGGTTTGCAACTGGCGCGACTGTTCTTCGACATTGCGGCTGTCAGCCGCCAGCACCTGAATCTGCTGCTGCACCTGGCCCACAGCGGCACGCTGGGTGTTGCTGGTCACTTGGGCGCTGCGCACGGCGTCTTCCAGCGCCGGCAGCTCCAGCACCTGGTCTTCGGCCTGTGCCGCGAGCACGCCACTCTGTTCGTCAGCCGCTTCGATTTGTGAGGCGATGTCGTCCAGTTCCGCCCGCGCGGCTTGTTCGCGGCTGGCCCATTGCGCGTTTTGCGTCTGCAGCTCAGACAGGCGTGCCTGCGCGCGTTGCCGGCCCTCCACCACATAGCGGATGCGCTCTTCCAAACGGCTGACTTCCAGCGCAGCCTGGGCCAGGTGACCTTGTTTGTCGTGCAAAGCATCGCTGGCCGCGTAGTGGCCTTGGCGCACGGCCTCCAACTCAGCCTCAACGTGCCGCAATTCGGCCAGGCGGGCTTCCAGCGCGACTCCAGCCGCAGCGGCAGCGTCCTTCACCCGCGCTTCTTCACCCGCCGCGTCGCGCTGCTTCAAAAACCACAGCTGATGCAGCTTGAGCAGGCCATCGTCTTGCAGGCCGCGGTAGCGCTGGGCAACTTCGGCCTGAGACTGCAGCTTCTCGAGATTGCCGTTGAGTTCGCGCAGGATGTCGTCGACGCGTGTCAAGTTCTCGCGGGTGTCCTTCAGCCGGTTTTCAGTCTCGCGGCGACGCTCCTTGTACTTGCTGACACCGGCGGCTTCTTCCAGAAACAAACGCAACTCTTCAGGCCGGCTCTCGATGATGCGGCTGATGGTGCCTTGGCCGATGATGGCGTAGGCGCGTGGCCCCAGGCCAGTGCCTAAGAAGACGTCTTGCACATCACGCCGGCGCACCGGCTGGCTGTTGATGAAGTAGCTGCTGGTTCCGTCTCGCGTGAGCGTGCGCTTGACGGCGATCTCCGCGAAAGTGTTCCATTGCCCGCCGGCGCGCGCGTCCTGGTTGTCGAAAACCAGTTCAACGCTGGCGCGGCTGGCCGGTTTGCGATGGCCGCTGCCGTTGAAGATGACGTCCTGCATGGATTCGCCACGCAACTCGCTGGCCCGGCTTTCGCCCAGCACCCAGCGCACCGCGTCCATGATGTTGCTCTTGCCGCAACCGTTGGGGCCGACCACGCCCACCCGCTGGCCTGGCAGCGAAAAGGTGGTGGGTTCGGCAAACGACTTGAAGCCCGAGAGCTTGATCTGGTTCAGGCGCATGGGCGCGGTAGGGTGCTGGCTGGTGGCCTTGCGGCGGGCCTGGATCGGGTCTCCAGGCAGGCATTGCAAGTGCTTGATTTGATTGAAGAAAAACGCTTTTTTCGAGGGCGCCTGGGCGGCCGGATGATAGCATCGAGGCCCTGCTTTTTAACTCCAGCCAGCGCCCCAGTCGCGCGCCCGTTGCCGCCACACCATGCCGTCGAAAAAGTCCCCCGCCACCCGTGAGCGCCAAGCACCCCTGGTGCCGCCCAGTGCGCCCAGCAGAGAGCTTGAAGCCTTTGCAAACCCAGCCCCTGAACGCGACTACGTCATCCGCTTTGACGTGCCCGAATTCACCTGCCTGTGCCCGTTGACGGGCCAGCCCGACTTTGCGCACTTCACGATCGAGATCGTGGCCGACCAGCTGTGCGTGGAGACCAAGAGCCTGAAGCAGTACTTCTGGAGTTTTCGCAACGAGGGCGCGTTCCACGAACGGGTCACCAACACCATCTTGTCAGACCTGGTTTCGGCAATAGCGCCCCGTTTCGTCCGCATCCACGCCGACTGGTTTGTGCGCGGCGGTATCCGCACGTTCGTGACGGCTGAGCACCGAAAGAAGGGTTGGAAGCCGGCACCGAAGGTTGACCTGGCGTCGACATGAATGCAGCCGCCGTGCGCCCGGCGTATCAAAAGTTTGATGTGGCCGTGCGGCCCAGCGCCATTGACGGCCAGGGCGCGTTCGCGGCCGAAGCTATTCCTCCGCGCTTGAAGATCGGCGAGATTCGCGGTGAAAGCATCAGCGTGGAGCAAGCGCGCATTCGCGCCACACG
>Ga0105047_10019408_pt1 | contig 10487 bp, 4 predicted proteins | sample MAT04_FD_78384 | JGI IMG/M metagenome (GOLD analysis project Ga0105047, IMG submission 78384) | Freshwater microbial communities from Lake Fryxell liftoff mats and glacier meltwater in Antarctica - MAT-04 (megahit assembly) | ecosystem: Environmental > Aquatic > Freshwater > Ice > Liftoff... | reverse complement strand
GCGGCCAGCATCGTGTTGTGTACAATGGGCGCGCCGCCGTAATGCGTAACGCCATGCTCCTTGATGAGCGCGAAAATCGCCGTGGTCTCGACACGCCGGAGACAGATGTTGGTGCCGGCAAGCGCCGCCATCGCCCAGGTCACGCACCATCCGTTGCAATGAAACATCGGCACGGTCCAGAGATAGACCGCAAATCGTGGCATGCCCCACGCAACGATCTCTCCCAGTGCATTGAGGTACGCGCCGCGATGATGAAACACGACGCCCTTGGGGTCGCCGGTGGTGCCGCTCGTGTAGTTGAGAGCGATGGCATCCCATTCGTCGTCAGGTGCGCGCCACGCGTACGCCGGGTCGCCGCCAGCGAGGAACGCTTCGTAGTCGATGTCGCCGAGTCGATCGCCGTCGCCGGTGTACTCCGGATCCAGGACGTCGATCACGAGCGGTTGTACGACGCAACGCGACAGCGCATCGGCGACAATACCGGAGAATTCGCGATCGGTGATCAGCACCTTTGCCTCACCGTGATCGAGCATGAACGCAATGGTTGCGGCGTCGAGTCGCACGTTGAGGCAATTGAGGACGGCGCCACTCATTGGCACGCCGAACTGGCACTCGTACATCTCCGGCGTATTGAGCAACATGACCGCGACGGTGTCGTTGCGGCCGATCCCTCGCGCAGAAAGCGCCGAGGCGAGGCGGCGGCATCGCGCGTAGGTCTCGCGCCAGCGGTAGCGACGAGCGCCATGGATGACCGCGGTGCGCTCGGGACAGGCGGTAGCCGCCCAGTCGATAAGGCTCAGCGGCGTCAGGGCGGCATGATTGGCCGCATTCCGGTCCAGCCCCGTGTTGTAGGGACTTGGTGCAGTGATCGACATACTCGCTGTCCGGTGACGGGAGGGGGGGCAAAGCGGGGCGGTACATGTCAAGAAAATGCCGAGCGCGGGTACCGTCGAGTACTGGGAACAGACGCTTCACGCACTCGCGTGGTGTATCTTGCCGGTTTTCCAAAACAAATAGCTTCACGCCACAGCGGTCGCGCAACCGCGCGCGCGTCGGCCTGAACAAGGAACTTCCATGGCACGGTGGAGCAAACAACGCATGATCTGGACCATCGTCATAACCGCAGTGGTGACCGGGCTGATCGTGGTGCTGGCGATGAACTTCGCCACCCCCGAGAAGAATCTCGAGCGCAAGATCGAGCACCGCTACAACGTCGCCGACCCGCAGTTCCGTCGCGAGCTGGGGGTGCTACTCGGGCCGGGCATTCTGCCAGGCAACCGCATCACCGACCTGCAGAACGGCCACGAAATATTTCCGGCGATGCTGTCCGCAGTGGCCGCCGCGCAGAAGACCATCACGTTCGAGACCTACATCTACTGGTCCGGGGATATCGGACGGAAGATGGCGGATGCATTAGCCGAGCGCGCGCGCGCCGGGGTCAAGGTCAACGTGATGATCGATTGGGCCGGCAGCATCAAGATGGACGACACGCTGCTTGAGGAGATGAAAACCGCCGGCGTGGTGGTCCACCGTTACCGCCCGTTGCACTGGTACAACCTCGGCCGACTCAACAACCGCACCCATCGCAAGCTGCTGGTCATCGATGGCCAGATCGGCTTCACCGGGGGGGTCGGGATCGCCGACCAGTGGGAAGGCGAGGCGCAGGACCCCGACCACTGGCGCGACATGCATTTCCGCATCGAAGGCCCGGTGGTCTCGCAGATTCAGGCGGCCTTTAACGACAACTGGATCAAGACTACCGGCGAGGTACTGAACGGGGTCGATTATTTCCCGCCGGTGCAGCCGGTTGGTACGAGCGACGCGCACCTGTTCATCAGCGCGCCCGCCGGGGGCAGCGAAAGCATGCACCTGATGTACCTGATGTCCATCGCCGCCGCCGAGCACAGCATCGATCTGGAGGCCTCGTATTTCGTGCCCGATGAGCTGGTCACCAAGGCACTGCTCGCGGCGCGCCAGCGCGGGGTGCGGGTGCGCATCGTGGTCCCGGGGGAGCACATCGACTCGGAGATCGTTCGTATCGCGTCCAAACGCGAATGGGGGCCGCTGCTGCTGGGCGACGTGGAATTCTACGAGTATGAACCGACGATGATGCACAACAAGCTGCTGATCATCGATGGCGAAATGGTCTCGGTAGGATCGACCAACTTCGATATCCGCTCGTTTCGCCTCAACGACGAGGCCAGCCTCAACGTGTACGACCGGGAGTTCGCTGCGCGCATGACGGCGATTTTCGAGCAGGACCTGAAACCCACCAGGCGCTACACCTACGAGATGTGGAAGAATCGGCCGTTCATGGTCAAGTTCGCCGAAGTCGTGCTGCTGCCGATCAAATCGCAGTTGTAAACGCGGCTTCGTGTGCCGCGCAGGCGCGGGCCCGATGCGATAATTGATCGAAGCCTCGCGATGAATGACACCGAGTGGTTCCCCCGACTCCCCCCTCGCCCTACCCGCACATGCTGGCCCTTCCCATACGCCGCACCGTACGTCACACACTGTCGCCACGCCGTATTCTTGGCACCGCCCTGACCTTCGCCATCGGCGCCACGCCCTTGGTCCCGTTGGGCAGAGCGCAGGCATCTGCACCGTTCACCTCCGCGGAGCTCGCGGGCCTCCGCCTGCGCAATATCGGCCCCGCCTCGATGAGCGGACGTGTGGTCGACATGGATGTCGTCGAATCGAACCCGTACACGATGTACGTGGCCGGTGCGACGGGCGGGCTCTGGCGCACGCGCGACAATGCTGTGACGTGGGAGTCGATCTTTGACGCCGTGCCAGTTCATTCCATCGGCGACGTCGTGGTCTTTCAGCCAAACCCCAACATCATCTGGGTCGGCACGGGTGAACGGGCCAGCCGGCAAAGTTCGAGTTGGGGCGATGGCGTCTACAAGTCGACCGACGCGGGCAAGACCTGGGTGAACGTCGGCCTTCGCGCCAGCAAACATATCGGGCGCATCGTGTTGCATCCGTCAAATCCGGACATCGCGTATGTCGCGGCGCAGGGATCGGTGTGGGGCGCTGGCGGTGATCGCGGGCTGTACAAAACAACGGATGGTGGACGCACCTGGCAGCGCACGCTGTTCGTGGACGAGGAGACCGGCGTCACTGACGTCGCCATCGATCCGGGTGACGCCACTGTGTTGTACGCGGCGTCGTATCAGCGTCGCCGCAGCGCGTATGGCTTTGACGGCGGTGGTCCGGGCAGCGCGCTCTGGAAGAGCACCGACGCCGGCACGACGTGGACGAAACTGACGGGCAACGGCTTGCCCACCGGCGAATACGGTCGCATCGGCATCTCGATCTACCGCAAGAATTCGAACGTCGTTTACGTCAGCATCGAACAGGGACAACGCTACAACGCGTCGACGGCGTACATCATCCGCAAAGCCGGCATCTATCGCAGCGACGACAAAGGCGGATCGTGGACATTCATGTCCGACTGGAATCCGCGTCCGATGTACGCCAGTCAACCCCTCGTCGATCCGAACGACGACCAGCGCATCTACATGCTGAACGCATACTCGTTCAGCGACGACGGCGGCAAGACCTTCACGGCTCCGCGCACCAGCACGCACGGTGACGATCGGTTCGTGTGGGTCGATCCGAAAGACAGCCGACATGTCATCAAGCTTGACGATGGCGGCATCGGCATCAGCTATGATCGCGGCAACAAGTTTCTCTACGTGACGTCGCTGCCGCTGTCGCAGTGGTATCGCGTGACGATGGACAACGCGGTGCCGTTCAACGTGTACGGCGGCCTGCAGGACAACGGTTGCTGGACCGGGCCAAGTGCCAGCTGGACCACGAACGGCATTCTGAACGATGCGTGGTCGCGACTCTGCGGTGGTGACGGCTTCTGGTCCGTGCCCGATCCCAAACATCCGGGCGTGGTTTTCACGGGTTCGCAGTTCCTCGGACTGCAGCGCAACGACACCAAAACCTGGGAACAGCAGGACATCCGTCCCGGTGATCCGCAGGGGCACATCGCCGGCCGTCGCAACTGGGACACGTGGGGCAAGCCAGGCGCCTCTCAGACGCTTGGCAATGCGATGCATCCGGCCAATTGGGATTCGCCGATCGTGCTCTCGCCGCATGACACGGGCACGATCTACGTCGGCATGCAACACCTTTTCCGTTCGCCTGATCGCGGCATGACGTGGACCGACCTGGGTGACATGACGACCGGGGTCGATCGCTCGACGCTGGCACTGATGGGTCGCAAGCCGACGGAGTTCACGCTCTCGATCGACGATGGCGTGCCGTACTTCCCGGGCATCACGACGCTTGCGGAATCGCCGCGCAAGAAAGGATTGCTGTTCGTCGGCACCGATGATGGCCGGTTCCGCGTCTCGCGTGATGGCGGCGCCACTTGGGATGACCAGCAAACGCGCTTCCCTGGCCTGCCGAAGGACTCGTGGTTTGCGGGTGCGGAGCCGTCGCATTTTGTCGACGGCACCGCGTACGTCACTGTCGACAACCATCGCAGCAACGATTTCAAAAACTACGTCTTCATGACGACGGACTACGGCCGGACGTGGACGTCGATCACGGGTGATCTGCCCGCCGAACGCGGCACGCGCACGGTGCGCGAAGATCTGCGCAATCCGAATCTGTTGTATCTCGCGACGGAATTCGGTCTGTTCATTTCACCGAACAAAGGCGGTACGTGGGTCGCGCTCAAGAACAACATGCCGACGATGCCGTTCAACGATCTGCAGATTCATCCGCGCGACAATGCGCTGGTGCTGGCGTCGCATGCGCGTGGCGTGTGGATCATGGATCAGATCAACGCGCTGCAAGAGCTGACGCCGACGGTCGCGGCGAAAGCGTCGCATCTTTTCACCATGCAGTCGGCCTACGAGATCCGCACGACCAATCTGCGACCGCACACGGGCGACATGATCTTCCGTGGAGAGAATCCGGCCAACGGCGCGTACATCGACTACTGGCTCGCGAGCGCCGGTGGCAGCGCCACGCTGACGGTGAGTGACGCCGTTGGCACGATCGTACAGGTCCTCAAGCCCACCACGAACCACGGCATCAATCGCGTGGTGTGGAACCTGCGCTACGCCGACGTGCCACTGCGTAGCGGCTTCGGCGACGATGATGACGAAGGCCCGCGCGCATCCTCTCCCGGACCGCTCGTGTTGCCGGGTACGTATACGGTGAAGCTCGAGGCGGGTGGCGTCATCTCGACCCAGCGCGTGGTGATCAAGGAAGATCCACGCGTGAAAGTCGCACTCGCGACGCGCGCCGCGTGGACCGGGTTTCAACGACAGCTGGCGGCCACGATATCGCAGTTCGCGCCTGTCGCGGATCGTGCGCGACGCAATACGTCGACCGACAGCACGACGCGTGAGCTCAAGCGTCAAGCGATCGAGTTATTGGCGCGCATGGGTACGTTGTACGGCGCGATCGGTCGGTGGACAGGACAGCCGACGGCAGATCAGCGGACACAGCTCGCGTATTATCAGAAGATGGCGAAGTCGCTGGGCACAGTATCGTTCTGAGCGATCATCATGTTCCGCCGCCCCACTCGGCCTGCAGACGCGCCCTGCTCCATCCTCCGCGTGGCTTAACCAACTCCAGGAACGGCGCGTAATGCTGCAGCATCTCGCCGAGCACGCTCCGATGCGCGGTGCCCGTGGTTCCGAAATTCGGCGGCAGCAAGGACACCGCACGTGCGTCGTCGCCCAGCGCTGCCGCAATACCGGCGCGGTACCAGTTCCCACAGTAATCCAGCGAGCCACATCCGATAAGACTCATAATTGGGCCGCCGAGCTTGGACAACTTCGCGTCCACCGCCTCGGCCTCGGTGCGATGGGCGCGCTTGGCGAGCGCGATCCCTTGAGCCGTGAGCGCATACGAGACCGCCTCAGCACGATGTTCGCGTGCTGCAACCGCGCGGCGAGTCTTACCTCTCGCGCGAAGCGGTCGGCGCCGGCTTCGCCCATCACGTCAGGCGAAATAACCTTGATCACCACGTCGCGACCCAACGCCGTTTCGGTGGCCACGAACACGCGCGACATGCCGCCACCGCCAAGTTCGCGCTGAATGTCGTACCGGTCCAACAGGGCCGCGCGCAAGGTTGCGATGACGTCGTTCACTTACATCCCGGGCATGCCGGCGAGAGCACCTTGAACGCCACATCGCAACCGAGCATCGAAGACGGGCGCGTCAAGACATCGTGTCCGGTCACGGCTTTCCCGCCCCCTGCATGAGGGCTTTCCGTTCGGTGAATCAGTTCAACACCACCACATACCGGGACGCCGTGCGAGTCGCACCGGTGTCGGCGGCCGCCGTGGCCATGCCGCCGGCGCCGAGCTCGCGCTCGACGCGGTAGCGGTCGGCCAGCGCAGCCGTGAGTCGAATCTGCTCCGCACTCACTTTGCCAACCCCGTCACCGGCGCCACCCAGATGTTGCTCTGCGGATCCTGCAACGTGAAGTACAACCGCCCGGCGTGCAGCGCGATGTTGCGCGAGTTGAGCGCTTGCGGGTGGAGCGGATCGTCGAAGCGCAGGACGTGACGCGGCACGCCACCACCCACCGGCAGCATCCAGATGCCGCGTCGGTTCCTGATCAGCGTGCGCCCGCCGGTAGCGGCGGTCGCGGGTGGGTGGTTGAGCAGCACGTACGTCGCGATTGCCAAGACGACGAGCGCTGCGACACCTATCCCCAGCCAACCGACCGCGCGACCTGCCACTCGACACCGCGGTCACCGGCCGCTCAAGCGCGTCCAGCACGGCGCGCGCGTTCGCCGGTCGCGCCGCCGGTTGCTTCTCCAGGCATTGCATCACGAGCGGCGCGAGTTTGCGCACGTTCACGTCACGCTTCGCGTCGGCCGTCACCAGTTCGAGCAGCGGCTTGGGCTTCTCTGCGATGTGCGCCGCAATCAACTGTTGCCCCGTGGTCTTGTCTGCGAACGGATGCCGACCGGTGAGCAGTTCGTACGCCATCACGCCCCACGCGTACAGGTCGGCGCGCGCGTCCACCTCGTCTCCCACCGCCTGCTCCGGCGCCATGTAGCCCGGCGTGCCGAGGCTCGTGCCCACCTGCGTGAGCGTGCCGCCCGGTGCCTCGGTTTTGGAGAGTGCGATGGCCTTGGCGATGCCAAAGTCTGTCACCAGCGCCGCATCGCCCGAGAGCAGCACGTTCTCCGGCTTGGTGTCGCGATGCACCACGCCCTCCCCGTGCGCGTACGCGAGCGCGCGCGCGATGTCCCGCAGAATCGCGCGCGACTCGGCCGGCGGCACGGAGCCCCGCTGCAGTCGCTCGCGGACGGTTTCGCCTCGCACCATCGGCATGGTGTAATACGCCATGCCATTCGCGTCACCGTCGGTGAGCACCGGCACGAGGTTCGCATGCTGCAATCGCGCCGCGAGCTTCGCCTCGAGCGCGAACCGGTCGGCGCCGGCGTCGCCCATCACCTCGGCGAAATCACCTTGATCACCACGTCGCGACCCAACGCCGTTTCGGTGGCGGCGAACACGCGCGACATGCCACCACCGCCGAGTTCGCGCTGGATGCGATAGCGGTCGGCCAGGGCGGCGCTGAGTCGGTCGAGGGGTTGGTTCACGGGTTACGTGGACCGCGTGCCTGTGCTTCGAGCCGGGCGACGTCGGCTTGATCCTGAGGTCGCCCGACCGCGCGCTTGTTGCGCAGCAGCTCCTCTCGACCAAGCACGGGCACGCTGATGCCGTCAAGCTCCACGACAAACACGGTTCGGCCACGCCTCGTCGAACGACACGCTCTCGATCGAGGTGATGACGTCCACGCGCCCAGGCGGCACACCGAGCTGCAGGATCAGGTCGTCGCTTTCGAAGTCGGATCGGCTGAACTGATCCGCCGGTGCGCCGAATGCGATCAGCGCGCGCTCCACTCGCTGGGCGTTGTCGGGGGTTGGTCGCACCCACAGGTCGATGTCGCCCGTCGCACGCGGAAGCCCGTGTGCGGCGAGCGCATACGCGCCGACTACGAGATACTCAACACGTTCGGCGTTGAATGACGAGAGGATGTCGCGAAAGTCGCGATTCAGGTTCGTCATGGCCGGCGAATGCCCACGCGTTGAGCGCGAGCTGCCACATCATGCCGATCCGGTCGGCCGGTGACAGCCTGAGATACGCCTGATCGGATAGGTCCTCCTCGCCGCGGCGAAGTCGCTGAACGAGCATTGGGCGATCGGTCATGCGCGAAATATAACGTCGTGGTCATCACGGTTTGTCCTCCGCAATCTGCATCTTCGCCAGCAGCTGTTCCCCAGTCGGTAACTACGCACTGGCATCTCAGCGCGCGCGGCGCAGCGCTCGGGCGTTGTCATGCGAGGAATCTACCTGGCACAATGATGACCCGCACGTTGTCCCGAGCGAGCGGGGAATTTGAGCTCCACCAGAACGCGTTGCACGACCGTAAGATGCCGGTGTTACGCCGCTCACGCCGACGGCGCCCGACGCCCTTTCCGCCTGTGTGCCGAGCACGTACCATCCCCCGATGAACATCCTCGAACGCCTCACCGACGCGCTGAGCCGAAGCTATCGCGTGGAACGCGAGATCGGCGCGGGCGGCATGGCCACGGTGTATCTCGCGCACGACCTCCGACACGATCGCGAGGTGGCCATCAAGGTGCTGCATCCCGATCTCGGGGCAGCGCTCGGCGGCGAGCGGTTCCTCAGCGAAATTCGCACCACCGCACGACTGCAGCATCCGCACATTCTGCCACTGCTGGACAGCGGCGTGGCTGACACGCTGTTGTACTACGTGATGCCGCTCGTGACCGGCGAGACGCTGCGCGCACGCATCGAGCGTGAACGGCAACTCCCGATTGGCACCGCCGTGCAAATCGCGCGCGAAGTGGCCAGTGCACTCGAACACGCGCACAAACAGGGAATCATTCATCGCGATATCAAGCCTGAAAACATCCTGCTGCAGGACGGCTCGGCGCTGGTGGCGGACTTTGGCATCGCGCTCGCCGTGCGGAGTGCCGGTGGGCAACGCCTCACGCAGACGGGGTTGAGTCTGGGCACGCCACAGTACATGAGCCCCGAACAGGCGATGGGAGAACGCGTGATCGACGCGCGGAGCGACGTGTATGCGTTGGCGGCCATCACGTACGAGATGTTGACCGGCGACCCGCCGTTCACCGGTTCCAGTGTGCAGGCGGTGGTCGCGAAGGTGATGAGCGCCGAACCGGAACGCCTCACGCTCACACGAAAGACCATTCCACTCGCGATCGAGCGTGCCGTACTCACAGGACTTGCGAAGCTGCCAGCCGATCGGCAGGAGAGTGCTGCCGCTTTCGGCGCCGCGCTGCGCGATGCGTCACCGGAGACGGAGTCCTCGACCGCGCAGCTTGCGACTGCAACCGCGACTCCTCCGGCGCATCGCGGTGCAACCTGGAAAGTGGGCGTAGGCGGAATCGCGGTGGGCATGGCGATCATGGCGGCGGCATTGTGGCCGCGCGGGTCATCGCGCGCCGTCACCAGCGCCGTAGGCTTTGCGCGCACGCAGATGACGTTCAGCGGGAAGGCGGGTTTCCCGGCGATCACGCCGAATGGCGATGTGATCGCCTACGTCGAAAGCGAATGCGAACAGCCTGGACACGACGCGTTCTCGAGGGCGAATGTCGACGACGATCCTGTACCCTGTGTCAAATCGCTCATGGTGCAGGACACCGGATCGTCCACCGCCGTACGGGTCATGAATCGCGTGCCGAATATTCGCGCCGTCCGGTGGTTGGCCAGCTCCGCCAGTCTGGTCGTTGACGCCACACTTGACTCGCTGCGTAGCGGGATCTTTCTGGTCCCGCGTCTCGGCGGGGCGACACGACGCCTGGCCGAGCGGGGACCGTTCGATGTGCATGCCAGCGGCGATACGATACTCGTGTTGCCGTCCGCGACCGCGATTGCCACGCATGCGCAGCTCATTGCAACCGCAACGGGCACCGTGGTCGACAGCGTCTCTGTGCCCAAGCGTGATTTTGGCACGATCGCGTGGTCCCCAGATGGACGACGCATCGCGCTCAGCGATGAATCGTTCATTGTGCTCATCGCGCGTGACGGCACGGTGTTGGACTCACTCACGGCGCATACGCGGCGCACGATCCGCTGGGCACCCGATGGATCGGCATTGTTCGCTTTTTTGCCTGCACCGGCCCGAGACGACGAGTTCGTGCGTATCGACGTCGATCAAACTGGTCACCTCGCTCGGCCGCCCGCCGCCGTGATGCCAAGCGTGCCCACGCTCTATCGGGGCGAGTTCGACATTGCCTCACGCACCGGAAGGCTGCTGTTCATCTCGGGCGAGGCACGGCAGGATCAGTGGATCTTCGGCGTCGGCACCGGGAACGATACGCCGCGCCCGGCGACAACGGGGACATCGTGGTACAACGATGCTGTGATCGCTCCCGATGGGCGGACGCTGTACTACCTTCGCGGCGACGCCTCCGGCGACAACCTGTATCGCTTGCCACTCG
>Ga0105047_10019407_pt1 | contig 10488 bp, 10 predicted proteins | sample MAT04_FD_78384 | JGI IMG/M metagenome (GOLD analysis project Ga0105047, IMG submission 78384) | Freshwater microbial communities from Lake Fryxell liftoff mats and glacier meltwater in Antarctica - MAT-04 (megahit assembly) | ecosystem: Environmental > Aquatic > Freshwater > Ice > Liftoff... | reverse complement strand
CATGGCCATCGAGTTCTCCTCCTGATTGTGTGCGTTAACACCGCTATCGTGGAGGACGGTGGCCACCTCTGTCATCCGGCCACCGCTATTTACAGAAGTCTAAGGACGTAATCCGAGGCGCGAGACACAAACCATTCGTCGATAACATGGAATAACTGATTCTACTCGTCGGTGAATTGTCCGCGTGCAAGCAGCACAATCTTGGACCGTCGCTGTCCGCGGCATTGAGTCATTCTGTCACTTGACCTGATATCCATAGCAGTCTAGGATTCATATACAATTGATATATCACAATCTGCGATAGAAGCGAGGCAATCAATGCCGAGAGCGCAGACTTTCGTCGATGTCCCTGCCAGTGTTGCTGCCTATACGCAACTTAAACGGGCGATTGTCACTGCCTCCATCCCGCCCGGAACACCACTTGTCGAGTCCTCCCTGATGGAGCGCTTTGGTTTGGGCCGAACGCCAATGCGAGAGGCGTTGCATCGACTGGTGGCAGATGGACTGATCGTCATTTTTCCGCGGCGTGGTGTGATCGTCGGACAGCTTGGCTTGCGGGAGATCCAGCAGTTGTTTGAAGCGCGGATTGCGGTGGAGGCAGAGACGACACGCCTCGCTGCACTACGCATCAGCGAAGCTGACCGCCAGAATATGCGAATCCTTAACAAGGAAATTCACGCTACCGAGTCGCATCTTTCGTTCGCCACCTTCCTGGATATTGACCAACGCATCCATCTGGAGTTGGTTCGGCTTGCTCAAAACACATACCTGGCGGAGGCAGCGGCCCGCATTCTGACGTTGAACGAGTGGCTCTGGCATGTCCACATGACGCGCCATGGAGTTGAATCGACCGATTTCGCCTCTCACGACGCCATCGTCGATGCCGTCATCACGGGTGATGCGCATGGGGCTCGGCAGGCCATGATCGATCATATCGAGCGCTCCCGCGCATTGCTCCGCGTATCGCTCTAGCCAGGGCCACGGTCACTCTGTGAACCGGCTGTTGACCGTTGATCGCAACAGGGAGGAGGTGACAAGCGTTCCCACGAAGAACCCCACAGACGGGTCGAGTTATTGGAGCGAGCGACGAGTGTCATTCGCACCACACGTATATAGAGGAGGATCCATCATGCTGCGGCAAACTGAACTCGTGACTGAATTCAAGTCAGGGCGTATCAACCGGCGAGAGTTTGCAAAGCGTGCAATGGCGCTTGGTCTTTCTGGGCCGGTTATCACCTCGATCATTCTCGCCAGCCCATCGATGGCGACCGCGGCTCCCGCGCCAGCGAGCAGCACGGTGGCCCGTTTGCAGGAAGGCGGCGGGACATTCGTTTTCGGCGCCTGGCAAACACCTGACACCATGGATCCTCAGAAGACCGGTCTGGCTGCAACTGGCCGTATCCTCGCCAATGTATTCGATCCCCTGCTCTGGCGCTTCCCAGGTGATGAGAAGTTCTACCCCGGTCTCGCGGAATCTTGGGACATCTCAGCCGATGGGCTGACCTATACGTTCAAGTTGCGCCAGGACGTCAAATTCCATAATGGCGAGCCGTTCAACGCAGCAGCGGTCAAGGCAACCTTCGACCGTGAGGCCGATCCGGCGAACTCCACCCTGGAGACCTTGCCTCGTGGATTCGATCGGGCTGACGTAATTGATGACTTCACCGTGAATATCGTCTTCAGCAGCCCCTACGCTCCCTTTCTGATTCTGCTTGCCGCCAATACCTGGGTCACGCTGCCTCCACAGTATGCGAAAGACAATGTCGAAGGGATGAGCCTGACCCCTCCAGGCACTGGCCCATTCGTCGTCAAGGAGTATGTGGCGGGAAGTCACGTCGCCCTCGAGCGCAATCCGGACTACAACTGGGCACCGTCGTATTTCGGACGCCAGGGTCCCGCACTGCTCGAGAAAATCGACTGGCGCATTATCGAAGAGTCCGGGACACGAGCTGCGACCCTCGAAGCTGGCGAAACGCACATGATCGAAGAAATCGTGCCGGCACAGTTCGAGACCTTCTCTTCCAACCCTGATCTGCAAGTGATTTTGCAAGACGCGATTGGGTGCCCGCGCACGGTCCATCTCAATTGCACAAAAGCACCGACCGACGACAAACTCGTTCGCCAGGCGATGAGCTACGCTGTCGACAAGAGCATCATTACCGACGTCATCTTCAAAAAGACCGTCATGCCCGCGTATGGCCCGCTCGAAAAACTGACTCCTGGCTACAATCCAGAGGTTGAGTCGTACTACGCATTCAGTCCTGACAAAGCCAATGAACTTCTTGATCAGGCCGGCTGGGTGAAGGATGGCGATACCCGTACGAAAGATGGGCAGGAACTGAAAGCGCTCTTTATCGTCATCGCCAAGGACAACTTCGACGAACCTGCTCAAGTCATCCAGTCACAGTTCAAAGACGTGGGGATCACGCTTGAGCTAACGACAGAGGCAGAGCCGACCGTCTTCAACACCTACAACCGGGGAGACCAGAATCTGGCCAACATCTTTTGGTGGGGCGCCGATCCTGAATCGCTTTACTCGCTCTATCACTCCAGCCAAATCGAGCAGGGCTTCAACTGGGCTCACTACACCAACCCTGACGTCGATGCACTGTTGGAACAGGGCTATATTGAGAGCGATGATGCCAAGAGGATGGATCTGTACAAGCAGGCTCAGATCCTGATCATGGAAGATGCACCCTGCATCCCGGTGTGGGGCAAGCGCGCCACGTTGGCGGGCAAGAAGTCCATTTCCGGCATCAACTGGAACCCTCGAGTCTACCCGTTGCACTACAACACAACACTCGGCGAGTAACGAGACTTCAGAGGCGACGTGGTGGATGCCCACCGCGTCGCCTTTTCGGGTTGAAGGCAGGTGCAAGCGATGACGGAGTATTTCATCAAAAGGCTGATCCTTGCCGTGCCGGTCTTGTTTGGTGTTTCAGTTGCTGTCTTTTTGATGATGCATCTGATCCCCGGAGACCCCGCTCTGGCGATGTTGCGAGGTCAACCAACCGTGACACCGGCTGACATCGACCGGGTACGGCATCAAATGGGTCTTGATGATCCACTCCCCATCCAGTATCTGAAATACATCGGTCGTGTCTTCCAGGGAGACTTTGGAGAATCAGTCAAAGCGCATCGACCTGTTTTGACCATGATTCAAGAACAGGCGTGGCCAACGATCCAGCTGGCTCTCGCGGCGATGGTACTGGCCGTGGCGATCGGCGTGACGCTCGGCACAATCTCAGCGCTGCGGCAAAACACCTGGGTCGATACCCTCAGCATGGTACTCGCCCTCTTTGGAGTCTCCATGCCGAGTTTCTGGCTCGGGTTGATATTGATTTATGTCTTTTCCGTCCGCCTGGAATGGTTGCCGATAACCGGTCAGGGCGGTTGGAAACGCCTCATCATGCCTGCGGTTGCACTGGGACTCGACTTTTCTGCGGTAACGGCACGACTTGTTCGGGCAAGTCTGCTTGAGGTGTTGCGGCAGGACTACATCCTCGCTGCTCGCGCGAAAGGGTTGCGCGGTCGGACAGTGGTGACGCGGCATGCGTTGCGCAACGCACTGATCTCCGTGGTCACCATCATTGGCCTGCAGTTCGGTTTTCTCCTGAGCGGCGCGGTAGTGATTGAAACAGTTTTCGCCCGGCAGGGCATCGGCCGACTTGCCATCACGGCCATTTTGGCCAAGGACTTCCCGCTCGTGCAGGGAATCGTGCTTGTTTCGGCAGTTGTCTATGTCGCGATCAATCTCCTGGTCGATCTCAGCTATTCATTCTTGGACCCAAGGATTCACTATCGCTAGCCAGGCGTCCGCGCGGAGGAATCGAGTTAACCAATGGCTGAGCAGACGAGACCAATTTCCCCGGTGACACAGGGAATCAAAACCGTCAACGGAAACAGTGAGTTCCGGAAGACCGCCCGTCGGCTGGCCCGGAACAAGGGTGCATTGGCGGGAGGAGTCATTCTCGTCCTCATCGTACTCATGGCAGTTTTTGCGCCCTTGATTGCCCCTGAAGATCCGATTGATCAGAACTACGGACGGGTGTTGCAGGCACCGAACGCTGAAACGCCCTTTGGTACCGACCAGTTTGGCCGGGACATCCTGAGCCGAATCATCATCGGCTCCCGTCAGTCACTGCAGGTGGCTGTCCTCGCGATCGTGATCGCATCGTCAATTGGCACACTCCTGGGTCTTTCCACCGGGTACTACGGAGGCTGGTTCGATATGACGGTCCAGCGGTTGATCGATGTCCAACTCGCCTTTCCCGGCATTCTTTTTGCGCTCGCCGTCGTCTCAGTCCTTGGACCCGGTCTCCGCAACGCCATGATCGCCGTAGGGATTTCGCTTGTGCCTTCATATGCACGCATGGTGCGCGGTTCTGTTCTGTCGGCGCGAGAAAACGCGTATGTAGACGCCGCGCGTGTTCTTGGCGCCGGAGACGCCCGAATACTGTTGCGCCACATCCTTCCGAACATTCTGGCTCCGATCATGGTGCTCTCTACTGTCGGAGTCGCCTGGTCGATCCTGATCGGCGCATCGTTGAGCTTTCTCGGGCTCGGGGCACAGCTCCCGAATCCAGAATGGGGTCTTGATCTCGCTCAGGCGCGTGATTACATCACGGAAGCGTGGTGGATGAGCACCTTCCCGGGAATGGCGATTATGCTCACCGTAATCTCAGTAAATCTGCTTGGCGAAGGACTTCGCGATGCGCTTGATCCACGTTTGCGGACGAGATGAGCGGACGTAGCGGCATGTTGTTTTATCAGTGCTCAAGCAGTGTTCGGAGGAGACCATGGGAAAGCTCGATGGCAAGATCGCCCTCGTAACTGGGGCGAGTAGAGGAATCGGTCGAGAAATTGCACTGACTTATGCCCGTGAAGGCGCTGATGTCATCTGCAACTACAACAACAGCAAAGCTCACGCTGAATCACTTGTACAGGAAATCCAGAGCATGGGCCGGCACGCGATCGCCGTTCAGGCGGATGTCGCACAGGCTGACGCCGTTGAGCGGTTGGTCAACGCCGGAATGGAGTCCTTTGGTCGAATCGACATTCTGGTCAACAACGCCGGATTCGCCACCCTTTACAAGATCGAGGAGATGCCAATCGACGCGTGGGATGACATGATCGCAGCCCACCTTCGGGGAACGTTCCTGACCACTCGCTTCGTTCTTCCGCAAATGCTTGAGCGGAAACGGGGTTGGATCATTAACATTTCTTCGCAACTTGCCTATTCCGGCCGGGAGAATCTTGCACACTACTGCGCGGCCAAGGCGGCGATTATTACCTTCACCCGGGTGCTCGCTCGCGAAGTGAGTCGCCGGGGCGTTTATGCCAACTGCATTGCACCCGGGCCAATCGCAACCGACATCATTCCACGGAGCGGTGACCCGGATCCCGAAGCGGACGCCCGCTTCGCCGATTCGTTGCCAATCGGCCGTGTGGGTACGGTTGATGAGATTGCGCCGACCGCAGTCTTCCTCGCCTGTTCGGATTCAACCTATTACGTTGGCCAAACACTTGGTCCAAACGGCGGCGATGTCATGACGTAGAACTAACGAGCGGGCGTGGAATTCGAAAGGCGTTGGAGGGAGAGGTATCGTGTCTGAAGGTACGTTGAGCGCGACTATGATCGAACAACTGCGAACAGCGGCGACTCGACTTGAAGGTGAAACGGTCGCGCTGGTCCAGGAACTGGTCAGAATTCCGACCGAGAATCCAAAACTCGCGCAAATCGAAGCAGGCGCCGAAGCCATCTGCCAGGATGTGATCGAACTCCGGATGCAAGCGCTCGGTTGTACGACGGAGCGATGGGAGGTCTACCCCGGCCGCCCGGACGTTGTGGGCACACTGCGAGGAAATGGCGGCGGCCGATCGCTCATCATTAACGGGCACATTGATGTTGTTCCGGCCGGAGATCTGGCCAATTGGGTGCGCCCGCCGTTCTCGGCTGAGATTGCCGAAGGCAAGATTTGGGGCCGCGGCGCTGTTGATATGAAGGGCGGCATCGCCGCCATGCTCAGCGCGGTCAAGGCAATCAAGGATTGCGGGATCACCTTGAAGGGTGATCTCTTTCTTGAAAGCGTGGTTGACGAGGAGACCGGCGGTCCTGGCACGGCGCAGACCGTAGAACATGGGTATGTCGCCGACGCCGCAATCGTGGTCGAGCCAACAGGTTTGACAATCAACCCGGTCGAGGGCGGGCTTGAATGGCTTCGAGTTGTGGTCCGTGGTGTCGCTGGTCACTCCGCCAATCGGTACAAGAGTGTCCACGCCGACGGTCAGGGTACCGCAGTCAACGCGATCGAGAAGATGGCGAAGATTCTCGCCGCAGTCCAGGATCTCGAACGCCATTGGGGGAACACCAAGCGACATCCCATGTTGCCTGCAGGCATCACCACCATCAACCCCGGGGTGATGATTGGTGGAACTGGCGGCGGCGTCGATGGTATGCCAAATGTCCTGACAGCCGTCTCGACATTCCCCGATTACTGCTCGCTGGAGCTGAGTCTCAAATACCTTCCAAACGAAAAAACAGAGAACGTCCGGGCCGAATTTACGGAGTACATCCAGCGCGTGGCCGCTGTCGATCCTTGGCTTCGGGTTCACCCGCCGGAAATCGAGTGGGGCATCCGAGGCGTCTCGTTCCCTCCTGCTGAAACCAGACCTGATCACCCCCTTCTTTCAATTCTGAGCCATGCCGCCGAGGCGGCAACCGGCCAACCTGCGATTCATCAGGGGATTACCGGCGTGACCGATCTTGCCTGGCTCGCCGGTGCCGGGATCTCGGGCGCGGTCTTTGGACCGGGCGCGTTAGGCAACGCGCACGGAGATAACGAATTCATGGAAATTGCCGAGCTTACCCAGGGCGTCTTCGCGTTGGCGCTGGCAATCTGCGAATGGTGTGGCGTGGTGGAAGCTTGACAACCTCGTCAATCTGAAGGAGATGATCATGCTCAGCGCATTTGACATGACTCGAATGACCACACTGGAAATCGGCGCGGCGATTGCCAATGGCACCTCCACGGCGATCGTTGTCCTTGGTGCACAGGAACAACATGGCGCTCATTTGCCAATGGCGACCGATTCCATCTGGGGAGAGTATCTGGCCGATCTTGTCGCGAAACGACTTGGGAATGCGCTGATTGCCCCGATTTTCTCTGTCGGATTTTCGCCCGAACACATGCAATTCGCTGGTTCGATCACCCTCAAAGCGGAGACGTGGGGAGCTGTGGTGGAAGACTATCTCTCGAGTCTAGAACACCATGGATTCAACCGGATAGTACTCATCTGCTCGCACGGGGGCAACTTCTTTCCAATGATCGAGCAACTTCCAGGAATGAAGGCGCGGCATCCCAACATCATCATCGCCGCATATACGGATCTGCTGGAAGAGGTCGCCGCAGCAGCAACGGTCGCGGCAGGGTTTGGCGTCACTCCGGAGGAGTCCGGTGCACATGGCGGGGAATGGGAGACCTCGATGATGCTCCTGGTCGAACCGGATTCGGTACACCGAGATCGTGAAGAACCAGGCTTCATGGGAGATCTGGGAGCGGTCATCGACCAGATCAATGCCGAAGGCATTCACGCCGTGGCGCCAACGGGCATCCTGGGTGATCCCGCCAAATCCTCAGCCGTTCACGGGGTCGCCTATCTCGACATGATCGCGGGCTTGATCGCGGATTTTGTGGCAAAAGAGACCGCTGCCGCGACCGCATAACCAGTCAAGCGAGCGAGGAGCGCCATGACGATCATCGATTCCCATACGCATATTGATGAGGCACCTACCTACGGATGGTTCGACCCGCCGGAAACCATCATTCGCCTGCTTGACGAAGCGGAAATCGAACAGGCGATCGTGATGACCTACCGCGATGCGCCGGGTCCGGAAGAGCGTGTCATCGAGTACATCGCGGAGGCGATTCAGCGCTACCCCGGCCGGTTGATCGGATACGCGCGGATGAATCCCAAATATGGAGACGAGGCGATTCGGCTATTCGACCGCTCGATTCGCGAATATGGATTCAAGGGTTTGAAACTACATCCGGTTAGCTATGTGATGCACCCCGCAAGCGACGCCACCCTCGATCTGATCAGGCACGCGGCATCACTCAAAGCGCCGACCCTCTTTCATTGTGGAGACGAGGAATTCACCCTTCCGCTCCAAATCGCCGAGGCTGCTCAGGCGGTTCCCGACGCGACTATTATCCTCGGACATATGGGAGGTTACTTTCATGTGCGTGATGCGATCCGAGTCGCCAAACGGCTTCCGAATCTCATTCTCGAAACGTCCGCGATGCCCTACCCCCGCATGATCAAGGAGACAGTGGACCAGCTTGGAGCTCATCGCCTCCTGTTCGCGTCTGACGGACCCGGTTGCGATCCCTTGCTTGAAGTCGAGAAGGTCAAGCGGGCTGGATTGACACCCGAGGAAGAGCACCTCATCTTTGAGGGGAATATTGCCCGGATCTTGGGCGAGGTGGGCAAGTAGATGAGAACGAGCACGAAGCTGTCCTTAGTCGATGCCCATGCGCACATCGGTGAGTCGCTTTTCGGTCATCGTCAGACGACCGACGAATTGCTCTCCATCATGGATGCCGAGGATATCGAGCGGGCAATCGTTATGCCGCTCAAGCCGATCTCATATCACTTCGCTCCTGAGAATGATCGCATCGCGGACGCAGTCACGAGTCACCCCAAACGGCTCGCTGGCTTCGTGCGTGTCGCCCCGTGGCAGCGTGACGCCTCTACCCGCGAACTCCTTCGCGGGTTGGACGAACTCAAATTGATCGGACTCTATCTCCATCCTTTCGAAGAGCAATTCGCCGCAAATGAAGAATTGATTTTCCCGTTGTTGGAAGTGCTTCGCGATCGCTCCTTGCCGCTGATGCTGGCCGGTGGATACCCCGGGTTTTCCCATCCTTCCCAAATCGGCGATCTTGCTCGCCAGTTTCCAGATGTCACGATCATCGCGACGCATGGGGGCCAACTCAACATCAGCGGCATGTTGCTCGCCGATGCGGGTCGGATGCTGCGGTCCAATCCAAATGTGATTATGGAGACGTCAGGGATTTATCGCGAAGATTTCATCGAAGATACCGTGGCCGAACTCGGCCCGGAACGCGTGCTTTTCGGCTCAAATGCTCCGTACATGGATCAGGGATTTGAGGCATCCCGCATTCGATACGCCCACCTTGAGGATGACGCAAAGCGCCTGATGGGACGCGAGAATGCTATCCGGATTTGCGGACTGCCTTCATCCTGACCACAGCATGAAGGCGCTGTCAGATCGCGGTGAGACCACCGTCGATGACAAGAGTCGTGCCCGTGACAAATGAGCTCTGGGAAGAAGCAAGATACAGGATCGCGTCAGCCACCTCTTCCGCAGTGCCCACACGTCCGATTGGATGCAGCGCGGCAGCCTGCTCCCACGCTTTCTCGGGGTCTGCAAGCCGCGCAAGATTCTGCTCGACCATCGGCGTCCGAATTGAGCCGGGGCAAACCGCGTTGACGCGAATGCCACGTAACGCGTACTCGATCGCAAGGAACTTTGTCAGGGCAATCACTGCCCCTTTCGAAGCGGAATAGACACTTGACCCGCCCCACCCGATCATGCCCGAAACTGACCCGAGGTTGACGATCGTGCTATGTTCGGCATTCGCCAGCATGTCCGCAGCGGCCTGGGAACAAAAGAAGACGCCCTTAACGTTCACGTCCATAACCCTATCGTAGAAGGATTCGTCAATCTCGGCGGTGGATGACGCGGCAGGGTTAATGCCAGCGTTGTTAACAAGGGTATCGAGACCGCCAAACACTTCTTCGACTTGGTTGAACGCAACACGAATGGCAGACGAGGACGCGACATCAAGAGGAATCGCGAGGTGGTCGGCGCCGTGAAGAGACGCAACCACCCCGCGAAGAGCTTCTTCATTTATATCCAGCAATGCGACGCGAGCACCGAGCATCGCAAATCGTTTCGCAGTCGCTCGGCCAATGCCAGATGCGCCGCCTGTGATTGCGACACGAATTCTCTTCGAAAAGATGTTGGTTTCAGCATCCAATTCCCCAGGATTCGACATCAATCAGGACTCCTTTCGGTTTTTGCAGAAGCCGAAACAACCGATTGACTTTCGCATAGTGGCGTCATCGTCGCAAGGCGTGGACAAGCGAGCAGTTGTCCTGGGCAACGGTTGCTCGGGCCGTACTGTTGTCACATCGCCTTATCGAATCAGGTTTGCAGATAACAGCCCTTCATCGCGAAATCCTGAAAACGGAATTCACCGATTCGATCGTCGGTGTTGCGATGGCCTCACCATCGTCTCAAAAACGAGGCTGCTTGTTGAAAAAGGCGAGCGTGCTGACGAGTCAACGAATAGACTATCGATGTGGTGCTTTCCGTCCGCGACTCGGAGCCGATCATGCTTGGACCACCGAAATCCCGCGATCTGGATGAACCAATCCGGGTCTCGCTTGAAGACCTTG
>Ga0105047_10019406_pt1 | contig 10488 bp, 8 predicted proteins | sample MAT04_FD_78384 | JGI IMG/M metagenome (GOLD analysis project Ga0105047, IMG submission 78384) | Freshwater microbial communities from Lake Fryxell liftoff mats and glacier meltwater in Antarctica - MAT-04 (megahit assembly) | ecosystem: Environmental > Aquatic > Freshwater > Ice > Liftoff... | reverse complement strand
GCGTGCGGTGTCGAAGGTGGACGGGCTGGACATGGTGCAGGTGCGGCAGCGGCAGTTGGTCGTCGCCGCGGACGCGAACTACAGCGTGTTCGCGGACGTGACGGGGAGTGGGAAGATCGACGGGTTGGACCTCGTGGCGCTGCGGATGCGGCAGTTGATGACGCTGCCCGCGGGCGAGCCGCCCATGGGCGAGGAGCCGCCGCAGGGCGGGCAGATGGCGGCGATGCCGGGTGACGCTTCGTCTTCGACCCAGTTATTCGGCGTCCAGTCGATTTCGGAGGACACCGAGCCCCCTGTGTTCGCCTGATCGCGAAACGTTCGAACGCAATGGCGCGGGCGGCCCGGAAGCGGGCCGCCCGCCCGCGCGCGCGGTGGCCGATAATCACGCGGGTTGGCAGGGGCCGCCGCGCGGGCGGGTGCCGGCGCTCCCGTTCGCGCGGGTGCCGTGCCCGCGGCTCGTTAACCCCTTTGCCCCGGCCGACGATGTAGGGAATGCAGCATGTGCTGCGCGTGTACCCTATGTCGCCGGACCTTACGCCCCCCATCGTCGATGCGGACGCCGACGCCCCCCAGAGGCGGTGGGTGCGGACCGCCCCGTGGTGGCGGCGCGTCCTGGCCCACTCGGGCTTGCAGGGCAAGCTCGTCGTCGGCTTCCTGCTGCTGCTGTTCGTGGCATTGGGCGTGAGCTGCTGGTTATTCCTGGCCGGCGGGCGGCGCGCGATGGGCGGGATCATGGGCGAGCAGGCGACGCAGATCTCGATGGCGCTGGGGCTGGCCAGCCGCCAGGCGTTGGCGGCCGAGGATTCATCCGAGCTCCAGCGGCTGGGCAAGGACCTGCTGCAAAGCCGCAACATCGTCTTCGTCGCGTTCCTCGACGCCGGCGGGGAGCCGATTGCCGTCGCGTGCCGCGACCCCGAGTTCGGCATCGTCCAGGCCCGGACGCTGCGCAACAGCGCCCGCCAGCTCATGCAGGTGCGGGCCGAGCGCTCACCCGTGCTGGGGCGTTACCTCCAGGTCGTCACCCCCGTGTTCGGCCCTCCGACGGCGGGCGCGGGCGCCGCGACCAGGCCCGGGCAGCGGCTCGTCGGCTACGTCGCCGTCGGGTTGTCCCACGCCCGCGAGGAAGCGCAGCTCGAGCACGTCAGCTTCATCAGCCTCAGTGTCGGGGCGATGATCTTCCTCTTCAGCCTGCCGATCGCCTGCGTGCTCGTCCATCGCATTCTGCTGCCGATCCGCGAGCTCGTGCGGGCGACCAACGCCGTGGCCGCCGGGCGGTACGACGCGGCGGTCGCCGTCCACCGCCCCGACGAGATCGGGGACCTCGCCCGCTCGTTCAACGAGATGACCGGGCGGGTGCGGCGGCAGCAGGAAGAGCTGCGCGACGCGAACCGCACACTGGAAGAGAAGGTCCGCCTGCGCACGGGCGAGCTCGAGGCGTCGAACCGGCGGCTCTCCAGCGAGATCGCCGAGAAGGAGGACTTCCTCCGCGCCGTCTCGCACGACCTGAACGCGCCGCTGCGGAACATCGGCGGCATGGCCGCCATGCTGCTGATGAAGAACCGCGACCGGTTCGACGCCGACGTGATCCACCGCCTCGAGCGCATCCAGCGGAACGTCGAGGTCGAGACGGACCTGATCGCCGAGCTGCTCGAGCTGTCGCGCATCAAGACGCGGCGGCAGCGGATCGAGCCGGTTGACCTCGCCGCCCTCGTCCGCGACGTCGGGGGCGTCTTCGAGCAGGACCTGCTCAGCCGCGGGATCACGCTGCGCGTCGAGTCGCCGCTGCCCACGCTCCCGTGCGAGCGGGCGCGGGTGCGGCAGGTCTTTCAGAACCTGATCGACAACGCGATCAAGTACATGGGCGACGGCCCGGTCCGCGAGGTCTGCATCGGGTGCGCCCCCGGCGCGGACGGCGCGGCCGAGTTCTGGGTGCGCGACACCGGCATCGGCATCGACGCCGACGACCTGGGCGCGCTCTTCCGCGTCTTTCGGCGCGGCAAGGGCCCGGCCGTCCAGGGCGTGGCCGGCAAGGGCGTCGGGCTGGCGAGCGTGAAGAGCATCGTGGAGACGCACGGCGGGCGGATCTGGGTGGACAGCGTGCCCGGGCAGGGCAGCACGTTCCGCTTCACGCTGGGCGCGCCGGCGACGGCGGAGCCACCCGCGGCGCGGGCGGCGTGACCGATACGGGAGAAACGGCAATGGGCAACGAGAACGACGGCATCGTGATCCTCCTCGCGGACGACGACCCGGACTGCCGGGAGCTGATCCGCGAGGCGATCGCCGAGTGCAGGATCTCCAACCGCGTGTGGGAGGTGCCCAACGGGCAGGCCGCCCTCGACTTCGTCTTTCGGCGCGGCGAGTACGCGGCGGCGCCGCGGCCGGGCCTGATCTACCTCGACATCGAAATGCCGGGGATGACGGGGCAGGAGGTGCTGCGGGCGATCAAGTCGTCGCCGGAGCACCGCGACATCCCCGTCGTGATGATGACGGGCGTGTGCGACGAGGCGCAGATGGCGCAGGCCGCCCGCAACGGGGCCAACAGCTACACGCTCAAGCCCGCCAACGCCGAGCAGTTCCTGCGGACGGTGCTGGCGAGCACGAACTACTGGTTGCGAGTCCACCAGTACCCCGAGCACCACCTGCCGACGGACGCGTGCCGGCGGTGACGGTGGTGACGGCCGTGACGGCGGCGCGCGGCCCGGGCGCGGGAAATACCCGTGCGGCGTTTGCCCCGGCCGCGGGTGAATTGTAAATCTCCGCCAGGGGCTTGAGGCCAGGTGGCGGCGAAGAGGACGGTGGCGGCGCGGAGCGCCGCCCGGATGAAGGGAGACGTCGGGACGTGCGGAGTCTCAAACTGCTCATCATCGAGGACGACGCCGACCAGCGCGACCTCATGCGCGAGACGCTCGAGGACCACTTCGGCCACGGCACCGTCGCCGTCGGCGTCGGGTCCGGGGCGGCCGCGCTGGCCCAGGACCTCGCGTCGTTCGACCTGATCCTGTGCGACTACAACCTTCCCGACGCCAGCGGCATGGAGGTCCTGCAGCGGATCGTCGCCCGGTGCGCCACGCCCGTGCTGATGGTGACCGGCGAGAACGTCGGCGAGTTCGCCGCCGAGGCGATCCGCCGCGGCGCGACGGACTACGTCGTGAAGATGGGGGACTACCTCTACACGATTCCGCTCGTCGTCGAGAAGAGCCTCACGATCGCCAAGATGAAGCGGGAGAACGAGGTGCTCCGCCTCGAGCTTGAGCGGGCGCTGGGGGCGCTGCAGGAGAAGAACGACCAGCTCGAGCAGTCGCTCAAGCGGGTTGAAGAGATGGCCGCCACCGACGGCCTCACCGGCCTCTACAACCGGCGGCACTTCAACAAGCTGCTCGAACAGCTTTTCGCCGAGGCCGGCCGCTACGACAAGGATATGGCCTGCGTCATGATCGACCTGGACGCCTACAAGCAGCTCAACGACACCTACGGCCACCAGACCGGCGACCAGTTGCTCGTCCTGGCCGGCAAGGTGATCTCGGCCAACATGCGGCGCATGGACGTGGGGGCGCGCTACGGCGGCGACGAGTTCGTCCTGCTGCTGCCGCACGCCGCCGACGAGGAGGCCGCCCTCGTCGCCCAGCGCGTCCGCGACGAGTATTACGCCGCCACCGCCGCCCTGCTCGGTACCAAGGGCGTCACGATGTCGATTGGCGTCGCCTCGCGAATCGCGTCGCGGGCGCCGGGCGCGGAGGTGCTCGTCGCCCGCGCGGACGCCGCCCTCTACCGATCGAAAAAGCTCGGCCGCAACCGCATCACCCTCGCCGAGGCCGTCGAGCCCGCCCCGGCCGGGCCGCCGCGGTAGGGGGGTGGCGCGGCGGAGCCCATCCCTTGCACGGGCCGCCGGCGCGGGTACGGTGTCGGCCGCACCATGAAGATCACCCGCCTCGAAACGATCCACGTCCGCCCGCGCTGGCTGTTCCTGAAGGTCCACACCGACGCCGGCATCGTCGGCCTCGGCGAGCCCATCCTCGAAGGCCGGGCGCTCACGGTCGAGACGGCCGTCCACGAGCTGGGGCGCACGCTCGTCGGCCAGGACCCGCGCCGCATCGAGCACCTCTGGCAACTGATGTACCGCGGCACCTTCTACCGCGGCGGCCCGATCCTCAGCAGCGCGATCTCCGGCATCGAGCAGGCCCTCTGGGACATCCTGGGCAAGTCGCTGGGCGTGCCCGTGTACCAGCTCCTCGGCGGCGCCGTCCGCGACCGCATCCGCCTCTATGCCTGGGTCAAGGGGGAGCCCAACACCGACCCCTTCGACAGCCTCAAGGCCAGCATCCAAAGCGGCGGCTTCACCGCCTACAAGATGGCCCCGATCGGCGCCGCCCGCATGATCGAGACGCCCGCCGCCATCGACGCGATCGTCGCCAAGGTCGCCACCGTCCGCGAGATCGCCGGCAGGGGGGTGGACCTCGCCGTGGACTTCCACGGCCGCGCCTCCCCCGCGATGGCGAAGGTCCTGGCCCGCCTGCTCGAGCCCTACCACCCCATGTTCATTGAGGAGCCCATCCTGCCCGGCGACACGCAGGCGCTGTTGGAACTGTCGCGGGCCACGACGATCCCCCTCGCCACCGGCGAGCGCTTGTTCACCCGCTGGCAGTTCCAGAACCTCATCCAGTCGCAGGCGGTCGCCGTCGTCCAGCCCGACCTGTCGCACGTCGGCGGCATTTTCGAGGCACGCAAGATCGCCGCCATGGCCGAGGCGCGCAACATCGCCATCGCCCCCCACTGCCCGCTCGGCCCGATCGCCCTGGCCGCCAGCCTGCAGCTCGACGCCTGCACGCCCAATTTCCTCTGCCAGGAGCACGTCACGCTCGGCGAGACCTACCTGAAGGCCCCCTTCGTTGTCGAGCAGGGCTACGTCCGCGTCCCCGACGCCCCCGGCCTCGGCATCGAGCTCGACGACGACAAGGTGGAGGCCGGCCGCTTCGCCGGCGACTGGGGCACGCCGCGTTTCGAGTTGGAGGACGGGTCGTTCACGGAGTGGTAGCCCCCCATGAAATCGCTCACCGAATACCTGACGTTCAACCTCCCGGCCCGCATGGCGTTCGAGAACATCACGCCCACGGTCGAGCGCATCGTCGCCAGGAGCGGCGTGAAGGAAGGCCTCTGCCTCGTCAACGCGATGCACATCACCGCCAGCGTCTTCATCAACGACGACGAGTCCGGCCTGCACGAGGACTACAAGCGCTGGCTCGAGGGACTCGCTCCCTTCGACGCCTCCCCGCAGCGCTACGCCCACAACCGCACCGGCGAGGACAACGCCGACGCCCACATGAAGCGGCAGGTCATGGGCCGCGAGGTCGTCGTCGCGATCACGAACGGCCGGCTCGACTTTGGCCCCTGGGAGCAGATCTTCTACGGCGAGTTCGACGGCCGGCGGAACAAGCGGGTGCTGGTGAAGGTCATCGGGGAGTAGGGGGGTCGTCCCCCGCCTGCCCGCAAAACGCGGGGGTGCGTGGGACACCGGCGGGGCATATCATTGAGCGTATGGCCAAGGGCAAGGACAACCTCTCGCCGCGGATCAACAACCGCAAGGCGCTGCACGACTACTTCATCGAGGCCAAGCTGGAGTGCGGCATCGCCCTGGTCGGCAGCGAGGTCAAGTCGCTGCGGCACGGCCGGGCGCAGTTGCAGGAATCGTTCGCGCGGATCGACAAGGGCCAGCTCGTCCTCGTCAACTGCCACATCGACCCCTACGACAAGGCCCACTACCTCAACCACCTCCCCCTGCGCGAGCGAAGGCTCCTGGCCCACAAGCGCGAGATCCGCAAGCTGGAAGTGGAGATGCAGCGCCGCGGCGTCACGCTGGTGCCGCTCGCCATTTACTTCAAGGACGGGCGGGCGAAGGTCGAGATCGGCGTCGCGCGGGGCAAGCAGCAGCACGACAAGCGCGCGACGATCAGGAAGAAGGAACAGGACCGCGAGCTGCGCCGGGTGATGACCCGCCGCGCGTAGGGGGGGCTCCCCCGCCCGGCCTTCCTATCCCCGGCTTCCCGTCCCGGCCCTGATTCTCATTCCTGAGAGAAGGCCCGCGGGCACCGCCGTTCCCGTCCGAAAACACCATCATTTGCCCGGCACGGCGATTGTCTTAGGCTAACCATCCACTCAAGGAGCCTTCGACATGGTGAAAGCGAACGAATCGCCCCCCGACGCCCCGGCCGCCCAATCGCCCGCCATCGCCGCCCCGCCCCTGCGGCTGGTCTTCTGGGAGACGACGACCGGCTGCAATCTCCAGTGCGTCCACTGTCGCCGCCTCGAGGTCAGCCTCGCCCTCAGCAAGCTCGACCTCGACACCCCCGCCGCCACGCGCTTCATTCGCTCGCTCCCCGAGACCGGCCGGCCCATCCTCGTCTTCTCCGGCGGCGAGCCCCTCATGCGCCCCGACGTCTTCGACCTCGCCGAAGTCGCGACGGACGTCGGCATCCCCATCGCGCTGGCGACCAACGGCACGATCATGAGCCCCGACGTCGCCAAGCGCGTCCACGACGTCGGCTTCAAGCGCGTCTCGATCAGCTTCGACGGCCCCGACGCCGCCACCCACGACCGCTTCCGCGGCGTGGACGGCTCGTTCGACGCCGCCATCGCCGGCTTTAAGGCGCTGCGGGCGGCCGGCGTCTCCATGCAAATCAACACGACGATCGCCCAGCACAACTACCGCAGGATGGACGAGATCTACCAGCTCGCCCTGGACCTCGGGGCCGACGCCCTGCACGTCTTCATGCTCGTCCCCGTCGGCTGCGGCATGACGCTCAGCGACGACATCCGCCTCTCGCCCGAGGAGTACGAGCGCGCTCTCAACTGGATCTACGACCGCAGCCTCGAGGAGAAGCTCCACCTCAAGGCCACCTGCGCCCCGCACTACTTCCGCATCATGCGCCAGCGCGCCAAGGCTGACGGCCGCCCCATGCCCGTCGCTGCACACCCCCACCGCAACATGGGCCCCGCACAGGGCGCATCAGCAGCCCCCGCGGGTCACCCCGGCGGCCACCCGGGTGGCGGTCACCCCGGCGGCGGCAAGCCCGACCTCAGCGCCATGACCAAGGGCTGCCTCGCCGGCCAGGCCGTCTGCTTCGTCTCCCACACCGGCGAGGTCTTCCCCTGCGGCTATCTCCCCGTCACCTCCGGCAACGTCAAGACCACCCCCTTCCCCGAGATCTGGCGCGCCGGCCACGTCTTCCAGGACCTCCGCGACGACACGAAGATCGACGGCAAGTGCGGCTGCTGCGAGTACAAGAAGGTCTGCATGGGCTGCCGCGCCCGCGCCTTCTCCGAGACCCGCGACTACATGGGCGAAGAGCCCAACTGCGGCTACGTCCCCCTGCGCCTGCGCACCGCATCCGCAGACGCAGGGCAAGGCGCCCACCCCCACTGACCAAACGCCCCCGGCCGCGCGCGCCCCACCCTCTCGCGCCCGGCCTACACGACACCTTGAGGGATACCGGGACGATGGCGCGCCGACGGTCGACGCGCCTCTCCCGGTTCGTTCTTGCGCCCCGCGCGCCGGGAGGGGCAGTGGCCCGTCGCGAACTCGCCTTATATTCGCAGCCCCGGCCTCCTCCCGCTTATGATGGGGGCACAGGGGGCATCTTCAATGGAAAGGCGACGACCCATGGGCGACAAGAACCCGAAGGCGGCCAAGAAGCAGGCCTCTCAGAAACAGGCCAAGACCGACAAGGTGGACCAGCAGAAGAAGCAGGCCGTGGCGGCCAAGCAGGCGCCGCCCGCAAAGAAGAAGTAAGCTGCTGGCGATGCCGGAAACGCGGGACGGGCCCAACCCATCGGTTGGGCCTGTCCCGGTTCACACTCGCCCCGCGGCCGCCGCCGCAGCTCCAGGGTTTCACCGCCCCGAAGCCGGCTCCCGTTCACGCGAGGACGGTCGCCCGTGCGGTAAGTTCGTCGTCGCGGATGGGGATGGCGCCGAACGTCACCGCCGCGGGCGCGGGGAGGAATGCCGCGGCCTCCCCTCCGCCGGCCGGGTCGCCTTCGGGGAGCGTGACGAGCTGGTGTTGCCGCACGACGACCAGGTCCAGGCCGTCGATCTTCCCGCTCCCCGTCACGTCCGCGAACGCGCTGTACCCGGCGTCGGTGGTGACGGTGAGCTGCCGCTGCCGTACCTGCACCATGTCCAGCCCGTCCACCTTCGCGACCGGCCGGCGATCCGCGTCGCCCGGCAACACGTTGAACCGGTAACGGAACGTTCCGCCCGCGCTCCCGTCCCCGCTCGGGAAGGCGCTCGCCGAATCCGCCCACTCCCCGTCCAGCGCGTTCCCCGCGGCGTCGGCCACGCCGCCCAGCACCAGCCGCACCTTGTCCGGCCCGAACGCGCCTGCGCCCAGCGCCCACGTCGCCGTAAAGGTGGCGGGGTCGTAGCTCACCGGCCCCACCGCGTAGCTGTCCACCCCAACGCCGCGCAGGCTCATCACCACGTTCGCCACGTCCACCGCCTCGCTGAACCGCACGCTGACCCGGTTGACGTTGCTCCAGGGCAGGTCCGTCAACTGCCCGGCCCCCGCGCCCAGCCGGAAGCCCAGGATGTCCGACCCCAGCCCGCTCGACTGAAGGTGGGCCAGGAAGGTCGCGCTCCACGCCGAGCCGCGCGCGTACACGCCCGTCACGCGCGGCGCGACCGCGTCGGCGGCCGCCACCGACCCGTACACCACCAGGTCGTTCCCCGCCCGGTTGCCAATCCCCACCGTTGAGTAATTCCCCCCGCCGAACAGGTGGACGCGGAACGTCACCGGCCCCGTCACCCCGTGCAGGGCCGCCACGCCGGACAAATCGAACTGCGCCGCGTCGGCGGCCGCCCCCGTCACGCTGCCGACCGTGATGTAGTTCACCCCGTCCAGGCTGTACCGCAGCCCCACCCCGCGCCCGGCCGCCCCGTTCTGAAAGTACGTCGTCAACGCCAGCGCGCTCAGCGACACCGACCGCCCGGCCCCCGGCGTCACCGCGAACGTCTGGTACTCGCTGCGCGCGATCGACGCCGCCAGGTCCTGGGCGTATGTGCTCGCCGTCGCCCCCGACGGCGGCGGCTGCACCAGCAGCCCGTTCGCGAACGCGCTCTGCGCATTCGCCCGCAGGCCCGGCCCGTTCGTCACGTTCCCCACCGTCACGTTCGCCGCCACAGAATCCGCCGTCGCCACGCTCGCGTTGAACGCCATCCCCGCCAGTTCGAACACGCCCAGCGCGGCGCCGGTGGAGGCGCCCTGCCCCGGCCGCATCGTGATCGAGTTTACGCTGATCCCCGCCCCCAGCGCCCTCACGCGAATCGCGTGCAGCCCGGCCGGCAGAGTGAACGTGGCCGGCCCGCGCGTCAGCGCATCGCCGCTCGGGTACGTGTCCACCGCCACTCCGTCCACCAGCACCACCAGCGTCGCCCCGGCCGACGCGTCCACCGCCGCGTTGTACGTCCCTCCGCCCGCCGGCGCGATCACGTTCCAGCTCACCCACCCGCCCGCGCTCACGCTCGCAGTGGTTGACGACGCATTGAGCCGCACCGACGCCGCGGCGTTCGCCAGCATCTGCGCCGCGCCGGTGAGCGCAATCCCGTTGTCAGGCCCCGGCGGCAGCGCATCCAGGAACGCAAGCTGCCCCTGCCACAACTGGTTCGCCCCCAGCGAAAGCAACCCCTCCTGCGCCGGGCGGTAGTTGTCCGCCCAGCTCGGCCACTGCGCGTACGTCCCCAGCGTGTTCAGCGTCCCCCCGGCCCGCGCGAAGTACTCCAGCGCCTCCCGGTTCACCTGCCCCGCCCGCGGGTCCGTGTACTTCGCGTAATTCTGCAGCGGGCTCCCGCCCGTGTCCCCGCCCAGCGCCCACCCGCCCTCGTACGTCACGTACTCCAGCCCGTATGCCGCCGCCCAGTTCGACTGAATGTCCAGCCGCCCCTCGTACGCCCCGGCCGGCGTCTGCCCCGCCGCGAACGCCCCCGCCGCCGGCATCCCGCCGGCGTAGATCGCGTCCACGCTGCTCAGCCGCACGTCGTCCACGAACGCCGTCTGCCCCGCGTTTTGCCCCACGAACCGCACCGTGTGCGTTGACCCCGGCGCGCCCGTGAACGTGAGCGTCTGGTAGTACTCGCTGTTCGTCCACGACACGACCCGCGCCACCCACCCGTTGCTCGCGCTGTACGCCTCCGGCTGATACCCGTTGCTCTGGCTGTACGACCGCGAGTTGACCGCCACCCCGTCCACGAACACCTGGAACTTCTGCGTGTCGGCCGTGGAGCTTCCCACGGCCGTCCGCTGCACGGCCTTGAAGCTGATCGCGTACACATTGCTCGTCTGCGTCGCCGGCAGCGTGAACGAGCGCTCCATCGCCCCCGTCCCGGTCAGGTACGCCACCTGCGCCGACGGCGTGCCGCTCAACGGCGCCCCCGGCACCACGTCGTCGCCGGCCCCGCCGTCTCGCGCCAGCCCGGCCGTCCCGGTAAACGTCCATGCCCCG
>Ga0105047_10019405_pt1 | contig 10488 bp, 9 predicted proteins | sample MAT04_FD_78384 | JGI IMG/M metagenome (GOLD analysis project Ga0105047, IMG submission 78384) | Freshwater microbial communities from Lake Fryxell liftoff mats and glacier meltwater in Antarctica - MAT-04 (megahit assembly) | ecosystem: Environmental > Aquatic > Freshwater > Ice > Liftoff... | reverse complement strand
CCTTGAGTCGCAGCATCGTCGCGGGCGATAAGGGCGCACCCTCACCGAGGAGGCCGCGCATCGCGAGATCGAAATCTCTGAGCGCCAATCCGTGCAGGTACAACTCCGGCAACAACGCCTGCAGTTCCTTCGACTGGCGTTTGAAGAGCGGTAACACTTGGCTCTCGAATGGTTCGTCGACGCCCCGCACGCGGGGCCGGCGCACTTCCACCGTGCCCACACTCAGACTCAGCCGCCGCGGCTTTCCGTACCCATTCCGATACCCATCGTTTCCCTCGGCCGTCGTCCGCCGCTCCGACTTCTTCCGGCCCAGGAATGCCGCCACCTCTTCCTCCAACACGCGCTGGATGAAGTGCTGCGCTTCCAGTCGAACAAAACGCTCCAACGTCTCCCAATTCGGGCTTGACGTAACTTCGACTACCCCCATCTTCGTCATGGCGGTGGCTCCTTCTCGTTATCGGGCACAAGGCCCGGGGTTGATGGTCTCAACCGAGAAGGTGTCACCGCATTCTACTTATTTCCACACTTTTTGAAACTACCTCTTGCATTTTCGTAGCACCAATTGCTTGCTTGCGTCGGCGAAATGCGCCGTCTGGTTTACTCATTTCTGGAGCTACTCTTATGATGAATCGGCTCAATCGGGCTTTACTAGTTACTGCCGCAATGATGGGGATTGCGGGTCTGTCCGCGAACGACGCATATGCCGCCGGGGAAGGCGACTATGACGGAGAAGGCAATCCCATCTGCAGTCCGTGCGTTTCGAGTGGTTTTCTCGGTTTTTATGTGCACAAGTTCCCGAACGCGTCCTGCTGTGGTTCTGGTGGTGATTGCTACAAGGCTGGAAGTCTCTTTCACACAGATAACCAAGATGGTACTTGTGAGGAGGACTCCGATGGCCATAGCAATCATAGGCTCTGCGGATATGCTTGAAGTCCAGCTGTAAGCACACGTCACGCTGAGCACAAATCCTCGTTAAGATTGGGACAATCTTCGCTCAGCGTGACAAGTGCCCTCTCATAACATTCGAGCCTCTGGATGACTAAACAATTTGCAACGATCGAACGAATTGTTACGGTTGTATTAACGACAGCAATTCTTTGCATGGCAGCGGTGCTGCTGCGCCGCGAATTTCGCTCTAGCAAAACCGAAGCAACCCCGACCGATTTTCCTTTCAATCCACCAACTCTTGTTGCGAATTGGGAGCCACAAAAGGCCAGAGGAATAATGATTGGTGAGCAGTCAGCTCCCATTCAAATCGTAGAATTCGTCGACCTCCAATGCCCAGCCTGCAGGTCTATGCACAAGTCTTTATCGGCTACACGGGCCAAGTTTGGAAAGCAGATTGCGGTCACGTTCATCCATTTTCCTCTCGAAGGAATCCACCCGCATGCCGTTCGGGCAGCTCAGGCTGCTCAATGCGCACATGAGCAAGGAGCAGTGGATGCGTTTGTTACCGCAGCCTTTAAAAAACAAGACTCTCTTGGAATTCGTTCATGGGATTCGTATCGGCGTGACGCAAATATCAAAGATTCCGCAGCTTTCGCGTTCTGCATGAATAAAGAAAAATCGCTTGCTAGTGTTCACGAAGGCATGCGCATAGGAGACGATTTCGGAATTCAATCAACACCAACAACGCTAATTGACGGTTGGAAGTACCAGGGGGCCGTATCAGAAAAAGAGCTTGATTCAGCGGTCTCCAGCTTGTTGCGCGAGGAGCTCCCGCCTGGAGTCGTAACGCTGCTAGGCGCTCATTCTGCTGCTGCAAGTCGAACGAATAATGCAGGGGTTCCGACGCCAATATTTTCGACAGCCGCACTTGCCCAAGCTCCGAGAACTAAGCTGAGTGCTTTGCCAACAGCTGTCGTGGGCGCGATCGATGATCCGGAATTTGACCTAACTCTTGTGCAGAGCGCTGCACTGCTAGATGACGGCAGGGTAGTAACCTATACACCATTCGGTCGAGACCGCCAAGTACTCGTTTTCGGGCCCAAAGGCCGCGGCGAGAAAGCGCTCGGTCGGCGTGGCAGTGGGCCCAATGAACTACAGGGACCTACCAGCATCTTTAAGACGACAAAAGATACGATCTTAGTGTTGGATGCTGGAAATCGTCGCCTTTATAAAGCGACTGCAGCCAACGGCATAGTTGATAGTAAAGAAATGCCGACAAGTCTAGTAAGGTCGACTGACCAGTTGGCTGGGGTGATTTCAGGAAAATACTTTGTTTTCTTTGCTAGTGGACGAGTACCGGTACCTTCCAAGGCGGGAGTTTTGCCTAACAGTTCCTCAACACCCGTCAATATCTGGTCATCACCAGATTCACCAACACAGATTGCAGAACTTTCGGATTTGCTAGTGCAAAAAGTGACATCACCGAATGGTGTGACAGTTCGCGCCCTTCAGTTCTCTCCTAGGGCACACGTAGCTGTTTGGGATTCGTTAATAGCAACTGCTGTGAGTGATCGATATCAAATTGATCTTCGGCAGACCAATGGTCACATCGTTGCATCTTTCGGTGTAGAGCGGCCGAGACGTGTTGTCACTAGCCAGATGCGGAATGATTACATCGAGTGGAGGACAGCCTTCCTCCAAAATATACCGAAAGAACACCGCGATAACGCTTCGCAGGCAGAACGCGCCAAACGTTTGCGTTCTACATTGCTATTCGCAGACTCGCTGCCTGCGTTTGAGTCGATACATATGACCTCCGATGGTATTATGTGGATTGTGGATCCCTTAGCACCCAAGGATTCAGGTTGGTCAGCCACTGCATTTCGCCTTGATGGTACGATTGCTAGCCGGCTGAGTGCGAGTGGGACCGCTGTACCCATCGCGTTCAACCGCGACCGTGTCGCTGTACGGGAGGAGAACCAAGACGGTTTTGTAACGCTAAAAGTCTACCGGATTGTTCCTGATAGAACCGAGGGAAAACGCTAAGAGAGTTTGGCGAAAGCCAGCGCTTCCTGATCAGAGGTAGACTGGATAGTAGAGCTGATATCGTTGCATGAAAACTTCAATCTGCCTTCTGATTGGCGCAACACTGCTGATTGGTTGGCCATCATTCGCCATTTCTCGGGATATATGATGTCATCCGGCCGTCAGCGCGCTGCGAGCGATGACGCGTCTTAACGCACCAAATAACTAACAACAAAAAGCGCCTAGGGTTTTCCTAGGCGCTTGGCACACAATCGATTGACGTAACTGAAAAAACTCGAGCAAGCCGGCCTGCAATGTGCTCCGTCGCTCGATCGTTGAGAAACTTCAGCAGTGGCAACCGCGTGCCAGCCGGGACACGTGTTCTGAGCAACTCTTCCTGCGTGTCGCTCAGCTTACTCTGCATGAGCGCGAGGCCCGCTTTGCCGGCATCTGTCTTGGTTCAGCGTGAATGTGACAGGTGGGTGGACGTACAATGGAATGGTGACGCCGTGCGTGGCGGTAGTGAGGTTAGGCGACGGCGCGATGCGCGAGTTGGCGGGCCGCGCGCGCCGCTTCGAGTCGCGCATTCCGTGTCGCCCAGATGTGCGCGGAGCGACCGGCGAGGCGATCAGCGGGCGTGATGGAGCCGATGGCACTGTGTAAGCGCTGCGTGTTGTACTGCGTGACGAAGGCGGTGACATGGCGGCGCGCCTCGTCGATCGAGGTCGGCGCCTCCGGGCGAATGGTGGTGACTTTGAGGGTTTGATTCCGCGTTCGAGTTTGCCGTGGGATTGTGGATAGTACGGCGCGGTGCGGACGTGCGTCATGCCAGCGAGGCGGACAAATTCGCGAAAATCACGCGCGATACATTGCGGCCCGTTGTCGGAAATCATGCGCGGGCGCGCGTCGGGAAATTGCTCTCGGGCGCGTTGGAGGATGGTCGTGACGTCATGCGTCGTCATGGATTCGCGCAATTCCCAGTGCACGAGAAACCGCGACCAGCCATCGAGAATCGCGCTCAAATAGTAGAACGCGCCCGCGATATTGATGTACGTGAAATCGATGTGCCAATGCGCGTGCGCCTGCGTCGGCTGGTCAAACCCCGTGCCTTTTTTCGACGGCGTGCGTGTCCACCGATCCAGGCACCCCGCCGCTTTGAGGACGCGATACACCGATGTCGGACTCACCGCGACGTCGCCTGCCTCCAACATCCGATACGTCAAGGCGCGATAGCCGTCGAGGGGGTGCTGCGCCTGCGCGCACAGAATGCCATCCCGTTCGGCCTGGGTAAGCCAATGGTCGCGCGGCACGGGCCCGTGGGGCGTGGGCACCGCGCCGTACGATGCCGTCCAGCGGGCGTACTTGGCGCGTGCGATCCCGAGCCGCTGGAGCAGCCGACGCACGGGCAACTCGGTGCGCGTACTCAGCGACGTCACGCAATCGACGACCTCGTCGCGCCGATCCGGCGGCACCCAGCGCGCGGTCATGGGCCCCCATACTTTTTTTCATGTCGAGATATTCTTCCGACACTTCCGCGATGATGCGATCCTTCCGCGCAATCGTCGCTTCGAGCGCGGCAATGCGGGCCCGATCGGCACTCGCGGTCTGCGACTCGCCGCGCACCGTCCGGCCGTCTTGCAGCGCGGCGGTCAGATGCTCCAACGCTTGCTTCTGCCACAGATGCAACAAACTCGGCGCCAGCCGGTACTCGTCACACAGATCCGACACCGGCACCTTGTCGCCCAAAGGCCGGCGCAAGATGGTGGCTTTCTGGTCCGGGGTAAACACGCGGTGGGACCGCGGGATGGCTTTCTTCGAGGGACTCATGACAAGCTCCGTTGCTCCATCGTGTGGAGCGGGGGGTGTCACATTTCAACTGAAGCAGGACACCTCCTTCAAAGGACAACGGCCGACGAGCTGGTTGCTCTTCGGCCGCATTCCCTCAAGCAGGTTGTAATGCCGCAACACATCAGTGATCGGAACCTTCTCCTTGATGATCTTGAAATCAACGAACATTGCACGCTCCAGTGTGGGGTGGCTTTCTCTCGCCACTGTACCGCACTGGTGGAAACCGTCAAGCGATGCCGAGCTTCGTCTTGAGCATGCGCGCAACCTCTTCTTCATTCTCGTACTCGCGACAACCGAAAACCCTGTTGCGAAAACAGTAAGCGGACAGAGGCCTCAGCCCCTGCCCGCTTACTGTTTGCTAGAGCGCCCGCAGTGCGAGCAGAGTTGTCTGTCGGCATCGTCGCCTGTCTGCAGACGCACGGCTCGCGGGCCAACTGGCATCCGCACCTCCATCTCCTCGTCACCGACGGCGGCTTCCGGACCGACGGGACGTTCGTCGCGTGGCCGGTGCATGACACGGCGCGCTTGACCGAGGCGTTCCGCCGCGCCGTGTTGCGGCTGTTCGAGCGGCCGGACCTCTTCGACGAGGAGCAGGCCGCCGGGAGGCTCACGTGGCCGCACTCGGGCTTCCCCGTGCATACGGCGGGTTGGGTGTCGGAGGACGACCGGGCCTTAGCCACCCGGCTCGCGCGGTACGGCGCGCGGAATCCCGTCGCCTTGGAACGGCTGACCTACGACCGGACGGCGAAGGCGCCCGCACGGCGACGGCCGCCCACGGCGGCGCGCGGAGTCCTCCCTCGACCCGGGGACCGTCTGGACCGGGCGCCACGCGACGACCCGCCGCGGCCCACCGGACTCGCGAAGTCTCACCCCGACGCCCCGATCACGCGCGGGGACGTTCGGTGTGCGCGTCAGACCCACCGGGGCGTCCGATCGGTCCCCGCAGCGACCGGGCGCCCACGGGAAACGCCGTCCGGACATCCACCGAGGCGCGGCGGCGGGCAGGCCGCTGCGCCCCCGCCGGCCTCGCGTGGTCGGCGATCGCGCCGTATATCCGCCGAATACTCGACCGACCCTGATTGAATTTCCTATCCTGCGAGGCGTTGCGACGTCGCGTACCGTAAACTGCGTGTTTACTGTTGTGTTGCCGGAAGCGGCAATCACTCTGAAATGTGGAACCGCCCTCCAGCCTGCGACTCGATCACCCCAGCGCGATTCAATCGCTGAAGTTCGCGCGACACCATTTCGCGGGCGGTTCCCAATTCTTCTGCCAACTGCTGCTGTGTCATTCCCAGGCTGAAACTGGCCTGTGGGCGGAGCGCCTGTCGTTCGCGCATGAATTCAAGCAACCGCCCATTCACACGCAGCAGTGACCGTTCGTCGAGTCGCTCTATCAACCCGTGTACGCGCCGTGCGAGGCGCCGAAGCAGGAATAGGGCGATCGCCGCCCCCATATCAAACCATCTGACGACCCCTTGCTTCTAATACCTCGGGGGTCAATATATCAGACATCGACCCCCGAGGTATAAATGGCTTACCAACCGTCCGACCGAATCCAGAGCACACTCGACCTGCTCATCCTCAAGACCCTGAGCTGGGGGCCAGCCCATGGTTACGCCATGGCGCGTTGGATTGAGCAGCTCACCGACGACGTCTTCAAAGTGGGGGAAGGAACCCTCTACCCTGCCCTGCATCGTCTGGAGTCGCGCGGGGCGGTGGCATCGGAGTGGCAGCTGGTCGACAGCGGCCGGCGGGCGCGGGTCTATTCGTTGACGACCGCCGGCCGGCTGCAATTGACCACTGAGCAGCAAACCTGGCTCGAATTCGCGGGTGCGGTGACCCGTATGCTGACGCGCACCGAGCAACCCGTATGACCGCCAATCGCAGCGGTGACGCCAAGCGTTCGCCTGGGTTGCGCCGCCTGTTCAGCCCGAACGTCGCGGCTGAAGTGGACGAAGAAATTGGTTTTCACATCGAGCAGCGCTCACGGGAACTTGTTGCGGGCGGAATGCCTGAAGCGCAGGCGCGCGCGAAAGCAAATCAGGAGTTCGGCGATCGACGCGTGATTCGGGAAGAGATGGTATCTATTGATGTCGAGCGCGAGCGTTCACTGAACCGGCGCGAATACTTTGCGAATTGGCGGCAGGACATCCGGCATTCCTCGCGCAGCCTGCGCCGGTCGCCGCTGTTCACGACCATGGCGATTGCCTGCATTGCGCTTGGCGTCTCGGTGGCAACGACCATCTTCGCCGCTATCAATTCCATACTGCTTCGTCCGCTGCCGTTTGGCCAACCTGAGCAGCTCGCGATGATTTATGGGCAGGTGAAGGCCCGCAACATCAATGGTTCGAATATCTCGTGGCCGGACTACGTGAGTTGGCGTGATCGCAGCTCTTCGTTTGCGGGCATGGGAATCTGGACCTGGGCAACCCTCACATTGTCGGGCAGTGAAGGCGACGCGGAACGGGTGGAGGCAGCCAATGTCAGCGCGAACATCTTCCCGCTGCTCCGTGTTCGGCCACTGCTGGGCCGCTCGTTCGCGACCAGTGAGGAAATTGAAGGAAACAACAACGTCATTATACTGAGCCACGACTTGTGGAAGCGTCGTTACGGCGGCGACTCGTCAATCCTGAATCGCACCATTATTGTCGACGCGCAACCCAACGTGGTAATTGGCGTCATGCCACCCCAGTTCAATTTTCCGGAGCGCGGTCAGGCGTGGCGGCCGTTTACGGTGAATCCCGCAGAGGAAGAACACGGCGACCGTGGATATGCGGCGGCACTGGCACGACTCAAACCGGGCGTTTCGATGGAGACGGCGCAGGCTGACCTTTTGCGCATTGCCAGTGCACTCGAATTGGAATTTCCGAACGACAATCGTGGATGGAACGCGCAACTGGTCGACATGCGGCAGGACCTGACGGGCGATCTGAAGCGTCCGCTGCTGCTGTTCCTGGCCGCTGTAGGTTTTGTGCTGCTCATTGCCTGTGCCAACGTGGCGAATCTCATGCTGGCTCGCGCCGCGACGCGCCAGCAGGAAACGGCAGTTCGCATGGCGCTAGGCGCCGGCCGCGGACGTATTGTGCGCGCCGTGCTGACCGAAAGTCTGCTGCTTTCATTCGTGGGTGGCGCCATTGGATTGTTGCTGGCGCGAAACGGCTTGCAGTTGTTGACGCAGGCATTTCCAAATGGAACTCCGTATTTCTTCTCGTTCGCAATCGACATTCCGGTCGTGTTGTTTGCCGTCGCGATCACCACGGTCACCACACTGCTGTTTGCGCTGCTGCCCGCGTTGGGTGCGGCACAGGTTGATCTGCAAACCAGATTGCGCGACAGTTCACGTACCGGCGGAAGCAAAGCGCGCGGGAGCATCCGGGAACGTTTGGTCATTGCGGAAGTTGCGTTGTCCGCCATGCTGTTGATCGCTGCGCTGCTGCTTATTCGGAGCAATCAGGCGCTGCTCGCTACTGATTTCGGATTCGACAAGCACAACGTACTCACCGCGCAGTTCACGTTACCCGAACCGCGTTATCCCACCGACGAATCCCGCAGCCAGTTCGCGGAGCGTCTGTTGTCGCAGATCGCTGGGACGCCCGGTGTAACCAGTGTTGGCACCGCGCGCGGCATTCCGTTCAGCGGCTGGAACGTGCAGGGCGAAATGTCTGTGGAAGGAAAACCCGGACGTCGCGCAGGCGACGAGCTGGTGGTGCATTTTCAGGGCGTGAGCCCGAACTACTTCGGGACATTGCGCACACCGTTGGTGCTGGGCCGCATGCTGTCAGCGACCGACCGCGACACCGCGCACCAGGTTGCCGTTATCAACGAAACGCTTGCGCGACTCGAATTTCCCGGCATCGACCCCATCGGGCGCCGCATGAAATCCGGGAGTATTGACGAGCAGCATCCGTGGGTCACAATTGTCGGCGTCGTGAAAGACATCCGGCAATACCAGTTGCCGCAGCGCATGGGGCCAGCCATCTACTATCCACAGCCCATGTTTCCCACGCGCACGCAGACGCTGGTCATTCGCACGGCGGGCGATCCGCTTGCCTTTGTGCCCGCACTGCGCCGAGTGATGAAGTCGATGGATAGCGACGTGCCGCTGTATCGAATACAAAGTCTCGAGCAGGTGGTCAACCGTTCCTTGTGGCGCCAGCAGTTGCAGGGCCGCGTGCTGGTGATCTTCGCGGGGATGGCGTTGTTGCTGGCGGCGGTGGGTCTGTACGGCATGATTGCCTGGAGTGTCACGCAGCGCACACGCGAAGTAGGCATTCGCATCGCGCTGGGGTCGACGGGCCTGCGTGCAGCGCAGCTGGTGTTTGCGAGCAGTATGCGCCTGACCATAATTGGTATCGTGATCGGTACCGTCGGCGCGCTTGGTTTGTCGCGATTCCTCGCGACGCTGCTGTACGAGGTCAGCCCTTTCGACGCGATTGCGTTTCTGACGGTGCCGTTCATTCTTGCGGGCGTTGCGGTGCTTGCGAGTTGGGTGCCGGCGAGGCGCGCAGCGCGTATTAGTCCGACCATCGCGATGCGGGCGGAGTAGTGTTGAACGGGCGGTGAACGCCGTGACGACCGTTTTATGGAGAACGCATGGACACGTCGGGCCACTGCCAAACGGTGTATTCGCAGAAGGCGCCGGAGGAGGTGAGTTGGTTTCAGTCAACTCCGACGCGATCGGCGGCATTGATCCAACAGGTCGCGCCCGAACGTGCGGCGCGCATCCTCGACGTCGGCGGCGGCGCGTCGACCCTCGTCGATACCCTGCTGGCGTCGGGGTACACCGCGCTCACGGTGCTCGATCTCGCGCCCGCTGCGCACGCGCACGCGCAGGCGCGACTCAGGGGGCGCCGCTGATACAGTGACCTGGCTCGCCGACGACATTCTCACGCTGAACCTGCCGACGGCGAGCGTGGACGTGTGGCACGATCGTGCCGTATTTCATTTTCTCACGCAACCGGCGGCGCGCGCCGCGTATCTGGCGCAAGTGCGCCGAGTGCTTCGGCCCGGCGGATACGCCGTGATCGCAACGTTCGCTGAGGACGGCCCCTTGCGTTGCAGCGGGCTGGAAGTCGCACGTTATTCCGGGAACGCCCTCCACGCTGTCTTCGGTGACGGCTTCGTCTTGGAACATAGTGAGCGCGAAGTGCACACTGAAGTCGACCGCCTCGCGTGCCCGGCCTGCCACGGCGCCATGCGGATCGTGGCGTGCATCACGCAACCGTCGGTGATGGACCAGACCCTCTCGCACCTCCGCGCCTGCGCGGCGACGGCCGCCCACGGCGGCGCGCGGAGTCCTCCCTCGACCCGGGGACCGTCGGGCCGGCGCCACGCGACGACCCGCCGCGGCCCGCCGGGCCCCTTGCGTCTTACCCCGACGCCCCGATCACGCGCGGGGACGTTCGGTGTGCGCGTCAGACCCACCGGGGCGTCCGATCGGTCCCCGCAGCGACCGGGCGCCCACGGGAAACGCCGTCCGGACGGCCACCGAGGCGCGGCGGCGGGCGGCAGGCAGGCCGCCGCGCACCCGGCGGCCCTCGCTGGGTCGGCAATCGCGCCGTACGGGCGCCGAATACTCGACCGACCCCGATTGAAATTCCTATCCGGCGACGCCAGCCATGAGGTACGTGGCTCGCTTGGTGGTGAGATCATAGTTGCGCGTTCTCTTCGACAGAACTTCGACCACGAGACTTGGCAACGGCGCCTTCTCCAAAGCGCCATCGGGAT